>Ga0209450_10001842_pt1 | contig 10685 bp, 15 predicted proteins | sample FrelakmetLWP11LW_FD_187149 | JGI IMG/M metagenome (GOLD analysis project Ga0209450, IMG submission 187149) | Freshwater lake sediment microbial communities from the University of Notre Dame, USA, for methane emissions studies - LWP11 LW (SPAdes)... | ecosystem: Environmental > Aquatic >... | reverse complement strand
TGTCTGGTGACGAGGACCCACGCCAAGGCCGCTGCCGTGGCCTGCATCGCATGCGCGCTGGGGAAAGACCAGTCGCCCGGCATGTCGAGCCAGGTCGGGAAAAGATCGGGGCGCGGCCGCGTCACCCAGAGCTTGAAAACATGACCGAGTGCCGATGATCCGAGCAGTGCGAGGAGCAGAAAACCCGCCTCGCGTCGCCGCCGGCCACGCCGCAGCAGCCAGGCCACCGCCGCGGTCAGCGGCAACAACAGCATCAGCGAGCCGAGCCAGGTGACCCGCTCCATCACCCCGTCAAGCCATCCGCTGCGCAGGGCATGGGCGAGTCCGAGTCCGGCGCGGTCGAAATCGCCGATGAGGCATCGGCCGTCCGGACAGACAACCACCGCCCCCGTTACCAGAATGGCCAGGCTCGACAACCACAGGATCACGACCCGTTGCACGCATCCTCCCCAATTTCTGCAAAGACGCGAAGCAGGATCATTCAGTTCCGCACTCGGGGTTAGTGCCCTGCCTTCTTACTGATGTCTGTCCGAGACCCCGCCACGCCCTGTGGTTTTTCGCAGTCGGCGGATGGCCACCCCGGCACCACCACTGCCGGCGCTCATTCGTCGTCGCCCAACTCCGGATCCCAGCCCTTTTCGCGTGCCCGTTCGGTCGCGCGCGCATAGAGCGCGGCATGCCGCGCTCGCATTTCATCGGGCAGGCGGCTCGGCAGGTTGCCGTACTTGTCCCACTCGCGGTCGACCTTGTCCATCAGAACCTGCATCTGGCCGAGGGACCAGCCGGCGCAGTCCTCGGATTCGGGGATGAAGCCGAACAGCCAGCCGTCCATCACCACGCGCCCGAGCTGGGTGATGCCGTGCCGGTCCTGGTTGAGTCCCACGTATTTGTCTGCAGACATTTTCTGTTTATCTCGTCAGTCCTGCGTAAAGCATGGGCAGCTTCTCGGGCAGTCGCTGAACGTGATCGACCACCATGTAGTTCTTCTGCCCGAAAATGCGCGACACGTAGTTGTCCGCGCGCGGATCGAGGCTCATGCAGTAAGTCGTCACGCCATGGCGGGCGATTTCCTCCACTGCCTTCTTGGTGTCGTAGCGCAGGTACTGCGGATCGCGCACGTCGATGTCGGCCGGCTCGCCGTCGGTGATGACGATCAGGAGCTTCTTCGCCGAGCGCTGCAGCTTCAGGTGATGACCGGCGTGGCGGATCGCCGCGCCCATGCGGGTCGACAGCTGGCCAGTCATGCCGGCGAGCTTGGCCTTCGGCACCTCGTTCCAGTGCTGATCAAAGTCCTTGAAGCGGTAGTACTCGACATCGTGGCGGCCGTCCGAGCAGAAGCCGTGGATGGCGAACGGGTCGCCCACCTTGCTGATGGCGTCGGCCAGCAGCACGCAGGCCTGGCGCGTCAGCTCGAGCACCGAGTACTCCTGGTCCTGCACCGTTTCGTTGGTCGACTCAGACAGGTCGAGCAGCACCAGGATCGAGAAGTCGCGCGTCTTCCGTACCGAGCGCATCATGATGCGCGGGTCCGGCTGGTTGCCGAGGCGGATGTCGATGAAGCTGGCGATCGCCGCATTGATGTCGATCTCGTCGCCGTCCTCCAGCTTGCGGATGCGCTGCACGCCCTGCGGCTGCATGGCATCGAGTAGGAATTTCATGCGATGAATCTCGCGCTTGTACTGCGCGGTGATGTCGTCGATGATCTGCAGGTCGCCGGACTTGGCGCGCTTTTCCAGCACCGTGGCCCAGGCCGGACGCTCGAGCTGGATCTGGTAGTCCCATTCCGAATAGTGGAAGGGATCGGAAACCGGCTCCTTGCCTTCCATCTCGTTGTAGCTCTTGCCCATGTCCTCGTAGGGGAAGAGCTCGGTGTTGAGCACCCAGATCTCCTCGGCATCATCGCCCGCGGTCTCGACGTCGATCTCGTTGACCATCTCCATCGCGCTGACGTACTTGCGAACCTGCTTGACGCTTTCGTAGCCGGCGCCGGCCGCCTTGTCGAAATCGAATTCCTCGAATTCCCAGAAGTACCGGTTGTCGTCGCGGTAGGGTGCAGTGAGGATGTCGGTGCGCGGGTTGAACGGGATTCTTTTCTCGGTCAGGCTGTGCGCAAGCTGCACGCCGATTTCCCACGAAACCTGGTTGTCGCCGAGGCGGTCCTGCGCGGCAGCAAACAGCGCGCGGCCTTCGGCGATCCATGGATCGCTGTCGGCGTAGGTTTCGTCCAGCAGTGCGCGGGCGAGGCGGTTGAGATAATCGCCGACGCTCGCATTCATTTCCGGCGTGGCGCCATGCAGCCGACTCCAGAGCTGTTTCAGGCCGGGGAAGCGCCGGATCGACAGCGCCTCGACGCGTGCGTCCTCGATCACCGAAATCACCGCCATCTGCATCGGATTCAGCGCTTCGGCCGAAATCGGCTGCTTGGTTTCTACCACATGCGCGGCGCAGTGCGCGGCGGTGGCGCGATAGAGCTCGAGGCCGGACACCGGCTCCTGCCCTTCGATCGCGAAGTCATCGAAGGCGTCGGGCACATGCAGCAGGTAGTCGGCGATGTAGGGCCGGTAGCCCTCGCGCGACTCGAAGTCGCCGGAGGTCGGCCGCATGAAGAAGTCGCGCGCCCACAGCGCCCGCAGATACATGTTGATGCGGCGCTGCACGTCGACCAGCAGCGTGCCCTTGCGCTCCTTCTGCAGCATCGCCAGCGATTCCTTCGACTCGAGGCCGAAGTAGCGGATCTGCTCCTCGTAGTTGGTCCGGTGGGCGTGCGCGCCCCACAGCGCCCAGCGCCGCAGGCCGCCCAGCGTCAGGTGCTGGAACAGCACCTCCAGCTTGTCGAGCATCGGCCGCACGCCCCGCGGCGCCTGCGCGATCAGCGTATTGAGGAACTGCAGGTACTTGAGAAACAGCTCGGCGTCACCAAGGCGATTGGCCGCCGTCGGCGCACTCGCCAGCAGCAGCTCAATCACCGCGCCTGAGGTTTTCGAGGCCAGCATCAGGGACGCCGTGGCCAGGTCGGCGACCACGTCCTCGCCCACTTCCTTCGCCACCATGGGGGCGTTTTCGATCCAGGTCTCGACCAGCGAATCGCCACGTCCCAGCCCGCGTATGGCCGACACGCCTTTCAGATAGTTGTCGAGCCCGCGCGGCGAGAACACCTTGGTCGCCTCGTGCCAGGCGGCATTGAGCGCATCGTGCGTATGCGGCGACAGGTCTTCCAGCAGTTCTGCGTAGTCTTCGAGTTTGATCGACATGGTTCACCTCAGATCATAGGCGGGCCGGCATCGCCGGCTCGCCACGTGTCATCCGATGGGCCGAAGCCCACCCGCATCGTTCAGAAGAACGTGCTGACCGCCGCGTCCAGCGCGTCGCGCATGTCGGGATCGTCGGTGATCGGGCGCACCAGGGCGACGCGGCAGGCGGCCATGGGGTTCACGCCCTTGGCAATCAGCGAGCCTGCGTAGATCAGCATGCGCGTCGACAGGCCTTCATCGAGGCCGTGGCCCTTGAGGTTGCGGCTACGCTCGGCGATCGACACCAGTTTGCCGGCGATGTCGGCGGCCACACCCGATTCGTGCGCGACGATCTCGGTTTCGATGGCGTGCTCGGGATAGGTGAAGTCGAGGCCGCCGAAGCGCTGCTTGGTCGACTGCTTCAGGTCCTTCATCAGGCTCTGGTAGCCCGGGTTGTACGAAATCACAATCTGGAAATCCGGGTGGGCATGCACCAGTTCGCCCTTCTTTTCCAGCGGCAGCACGCGGCGGTTGTCGGTCAGCGGGTGGATCACCACGGTGGTGTCCTGGCGCGCTTCGACCACTTCGTCGAGGTAGCAGATGGCGCCATGGCGCGCGGCGATGGCCAGCGGGCCGTCCTGCCACTCGGTACCGGAGGCGGACAGCAGGAAGCGGCCGACCAGGTCGGACGCGGTCATGTCTTCGTTACACGCCACCGTGATCAGGGGCTTGCCCAGCTTCCAGGCCATGTATTCGACAAAGCGCGTCTTGCCGCAGCCGGTCGGGCCCTTGAGCATCATGGGCATGCGAACCGAATAGGCGGCTTCATACAATTCCACTTCGTCCGCAACCGGGCGGTAATAGGGTTCCTGGGTGATGCGGTACTGGTCGACGATATTGCTCATGACGGCTCCATGTAAGGGGATCGCAAATACGCAGGCGGCTCAGCGTGCAGCCTGGGGATTTGCGACAGATAAAAAAAACCCCCGACCGCCGGTCCCGCGCCCCATCTCAGGGCTTCGGGACCGGGCAGCGGGGGCCGGGTGTGACAGCCTTGCCGCCGCTTAAACGGTCTTGCCGCGGAAGATCACCATCGACGCGCCCTGGCTTTGCGAGAAGTTGTCGTAGCCAATCAGACGGACGTGGTTGTTGGGGTTGGCCTTGTGGCAGGCTTCAGCTTCGGCCAGCACGCGGGTGACGTCGGTTTCGCCGAACATCGGCAGCTTCCACATGTACCAGTAGGAGTCCATCATGTGTTCGGGTTCGGTGTGCTCGATGGCCGGGTTCCAGCCTTTCTTCACCAGGTACTCCACTTGCTTCTTGATGTTGTCCATCGTCATCGCGGGCAGGTAGGAGAAGGTCTCGAACTTGCGGCTGGCAGGATCGCTCAGGCGGCTTTTGTAATCCATTACTTCAGACATTGCATTTCCTTTCAGTTCAACTCATTTGACTGGATCCCGGATCGGGCCCGTGGCCCGTCCGGGATGACCTCGCGCAAGCGCAAGGTCACTTGTGGGCGACGTCCAGCTTGTCGACGGTGTCGAACTCGAACTTGATCTCTTTCCACGTTTCCATGGCGATCTTCAGTTCGGGGCTGTTCGCAGCAGCGGCGGTCAGGATGTCCTTGCCTTCTTTTTCGATGGCACGGCCCTGGTTGCGGGCTTCCACACAGGCTTCCAGCGCGACGCGGTTGGCGGCGGCGCCAGCGGCGTTGCCCCAGGGGTGGCCGAGCGTGCCGCCACCGAACTGCAACACGGAGTCATCACCGAAAATGGAGACCAGCGCGGGCATGTGCCACACGTGGATGCCGCCGGACGCAACCGGGATCACGCCGGGCATGGAACCCCAGTCCTGATCGAAGAACAGGCCGCGCGAACGGTCTTCGGCGATGAAGCTGTCGCGCATGGTGTCGATCCAGCCCAGGGTCGCTTCGCGGTCGCCTTCCAGTTTGCCGACGACGGTACCGGAGTGCAGGTGGTCACCACCCGACAGACGCAGCACCTTGGTCAGCACGCGGAAGTGGATACCGTGGTGCGGGTTGCGGTCGAGCACGGCGTGCATGGCGCGGTGGATGTGCAGCAGCATGCCGTTGTCGCGACACCAGTTGGCCAGACCCGTGTTGGCAGTCAGACCGCCGGTCAGGTAGTCGTGCATGATGATCGGTGCGCCGATTTCCTTGGCGAACTCGGCACGCTTGTACATTTCTTCCGGGGTCGGAGCGGTCACGTTCAGGTAGTGGCCCTTGCGCTCGCCGGTTTCACGCTGCGCCTTCAGGGTCGCTTCGTGAACGAAGGCGAAACGGTCACGCCAACGCATGAAGGGCTGGCTGTTGACGTTCTCGTCGTCCTTGGTGAAGTCCAGACCGCCGCGCAGGCACTCGTACACGGCACGGCCGTAGTTCTTGGCGGACAAACCCAGCTTCGGCTTGATGGTGCAGCCCAGCAGCGGGCGGCCGTACTTGTTCATCTTGTCGCGCTCGACCTGGATGCCGTTGGGCGGGCCACCGCAGGTCTTGACGTAGGCGATCGGGAAGCGGATGTCTTCCAGACGCAGGGCGCGCAGGGCCTTGAAGCCGAACACGTTGCCGACCAGCGAGGTCAGCACGTTGACGACCGAACCTTCTTCGAACAGGTCGATCGGGTAAGCCACGAAAGCGTAGAAGCAGGTGTCGTCGCCGGGCACGTCTTCGATGCGGTAGGCGCGGCCCTTGTAGTAGTCGAGGTCGGTCAGCAGGTCGGTCCACACCGTGGTCCAGGTACCGGTCGACGATTCGGCGGCCACGGCAGCGGCGACTTCTTCACGATCGATGCCCGGCTGGGGCGTGATCTTGAAGCAAGCCAGAATATCGGTGTCCAGCGGAGTGTAATCCGGTGTCCAGTAAGTCTGCCGGTACTCTTTCACACCGGCGTTATAGGTTTTTACAGCCATGGCAACCTCCAGTTTAAGTAGAGAAAAACCCCGACGCAGGTAGGGTTCTGCGACGCGAGACCCGCACTATAGAGGCTGCTTTGCATAAGTAACAGTGAATTTTTTTGATAATTAAGATAAGCTAATACTGATACATTCATCGAAGCCAAGTTCATGCTGCATCTGACTTTTCGCCAACTTTCAGTATTCGAGGCCGTCTCACGCAACCTCAGCTTCTCCCGCGCTGCCCAGGAATTGCACCTGACTCAGCCAGCCGTCTCCATGCAAATCAAGCAACTGGAGGAAAATGTCGGCACGTCCCTGTTCGAGCAACTGGGCAAGAAAATTTATCTCACCGAGGCCGGGCACGAGCTTTATCACTACAGCCGGGTGATCGCCCAGCAACTCAACGAGGCCGAGGCTGTTCTCTCAGAGCTCAAGGGCCTCAAGCGCGGCAAGCTGAAAATTTCGGTAGCCAGCACGGCCAACTACTTCGCCCCGCAACTGCTGGCCACCTTCACCCAGCGTTTTCCCACTGTCACCGTCAGCCTGGACGTGACCAACCGCCAGGCACTGCTGCTGCAGTTGGCCAACAATGAAATGGACATGGCCGTCATGGGCCAGCCCCCGGATGGTCTGAATCTGGTTGCGGAATCCTTCATGGAAAATCCCCTGGTGGTGATCGCGCCGGTCCACCATGCCCTCACACGCAAGAAAGCCATCCCACTCGCACGCCTGGCCGACGAAACCTTCCTGATGCGGGAAGAAGGTTCAGGCACCCGCATCGCCATGGAGCGCTATTTCGAAACGCATGGCATCAAGATCCAGTCCGGCATGGAAATGAGCAGCACCGAGGCGATCAAGCAGGCGGTTCAGGCCGGACTGGGGCTCGGGGTGGTCTCGCTCAATACTGTCGAACTGGAACTCGAGGCAAAGCGCCTCAAGGTTCTGGACGTGGAGGGACTGCCCATTCGCCGCCACTGGTATATCGTGCACCGCAAGGACAAGCGTCTGTCGGCGTCAGCCCAAGCTTTCAAGAACTTCCTGCTCGACGAGGCGGCCACCTTGATGGGCGCCGCACGCACCTGATCCAGACGCGCTGCGCGCAGGAATCAGTCGGGCCAGACGCGCGCAGGATGCAGGTCGGCAGGTGGCCCCGGCCGGGTGCGCGCGGGCGTACCCTCGCGTGGTGAGTGCTGGCTGGCCGCGACACGACCCGGGCGTGGCTTCGCCGGCGAAGGCGAGGGCGCTTCCTTGATCTTGCGTACGCCGGCGGCCAGTTTTCCCGTAAGCTTTTTGGTGGTCATGCTTTCAGTACCTCCTCGATAAGGGCTTCGACTTCCCGTACGGCCGCCGCACCGCGATGGCCGAGTCCATACACACTGGCACCTTCCAGCGCCGCACTGCGAAAAGCCGCGCGGCGGGCCAACCCGTTGACCAGCGCCGGCACCTCGAACTCGGCCAGCGCTTCATTCATCGATCGCGAAAGAGCGTTGCGGCTATCGAGCTGGTTGAGCACCATGAAAGCCCGCAGCCGCGGATTGCCGGTGCGCGCATCCTGCACGGCTGCGGTCATGTCGACGCTCGCCCACAAGTCCAGCGGCGAGGGCTGGACTGGAATCAGCACCAGGTCCACTGCGCCCATCACCCCGCGCAGCATCTCCGACTGCAGATGCGGCGGACAATCCACCAGCACGAAATGGCTTGTCTGGGCCGCGCGCGCAATATGCGCGCGCACCGCGTCGGCCGCGATGCTGTGGACCGGCGGCAGATCGCTGTCGGCCGCGCCGACGCGCGCCCAATCGCCCGCCGAGCCCTGCGGGTCGGCATCCAGCAGAACCGTCTTGCCGCGGCGATGGAAGCCCGCTGCGAGGTTGACCGTCAGCGTAGTCTTGCCCGTCCCGCCCTTCTGATTCGCGACCGCGATGCGCAAGGCGGCCATACCCGGATCAATCCGCTTTCGCCCGCAGCGCGTCGATGTTCCGCGCAAGCGCCACGATGTCAGGCGTGATTTTCTTGCCGTCGGCGTCGAGCGTGACGCTGACATAGGTCTTGCCAAAACTCAGGTTGGGGTAGTGCTGGGCCGCTTCCGCGAGCTTGGCGACCGCGTCGAGAAAGCGCCGGGTTTCCGGATAACTCTCGAATTCAAAACGCTGGCTCAGCGTTGGCGGCAGATCCTGCCGCTGCCAGTTCGGAATCGGATTGCCGTCTTCAGCCATAGCGTTGTTCCTTGGTTGCAAGCGAAGCGGTCATCTTGTCCAGTTCATCCAGATGCTGCAACTCGTCGCGCAGAATTTTCGCGAACAGCGCGTGGTGGACGAAATCGCGCACCCGGGTGCAATAGGCCGCCGCTTCCTCATACAGGCGAACCGCCTCGACTTCCAGCACGCGGTCGATCTCGATCATTTCCTCCAGCGAACGACCGAGCCGTACCGCTGGCAACTGCGTCGCATGCGGCGTCACGCCGAGTTTAAGCAGCGCTTCCATCAGGCTTTCGACATGCCCCAGTTCCTCGATGACATCCTGCCGAAAATGGCTGCAGTAATCCGCCATGCCCCACAGGTCGCAGAGCTTGGACTGGGCCATGTACTGCTGTACCGCCGCCATCTCATGGCTGAGTGCCCGAGTGAGATAACCATGTAGTCGTGGATCCATTGCCATGCCTCGTTCCTCTAAAGGCTGTGCATTACGCCCTAGGCGGGGACACAAACCACCTCGCCATCACGTCCGCCACCGGACGCGTCGGCCTCGGTTGGAAGGATGTGTTCCACCTCGCCGTGCACGCGGGCGATGATGTGGGCGGCGACCAGGCCGTCGCCCACACGCTCGCAGGCATCCGCGCCGGCACGCACCGCCGCGTTGACTGCGCCGGTTTCACCCCGAACGAGGACGGTGACATAACCGCCGCCGACGAACTGGCGGCCGATCAGCCGCACCTCAGCCGCCTTGGTCATTGCATCCGCCGCCTCGATCGCGGGAACCAGACCGCGCGTTTCGATCATGCCGAGCGCGACGCCTGTCGCCGTGCCCGCCATGACCTTGCGCTTGACTTCAACCGCCATGTCCATGACGCGCCCCGATCAGGCCGCGGCCGCCGTGGGCAGGATGTTTTCGACTTCGCCGTGCACGCGGGCGATGATGTGGGCGGCAACCAGGCCGTCGCCCACACGCTCGCACGCATCCGCGCCTGCACGCACCGCCGCGTTGACCGCGCCGGTCTCGCCGCGCACCAGCACGGTCACGTAACCGCCGCCGACGAACTGGCGGCCGATCAGCCGCACTTCCGCCGCCTTGGTCATCGCGTCCGCCGCCTCGATCGCGGGAACCAGACCGCGGGTTTCAATCATGCCCAATGCAATGCCAGTCATTCCGGTAGCCATTTTCAAATCTCCTTAAAAGTAGGTTTCAAACCAAAGAATCAAGCTGCTTCAGCGGTGGGGAGAATGTTCTCCACTTCGCTGTGAACACGCGCGATGATGTGTGCCGCCACCAGGCCGTCACCCACCCGTTCGCAGGCGTCGGCACCCGCACGCACCGCCGCGTTGACCGCACCGGTCTCGCCGCGCACCAGCACGGTCACATAACCGCCGCCGACGAACTGACGGCCGATCAGCCGCACTTCCGCCGCTTTGGTCATGGCATCCGCCGCCTCGATGGCGGGAACCAGACCACGTGTTTCAATCATTCCGAGGGCGATGCCCGTCATTGCGCTTGCCATGATGTTTCTCCTTTACACGGTTAATAAAACTGCCTTGCCTGCCTCTTGGAGGGGTTCCTCCACATTCCACTGATCGATGATCCCGAGGATCGTCAGATCGGTGAGAATCCTGTAATCGCCGGCGCCGTAGCGGGCGGCCGAGCCGCCGGCGGTAAATACCCATTTGCCTTCCGGCACGCCCACGGGGTCGACTGCCACCGAGAGCCTGCCTTTTTCATCTTCCAGTACGCGCAGTGAGGTGCTCGCCAGGCCGGGAACGCGCCGGGTACACACCAGATCCGACACCACGCGCAGGATCTCCATTTCAGTGCTCCTGCCAGTGGTCGATGATGCCGACGATGGTCAGGTCGCTCGGAAAATCCTTAGCACCCGCCGCCTCGCGCGCAGCCGAACTGCCCACGCAGATCACCCAGTCGCCCGGGATGCAGCCCACCGCATCCACCGCCACCTGACGCCCAGCGCCAGCCTTTTCGCGCACCACCAGCAGCGGGCGGTGCCCCATTTCCCGAACGCGGTTGGTCGAAACCAGGGTCTTTTCCACTTGCATGATCTTCATAAGTTCACCCGTTCAATGTCCGTGTGCTGCGGCAGGCGCGGCATCCACCGGCTCGAGCGCACTGCCCGCATGGTTCGCCTGGACCGTCATGCCGCAGTAGAGCAAGCCCTCCTGGCACAGCTTCGGGAAGCGCTGCTCGATCGCCGCCTTGATGCGGCGGCAACGCGCCACGCTGCGCTCGCGTGCACCCGGTACGTTTTCGTCGTAGCGGTAGTGGATCGCGACCGGCACGGGCAGGCCGTGGCTCACATTCAGCCTGCTGAAGATGCGGATG
>Ga0209450_10001841_pt1 | contig 10686 bp, 8 predicted proteins | sample FrelakmetLWP11LW_FD_187149 | JGI IMG/M metagenome (GOLD analysis project Ga0209450, IMG submission 187149) | Freshwater lake sediment microbial communities from the University of Notre Dame, USA, for methane emissions studies - LWP11 LW (SPAdes)... | ecosystem: Environmental > Aquatic >... | reverse complement strand
CCGCAACGCCCATCGACCCGACCCCTCGGCGCGCGGCACTGCCGATCCTGATTGCATGTTGAATCTTCCGGGAGACCCGGGAACTGTCCGCAGGATATCGGGATATAAGGACAAAGAGTCATCGTTCTTCGCCCGGCAGGAAACACATTAATAAAAAGCGGATCCGATCCGGCCCCCCCTGAGGCATCACCCCCTTCCCGAAAAGGATTGCATTAAAGAAAAAACCCCGCTCACATGTCCGTAAACGGGGTTTTTTCTTTCATCCGTCTCATGGCTGCAACACCACGTCTGACTGTTATTTTGTTCTTTCCCTCATTCCAGCATGGCTATAACAGATCGATCCTCTTTATTCAATAGGATTGGGAGAATTATTTTTCCCCCATAAGGCCGATTACGAAACACAAGGAATGCAACGCGTCCCGGGATGGTACGATGATTTAAAAAGGGTCCAGCTCGAGATGACTCAGAGAGCCTTTGTCGCCCAGGAGGGTAAGATGGCCTTCGACGGTTTTGCGGACGAGGAAGAGAGGTAAACCAATGCGAGGACGAGGATTGCCGGGTTGGTGAGGCAGCGCTTGATCCGCTGGTCCATGTATCGTTGCAGGGTTGACATGATCGAGCTTCCTGTTTGAAAAAGGTATCGGTGGATGGAAAGGAGGGACCAAAACCATCCACCGATCAACCTCTTTCAAATGAGCGCCGGGAAATATTGGGGTCTGTCAGGGTCTTGGGTATTTCCCGGAACGTCTCAGTTGCAATATGACTTCAGCAATAAAGATGCCATGTCATGTCTCCTTTCAAATAAAAGTGAGCATTCACTAATTCGTTAATAATATATCAATTACAGATACTTACAGAAATGCATCCCGGCAGCGGCAAGCACCTTCCTTGCCCCGGCCGGGCGCTGCACCTCACAAAGCGTTCGATTAATGAACGATTCGCGTACATTTCTCGTCAACGCATTGCCGGAAGACGCTCACAGGATGTGCGGACAATGAACTGTGAGTGCTATTTACGCACATTCCGTCCTGGCGGGCGATATTCGCCTGCCCTGGCGGCCGACCGTCGCAGGTCGGGGCCCTGACCGAGAGGAGGAAATCCTCTGCAGGCCGGAAGCGCCCTGAGCATGCGGTATTGCGCCACGGCATCCGATGCCGCGGCAGAAAACCCCCGCCTTTGCCCGAAAATACGTTTTTACCCTTGACAGAACGACGGCATTTATGTATATCTCACGCGTTTTATTGAAGGTGCCTGGGACCTGAAAATCAGCCCGCAAGCACCCTTCCCCGCCGTTCTTTTGCCACGCCTGAGACAGAGAGAGTATCACCCCGGGCGAGTTGATTCATGAGACTCACGCTATGCGCTTGCACAGGAAAGTCAGTCATTCGCGCTTTGGGGCCAAATTTTAGAAAGGGAGGTAGTTGGTTATGGCGTTGAATTTCAATTTCACCGATGAACAGAAGATGCTCGAGGACAGCGTGTACAAATGGGCAGTGTCCTGGCTCGAGCCCCAGATGGAGCATGCGTACGAACTGGATGTGATGCCCGAAGGTCTCTTCAAGCAGACAGGCGACCTGGGTATCAACGGGATCGTGTTCGAGGAGAAGTACGGCGGAGCCGCCTTGGGCTACATTGAAACCCTGCTGGCCTATGAGACGATCGCCCGCGTGAGCAACGCTCTCTCCATGACCGTCGGCGCCAGCCAGACGCTGGCCTTCGACAACTTCCGCCGCAATGCGACGGAAGCGCAGAAACTGGATATCCTTCCCAAGTCCTGCACCGGCGAGTACATCGGATGCCTCGGCATCACCGAGCCCAACGCCGGCTCCGACGCCATGAGCATGGCGACAAAGGCCGTCAAGAAGGGCGACAAGTGGATCATCAACGGCAGCAAGATCTTCATCACCAACGGCCCCCTGGCCGACTTCATGGTGTTCTACGCCAAGACGGACCCCGAGAAGGGCCCCCACGGCATCTCCACCTTCATGTGCTACCCCAAGAAGCAGAAGGGCTGGTCCTGTGAGAAGATCAAGAAGTGGGGCATGAGAACCTCCCCCACGGGTCTCGTGACCTTCGAAGACATGGAGCTTCCCGAAGAGTACCTCATCGGCGGCCTGAACAAGGGCGTGTCCGTCCTGACCTCCGGCCTCTGCACCGAGCGTATCACACTCTCCGGCTGCACCCTCGGGTCGATGAGAAGCTGCCTCGAGCTCTCCCTGAAGTACTCCCAGGAGAGAGTCCAGTTCGGCAAGCCGATCGCCTCCTTCCAGTCAATCCAGGAGAAGCTGGCCAACATGTACTGCGGCTACAAGGCCTCCCGCTGGATGGCCTATAGCGCAGCCGCCTACTGCGACACGCTGAAGAACAAGTCCGGCGGCAAGGGAACGGACCTCGACCGTATGGCCGCGGCCTCCCTGCTGTACTGCGGCGAGATGGGCACGAAGATCGGTCTGGATGCCGTCCAGATCCACGGCGGTTACGGCTACTGCACCGAGTACGGTGTGACCCGGCACTTCCTGGATCAGAAGCTGTGGGAAATCGGCGCCGGCACCTCCGAAATCCGCCGGATGATCATCGCCCGCGAGCTGATGAGAGACAACTTCAAGAGCGGTCTGTAATTCTCCAGCGCCCAGCGCAATCCACAGGAGCCGTGGCTCATAAAGAGCCACGGCTCTTTTTTTCCTCCCCGGTTTGACAATCATGCCTCCCTCAAGTAGTATACGGCACGCTTGAGCGCCGTCAGGGAGGATCCCGCACCATGCAGTCACGGACGTGGAGGTTCGTTTTCGTCGCCCTGTTCCTGGCAGGGCTCGCCTCTTTTTGCCTGGCTGCAGCGGCACAGGCCCAGGAGGATACGGCTCACCTCGTTCTGCGAAAGAAGGGTACGGCAAAGGACAGGCCGTCCGTCTACATCGTGCAGAAAGGGGACAACCTCTCGACAATCGTCCGCCGCAAGCTGGGAAAACCGGCCTCCGAGTCCGCCTCGGTCTCCCGCCTCGTGAGGAAGCTCAACCCGCAGATCCGCAATGTCAACAGGATCTACCCGGGCCAGAAGATCGCCCTGCCCCGGCTTGCCTCCGAGCCCGGGAAAACGGGTTATGTCGTCAGGAAGGGCGACTCTCTATCGGCCATCCTCCATGAAAAGCTGGGCGTCCCCGCCGCAGAGATGGCCCGATGGATCGGGCTCACGAAAAAGCTAAACCCGGGCCTCGCCGACCCAAACCGGATTTATCCCGGCCAGGCGCTGATCCTGCCGGACAGGGGCGAATCGGCTCCCGGACCCGTCGAGCAGGCCGCCGGCCCGACAGAGGCCGATGCGCCGCAGATGGACGCCCGTATGTTCCGGCCAACCGATCGTGACCTCGACATCATCGCGGCAATCGTCAGGCAGTCCGGAGGGACGGTTGTCCGCGGCGGAAAGGTTTTCATCCCGCTCACCGAAGACGAGCACCTGGCCGTCGACTGCGCCGACGTCCCCATGGTGGAGCTTGCAGACGGCAGCCGGATCTTCCTGGACTTCGGGCGCCGGATTCCCGCCGACACGGCCCGCCTCGTGCGGTCGCGCTGGCCGAATTTCTCCGTCGTCAGCGACGGTGGCAGTGAAGGCGTCTTTTCGGCGCTCGCCGGCATCTTCGGTGCCTCGCGGGACTACACCTTCCGCAGACACGAAGGGGCTCTGGATATCGGGGCCTCACCGGCGTTGAAACTCCGGGTGGACTGGATCCTTTCCCGCAAGGGACCCGACGGGCAGGAAAACACCCTCTGCGGCGTCTGCAGAACATCCGGTCGATCCCAGCCGATCCCGGAGCCCGTCACCCGGTTCGCCGAGAAAAAAGGATATGCCGTCCTCGAGATCGACGAGGAAACCGGCAACCTTCGCGTAAGGCAGACGTCACAGGCCGCCCCCGACATTCCCGCCCTTGATGCCGGCGGCAACCGGGCCTTAGTCGGTTCGCTGCTGGACACACTGGGGTACACGTACACGAAAGACCAGAGGATCCCTGTTTCCGACGCCGCGCAAGACGGCTCCCCGCTTGCGATCCGAACGGACTACTCCGTAAGAATCGGTGCCCGGACGGTTGTCATCCACTTCGGGGACCTGCCCGCGCCCTTCCAGGTCAAGCTGAATGAAAGAGGCATGGGCCTTGTGCAGATCTCCGGCGACGACGAACGAAGGGCGGTTCTGGAGAAGGTCCTCAAAGGGCTCGATATCCCCTACGTGCCGGAAAAAGCCGAATTCAGGCCGCCCGAAGACGGCAGCCCGTCCCGATGGATCCTGTCACTTGAGGTCATCCGGGTCACATCGGAAAAGGGCACGCTCTACTTCGTCTCCCCCGATGCGGACCGGGATCTCTGCGCATTTATCCGCGAGCGCTGGAACCGCCAGCTCGTCCGCTACTGAGACGTCCAAATAAATTACGGAAGTTAAGAAGATCGGAAGTTAGGAAGAGCAGAAAACGAGAGGTTGAAATATCTTGCCGTCCACAGAAACGAAGAAGCCCGTTAAAGCCATCTCCCTCTTTTCGGGCGGACTCGACAGCATCGTCTCGGTCCAGTTGATCCGGGAACAGGGAATCGAAGTTCTGGGACTCACCTTCCGCACCCCGTTCTTCGGGGCCGAGAAATCGAGAGCGGCTGCCCGCATGATCGAGTTGCCGCTCGAGGTCCTCGACATCACCGAGGTGCACCTCGCCGTCGTCAGGGCCCCGCGCTACGGTTACGGGAAAAACATGAATCCCTGCATCGACTGTCACACCCTCATGCTCAAGATCGCCGGGGAAATCATGCAGGAGAAGGGATACGATTTCATCTTCACCGGCGAGGTCCTGGGGCAGCGGCCCATGTCGCAGAGCAGCCAGATGCTGCGAGTCGTGGCGAAGAACTCGGGCTGGGCCGACTCGATCCTCCGGCCGCTCTCCGCCAAGCTCCTGCCCGAAACGCTTCCGGAGAAGGAAGGCAAGGTGGACCGGGCGCGCCTGCTCGACATCTCGGGCCGGGGCCGGAAGCGGCAGATGGAGATGGCCGAGCGCTACGGGATCACGGAATATTCCAACCCCGCAGGGGGATGCCTGTTGACAGACGTCATGTTCTCGAGGCGCCTCAGGGACCTCTTTGCCCACCACCCCGATTTCACGCCGCGGGACCTGGAGCTCCTGAAGGTGGGGCGGCACATCCGGCTCGATGAGCGGCACAAGGTCATTGTCGGGAGAAACAAGCGGGACAACCAGGCGCTCGAAACCCTCACCGAGGATCGTGACGCCGTTTTCCAGATGAGAGATTTCCCGGGTCCACTCTGCGCGCTTCCCGCAGACGGTCCGGAGGAGATGCGCCGGGAGGCGGCCGCCATCTGCGCCGCTTATGGAGACACCCCGAAAGATGCGGAAACAGTGACCGTGAAGTGCCGTCAGGGAGGCCAGACGAGCCTCATCGTCGTCAAACCGGTGAATCGGGCGGAGTTGCAGGAACGGATGATCTGAAGAAAGGGACCAGGGTGTAGGGACGCGGGTGTAGTAAAAAAGGGACGGAGAACTCATTCTCCGTCCCTTCTCTTTATCCATTTTTTCTCGTCCCTAGTCCCTCGTCCCTTGTCCCTGTTTTATGGAAGATGTGTCGGGCGCAGCAGATCGTCTATCGTCTTCACGGGGTTGAAGGTCTCGACGGGAACCTCGACAAAGACGGTGTGCCAGTTGGCCATCGATCCGTTCCAGAGCCCGGGTAGCTCGAGCGCCTTGATGTCGCAGCCCTCGTGGGATTTCGTCGAGACGAATACCTGTTCTGCGTCGACGAACCGCTCGAGATCGAATTTGCGCCCCCTGAAATCGCGGATGCCGCAGACGAGATCGACGGGGTTGAAGTGAGTCGACGAGGCCCAGAGGGCCGCCTGGTTGCCCCGGCTTTTGTCCACCTGGACTTCCTCGACGATCTGCAGGGAGCAGCTGCCGTTTTTACCAGCCACCCAGAAAGGCCCGCCCCCTGGTTCCCCCTCATTTTTCACCATCCCGCAGACGCGAAGGGGCCTGTTGAGCTGCCCGATCAGGACCTGCCTGCGCTCTTCGAGCGGCCGCCCCTCGAAGCCGGGCGGCAGAGCGCAGCTCAGCCGATCCGTGGCAAAGCGGGCAGCCGCGCCGATTGCGCTTTCCCCCGCTGAGCGCTCCGACAGCACCCGCAGGTGACCGAAGAACTCCCGCTGCAGCCCGACCAGACACCCGCCGAGAATCTTCTTGTACAGGACCGTCGTGTCCTTGAGCCGGTCGGGGACGATATTGTCGATGTTCTTGATGAACACGATGTCCCCATCGATGCCGTCCAGATTGTAGAGCAGGGCGCCGTGCCCTCCCGGCCGGAAGAGAAGCCGGCCATCGCGGTCCCGGAAGGGACGGTTTTCGAGATCCACGGCGATCGTGTCCGTCGATTCGCTCTGAATGGAAAGCCCAATCTCAAAGCGCACGCCGAAGCGCTTCTCATAGAGACCGGTGACCCGGCCCAAAAGTCCTTTCACCGGCTCCAGGTGCTCTTCCGAAACGGTGAAGTGGATCCGGCACAGGCCGTTGCCGTCCTTCGCGTAGAGAGCCGCCTCCACGAGGTGCTCCTCGAGGGCCGTCCGTGACCCGTCATCGTATTGGTGGAATTTCAGGAGCGCCTTGGGTTTCCAGGCGTAATGAAGTCCCTTGTCGTTGAGGATGAAATCAAGGAGCTCCAGTCCCCGGCCCCGGCCGACAAGATCCGCCAGATCATGGCCGGCCCCGTAAAGCTCTGCATCCAGGTCCCCGTAAAAGGCATACCGGGGCAGGCTTGCCGCAAAGGCCTCGAAATCCTCGCGGCTTTCGAATCCGCCCCGATTGAAAACACTGTGCCACTCCTTGAACATGCGCGTGGCGGCACCCGAGGCAGGGACAAACTTCAGGCATCGCCCGGCCCTCGCCGCCTCGTCGTGGAGGGCCACAAGGCTCTCCCTCTCAACGTCGGCGACCCGGATGATCCCGTCGCCGACCGTCGCCGGCCGCTCGAGGGTCACGGTCACCGCCCCCAGTCGACAGAGATCGATCTGACGCAGGACCTTCTCCTGCGTGGTGCCCCGTGCCCGGATGTGTTCGATGTCGGATGCACTCAGTATCTTATCGGCCATCTGTGGCACCTCCCTTGTCTCCGCCTGGCTTCTTCCTGACCAGTTCGATCACCGTGACCTCAGGCGGCGCGAGGAATCGGATGGGGGGTCCCCACGTTCCCGAGCCGCGGCTCACGTAAACATGCGAGTGGCCCAGGTCGTGGAGTCCGCTTTCTGTGGGAAAATACAGCCTGACGATATGGTTGAACGGAAAGATCTGCCCCCGGTGGGTGTGGCCGGAGAGTTGCAGATCGAAGAGCCCCAGGGATTCCTCCTCGACGACGGGCCGGTGCTTGAGAAAGAGGACGAACCGGTCACGGGGCAGTCCCTCGAGGACTTCCTTTTCCCCGTTGCTGCGGCCTTTCAACTCGAAACCCCTGCCCGCCGGATCGTCGACGCCGGCAATCGTCAGCACGCCGCCGACATCGCGGCTCTCCCCCCGCAGGATTTCGAAGCCGGCATCCTTCGTGAAGGCGAGCGCCTTATCGAGACCCACATAGAACTCATGATTGCCCGTCACGGCGTACTTGCCTCGGGCGGGTTTGATTTCCCGAAACTGATCCAGAAGGCCCGGCTGTTGATCCAGTGACCCGTCGACGAGATCCCCCGTGGAGACGAGCATGTCAGGGTTCTCTTTTTTCACGACGTCGAGCATCCGCGCGAGCCTCTCCTCGCGGATGAGGAGGCCGAGGTGGACATCGGTGATCTGGCAGATCTTGAGGCGATCGACGCCCTCCGGGAGCCGGTCCGTCTCGATGACGACCCGCTCCGCCCGAACATGAAGGGCCTCGTAATAACCGTAGGCCGTCGCCGCAAAGGAAAAAACGAGCGGGACGAGGAAGGCAACCTTCGCCCCCGGCACGAAACCCGAGAGGTCCTTCCGGGCGACAAGCCCGGCAAGGGCAATCAGACCACGGTACAAATCGAAGGACAGCAGCGCCATGACCAAAAGAAACAAAAACGCCAGCCAGAGATATCCTCCCCAGGAGAGAACCCTTGCAACCGCATCGGCTCCCTGTCTTTCCAGAATGCGGGTCCCGACGGGGGCCAACATCATGAAAAGCGCGAAAAGCGCAAGCGGGATGCCCACGGCGGGGCCGAAGTGGAAAGCGGCCCTTGCCTTGAGAATGACATATCCCTGCATCAGGCCGTATATCAAGAAGAAGCTGAGCAAAAACAGCGCCATGAAATTCCGTTCTCTTCCCCGGGGATGTCGACGCTTCGCGAGAGGCATCGGCGGCAATTGCAATCCCTCTATAAACTAATAACGTACTCCCGCTTTTGCAAATAGATATTCCGAAAGGGGTGCCGTCAGTCGAAAAACCTTCCCGGTGCAAAAAACCGCAGGGACCCGCCGGGGCCGAAACCGAGGGACGGGTCCACCGGGGGAAGGCTCCAGTCTCCCGGGGCAGAGCTCCCCGACCCGAGCGCGGGCTCGAGCCCCAGGCAAAAGTCGACGCTGCGGTCAACGGCATCCTGAAAGAGGGCGCCGATACGTTGGCTGCGAACCTCTCCCGTCGAGGGGTGCAGGCAGGGGATCGCCCCCTCGATCCTCCAGCAATGGTCCATCAGCCGCGGCGAATAGACGAGGGCGAGGACTGCCCGGAGCGGCGGCGGAGAGACGGCCAGAAGAAACGGGGCCAGGCGCCCGGCCAGGCGGTTCCGGTAGAGGGACTGCATGAAGGAAAACAGCCGGAAGGAGGACAACAGACCCTCTGCAAAGCGCTCCGTGTCCTCATCGCGAAGCCAGGTTTTGTCCAGGTGATCGTGCAGCTCAAGCAGGGGCATCTCCGCATCCCGGATGTAGGCGGCAAGCGAATGACCCCGCACCCTGTGATAGCCGCCTGCCAGACACATGTCGATAAGCGTCTCCAGCATCCGGTGATCCTGCCGCGCGGCGGTCCTGCGCCGGGGCTCCCGCGCGTCATAGGGCCCGGTGAGATAAAAGATCAGGGGGTGCATCAGCGCGTCGGCATAGAGGTGGGTGATGAGTCCGACCAGGAAGGCTGTCAGCTGCTCTTTCAACTCTTCCGGTAGCCCCAAGAGGTATCGCAGAAGCGACTCGATCAGTTCGACGGCATCTTCAACGGTTCCATGAAGCTTGGTCGGAAGGGAACCGAATCTGGAATCGAAGTCGCCTTTCAGGTAGTAATAGGGGGCATCGTGGATGATGGCCCCGATGTGGAGAAGGTTCGGGTTGCGGCGCAGGGGCTCCTCGAGAAAGCTCCCCTCGAGTCGCTTCGACACGGCTTCGGCGATAAGCCAGTGGGTGATCTCTTTGGGCATGTTCGTCGGCAGTCTTACCTCTGGAGGAGGTTTAAATCCAGGTATTGAAGGGCGTGCACTCGCCCCCCGGGCCGAAGGGGTAGAGGATGACCTTCACCGCTTCGCCGGCCTCGGCAACGAGCCTGAAGCCGAGGCCCGCCTCGGCAAGGCTCAGGCGGTGGGTGATCATTTTTTCGACAGGTACGCGCCCGGAGCGGATCAGTTCGATCGCCACTGCGGCGTCATGGGGGGCGTTGCCGTAAGAGGGAAGCACCCGGATCTCGTTGCGCCAGAAATCGTTGACCGGCACGGGCAGTTCGATGTCGGGGTCCGTAGGGGCAAAGCACAGGACGGTGCCGCCCCGGTCGACCGAGAGCAGGGCCTGCCGGTATGCGGAAAGGGTGCCTGCGCAGACAATGACCAGGTCTGCGGGTCTGCCTCCGTTCAAGGCCCTGAACCGGGCGGGGACATCCTCGGAGGCATGAATCACCGCATCGGCTCCGAGACCCGTCGCCGCGCGGAGACGATGCTCGCTGATATCGGTCGTTACGATCCGCCCGGCACCAAGGGCCTTTGCCAGCATGAGATGCAGAAGCCCCGAAATGCCGCTGCCGAGAACGAGCACGCTCTGAGCCGGCTGCAGCCCCGCGAGCCGCTGGCCGCGCACAACACAGGCAAGGGGCTCGACAAATACGCCCTGATCGAACGAGACGTCGTCGGGCAGGATGAAGACACCGCGGTCGACATTCAGGGCGGGAACGCGCAGGTACTCGCTGAATCCCCCCGGGTCGTAATTGGTCGTGTGCAGTGTCTCGCAGGCCGTGTGGCTCCCCTTGAGACAGTAGCGGCAGGTATTGCAGGGGATGTGATGGGAGACGAAAACGCGGTCGCCGGCCCGGTAACGCTCCACACCGGAGCCCTTCTCGACGACGACCCCGCTGATCTCGTGGCCAAGAACGATGGGGGCCTTCTTGATCCGGTACCACTCCATGACGTCGCTGCCGCAGATGCCGCTGGCCATCACCCTGACGAGCAGCTCCCCCGCTCCGATCCGGGGAACGGGCCGTTCTTCGACGCGGATGTCACGGTTGTTGTAGTAGACGGCGACTTTCATTGTCTATCTGGTCTATCTGGTCTTTTTGGTCTTTCGCCAGGCGGCATCTAGGAGCCTACAGCCTGCAGTCTACAGCCGACAGTAAAGAGCTGTTGGCTGTTGGCTGTCGGCTGTCGGCTGTCAGCGACTAGCTGCTTACTTCTTCTTCCGGGCCTTGCCCGCATCGGCTTTCACCGACTGGAAAAGATCAAGCGCCTGCTTC
>Ga0209450_10001840_pt1 | contig 10687 bp, 7 predicted proteins | sample FrelakmetLWP11LW_FD_187149 | JGI IMG/M metagenome (GOLD analysis project Ga0209450, IMG submission 187149) | Freshwater lake sediment microbial communities from the University of Notre Dame, USA, for methane emissions studies - LWP11 LW (SPAdes)... | ecosystem: Environmental > Aquatic >... | reverse complement strand
AATAGACGGCCTGGTAGCGGATGACGGTCTCGGCCGGCTCGCCGGCCGGGCCCCGGGCGGGAGGGACGGGCTTGATCCGGGCCGGCCGGGCCGGCTTCTTCCAGGTCCGTTCGTCGCAGCCGCCGCACTCGCCGCAGGACCGCTCGCCGCAGTCCGGGGTGCGCTCGCCGCGCAGGGCCGCATCGAGCTCTTCGGCCAGCCGGCTCTTCTTCAGCCGCGTGTCGATGTGGTCCCACGGCAGCACGGCCTCCCGCGGCAGGGGCCGGAGATAATCCCGGTGGTCGAGGCCCGCCGCGGCGAAGGCGTCCGTCCAGGCCCCGACGTCGAGCTTGTCGTCCCAGCCGTCGAACCGCGCCCCGCGGCGCCAGGCGTCGATGAGGACGGGACCCAATCGCCGGTCGCCCCGCGAGAAGACGGCTTCGAGGACGGACGTGGCCAGCGGATGGGTCTTGACCTCGACCGTCCGGAACCGGCGAAGCTCCGACCGCACGTACTCCTGCTTCTCCGCCAGCACGGCCTCGTCGTCCATGCCCAGCCACTGGAACGGGGTGTGCGGCTTGGGAATGAACGAGGACAGGCTGACGTGGACGCGCGGCGGCGGGCCCTGGATGGCCCGACCGAGATCGACGGCCTCGCGGACGAGGGCGACGATGCCGGCCAGGTCCTCGGCCGTTTCGGTCGGCAGGCCGGCCATGAAATAGAGCTTGACCAGCTTCCAGCCGCCCTCGAAGGCGAAGGTCAGGGCGTCGCGGATCTCGCGGGCGTCCAGCTTCTTGTTGATGACGGCCCGGAGGCGCTCCGTGCCGGCCTCCGGGACGAGGGTGAAGCCGGTCTTGCGGACCTTGAGGATGTTCTCGACGAGGTCGCGCGACAGCCGTCCCGGCCGGAGCGAAGACAGGGACAGCGAGATCTTCTCCTTGGCCAGATCGTCCATGAGCGACCCCACCGTCGCCTCGAGCTGGGGGTGGTCGCCGATCGAGAGGGCCGAAAGCGACAGGTCCTCGTAGCCCGTCTGGCGCAGGCTGCGGAGGGCGGTCTTGTGGATAACATCCGGGTCCTTCGGGCGGTGCGGAAAATAGAGCGTCGAGGCCTGGCAGAACCGGCAATTCTGCGGACAGCCGCGGGCCGCTTCGAGGGCCACGCGGTCGAAGACGACGCGCAGGCCCGGGACGACGATCTTCTCCGGAAAGGCCGAGTGGGCGAAGTCCCGGACGAGACGCTTGCGGACGACGGCCGGCGCGCCGGTCCCGGACAGGGGCCGGGGGACGACGAGTCGCGAGCCCTCTTCGGGAACGGCCTCGTAAAGGGAGGGGACGTAGACCCCCTCGATCCGGGCCAGCTCGAGCAGCCGCTCGCGCCGCGGCAGGCCCCGTCGCCGCTGGCTGGCGACGGCCCTGACGATCTCGGGGAATCCCTCCTCGCCGTCGCCGAGGAAGACGACGTCGAAGAGGTCGGCGACCGGTTCGGGATTGAACGCCGCCGGCCCGCCGGCGATGATGAGCGGAGCGTCCTCTCCCCTCTCGGCCGAGGTCAGGGGAATGCCGCCGAGGTCGAGGATGGTCAGGACGTTGGAAAAGTTGAGCTCGTAGAGGAGCGAGAAACCGACGATGTCGAACTCCCGGAGCGGCAGGCCGTTCTCGAGGCTGGCCAGGGGAAGACCGGCCGCCCGGAGCTCCCGCTCGAGGTCCGGCCAGGGGGCGAAGACCCGCTCGGCCAGGACGTCCCTGTCCTTGTTGAGCAGGTCGTAGAGGATCTTCTGCCCGAGATAGGACATGCCGATCTCGTAAACGTCCGGGAAGGCCAGGGCGACCTTGGTCCGGACGCGGGCCGGGTCCTTGCGGATCTCGTTCCACTCGCCGCCGACGTAGCGCCCGGGTTTCTCGACGCGGGCCAGGACCCGGGCGAAGGCGGCCTTCTCAGACATTGGCGAATCGCCTCATCTTCACGTTCAGGACGAGCCCGCAGGCGACATAGCTCGCGAGGAGCGACGATCCGCCGTAGCTGAGGAACGGCAGGGTGATCCCGACGACCGGCAGGAGGCCGATGATCATCAGGATATTGACCAGGAACTGGAAGGCGAGGAGGAGCGTCGCCGTAAAGATGATGTAGACCCCGGCCCGGTCGCGCGCCTTGGACACGGACAGGAACATCCGGGCCAGGAGGGCGAAATAGAGGGCGATGACCGTGAACACGCCGAGGAAGCCGGTCTCCTCGCCGATGACGGAGAAGACGAAGTCGGTGTGGCGGGCCGGCAGGAAGCGGAGCTGGCTCTGCGTGCCCTTCTTGAAGCCCTTGCCGGTGAGGCCGCCGGAGCCGATGGCGATCTTCGACTGGATGACCTGGTAGCCCGAGCCCCGCGGGTCGCCGGCCGGGTTGATCAGAGAGGTCACCCGCTTCTTCTGGTAGTCCTTGAGAACGACGTTCCAGCCGCCGATGCCGAGGACGAGCGAGGCCAGAACGAGCAGGATGACGGCCTTCCTCCTCAGCCCGGCCAGGATGAAGGAGCCGCCGACGATGGCCACGAAGGTCATGGCCGTCCCCAGGTCGGGCTGGGCGACGATGAGCAGGAACGGCACCCCGGCGACGAAGAGCAGTCCGAGGGTGTGCGCCGTCGTCAGGAAGTCGCGCTTGTACTCGGCGAAGAGGCGGGCGCAGACGAGGATCATGACGATCTTGGCCATCTCGGAGGGCTGCATCTGCATCAGCCCGAGCGAGATCCAGCTCTTCGTCCCGGCCACGAACCGGGCGAAGACGAGGGTCGCGGCGAGGAGGGCGACGATGAGGACGTAGAGGTAGCCGGAGAGCGCGACGAAGAACTTGTAATCGACGGCCAGGACGACGAGGAGGGCCAGGAACGAAATGCCGATCCAGACGAGCTGGCGGACGTGGTAGGCGCCCGGAAGGAAGTGGGACGAGCTGTAGATGAAGAGGACGCCGACCAGGGACTGGAGCAGGATGAGCGCGATCAGGACCCAGTCGATCTCCTCGATGAGCCGCCGGTCGAGCATGATCATCGGGGTTTCATCCTCTCTTTCCACAGCGCGAAGAGCCGTCCCGCGACCGGGGCGGCCGTCGCCCCGCCGCCGCCGCCGAATTCGACCAGGACGGTCACCACGATGCGGGGACCGACGCGGGGGGCGAAGCCGGAGAACCAGGAATGGGTCTTGATCACCCGGCCGGCCCGGGCCAGCCGCTCGGCGCTTTCCCGGCTCATCGTCTGGGTCGAGCCCGTCTTGCCGCAGACGTCGAATCCATCGACGCGGGCGCCCGCGCCGGTGCCGCCGTCGTTGACCGACCGCCACATGCCGGCGATGATCTCTTCGAACGTCGACTCCTTGAAGAGGCTGTCGGCCGGGGGGGCGGGGTCGACGGCGGCCGGGACGTTGCTCACGAGGCGGGGCCGCACGGGCACGCCGCGGGCGGCGACCAGCGCGGTCAGGAGGGCGATCTGTGCGGGAGTCACCTGGAGCTGGCCCTGGCCGATGGCCACGGAGATGGTCTCCCCGGGGAACCACGGCTCTTTCAGGGCCGCCTGCTTCCATTCCGAGCTCGGCACCAGCCCCTCTTTCTCGCCCACCAGATCGATGCCGGTCTTCCGGCCGAGGCCGAGGCGGGAGGCGGCCAGGGCGATCTGGTTGATGCCCATCCGGCGGCCCAGCGAATAGAAGTAGATGTTGCAGGAGTTCTTGATCGCGTCGGACAGGTCCATGGCGCCGTGGCCCGGCTCGTACCAGCAGTGGCGAATGGCGCCGTAGATCTGCGTCGCGCCGGAGCAGTAGACCGTGGTCGCCGGATTGACGTAGCCGAAGGTCAGCCCGGCCACGCTCATGACCAGCTTGAAGATCGAGCCGGGCGCGTAGAGGCCGCGGATGGCCCGGTTCTCCAGCGGCGAAGCGGGATCGGAGATGAGATCGGTCCATTCCTTCGGCGTGAACCGGGTGATGAACCTGTTCGGGTCGTAGGTCGGGGAGCTGGCCAGGGCCAGGACCTCCCCCGTTTTCGGGTCGAGGGCGACGATGACGCCTTCGCGGCCTTCGAGGGCCCGCTCGGCCTCGGCCTGGAGCTCGCGGTCGATGGTCAGGATGACGTCGTCGCCCTGGACGGGGAACTGGCGGGCATTCTCATTCTGGACGCGGCCCAGGCTGTCGACCACCTCGATGGCCAGGCCGTCGTCGCCCCTCAGGACGTCGTCGTAGACCCGCTCGATGCCGGACTTGCCGACCAGCTCGCCCGGACGGGTCGGGCGCTCCGGACGGGCCCGGAGCTCCTCCGCCGTCTGCTCCTGGAGATAGCCCAGGATGTGGGCCGCCAGGGTGCCGCTGCGGTAGATCCGCTGGGGCTCGGATTCGACCAGGAGCTCGGGCAGCTCCCGCCGGCGGCTCTCGATGGGCGCGACGTCCTTCGACGTGAGACCGTCGGCGATGACGATGGGCTCGAACGGCTGCAGGTCCTTGTGCAGGGCCACGCGGTCCCGGAGGGTCGGCTCATCGATGCCCAGGAGACGGCTGATCGCGGCGTAGGAGGCCGCCTCGTCCTTGACGCTCTCCCGGACGAGCGAGACCTTGAACGCGGCCGTGTTGTCGGCCAGGATGGTCTTGTCCCGGTCGAGGATCAGGCCCCGCGGCGCGGCCAGAACGCGCGACCGGGTCCGGTTGGCTTCGGCCAGGTCCAGGTATTTCCGGTGTTCGAGGATCTGGACCTTCCAATAGTACGACAGCGCCAGGAAGGCCAGAACGGCGAAGATCCAGAAGACCGCGTTGGCCCTGCGCCGAACGATGGTCAGGTCCTCGTAGATGCGGTCTTCGGGCATCAGGCGCCTCGGGCTCTTCGGGCCCGCGTCCGCCTTTCGAGGGCGAAGAGCAGGCTCCCCAGGAGCGCGGTGACGACGGGCTGCAGGAAGACGAGGCCGCCCTGCAGGCTGTTCGACCGCGGGCGGACGAGCGCCGTCAGCAGGAGCCAGAGGATCATCTCCAGGACGGACATGACCAGCATGAACAGGGCGTTGCGGGAGAAGGGCACGACGTCGATGCGGCGGGAAATGAACCCCGTCCAGAAACCGAGCAGGGTCTTGGTCATCCCGGCGACGCCGAAGACGCCCAGAGAGAAGGCGTCCTGGACGAGGCCGCACATCGTGCCCAGCACGGCGCCGAAGACCTCGCCGCGGCGGATCGAGAAGTAGAGAACGACGACGGAAAAGGCGTTGAAGACGACGAGGAGGGCGGGCGCGCCGGCTCCCGCGACGGAATAGACGGCCACGGCCACGAGCGTGCCCAGGACGGCCTGCGGGACGTCCTTGAGGACGGTCTCCCTCATCCCCCGCCTCCCGGTCCCCGGGTCAGGACGGCGACGACATCGATGGTATCGAAGCCGAAGAACGGCTTGACGAGGATCTTGAGGAAGATGGGCGATTCCTCGTCCCGGACGAGGCTCTGGATGATGCCGACGCGGATGCCGGCCGGATAGATCTTGTCGAAGCCCGTCGTCCGCAGCTCTTCGCCCTCCTGGCCGCCGGCGGCGCTGGCCAGGACGTAGCGAAGCTCGCAGACATCCCGCGACAGCCCGGCCATCGAGCCCGTCAGCTGGGCGACGGAGGACCTCACGCTGACGCTGCTGTCCTTGTCGGTGACCAGCTGGACCTTGGTCTCCTTCAGGCCGACCGGGTCGATGGTCCGGCCGACGAGCACCCCGTTGCGGTCGCAGACGGCCATGTTCCTGGCGATCCCGTCGAGGCTGCCCTTGTCGATGATGATGGACTGGCGGGGATTGACGCTGTCGACCCCGATCGTCCGGGCCGCGACGATCGAGCCCTCGAACGCGGCCAGGCTCTCGCGGAGCTTGGCCTCCGACCCGGCCAGGTTCAGCCGGTCCTCGAGGAAGCGGACGTCCTGGCTGGCGAAGAAGTTCCGCCGCTTGAGCTCGACGTTCTCGCGCCGGACGGCGCGCAGGTCGAAATAGTTTCTCCAAAGCGAGCCGATGCCCCGGACCGCCCCGGTCGCCAGCCTCTGGACGGGCGAGTAGACGAAGAAGACGCCCCGCTCGAAGTAGGAATTCGCCGACCCCTGGGGCAGCTGGATGGAGATGACGAGCCCATGGAAGACGACGAGGCCCGTGAGGACCAGGGCGCTTCGCCGTTTCTCCCAAAGGGGCATGGCACCTCTCTCACCGCCGCGGCCCCTCAGATGAGGGAGATCTTCTTCAAGAGCACCAGGTCGTCGAGCATCTTGCCCGCCCCGAGAACGACCGTCGTCAGCGGGTCCTCGGTGATGAAGACGGGCAGCTGGGTCTCTTCGCGGATCCTCTTGTCCAGGTTCTTGAGCAGGGCGCCGCCGCCGGTCAGGATGATGCCGCGGTCGATGATGTCCGCCGAGAGCTCGGGCGGCGTCCGTTCCAGGGCGATGCGGATGGCGTTGACGATGGCCGCCACCGTCTCCTCGATGGCCTCGCGGATCTCCTGGTCGTCGACCACGATCGTCCGCGGGATGCCTTCGCGCAGGTCCCGGCCTTTGATCTCCATCGTCATCGGCTCGTCGAGGGGGTAGGCCGAGCCGATCTGCATCTTGACCATCTCGGCCGTCCGCTCGCCGATGAGCAGGTTGTATTTCTTCTTGAGGTAGTGGATGACGGCGTCGTCCATCTCGTTGCCGGCCACCCGGATGCTGTGGTTGAAGACGATGCCGTCGAGGGAGATGACGGCGATGTCGGTCGTGCCGCCGCCGATGTCGACGATCATGTTCCCGGTCGGCTCGGAGATGGGCAGGTCCGCTCCGATCGCCGCCGACATCGGCTGCTCGATGAGGTAGACCTCCGAAGCCTTGGCCCGCATGGCCACGTCCTTGACCGCGCGGCGCTCGACCTGGGTGATGCCCGTCGGGATGCCGATGACGATCCGCGGACGGAGAAGGAAGCCGCGGTTGTTCATGGCCTTCTTGATGAAGTAGTCGAGCATCTTCTCGGCGATCTCGAAGTCGGCGATGACGCCGTCGCGCATGGGCTTGATGGCCATGACGCTCGTCGGGGTCTTGCCGAGCATCTCCTTGGCCCGCGAGCCGACGGCCTCGACCTTGCCCGTCGCCTTGTTGACGACGACGATCGACGGCTCCTGGACGATGATGCCCTTGCCCTTGAGGAAGACCAGGGTGTTCGCGGTGCCGAGGTCGATGGCCAGGTCGCAGAATAGCCTGTCTTTCATCCAGCTGATAAGGCTCATGATGTTGCTCTCTCCGTCCCGGCCATTTTTAGCACAATTCCCCCCTGGACGCAACTGCGGCCCGGGCGCCGAACCGGCGGCTTGACTTTGCGTCCGGACTTCTCATATACATTAAGGACCTTTAGTCGGATCAATCGGAAAGGAGTGCGCCTTGAGCCATCAACCCTACGTCCCCGAAAAATCGGACCAGAGGGAATTCACCCTCCGGGCCATCCTCATCGGCCTCGTCCTGACCGTCATCCTCGGCGCGGCCAACGCCTACCTCGGCCTGCGGGCCGGGATGACGATCGCCGCCACCTATCCGGCGGCCGTCATCGGCATGGCCGTCCTGAGGATCATGAAGGGCTCGATCCTCGAGGAGAACATCGCCCGGACGATCGGCTCCATCGGCGAATCGATCGCCGCCGGGGCCATCTTCACCATCCCGGCGTTCGTCATCGCCGGCGCCTGGACGAACTTCAACACTTTCGACGCCTACATCAAGTCGACGGCCCTGATGTTCGTCGGCGGCCTCCTCGGCATCCTGTTCGTCACGTTCCTGCGCCGGGTCATGGTCACCGACCCCGACCTCGTCTTCCCCGAATCGGTCGCCGCGGCCGAGATCCACAAGGCCGGCCAGAAGGGCAGCCAGGGCTCGAAATTCCTCTTCCAGGCCATGGGCATCGGGGCGCTCCTCTATTCGCTCGGCGTCATCCAGCTCTTTGCCGCCAGCAAGGACTTCATCATCAAGGTCGGCAAGATCGGCTCGAGCTTCGTCCGCCTGGGCGCCGCCAAGGACTCCCCGACCATCGGGGCCGGCGGCACCGTGGCCGTCTCGGGGCCCGGCATCTTCCCCGCCTACATCGGCGTCGGCTACATCATCGGCCCGCGCCTGGCCGCCCTCAACTTCGCCGGCGGCGTCCTGGCCTGGGGCCTGTTCGCGCCCCTGCTGATGTTCTTCCTCGGCCCCCAGCTCATCCCCACGTTCTACGGGCCGGGGGTGGCCGCGGCCGACGTCAGCTGGCTCGACATGGTCACCAACGTCTGGAAGTTCATCATCCGGCCGATCGCCGTCGGCGGCATGCTCGTCGGCGCCGGCTACACCCTCTACAAGATGCGCAAGAACCTGGCCACCGGCCTCAAGCGCTCCGTCGGCGACATCAAGAAGGCGGCCGGCCAGGCCGAGGTCGTCTCCAGGATCGAGAAGGACCTGAACATGAAGGTCGTCATGATCCTGATGGCCCTGACCTTCGTCCTCATGGTCTTCGTTTATCAGACCTTCTCCAAGTCGTTCGGCTCGGCCCTGCTGGCCGCCGTGGTCATGGCCATCGCGGGATTCTTCTTCGCCGCGGTCTCCGGCAACCTCGTCGGGACGATCGGCTCCTCCAACAACCCGATCTCCGGCCTGACCCTCTCGACCCTGATCATCGCCGCCCTCCTGATGGTCCTGGTCGGGGCGACCGGCACGACCGGCGTCGCGGCTGTGCTCGGCGTCGCCGCGGTCGTCTGCGTCTCCTCGGCCGTGGCCGGCGAGATGCTCCAGGACCTCAAGGTCGGGCACATCCTCGGCGGCACGCCGTACAAGATGCAGATCGGCAACATCTTCGGCATCCTCATCGCCTCCCTGGTCATGTACTTCCCCTTGATGCTCCTCAACGGGGCGTTCACCTTCGGCAGCAAGGACCTCCCCGCGCCCCAGGCCGGTCTGATGGCCGCGCTGTCCAAGGGCATCGTCGGCGGCGAGATGGCCTGGCCCCTCGTCATCGTCGGCATGCTCATGGGCTTCGCCTTCATCCTCGTCCAGGTGAGATCGCCCATGCTCGTCGCCGTCGGCATGTACCTGCCGCTCGAGACGACCTTCGCCATCTTCGTCGGCGGCATGATCAAGGGCCTGGTCGACAAGGCCATGGCCAAGCGGAAGTTCAACGCCGCCCAGACGGCCCGGGCGACCAACGTCGGCATCCTCCTGGCCGCGGGATTGATCGCGGGCGAAGGGCTGATGGGCCTCGTCCGCGCCGCCTGGAAGTTCTTCTTCCTGCAGAACGTCATCCACTTCGACATCCCGGCGCTCTTCAAGGACGGCAAGTACTTCGGCGTCGTCGACCTCTATGTCGGCGGCCTGGCCGTGCTCGTCCTGATCGGGCTCTATCTGATCAAGGTGCCGCTCAAGAACGCGGGCGCGGCCGACGAACCGGCGCCGCCCTCGGCCGTCATCTAGGTTCGCTCCAGGGGCACGGATCATGTTTCCGTGCCCCTTTTTTTGCCTCGGCCATCCGTTTTCGGGTAATATGGAGTCATGGCCATTCGCGAGATCCTTATCATCGGCGACCCGGTCCTGACCCGGCGGTCGGAACCCGTGGACGCCATCACCGAGGACATCGTCCGTCTGGCCCGCGATATGGTCGAAACGGTCCACGCCGCGCCCGGCATCGGCCTGGCCGCGCCCCAGGTCGGGCTCAACAAGCGGGTCATCGTCGTCGACCTCTCGGTCGGCGAGGACCCGGACGCCCTCCACGTCCTGATCAATCCGGAGATCGTGGCCAAGGAAGGGGAGGCGATCTGCGAGGAGGGCTGCCTTTCGGTCCCCGACATCAAGGAGAAGGTGACCCGGCCTTACCGTGTGGTCGTCCGCGGCCTCGACCTCGAGGGCCGGCCGGTCGAGATCGAGGGCGAGGACCTGTTGGCCCGGGCCTTCTGCCACGAGATCGACCACCTCGACGGCATCCTCTTCGTCGAAAAGCTCTCGGCCCTGAAGCGGACACTGATCAAAAAGAAGCTCAAGAAGAACGCGGCCGACGCCAAGCGCCCATGAGGACCGTCTTCTTCGGGAGCCCGGCCGCCGCTCTCCCCTCCCTCGAAGCCCTGCTCGACGCGGGCCATTCGGTCGAGCTCATCGTCAGCCAGCCCGACAGGCCGGCCGGACGCGGCCGCCGCCTGACGCCCTCGCCGGTCAAGTCCTTCGCCCTGGAACGGGGCCTCCCGGTCATCGAGCCGGCCCGCATCCGGACCGACGAGAACGCCCTCGAGCGCATCCGGGCGGCCGCCCCCGACGTCAACATCGTCGTCGCCTACGGACAGATCATCCCACGGTCGATCCACTATTTCCCCCCCCGGCATTCCCTCAACGTCCACTTCTCGCTCCTGCCGAAGTACCGGGGCGCCGCCCCGGTCCAATGGACGGTCCTCAACGGCGACGCGGAATCCGGGGTGACCATCATCGAGCTCGACGACCGCATGGACGAGGGCGATATCCTGGCCTCGGAGCGGGTCGCCGTCGGTCCCCGCGAGACGGCCTCGGCCCTGGAGTCCCGCCTGGCCGTCCTGGGCGCGCGTCTCCTCGTCTCGACCCTGGCCGGCATCGACCGGACCACCCCGCTGAAGCAGGACGGCGTCTTGGCCACTCTCGCCCCGAAGGTCCGCAAGGAGGACGGCCGCCTCGAATGGACGGAAACGGCCGAAGCCGTCGACCGAAAGGTCCTCGCCCTGGCGGATCTCGCCGAG
>Ga0209450_10001839_pt1 | contig 10691 bp, 9 predicted proteins | sample FrelakmetLWP11LW_FD_187149 | JGI IMG/M metagenome (GOLD analysis project Ga0209450, IMG submission 187149) | Freshwater lake sediment microbial communities from the University of Notre Dame, USA, for methane emissions studies - LWP11 LW (SPAdes)... | ecosystem: Environmental > Aquatic >... | reverse complement strand
CTTCGGTGCGCGGCCGCCGTTCCCGCTGCTCAAGGCGATGAATCTCGTGACGAGCCGCCCGGCCGGCCCGGTGGCCCTGGGCGCGCCGACCTCGGGCGGCAGGCTCCTGCTTCTCATGCCATGGCGCGGGCGCCTGCTGGTGGGGACGTCGCACTCGGACCAGCCTGCCGACCCCTCCGACACAGGGGTGCGCCGCGAGGAGCTCCGGGATTTCGTCGACGAGGTCAACTCGGCGTTTCCTGCCCTCGCGCTCTCGGAGCACGACGTCACGCTGGTCCACCGGGGCGTCGTTCCGGCCGTGCGCGACCGGCGCGGCGTGCTCGGGTTGATGGGCCACCACCGCATTCACGACCATGCCGGCGACGGCGTCGCCGGCGCGATCTCGGTCGCGGGCGTCAAGTACACCACCGCGCGCGGTGTCGCCCGGCAGGTGGTCGATCTCATCGCCAGACGACTGGGCGTCCCGACGCCGCCGTGCCGCACCGAAGCCACCCGGCTTCCCTGCTGGGACTTCGGCAGCCTGGCCGAGGAGGAGGCGCGGGCGGCGGCGGCTGCTGGAGACGTGCTCGATCGGGAGTCGATTCGTGCGCTGGTGGCGACGCACGGCACCGGCTGGAGGCCCGTTCTGACTCGCTGCGAGCAGGACCCGTCGCTGGCGGCGCGCCTGGCTCCGGACGTGCCCTACCCTGCCGCCTCCGTCCTGCACGCGATTGAAGACGAGATGGCCGTTACGCTCGCGGACGTCGTCGTTCGCCGTCTGCCGATCGGCTCTGCCGGTTACCCCGGAGACGAGGTGGTGGCCGCCTGCGGAGCAGTCATGGCGGCGGCGCTGGGATGGGATGCGGAACGGCTGGCTGCGGAGATCGACACTGTCCACGACGTCTATCGCATCGGCTGAATCTCAGTCCGCGATGCGGGACCGCCGCGGGGCGGGGCGGGCCCGACCCGGCGGCGTCTCAGAATCGCGGTCTCCTGTCTAGAATTCCCTGCGGCTGTCGACGAGGATCGTCACCGGTCCGTCGTTGACCAGTTCCACCCGCATGTGGGCGCGGTAGGTGCCGGTTTCGACGGTCACGCCCGCTGCGCGCAGATCCGCCACGACGGCGTCGAAGAGCACGCGCCCGTCGTCGGCCGGCGCGGCGCGATCGAACGACGGGCGCCTGCCCTTCCTGGCATCCCCAAAGAGCGTGAACTGCGAGACCAGCAGCACGGCTCCCCCGGTCTCTCCGACGGCGCGGTTCATTTTCCCGTGCTCGTCTTCAAAGATGCGCAGGTCGCGGATCTTCCCGGCGATGTAAGCGATGTCGGACGGTCCGTCGTCTGCCGCGACACCGACAAGAGCCAGGAGGCCCGGGCCGATCTCGCCGACCGTCTCGGCGCCGACATGGACGCAGGCCCGGCTGACGCGCTGGATGACGGCCCTCACAGCAGTTCCACGTGGGAGACGCCCGGCCCGGACGAAGCGCTCCCCAACTGCTCCGCCAGCGGGTAGAGGCGCAGGTCGAGCAGGTGGCCCGGCGTGACGTTCGACAGGGCGCGCAGCATCGACGCCTTCACGCCGCCATGTTCGCGCTCGAGATCGAAGATGAGCCGCTTGACGCGCTGGCGCTGCAGCCCCAGATCGCCGCACGCCGAGCAGCAGCAGCTGACAATCGGCAGGCCCGACTCCCTGGCGTAGGCGCGGGCGTCGTCTTCGCTGACGAGGACGAGCGGGCGGATGACGGTGTGGAAGCCGTTGTCGGAGACCAGCCTGGCCGGCATCGCCTTGAGCGAGCCGGCGAAGAACAGGTTGAGCAGGATGGTCTCGATGAAGTCGTCGCTGTGGTGCCCGAGCGCGATCTTGGTCGCGCCCGCGCCGGTGGCCAGCCTGTAGAGCACGCCCCGGCGGAACCGGGCGCACAGCGAGCACGGCGTGTCGCGCGGGTCCAGCAGGTCGTCCATCACGGCGCCAATCGAGGTCCGCTCGACGTGGTGCTCCCAGCCGCGGGCTGCGCAGGCGTCGTGAATCAGGTCGTGCCGGAAGTCCTCGTAGCCCGAGTCGACGGTGACCGCCACGAGGCTGAACGTGATGGGGGCCCTCTGGCGGAGCACGTCGAGCACCTGCATCAGGGCCCAGCTGTCCTTGCCTCCCGACAGACCGACCATGACGCGATCGCCGTTCTCGATCAGGCGATGCTCGACAATGGCCCGGGTCACCTTGCGCGCGATGCGAGCTTCGAGCGGGGTTCGGTACGGCATGTGTCAGCGGGCACCCTGCAGCAGCAGGCGTTCGACGGTCTTCGGCCAGGTCAGCTCCGCGGAGACCGCGGCGGCACCTGCGCCCAGCCGCTCGGCGAGCCCCCGGTCGTCGGCGAGCCTGGCCAGTGCGCCCGCGAGCGACGCGGGCGTCGGATCGCAGACGAGGCCTGACTCGCCGTCGCGCACCAGTTCCGCGGGACCGCCGCTGTCGCGGCACGTGATGACGGCCTTCGACGAGGCAAAGGCCTCGACGGTGACCAGGCCGAAATCCTCCTCGAACGCCGGGAAGACCACGGCGCGGCACGAGGCGAGACGCGCGACGAGCGTCGCGGCGTCCACGGCGCCGAGCAGCGTCACCCGCGCCTCGAGCGCATGGTCGCGGACAAGCTGGCGGATGCGCGGGGCCTCCTCGCCGTCACCCGCGATGGTGCAGCGCACGCCGGCGGCCGCCGGCTCGGCCAGGGCGCGGACGAGCAGGTCGATGCGTTTGAGCGGCGTGAAGCGGGACACCGCGAACAACTCCGCCCCGTAGCCGTCGCACCGGTACGGCCGCGGCGGCGCGGGCGGGTACAGCACGTCGGCGCGGATGTTGCCGAAGCGCCGCAGCCGCGCCTGGATGGTCGCCGACTGCGCGAAGACGCGCGTCACGCGCCGCGTGAGCAGATAGGTATCGACGCGGTGAATCGCGCTCCGCCTGAGGCGTTCCTTGATGCGGGCCCTCCAGGACAGCGTGGCCTGAAACCGGTCCCAGAGGTCGTAGTACTCCCGCATCCGGTGATTCAGCCAGACCACGTGGCGCGGGTGCCGCACGGCATAGCTCGGGTACCTGAACGAGATCACGTGATCGATGCGCGTCCCGTCGTGCGCCACGCCGACGTCGGTGAGCCAGGTGGCGACATAGGCCGACGCCTGCCGCCCGAAGCGGTTCTGCGGCGTGAGCATCAGCCCGGCGTCGTGCCCGGCGTCGCGAAGCGCGTCGACCACGGACCTGGCAATCACCAGGTGACCGCCCTCGGAGAGCGGCGGGCTCGACGTGACCACGGCCACTTTCATGACTGCTCCGCCCCGCTTCCGGCGCGCCTACTGGCGCAATTCCGGCTTGACCCGAACGCCCAGAAACCGGGTGTCCTCCGACGCGCCCGACACGAAGCGCGGCACGAACCCGGCGCTGCTGCGGATCGACACGCGCCAGACGCGCGTGCCCATGTAGGGAAACCCCTCGTCGAGCGGCACGCTGATGCGCGCCGCGGCGTTGGGGGCCAGGTCGACGCGCTGGCTGTGCCAGCCGCGCGAGACAATCACCGATGTCGCCACGTCGCCGCTTGCCAGATCGAGATCCAGGGCCGACGCCGGGTCGACGGTCTTGACCAGGAACTCGGCCTTCCCGCGGCCCTTCACCCAGAAGCTCAGGTCTTCCCGGGCGTACGCGTTGTCGTCGAGGAAGTAGATCTGGAACCGCCGCGACTCGCCGAACCAGACGCGCGCGCGGTTGGGCTGCGTGTTGATCGGCAGATCGTTCACCAGCGTCAACTCGACCGGGAGCCACCGCAGCGGGCCTTGTTTCGCCTGTTCGGACGGATTGAAGGAGGAGAAGAACGGGTTGAAGGTCACCTGCGCCGAGAAGAGGCCGCCCACGACCCACGGGACGACCGCCCAGGCGGCCGACGAAATCGGCGGCAGCAGGAACAGGAGCACGCCGTAGGTGCTCATGAAGTACCGGTTCCCGATCGAGCCTCCGCCGCCGTTGTAGGTGTACGGGACCCAGAGCAGCAGCAGCAGGACCTGCGCCGCCGCCCCGCCGAGGACGAACCACTGCCACGGCGCGCGTTTCCCTCGCGCCAGCAGGAACGCGACGATGGCAAAGAGGCCGGGGAAGAAGTACGGCAGCAGCCCCGAGTACCGGCCGACGATGAAGTACGCGGCATTGTGAGCGAGGACCGTCCCGAAGACGCGCCGGTCGAAGATGGTGTCCCACAGGACCCGGTTGGTCGCCCGGTCCTGCCCCACCTCCTCCCACGGCACGCCGCGCTCCTGGAACGGGTAGGACCCGTAGAACGTGCGCCGGTCGCCGCCCTGAAAGTTCCAATCCCCCGTGACGGCCACGTTGCCGGCCAGGAGCACGGCCCCGACAATGCCGAAGAGGACGCCGGCGAGGACGAGCCGCCGCCACTGCCGCTTCGCGAGCAGCCATGCGAGCAGGGGCAGAATCAGGAGCAGGTTGGACGGCTTGGAAAACGTGGCCACGCCTAGCAGCGCGGCGGCCGCGAGATCGGACCCGGGCCGGAAGAGCCAGCCCGTGCCGCGCGGCGACGACTCCGGCTCGGCGACTTCCTTGTAGAGCCAGCAGAAGTAGCCGAGCGTCACGAGGCTGAAGTTGAAGAGCTCGGGCGTGATCCAGACGAAGTAGGTCGGCGCCACCGACGCCATCAGGAACCCGGTGGCCAGGGAGAGAGAGACGGCCGGCGACGACCTCGCGTTCAGGAACAGGTAGGCCGCGAGCGTGACCAGCGCCAGCAGGACGGCGTGGAGAACCAGGAACCCGTTGGTGCCGAACAGCCGGACAAGCGGAGAGGCCGCCAGGGGGTAGATGTAGGACTTGCCGTAGAACAGCCGCGCGGGATCGGGATCGGGACGCCGGTCGATTCGGAAGAACGGAGCGCTGCCGGTGGTCTGGACGTCGAGGTCGTTACCCTTCTTGAGGAACACGCCCGAGGGGCCCGACGGGAATTCGCGCCAGACCCTTGCAAGGTCCTCGCGGCGGTACGCGAGGTCGCCGTCCTCGGCGAGGCTGTGGCCCATCATGTAATAGGTCGCTTCGTCGCTCTGTATGCCGAACGCGGCGCGCGGGAAATCCACAGACAGGGCGGTCCCGCCGTACAGGGCGAGCACGACGGCGGCCGCAATCAGGCCGGGGAGCGCGTCGCGCCGTACGCGCGCCGCGAGGCTCACGACGCCCGCTCCCCCGCCAGGAACGAGAGGTCCTGCTCGAGCACGCCCCGGCGGTGCGTGCGGCGCGACACGTCGTGCAGGATCGTGTACAGCCGTTCCATTTTCCGCACGAACGCGTTGATGTCGTAACTGGCGCCGGTCACCCTGGCGTTGGCGGAGAGACGGGCACGTTCGGCCGGCGCGTCCATCAGGGCGACGATCTGGTCGGCCAGCGCCCTGGCGTTGCGCGTGGGCACGATGCGCGCGTCGTGATCGTGACGAAGGATGTCGAGCAGGCCGTCGGCGTCGGTGGCGACAATCGGCCTTCCGGCCGCGAGGGCTTCGAACGCGGTGAGCGGCGTGCCTTCCCACAACGACGGGAAGACGCTGAGATCGAAGGCGGAGAGGGTGGCGGCGACGTCTTTCGCGAACCCGGCGAACACGAAGCGGTCGCCGAGCCCCAGCCGGGCGGCCTGCGCCTCGAGGCCGGCGCGGAGCGGGCCTTCACCGACGAGAAAGAACCTCGCCCCGGGCCGGACGTCCAGCACGAGGCGGGCGGCATCGACGAGGTACTGGTTCCCCTTGGAATCGTGCAGGCGGGTCACCGTGCCGATCACGAAATCCCCTGGTGCTGCGCCAAGGTCCCGCCGGGCCGCGGCGATCTCGGCGGGGCCGCGCTCGCGGCTGAACTCGTCGTACGGGGCGCCGAGATACACCACCTTGACTTTCCGCGCCGGGACGAGGCGCGCGTGGACGACGAACTCCGCGGTACTGCGCGAGACGGCGATCGCGATGTCGGTGAAGGGCTCGAGCGCCCGGTCCGCCGCCTTCTGGAACCACGGGGTGTCGGTCAGATTGGCGTGCTCGTGGAGGATCGCGGGCAGCCTGCGCATCGCTGCCGCGGCCCGTCCGAACGTCGTCGCGCCGTAGCCGTGCAGGTGCAGGACGTCGATCGACTTGCGGTCGATGATCTTCAGCAGCGCCGTGAGCGTGGCGGGGTCGAACTTCGACTTGTGCAGATAGCTGATGTCCACGCCGAGCGACTCGAGCGTTTCCTCCGAGAGGTCCTTCCGGCGCAGGCTGACCAGCGACACGTGGAAGCGGGACGCGTCGAAGCGCGGCAGCATCCACGCGAACAGGCGCTTGACGCCGTGCATGCGCGACCCCTCCCAGCCGAGGTGATCGCAGACGTGGAGGATATTCAGCGCGCGCGTGCTCATGTCAGTCCGCCGCCGTCCCGGCGTCGCCGCGCATGCCGACGATCCGGGCCGGGCGCCCGGCGGCGACGGCGTACTCCGGCACGTCGACCCGCACGACGGCGCCTGCCCCGATGATCGCATGGCCACCGATCCTGACGCCATCGAGGATTTTCGCCCCGGCTCCCATCCAGACGCCGTCGCCCACCGACACGCCTTTCGACTGGCGCCCCTGCGCCGTCACGGGTTTCGACAGGTCGGCGTACTCGTGGCCGCCGCCAATCACGTAGCAATAGGCCGCCAGCAGCGAGTCGGCGCCCACCGTCACCCGGCTCGCGGAGAAGATCTCGCAGTTGAAGCCGATGTTCGCCCGGTCGCCTATGGCGATGTCGCCGTTCTTGCACGACAGGATCGTGTTCCGGCCCACGAAGACGCCGCTGCCGATCGTGATGCCCCCGTTGGTGTCGCCCTTGGCGTCGAGCAGGCAGTTGTCGTCGACGACGACGTGGTCGCCGATGCGGATCTTGGCCGGGTGCCGCAGCACCACGTTCTGGCCGAACACGACGTTGCGGCCGCAGGCGCCGAGGAGCCTCGGATACAGGAGCTTCCGCAGGACGAGCCCGAGGGCGCCGGGCACGGCCTGACTCGCCAGCGTGATGGACTCGTGCTTGAGGAGCGCGAGCCACCCGGGCCGGCCGACGACGAGGCGGGCGTACTTGTCGAGCGCCGATCGGCGCTCGTCGAACAACTGCTCCTGGGCCTTCGGAATGTCGGCCATTACAGCCACCCCTGCCTGCGGTACCAGGCCAGCGTGCGACGGATGCCCTCGTCGAGGCCGACGCGCGGGGCGTAGCCCAGTTCGGCGCGCGCCCGCGAAATGTCGAACGCCCGGCTCTTCGTGAAGAAGTCCACGCGCCGGCGGTACAGCGGCGGCTCGATGCCGAGCGGCACGCACAGCGCCTCGCACGCCGCGCCGGCGAGCCAGACGGGCCAGGCCGGGAGGTGGAGCGACGGCGGCCGGACACCGGCCGAGGCCGCGATCTTCCGGACCAGTTCGTTGAGCGACGTCACCTCGCCCCCAGCCAGGATGTAGGTGCGGCCCGCTGCCGCCGGCCTTGCTCCGCACAGCCGGAACCCCTCGGCAAGGTCCTCGACGTACGTGAGGTGATAGAAAATCTCTCCGGACCCGAGCGTCACGAACCGCCGCCGCGCGACGCCCCGGAACAGCTTGAGCAGCCGGCGGTCGCCGGGCCCGTAGATCCCGCTCGGCCTGGCGATGACCAGTTCCATCCCGGTCCGCTCCGCCGCCGCGAGACCGAGGCGCTCTCCCTCGAGTTTCGACCGCTGATACTCGTCGCCGGGCCGGAGCGGCGCGTCCTCGCCGGCCGGCGGATGCTCGACGTCGCCGTGGACACCGACCGTGCTGCAATGCACCACGCGGCGCACGCCCGCCGCCGCGCCGGCGTCGACAAGCTCGGCGACCGCCGTCGCGTTGATCGCGTGGTAGTCGCCCTTGCTGGCCGCCGCCTGCCGGTAGGTCGCCCCGATGTTATACACGATGTCGATGCCCGCGAGGGCGCCGGAGAGAGACGCGCGGTCGGTCAGGTCGCCGGTCGAGATCTCGATGCCCTCGGCGGCGAGCGCCGCGGCGCGCGGATCCGGGCCGCGCACGAGCGCGCGCACCGCCCAGCCCTCCCTGCGGAGGTGGCGCGCGAGGTGGCCGCCGGTGAACCCGGTTGCGCCGGTGACTAGCGCGCGCATCGGATGGCCACGACGGTGACGGGCGACCCCAGCAGCCGCAGGAGGCCGACTCCCGCCAGCGCCCGCTCGACCGCCGCGGTGAACGCCCGGGACCCGATCGCTTTGTGCAGCGCGATGGGCAGCACGAACTGGCGGTGCACCTGCTCGATGCGGAAACCGGCGGTGTCGAGCACGCGCCGGACATCGGCCGACCTCAGCACCCGGTACGCCTCGACAGGACGGCCGGCTGCAGCCGCCAGGCGCCGGCCGTACGCCTGGAGCGCCGCCGCGCTGCGGGCCGCCGGATAGTCGAAGACCACGCGATCGTCGGAGACCCGGCACAGTTCCGACAGGCACTGCCGCCAGTCAGGCGTGTGCATGAGCACTCTCAGGCTGACCGCGCAGTGAAACGCCCTGTCCGGGTACGCCAGATGGTGCGCGTCCCCCACCTCGAATGCCGCATCGACGCCCGCGGCCGCCGCCCGCGCTTTCGCCACGCGCAGCATCTCGGCCGACGCATCGAGCCCTGTCACGCGGGCGCCGCGCCGCGCCAGCCCGAGAGCCGCGCGCCCTGTGCCGGTGCCGACGTCGAGCACGGTGCGACCGTCGACCGGGCCGAGAAACGCCGCGATCACCCGGTCCTGCGCCTCGGCGAGCAGCGTGCCGATGGGGCCGCTGAACCGCAGCGCGTCGAAGCGATCGGCCATCGCCGGATCGGCGTAGAGGCGATAGCTGTAGTGCTCGTCGTTCACGGCGTCTCCGCCTCACGGCCGGCGATGGGCCGGAGGGCCTCGCGCGTCCGCTGCACGTAGGCCTCGTACGTGTACCGGGTGTTCGCGAGGGCGAGCGCCGCCTGGCCGAGGGCCGAACTGCGCGCACCGTCGCCCAGCACGCGGAGGACGCCGGCGGCGAAAGCGTCCGGCGTCGGGTCGGTCAACTCCGCCACCGTCGCGTCGAGCACCTGCGTGTGCGTGAGCAGGTTGGTCGCGACAATGGGCGTGCCGCTCCTGAGGTACTGGTAAATCTTGAGCGGCGTGTTCTTGCCCCGGCTCCGGGGCGAGACCAGCACGTCGGCCGCCTCGAGGTAAGCCGGGATCTCCTCTGCCGGACGCTCGCCGGCGAACACGACGGACGCGCCGATGCCAAGCGCCGCCGCGTCGCGGCGCGCCCGCTCGATCTGGTCGGCATGCCCTCCGGCCAGGACGAGGCGAGTCGCCGGCGCCTGTTCGAGCACGCGACTCATGGCCGCGAAGAGGAGGTCGAGCCCCTGGTACGCCTCGAACGTGCCCGTGTAGAGCACCATCGGCGCGCCGGCCGGCACGCCGGTGACGGCCCGGACATCGAGCGCTCCCGAGAATGCGTCCGCGTTGCCCGAGCCGGGCGCGTTCTCGATGAGCACCACGTGCGCGTCGGGCGCGATGGCGCGGGCCACCTCTTCGAGATGCCGGCAGATCACGATCACCGATGCCGAGCGCGAGACCATGAGCCGCTCGAGCGCCCGGAACGCGCCCACGAGCACCCTGGACCGGCTGAACTTGAAGTTCGACAACTGCTCGGGAAGGCTCGAGTGCATGTCGTAGAGGTGCGGCAGCCGAAACAGCCGCGAGAGCACGAGGCCGATGGCGCCGCCCTCTTCGTGGGAGTGGATGTAGTCGAACTTCCACTTCAGGGCGACATGGAGCGCCTTGACGGCCAGCAGCAGGTCGAGCGGCACTTTCGCGAGCGACGGCCCGATCCTGACGCGCCGTACGAAGGGCGGACGCCAGCTGCGATGAAGTCTCAGGCCAGGCAGCGGGACGTCCCGTCCGAATGGATACGTCACGAGGTCGACGGTGTGGCCGAGGTCGGCCAATGCCCGGATGCGGTGATACTCGCTGAAGGGCGTGCCCCTGGCTTCGAAGAACGGTTCGGGGGCGATCATCAGGATGCGCATGGGTCGGGGCGGCCTGTCTCTCCCGCCCGCGCGGGCCCGACGGCCGATCGTGACATTCTAGGTGCCGGGACCGATCATCGTCAATGAATGTGTCCGAAACTGCCGTGCCATGAGCGACTTAGCGGTTTACAGCCGCCAGGCTCCATAGTACGCTTTTACACTTGTCGAAGCCCGAGAGACCGCGCCAACGGATCATGCCGGAACGCCAGGACGTCCAGGACGCCAGCCCGAGCGCGTTGCGCCGGAGCCTGACGCTCCTGCTGAAGATTGTCGTCAGCGCTGCGCTGCTCTACCTGCTGCTTGGCCGCACGGACCTCTCGCGGCTCTGGAGCTATGTCCGAAACGCCTCCCCGGCCTGGCTGGCCATCGCCCTGCTGCTGTACCTGCTCATGATCCTCCTGAGCGGGTGGCGCTGGAAGATTCTGCTCGACGCCCAGCACGTCAGCGTCCCGAGCGGGTGGCTCATCAACTCCTACCTGGTCGCGACATTCTTCAACAACTTCCTGCCGAGCAACATCGGAGGCGATGTCGTCCGGATCCGGGACACGGCGGGCCCGGCGGGGTCGAAGACGCTGGCCACGACAGTCGTGCTGATGGACCGCGGCCTCGGCCTGCTGGGCCTGCTCACCATCGCGGCGGCCGGGTCGAGCGTGGCG
>Ga0209450_10001836_pt1 | contig 10706 bp, 9 predicted proteins | sample FrelakmetLWP11LW_FD_187149 | JGI IMG/M metagenome (GOLD analysis project Ga0209450, IMG submission 187149) | Freshwater lake sediment microbial communities from the University of Notre Dame, USA, for methane emissions studies - LWP11 LW (SPAdes)... | ecosystem: Environmental > Aquatic >... | reverse complement strand
CTTCTCGCGCCGCAACCTGGCCGACGTGGCGGTGGTCTGCATCCGCGTCGAGCTGTCGATGCCGGACACGCAGGCCTGGGAGGGCGAGACCGAGCAGCGCCTGCGGCTGGTGGCCCGCTCGCTGGCCGGGACGATCCGGATGGAGGACCTGGCCACCCGCTCCGACCGCTACGAGTTCTGCGTCGCCACGCAGAGCGACGGCGTGGCCAGCGTGCTGCGCTTCGCCGCCCGCTTGCGCAAGATCCTCGAGAACATCGACGCCGCCGGCGGAGGCGTCGAGGTGTGGACCTGCATCGGGGTGGCCAGCCTGTCGGAGGACATGCGGCTGACCGCCGAGCAGTTGCGCCAGATCAGCCAGAAGCGGGCGCAGCAGGCGCAGACGGGCCGCTCGCGGCGTATCGTACTGGGCGCGGCAGACGCCGGCGGCGGCAACGGACCGTCGCGCGCCGACGAGGGCTCGATGGACGTGAGCCTGGCGCTGACCCTGATTCGTTCGGGTCGAGCGGCGGAAGTCGTGCCCCACCTGCCCCGGCTGGTGCACCAGCTCCGCCCGCTGATGGCGCTGGTGCGGCAGCAAAAAGAACTCGAACTATCAAGAAAGGAGACAGTCGTCCATGGCAGCCTACAGGGAGTTCCACGCCCGCTCGATCAAGCAACCTGAAGCCTTCTGGGCCGAGCAGGCGCGGCTGATCGACTGGCACGCGCCGTTTCAGCAGACCCTCGACTACTCGCGGCCGCCTTTCGCCCGCTGGTTCGTCGGCGGCCGGACCAACCTGTGCCACAACGCGGTCGACCGCCACCTCGCCGCGCGCAGCGAGCAGCCGGCTCTGGTCTACATCTCCACCGAGGTCGAGGCCGAGAAGACCTACACCTTCGGGCAACTGCACCGCGAGGTCAACCGCATGGCGGGCATCCTGCGCGGGCTCGGCGTGGGTCGCGGCGACCGGGTGCTGATCTACATGCCGATGATCCCCGAGGCGGCCTTCGCGATGCTCGCCTGCGCGCGCATCGGCGCCATCCACTCGGTGGTCTTCGGCGGCTTCGCCTCGGTGAGCCTCGCCTCGCGCATCGACGACGCGCAGCCGAAGGTGATCATCAGCGCCGACGCCGGTTCGCGCGCCGGCAAGGTGGTGCCCTACAAGGGGCTGCTCGACGAGGCGATCCGCCTGGCGAACAGCCCGCCGGCGAAGGTGCTGCTGGTCGACCGCGGCCTGGCGCCGATGGGCAGGACCGCCGGCCGCGACGTCGACTACGCGCAACTGCGCGCGGCGCACATGAACGACGAGGTGCCGTGCGAGTGGATGGAGTCGAGCGAGCCCTCGTACATCCTGTACACCTCCGGCACCACCGGCAAGCCGAAGGGCGTGCAGCGCGACACCGGCGGCTACGCGGTGGCGCTGGCCGCCTCGATGAAGCACATCTTCTGCGGCAACGCCGGCGAGACCTACTTTTCGACCAGCGACATCGGCTGGGTGGTGGGTCACTCCTACATCATCTACGGTCCGCTGATCGCGGGCATGGCGACGATCCTGTTCGAGGGCACGCCGATCCGCCCCGACGGCGGCGTCTGGTGGAGCATCGTCGAGAAGCACAAGGTCTCCGTGATGTTCTCGGCGCCGACGGCGATCCGCGTGCTGAAGAAGCACGATCCGGCCTTCCTGAGCAAGTACGACCTGTCGAGCCTGCGGCTGCTGTTCCTCGCCGGCGAGCCGCTCGACGAGCCGACCGCGCGCTGGATTTCGGACGGCCTGAAGAAGCCCATCGTCGACAACTACTGGCAGACCGAGACCGGCTGGCCGATCCTGGCCATCTCGCGCGGCGTCGAGCCGCTGCCGTCGAAGTTCGGCAGCCCCGGGCTGCCGGTGTACGGCTACGACGTGAAGCTGTTCAACGAGGCCACCGGCGAGGAGATCACCGGCGCCAACGACAAGGGCGTGGTGGCCATCGAGGGCCCGCTGCCGCCGGGCTGCATGACCACCGTGTGGGGCGACGACGACCGCTTCGTCAGCACCTACTGGAGGAGCGTTCCCGGCCGCATGGTCTACTCGACCTTCGACTGGGGCATCCGCGACGCCGACGGCTACTTCTTCATCCTCGGCCGCACCGACGACGTGATCAACGTCGCCGGCCACCGGCTGGGCACGCGCGAGATCGAGGAGTCGATCAGCTCGCACCCGGCGGTTGCCGAGGTGGCGGTGGTCGGCGTCGCCGACCAGCTCAAGGGCCAGGTGGCAATGGCCTTCGCCGTGGTCAAGGACGCCAACGCCATCGCCACGCCCGAGGCCCGGATGGCGCTCGAGGGCGACGTGATGAAGACCGTCGATAGCCAGCTCGGCGCGGTGGCCCGGCCGGCACGGGTGCATTTCGTCACGGTGCTGCCGAAGACCCGCTCGGGCAAGCTGCTGCGCCGCTCGATCCAGGCGCTGTGCGAGGGCCGCGACCCGGGCGACCTGACCACGATCGAGGATCCGACCGCGCTCGACCAGGTGCGCAGCGCCGTCAAGCCCGCCTGAGGCCCGGCGGCGCATGACCGCCGGCGGGACGGCGAGCTACGTGCTCGGTCAGCTCGCGCTGCCACCGACGTCGCTGATCCTGGCCGCGCTGGCCGGCGCGCTGCTCGCCTGGCGCCACCGCCGCGCCGGGACTGCGCTGGCCGTGGCGAGCCTGCTGGCACTGCTGGCGCTGAGCACGTCGCTGGTCGCCCACGCGCTGATCCGCACCCTCGAGCCGCCGCCGCTGGCCGACGCGCAACGCGGCAGCGCCCAGGCGATCGTCGTGCTCGCCGGAGGCCGCATGCGCGACTCGCCCGAGTGGGGCGGCGACACCGTCAGCGCGGCGTCGCTTCGCCGTCTTCGCTACGGTGCGCATCTCGCACGAGACACGGGCCTGCCGATGCTGCTCGCCGGCGGCAATCCCGACCGGGCCGCCCTGCCCGAGGCGCGGCTGATGCAGGCGGTGCTGGAGCGGGAGTTCGGTCTGGCCGCGAAATGGGTCGAGGATCGCAGCGACACCACGGACGAGAACGCCCGTTTCACCGCGGCGATTCTCGCTCCGCTCGGCCTCGCCCGCGTGCTGCTGGTCACCGACGCCCACCACATGCCGCGCGCGCAGCGCGCCTTCTCGCGCGCCGGCCTCGCCCCGATCGCCGCGCCGACCGGCTACATTGGACAGTCGGCCTGGCGGCCTCAGCAGCTGGTGCCGAACGTCGAGGCGCTGCGGGTCAGCAACCTGGCACTGCGAGAACGGGTGGCCGGGCTGTGGTATCAGTTGCGCGACCAGGCGCGGCAACCGAGGAGATGAAGATGCAGAGGAAGGCCATGCTGGCTTGCGAGGACGCAATGCGCGTGATGCAAGGCGCGGTCGCCGAGGCCAACAGGAACAACTGGGCGGTGGCGATCGCCATCGTCGACGACGGCGGGCACCTGCTGCAGTTCGTCCGCCTCGACGGCGCGCCGCCGGTGTCGGCGCACATCGCGCCGGAGAAGGCCAAGGCCGCGGCGCTCGGCCGGCGCGAGACCCGGCTGTACGAAGAGATGATCAACCAGGGCCGCAGCGCCTTCCTGTCGGCGCCGCTGCAGGGCATGCTCGAGGGCGGCGTGCCGATCGTCGCCGACGGGCAAGTGGTCGGCGCTGTCGGCGTGTCGGGCGTCAAGTCAAGCGAGGACGCGCAGGTCGCCAAGGCGGGCATCGCCGCCCTCGGCCTGTAGGCCGCAGCACCACCTCAGTCGGTGCTGTCGCGCGCCGCGCGAATGCCGCGTTCGATGTCGACGCGGGCCAGCACCAGCAGGCCGGCGACGAAGTAAAGGCCGGTGACCAGGATTGCCAGGCGGTGGTTGTTGTCGGTGACCCAGGTGACCAGCCCGTAGGTCAGCGGCCCGATCACCGCCGACAGCCAGACCGCGACGTTCCACAGGCTGTAGAACTCGGCGCGGCGATGCGCCGGCGCGAGCACGCCGACCATCGCCCGCCCGGCCGACTGGCTCGAACCCATGCACAGGCCGGCGATGTTGGCCGCCACCCAGAACCCGGCCACGCCGGAAGCCAGGCCGGCGATAAGCACCATCACGATCCAGCCGGCGATGGTCAGCGCCAGCGCCCGCTTGTGGCCGATGGCGTCCTGCACGTAGCCGAACAGGAACGCGCCGATGGCGGCGGTGACGTTCACCGCCAGGATCAGCACCATCGTCTGCGCGGTCTCGAAGTTCATCACCTGCTGCGCGTAGATGGCCGCCAGCGCGATCACCACCGACAGCCCGGCCTGGTACAGCAGCCCGCACAGCGTCAGCCAGCCGAAGTCGCGGAACTCGCCGATGTTCGACAGCGTGTGCCGCAGGCGCTGCGTCGACTCCCTCAGCACGCTGCGCACCGTGCCCTGGCCGCGCGGCTCGGCGCGCTCGCGCAGCGTGGTGAAGGCGGGGATGGCCGCCAGCGCGAACAGCGCGGCGGTGATGAGCATCGTCACCGGCACGTAGTGCGTCGCCGGCAGCCCGCGCCCCTGCGCCCACAGCACGTAGCCGAGGCCGAGCGCCAGCGCGAGCAGGCCGCCCAGGTAGCCGAGGCTCCAGCCCCAGCCAGAGACCTTGCCGAGTGCCTCGGGCCGGGCCAGCTCCGGCAGGAAGGCGCTGTTCAGGGTCACGCCGGCCGCGAAGCAGATGTTGGAGACGATGATCGCCGCCGCCGCCAGCGCCAGGTCGCCGGGCCCGACCAGTGCCAGCGCCGCCGTTCCGACCACGCAGCCGACCGTCGCCAGCCCCATCAGCAGCTTCTTGCGGGCGTGCAGGTCGGCATAGGCGCCGAACGCGGGCATCAGCGCGATGCCCAGCACGTAGGAGGCGGAAAGCGACAGCGTCCAGGCGAACGTCGCCCACGGCGCATTGGCCGCCACCACGCTGACGAAGTAGGCGTTGAACACCGCCGTGAGCACCACCGTCGTGTAGCCGGAGTTGGCGAAGTCGTACATCGCCCAGGCGAGGACCTCGCGGCGCGGCACTCCGGGGTTGAGGCTTTGCGGGTCGAACAGCGGCATCGGGTGAGCTCCGTGGCCCGTGCCGGCACCGATGCGCGATCGGCCGCCCCGCACAGCACAGCTTGGCGGCATCGTAGCGTGCGACAAGGCGGGTCCGGCTGCGCTGCCTAGGACGATCGGCGGATGTGTGGCCGGCCTTCTCCCGCGCAGACTCCTCGCCCATGACCACGCCGAGAAACACCGAGCTTCGGGTCGTCGCCCCCGCCGCCGAGGCCGAAGGCAGCCGGGCGACGCTGCGCATCGACGCCGATCGTCCGGTGCCCGCGCCGCCGCTGAGCGCCGCCGATGCGCACGCGCTCATGCAGGCCTCCGCCGAGAGGGAACTCGACCGGCTCAATCAGACCGCCAACGCCGAGCAACTGGCCCTCGGTCAGCACATCAACTGGCTGATCGCCTCGCAGGCGATCCTGCTCCATGCCTTCCTGATGCTGTTCATCGTCAGCGGCCTGGGCGCGGTCGCGCTGAACCACTGGATGCTGGGCGGCCTGGCGCTGATGGGCATCCTCTGCGCGCTGGCCCTGCACGCAAGCATCGCCCGCGCCTCGCGGGCCCTGGCGCTGCTGGTCGTGCACCGCCGTGCCGCCGAGGCAGCGCTGGCCGCCCTCAGCGGCCGCACGCCGAACCTGCCCCGCGAGGTGTCGAGAATCAACAGCCTGACCGGGCCGGCATTCGTCGTCGCCTGGCTGCTGCTGCTCGCCTGCAGCGCCGCGCTGAGGCTGTAGCGATGTCGCCGGCGCGAGCCGGCCGGTCAGCGGCTGCCGGACCAGTTCGGCTTGCGCTTGTCCATGAACGCCGCCACACCTTCCTGCGCCACCTCGTCGATCATGTTGCAGGCCATCGTCTGGCCGGCCAGCTGGTAGGCCGCGTCCACGCCCATCTCCAGCTGCCGGTAGAACAGCCCCTTGCCCATGCCGATGGCAAGCGCCGGTTTGGCGACGATGGCGTCGGCGAGCCGCTTCACCTCGGCGTCGAGCTGATCGGCCGGCACCACCCGGTTGACGAGGCCGCGCGCCCTGGCGGTGGCGGCGTCGATGAACTCGCCGGTCACCAGCATCTCGAAGGCCTGCTTGCGACCGACGTTGCGCGCCAGCGCCACGCTCGGGCTGGAGCAGAAGAGCCCGACGTCGATGCCATTGACGCCGAAACGGGCACCTTCCGCCGCCACGGCGAGGTCGCAGGTCGCCACCAGCTGGCAGCCGGCCGCGGTGGCGATGCCGTGCACGCGCGCGATCACCGGCTGCGGCACGCGTTGCAGTGTCAGCATCAGCTTCGCGCAGCCGGCGAACAGCTTCTCGTAGTACTCCTGACGCGGGTTGGCTTTCATCTGCTTCAGGTCGTGGCCGGCGCAGAACGCCTTGCCCGCCGCCGCGATCACGATCACCCGCGCGCCGGCGTCGGCGCCGAGGCGGTCGAACGTCGACTGCAGCGCGGCCAGCATCTCCTCCGACAGCGAGTTGAACTGCGCCGGGCGGTTCAGGGTCAGCGTGACGACGCCCTCCGGCGAGCACGACTCGAGCAGCAGCGGTTCCAGGTTGGCCGGGGTCTGCGGGGCGTTCATGGGGCTCTCCTTGGTGGCGGCAGCGACGGCTGCCGCGCGCTAGACGTCGATCGCGGCTGCCGAGCCTGCCTGCTGGCGCAGCAGGAACTTCTGGATCTTGCCGGTGTTGGTCTTCGGCACCGGCCCGAAGACGAACTTCCGGGGCACCTTGAACCCGGCGAGGTGGGCCCGGCAGTGCGCGGTCAGTTCCTCGGCCGTGACCGGCACACCTTCGCGGACCTCGATGAACGCGCATGGCGCCTCGCCCCACTTCGCATCGGGCACCGCGACCACGGCGGCGATCATCACCGCCGGGTGGCGGTACAGGACGTCCTCGACCTCGATCGAGCTGATGTTCTCGCCGCCCGAGATGATGATGTCCTTGCTGCGGTCCTTGATGCGCAGATAGCCGTCTGGATGGACGACCGCCAGGTCGCCGGAGCGGAACCAGCCGCCGGCGAAGGCCCTGGCCGTCGCCTCCGGGTTCTTCAGGTAGCCCTTCATCGTGATGTTGCCGCGGAACATCACCTCGCCGATCGTCTCGCCGTCGGCAGCCACCGGCGCCAGGCTGTCCGGATCGAGCACCGCCACCGCCTCTTCCATCGGGTAGCGCACGCCCTGACGGCCGTTGCGCGCCGCCCTTTCGCCGACGTCGAGATCGCTCCACTGCGGCTGCTTGGCGCAGACGGTGGCCGGTCCGTACACCTCGGTCAGGCCGTAGACGTGGGTGAGGTCGAAGCCGAGCCGCTCCATGCCCTCGATCATCGCCGCCGGCGGCGCCGCGCCGGCCACCATGGCGTTGACCCGGTGGCCGATGCCCTGCCTCAGTCCGGCCGGGGCATCGACCAGCAGCGAATGCACGATCGGCGCGCCGCAGTAGTGCGTCACGCGGTGCGCGCGGATGGCCTCGAAGATCGCCGCCGCCTCGACCCGGCGCAGGCACACGTTGGTGCCGGCCGTGGCCGCCACGGTCCACGGGAAGCACCAGCCGTTGCAGTGGAACATCGGCAGCGTCCACAGGTACACCGGGTGATGCGGCAGCGCCCAGACCAGGATGTTCGACACCGCGTTCAGGTAGGCGCCGCGGTGGTGGTAGACGACGCCCTTGGGGTTGCCGGTCGTGCCCGAGGTGTAGTTCAGCGCGATCGCATCCCACTCGTCGGCCGGCGGCTGCCAGGCGAATCCGGCGCTGCCCTCGGCCAGCAGCGCCTCATAGCCGATGCGGCCGATCGGTTCACCCGTCCCGTCGTACAGCGGATCGTCGACGTCGACCACCTCGATCGGCTGCGCCAGCCGGGCCACCGCCGCCTTCGCCACTGCCGAGAACTCGCGGTCGACGATGAACATCTTCGCCTCGCCGTGCGCCAGCATGAAGGCGATCGCCTCGGCGTCGAGCCGGGTGTTGAGGGCGTTGAGCACGCAGCCGGCCATCGGGATGCCGAAGTGCGCCTCGACCATCTCCGGCGTGTTCGGCAGCATCGCCGCCACCGTGTCGCCGCGGCCGAAGCCCCGCCCGGCCAGGGCCCCGGCCAGCTGCCGGCAGCGCTCGTAGACCTCGGCCCAGCCGCGGCGCAGCGGGCCGTGCACCACCGCGGGCTGACCGGGATGAACGGCCGCCGCGCGCTCGAGGAAGGTCAGCGGCGACAGGGCCGCGTGGTTGGCCGCCGTGCGCGGCAGGTCGCGGTCGAAGATCGCGTTCGGCATCGGTCAGAGCTGCGCCAGCGTGCGCACGTGCGCTGCGACGCTGCGCGCCAGCGAACTGAGGTTGTAGCCGCCCTCCAGGGTGCTGACGATGCGGCCCTTCGAGTGCCGCTCGGCGACGTCCATCAGCTTCTGCGTGATCCACGCGTAGTCGGCCTCGACCAGCCCCATCTGGCCGAGGTCGTCCTCGCGATGAGCGTCGAAGCCGGCAGAGATGAAGATCATCTGCGGCGCGAAGGCCTCCAGCCGCGGCAGCCACTGTGCCTCGACCAGTTCGCGCACGACGTCGCCGCGGGTACCGGCCGGCACCGGCACGTTGACCATGTTGTCGGCGGCGAAGTCGGTGCCGCAGTACGGGTAGAACGGGTGCTGGAAGAAGCTGGCCATCAGCACCCGGCTGTTGCCGGCCAGGATGTCCTCGGTGCCGTTGCCGTGGTGCACGTCGAAGTCGATCACCGCCACCCGCTTCAGCCCGTGCGCGTGGATGGCGTGCAGCGCGCCGACGGCGACGTTGTTGAAGAAGCAGAAGCCCATCGCGGAGGCGCGGCAGGCGTGGTGCCCGGGCGGTCGGACGGCGCAGAAGGCGTTGGTGATCTCGCCGCGAACCACGTGATCGGTGGCCGAGACCACCGCGCCCGCCGCGTGCAGCGCGGCGTCCCAGCTGCAGGGGTTCATCGACGTGTCCGGGTCGACCGGCTCGTAGCCCTGCTTTGGTACCCTCGCACGGAGCCGCTCGATGTAGTCGCGGTCGTGCGCGCGGGCGATGGTGTCGAGATCGGCCTGCGGCGCGTCGAAGGGCAGCAGATGCGGCAGCAGCCCGACCGCGATCAGATGATCGTGCACGGCCGCCAGACGCTCGGGGCTCTCCGGATGCCACGAACCCATCTCGTGCGTTGCACACTGAGCGTGCGTGAAGAAGCCCGTATGCACCGGTTCCTCTCTCCCCGACCCTGACGGTTGGCCTTTCGCCGGAAAGTCTAATGCTGGAAAGAATCAACCGGTGCGCCCGACAGATCGGCGCCGTGATCGTCGGCAAGGATCTGCAGATCCGCCAGAGCCTGACCTGCCTGCTCGCCGGCGGCCATCTGCTGATCGAGGACGCCCCGGGCGTGGGCAAGACCACGCTGGCCCACGCGATCGCCATCTCGCTCGGCCTGCCGTTCCGGCGGCTGCAGTTCACCAGCGACCTGCTGCCGTCCGACGTGATCGGCGTCTCGGTGTACGACCGCGCCACCGGCCAGTTCGCCTTCCACCCCGGGCCCATCTTCACCGAGGTGCTGCTTGCCGACGAGATCAACCGCGCCAGCCCGAAGACGCAGAGCGCGCTGCTCGAGGCAATGGAGGAGAGCCAGGTTTCGATCGACGGCCTGGCGCGACCGCTGCCGCAGCCGTTCTTCGTCATCGCCACGCAGAACCCGCTGCACCAGGTCGGCACCTTCCCGCTGCCCGAGTCGCAGCTCGACCGCTTCCTGATGTGCATCGGTCTGGGCTACCCCGAGCGCTCGGCCGAGCGGGCGCTACTCTCTGGTCGGGCCCGGCGCGACATGCTGCGCGGCCTGCCGGCGGTGGCGCGGCCCGCCGACCTGCTTGCCGCGCAGGCGGCGGTCAAGGAAGTCTTCGTCTCGGAAGCGCTGCTCGACTACGTGCTGTCGCTGCTCGCCTTCACGCGCAGCTCCGGCCGCCATGCCGAGGGCTTGTCGCCGCGCGCCGGCCTGGCGCTTGTGGCGGCGGCGCGTGCCTGGGCCTGGCTCGACGGCCGCGAGCACGTGATCCCCGAGGACGTGCAGAACGTGCTGCCCGCCGTCGCCGGCCACCGCCTGCACGCGGCGCAGCGCGAGGGCGGCCGGCTGCTGCACGGCCGCGAGCTCGCGGCGCAGCTGATCCAGGCGGTACCCCTGCCCTGACCGTCCGCGGCCGCCGCCAAACCGCGATCCCTGCCCCGCATGAGCATCAGCGCCCATCCGCTGGCGATCCGCATCGGCGAGATGATCGGCGGCCGCAGAGGTGTCGAGCACGGCGAGGTCATCCTCGATCGGCGGCGCGTCTACATCCTGCCGACGCGGGCCGGGCTGCTGTTCGCGGCGGCGATGTTGATGATGCTGCTCGGCTCGATCAACTACCTGCTGCAGCTCGGCTTCCTGCTCACCTTCCTGGTCGCCAGCATGGCGCTGGTGGCGATGTACCACACGCACCGCAACCTGGCCCGGCTGACCCTGACCGCGCAGCGCGCCGAGAACGTCTTCGCCGGCGACCTGGCGACGTTCGTGGTCACGGTGCACAACCCGACGCCCGAGGCCCGCTACTCGATCGAGTTCGAGCCGCTGCAGCGTGCCCATCCGCTGCTGGAGGCGGTCGGCCCCGACCTGCCGGTTCAGCCGATCACCGACGTCGACATCCCGGCATCCGGCAGCCGCGAGGTCCGCGTCGCCGTCTCGACGAGCG
>Ga0209450_10001835_pt1 | contig 10706 bp, 9 predicted proteins | sample FrelakmetLWP11LW_FD_187149 | JGI IMG/M metagenome (GOLD analysis project Ga0209450, IMG submission 187149) | Freshwater lake sediment microbial communities from the University of Notre Dame, USA, for methane emissions studies - LWP11 LW (SPAdes)... | ecosystem: Environmental > Aquatic >... | reverse complement strand
CACGCCTCGCGGCTTGTCGAACGAGGCTTCAATCAATCCCACGAGATCGCGCTGTTCACGGTGGACGTGCTCGGCCGGGAGATGAGCAGTGGCGCTCTGCGTCGCGTGCGCGCGACCCCGTCGCAGGTCGGCCTCGACCGGCAGGCCCGCCTGCAGAACGTGCGCGGCGCCTTTGCAGCCGACACACGAGCAGTGAGTGGCCGGCGGATCGCGTTGCTCGACGACGTCGTCACCACGGGCAGTACCGTTGCGGCGGCCGCACAGGCCTTGCTCGTTGCCGGTGCGTCCGGGGTTGTGGTGTGGGCGCTGGCGAGGGCAACGCAGCGTTGAACCCGGCTTCGCGCGCTGGTGAAATGCCAGCGACCCGACCGGCTACACTAACGGCTTCTGGTCAGCCAGCTGCGCTCGCCCGCCAAACCGGACTCATGTTGCTGTCCTTCGTAATCCTCCTACCGTTGTTGGGCGCGTTGCTGCCGACGGCACTCTCGCGGACGCTGGGGGTCGACCCGGCGCGCACGGCCGCCGCCCTGGCGGCCGCATCGCTCGCACTCATCCTCAGCCAGGCTCCCAGCGTGCTCGCCGGCGCAACGCTGGTGAGCGGCTGGTCGTGGATTCCCGAAGCAGGACTCAACGCCACGTTCAGGCTGGACGGTTTCGGCTTCCTGTTTGCCCTGCTGATCCTCGGCATCGGGCTGCTGGTCATCCTGTATTCCCGCTACTACCTGGCGCCCGAGGAATCGAAGGAGCGCTTTTACGGGCTGCTGCTGCTCTTCATGGGCGCGATGCTCGGCGTGGTGCTCGCCGAGAACCTGCTGCTCCTCGTCACGTTCTGGGAACTGACCAGCCTCAGCTCGTTCCTGCTGATCGGGTTCTGGCGGCACGACGCGGACGCCCGACGCGGCGCCCGCCTCGCGCTCATGGTGACTGGTGCAGGTGGCCTGGCGCTTCTCGCCGGCGTGCTGCTGATCGGCCACGTGGTGGGCAGCTTCGAGCTGTCGGACGTGCTGGCGTCGGGGCCTGTCATCAAGGCGCACCCCCTGTACGAAACCATGCTGGTGCTGGTGCTGCTCGGGGCGTTCACCAAATCGGCGCAGTTCCCGTTCCACTTCTGGCTGCCGCACGCCATGGCGGCACCCACTCCGGTCAGTGCCTACCTGCATTCCGCCACCATGGTGAAGGCCGGCGTCTTCCTGCTCGGGCGGCTGTTCCCGGCATTCGCCGGGACGGAGACGTGGTTCTACATCGTCAGCGGCGTCGGTCTCACGACGCAGCTGTTCGCAGCCTACGTCGCGTTTTTCCGCCACGACCTCAAGGGACTGCTGGCCTACTCGACGGTCAGTCACCTCGGCCTGATCACGCTGTTGTTCGGGTTCGGCACGCCCGCCGGCGCCGTTGCGGCGGTGTTCCACATCATCAATCACGCCGTCTTCAAGGCGTCGCTGTTCATGGCCGCCGGGATCGTCGACCACGAGACCGGCACACGCGACATGCGGCGGCTGAGCGGGCTTGCGCGCTTCATGCCATGGACTGCCGCGCTCGCCACGATCGCGGCGGGCGCGATGGCGGGCGTGCCGTTGCTGAACGGCTTCCTCAGCAAGGAAATGTTCTTTGCGGAAACGCTGCAGGTGCAGTGGCTCGGCGCGCAGTACTGGATGCTGCCCGTCGCGGCGACGCTCGCCGGCGTCTTCACGGTGGCGTATTCCACGCGCTTCGTGCACGACGTCTTCTTCGGTGCGCCGCCGCAGGGGCTTGCGCGCGTGCCACATGAGCCGCCGCGATGGATGAAGGTGCCGGTCGAGATCCTCGTGGGGCTCTGCCTGCTGGTCGGTCTGCTGCCTGCCCTGATCGTGGACCCGCTGTTGCGCGCGGCGAGCGGCGCCGTGTTGCAGGCGCCGTTGCCGGAGTATTCCCTGGCGCTGTGGCATGGGTTCAACCTGCCGGTGATCATGAGCGTGGTCGCGCTCACGGGCGGGGCAATCATCTATTTCGCGCAGCGCTACTACTTCGGCCTGCACGGGTATCGCCAGCAGCGCCTGGACGGACGGACGGTGGCAGAGTGGCTGGTGGCGCATGCCGTCGCTGGGTCGCGGCAACTGGTCGACCGTGTCGCCAACGCGTCGCTGCAACGCTACGTGCTGTTGCTCCTGCTTGCCACGCTGGGCGTCGGGCTCGTAGGCGCGCGGGGCCTGTCGCTCGCACCGATCGACGAATTGACGCCGCCGGACGCGCTCGCCGTCGTGCTCACGGCGGCCCTGTTGATCGCAGCTGTCGCGGCGACGGCCCTGCACGCGCGGAGGTTGCTCGCGCTCGTACTGATCGGCGTCGTCGGTCTCGTCGTCTCGCTGGCCTTCGTGCGGTTCTCCGCCCCGGACCTCGCCCTGACGCAGTTGCTGGTCGAGATCGTCACGGTCCTGCTGCTGCTGCTCGCGCTGTACTTCATGCCGGCGGAGAGCCCGCGCGAGTCGTCGGGGTTGCGGCGTGCGCGTGACGCCGTGGTCGCAGTCGCGGCCGGCCTTGGCGCAGGGCTGCTGGCGTGGGCCGTGTTGACACGCCCTTTCAGCACTATCGCCTGGTATTACCTCGAAAATGCGAAACCGCAGGGCGGCGGCTACAACGTGGTCAACGTCATCCTCGTCGACTTCCGCGGGTTCGACACGCTCGGTGAAATCACCGTGCTGGGCATCGCCGCCGTGGCGATCGTCGCGCTGCTGCAGGAACTCAGGCTCGATGCACCCCAGCGGGATTGGGACGGCCGTCCGTGGGCGACCGAGCGCCACCCGCTGATGCTGCGGGTGCTGGCGCGTCCGCTGCTGCCGTTGGCCCTGCTGGTGTCGGTGTACCTGTTCCTGCGTGGCCACAACGCCCCGGGTGGCGGCTTCATCGCCGGCCTCGTTACGGGGACGGCGATCCTGCTGCAGTACGTCGCGTACGGCAGTGACTGGGCCCGCCAGCGCCTGCCGTGGAACTACTCGACAGCGATTGCGCTCGGCCTGCTGCTCGCCACGGCCACCGGCCTCGCGAGCTGGGCGTTCGGCGCGCCGTTCCTGACGTCGACCTTCGGCTACGTCCACTGGCCCGTGGTCGGCGAGTTCGAACTCGCGAGCGCCATGATGTTCGACCTCGGCATCTACGTCGTCGTGGTCGGCGTCGTGATGGTGATCGTCGGGCGCCTCGGGGCGATGTCCGGCTCGGCAGGGAGGGACGCCTGACATGGAGGCGCTTTTCGCCATCGCCATCGGCGCGCTGACGTCCTGCGCGGTGTACCTGCTGCTCCGCGCACGGACCTATCCCGTGCTGCTGGGGCTGACCCTGCTCTCCTATGCGGTGAACCTCTTCCTGTTCGCGTCGGGCCGCCTCGTCATGGCCAGCGCGCCGCTCACGGACCAGGGGCTCGAGCATTTTCCGGACCCGATCCCGCAGGCACTGGTGCTGACGGCAATCGTGATCGGCTTCGGCATGACCGCGCTGATGGTCGTCCTGGCATTGCGCGCCATCCGTGCCACGGGCGGCGATCACGTCGACGGAGGTGAGCGTTGAATCACCTGCCGATCGCACCCATCCTGCTGCCGCTGATCGCGGGCAGCGTGCTGCTGCTGTCGACGCGGTGGCCCCCGAACGCGCGTCGTGCGTTCAGCCTCGCCGCGGTCGTCGGCCAGCTGGTGGTCGCGAGCATGCTGTTCGTTATGGTCAGGGAGGGCCCGGTGCTGGTGTACGCGCTCGGGGGCTGGGCCCCGCCGTTCGGCATCGTGCTCGTCGTGGACCGGCTGGCCGCGGCGCTGCTCGTGCTGGCGGGAACAGTCGCCTGTGCGAGCCTGCTGTACGCCGTCGCCAGCGATAAGGAGACGTCGGCTCCGCGATTCCACGCGTTGTTCCAGTTCCAGTTGCTCGGCATCCAGGGTGCGTTCCTGACCGGCGACCTGTTCAACCTGTTCGTGTTCTTCGAGGTGCTGCTGATCGCCTCGTACGCCCTGCTGTTGCACGGCCTGACGGCTGATCGGGTCAAGGCAGCGCTGCACGTGGTAGTGCTCAACCTGATTGGTTCCGCGCTCTTCCTGCTGGGCGTCGCGCTGATTTACGGCGTAGCTGGCACGCTGAACTTCGCCGACCTCGCCCGGGTCATCCCTGCGCTGACGAGTGCCGACGCGCCGCTCGCGCGGACCGGCGCGCTGTTGCTGCTCGTCGTGTTCGCGCTGAAGTCCGCGCTGTTGCCGCTGGGCTTCTGGTTGCCGCGTGCTTACGGTGCGGCCGCGGCCGCGGTCGCCGCGCTCTTCGCCGTGCTCACGAAGGTCGGCGTGTATGCGGTGCTCAGGGTCTACCCACTGGCGTTCGGTCCGCAGGCGGGCGAACTGGCCAACGTAGCCGAGGCGTGGATACTGCCGCTCGCGCTGGCGACACTGGCCTTCGGGGCGCTGGGCGTCCTTGCCGCCCGGTCGCTGCGGATCGCCGCGGGGTGGGTCGTGGTGTACTCCGTAGGCTCGCTCCTGGTGGCCGTCGCGCTGTTTTCCGAAGTCGGCTACGCCGCCGCGATCTACTACATGGTGCACTCGACGCTCGCGAGCGCGGCGCTGTTCCTGGTCGTCGATCTGGTCGCTGGCGACCGCACGTCCGCCGGGGATCGGCTCGACACCGCCGACGCGATGCCGCATGGCGCACTGCTCGGGTCGTTTTTCTTCTTCACGGTCATGGCCGTGGCGGGCCTGCCGCCGCTTTCCGGCTTCGTCGGCAAGGTTCTCATCCTCGACGCCTCGCGCGGACACCCGGCCGCCGCGCTGATCTGGAGCTCGCTGCTAGGCGCCGCGCTCGTCGTCATCGTTGCGCTCTCCCGCGCCGGCAGCGCCGTCTTCTGGCGTACCCTTGCACCGTCCGGCGGTGCGCGGGCACCCCGCCCGAGCCTGGCCGCACTGGCCGCTCCCGCGGCGATCCTCGGCTGCATCGCTGCCCTCGTCGCCTGGGGCGGAAGCGCGACGGCATTTGCTCAGGCGGTGGGGCGCGACCTCGCGAACCCGGCCGTGTATGTCGACGCGGTGCTTGGTGGCGGCCACGCGCAGCTTGATGATCGCCGGAGGCTGCGATGAACGCAGCGCGGCGCTGGCTGCCGCACCCGCTGCTGAGCGCGGTCCTGCTCGTCGCCTGGCTCTGGCTCAACAACACCATCCACCCCGGTCACGTCTTGCTCGGTTCGTTGCTGTCGGTCGCGATTCCGTACTTCACGCGACGCTTCTGGCCCGAGCCGATCGCGGTCGACCGGCCGCTGCGGGTCATCCAGTACGTCGCCGTCGTCTGCTACGACATCGTACTCGCGAACCTGCAGCTGGCCGTGCTGATCCTCGGCCCCGTTTCGCGTTTGCGCCCCGCGTTCGTGCGGGTGCCGCTGGACCTCCGCACGGACTTCGCGATTACCGTGCTTGCCTCGACGGTCACGCTCACGCCCGGCACGGTCTCTGTCGACGTCGAGGGCGATCCTGCCGCCGGCCGCCGGCTCGTGGTGCACGTGCTGCGCTGCGTCGATGCGGAAGAAATGGTGCGGTCGATCAAAGACCGGTACGAGCGCCGCCTACAGGAGATACTGGAATGCTGAACCATGCGATCGACATCGCCTTCGGCCTGCTGGGCCTCTCGGTCGTGTTCACGCTGGTGCGCCTGGTTCTCGGGCCCGACATCCTCGACCGCGTGCTCGCCCTCGACACGCTCTACGTCAACAGCGCGGCCATGCTGGTGATCTACGGGCTCGAGCTGGGCACCGGTCGCTACTACGAAGCGGCGCTGTTGATCGCGATGCTCGGCTTCGTCACGACCGTCGTGCTGTCCAAATACATCACGCGCGGCGACGTCATCGAATAGGAGGCTTCGTGTCGACGATTCCCTGGCTGGAAGCAATCGTGGCGGCGCTGGTCGTGATCGGCGCCGGGTTCACGCTCATCGGCTCGCTGGGCCTGATGCGCATGCCTGATTTCTTCACGCGACTGCACGGCCCGTCGAAGGCCACGACCATCGGCATCGGCAGCCTGCTCGTCGCTTCGGCGCTGTACATGAGTACGCGGGGGGGAGGGCTGTCAGTGCACGAGTTCCTGATTTCCCTGTTCATCGCGATCACGTCGCCGGTGGGCTCGCATCTGCTCGCCAAGGCGGCGCGGCACCGGCGGCTGCCGGGATCCGAGGGCTGGGTCGAACCCGATCAGACCCGGAACAGGTAGTCGAGCAGGATGCCGCCGAACACGGCGAGCCCGAACAGGTTGTTGTTGAGGAAAGCGCGGAAGCATTCGTCCGGGTCGCGATTGCGGATCAGGTACTGCTGGTGCAGCGACGAGGCCGCGGCGATCGCCAGACCCAGCCAGTACCAGCGGCCGAGTCCCGCGAGGTGGCCGGCGCAGGCCAGCAAGGCGAGCGCGCCGGCCTGCAGTCCCGCCACGATCAGGCGGTCGGCGCGGCCGAACAGAATGGCCGACGAACGGATGCCGATCACGAGGTCGTCCTCACGGTCGACCATCGCGTAGATCGTGTCGTACGCGGTGGTCCACAGCACGCCTGCGACGAACAGCACCCAGGCGACGACGGGCAATTCGCCCGTCTGCGCGGCGAATGCCATCGGTACCGACCACGAAAACGCGAGCCCGAGGTACGCCTGCGGCAGCGCGAAGAACCGCTTCAGGAACGGGTACGTAACGGCGAGCACGCCGCCGATCAGCGCGAGCACCTGCGTCGGGCGATTGAGCGGGATCAGCAGCGCAAGCGCCAGCAGTCCGAGCGCGGCAAACACGGCGAGCGCTTCGGCCGGCGACACCACGCCGCGCGCGAGCGGGCGATTGGCGGTCCGGCGCACGTGCGGGTCGAACTCGCGATCGGCGAAGTCGTTCATCACGCAGCCGGCGGAACGCATTACGAACGTCCCGATCACGAAGATCACGAAGATCCGTTCGTCCGGATGGCCGTCGGCCGCGATCCACAGCGCCCAGAGCGCCGGCCACAGCAGCAGCCAGATGCCGATCGGGCGATCGAGCCGCATCAGCCGGGCGTACTCGACCAGCCGGCCGCGCACGCGCGAGAAGCCGCTCGCCGGCGTGGCCGCATTCTTTTCCAGGTCGCTGACGTTGCGCATCGTGGAATCTTCAGGCGTTGCGGAACTGCTCGCCGGCGCCCACCCAGCGGCCGACGAGGCCCGCTATGTTCGCCTGCGGACCGTCCAGCATCAATGCCGACGCACGCTGGACGTCGGGCAGCAGGTCGGAGTCGCGCACCAGGTCGGCGACGCGCAGCTGCATCAGGCCGGTCTGGCGGGTGCCCAGCAACTCGCCGGGTCCGCGCAGCTCGAGGTCGCGGCGGGCGACCTCGAAGCCGTCGTTGGTTTCCCGCAGCACCGCCAGCCGCTCGCGCGCGATGGGCGACAGAGGCGACTGGTAGAGCAGCACGCACGTGCTCTCGACCGTGCCGCGGCCCACGCGGCCGCGTAGCTGGTGCAGTTGCGCCAATCCCATGCGCTCCGCGTTCTCAATGACCATGAGGCTGGCGTTCGGCACGTCCACGCCGACCTCGATGACCGTCGTCGCCACCAGCAGGTCGAGCTTGCCCTGCTTGAACGACGTCATGACCGCGTCCTTCTGGCGTCCGGCCATGCGCCCATGCACCAGGCCGATGCGCACGCCGGGCAGCGCTTCGGCCAGTTGCGCTGCCGTCTTCTCCGCGGCCTCATAGCGGACGAGGTCGGATTCGTCGATCAGCGGGCACACCCAGTACGCCTGCCGGCCGGTCCGGCAGGCGGTGTCGATGCGCTCCACGATATCGCTGCGCCGCGTGTCGGGCAGCACCACCGTCTTGATGGGCGTGCGACCCGGGGGCAGCTCGTCGATGATCGAGACGTCCAGGTCGGCATACGCCGTCATCGCCAGCGTGCGCGGAATGGGCGTGGCCGTCATCACCAGCTGGTGCGGGTAGCGGCCGTCTGCCAGGCCCTTTTCGCGCAGCTGCAGGCGCTGATGCACCCCGAACCGGTGCTGCTCGTCGACGATCGCCAGCACCAGGCGCTGGAACTCGACGTCGTCCTGGAACAGGGCGTGCGTGCCCACCGCGACCTGGACCGCGCCAGACGCGAGGTCAGCTTCGAGTGCCGCGCGCAGCCGGCCGGTCTGGCGGCCCGTCAGCAGCGCCACGCGGACACCGAGCGGCTCGAGCCAGGCATTGAAGTTGCGCGCGTGCTGTTCCGCGAGCAGCTCGGTTGGCGCCATCACGGCCGCCTGTGCGCCGTGTTCCACCGCGCGCACCGCCGCGAGCGCCGCGACGACCGTCTTGCCGGAGCCGACGTCGCCCTGCACGAGCCGCATCATCGGATGCGCGCGCGCAAGGTCGCGTTCGATCTCGGCCCAGACCCGCGACTGCGCCGCGGTGAGACGGAAGGGCAGGTTGGCGAGGCAGCGCTCGGCGAGGTCGGAATGGCGCGGCAGCGGCCACGCGGAATCCTCGTCGGCGGCCTGGCGCAGCAGGCGCAGGCTCAGCTGGTGCGCCAGCAGTTCCTCGAACGCGAGCCGCCGTTGCGCGGGATGCCGGCCGGCGGCCAGTTCCGCGACGTCGGCATCGGGCGGCGGACGGTGCACATAACGAAGCGCCGCATCGAGCGGCGGCAGGCGCAAGGCGTCGAGCACACCTGGCGGCACGTATTCCTGCAACGCATCCGGCGACAGCAGCGCGAGCGCCATGTCGGTCAGCATGCGCAGGCGGCCCTGCTGCACGCCCTCGGTCGTTGGGTAGATCGGCGTCAGTGAGTCGGGTGGCGTGCCGACCGGGTCTGCCAGCACTCGCCGATATTCCGGGTGAACGATCTCGAGGCCGCCGGGCCCCAGCCGGGCCTCGCCGAAGCAGCGCAGCCGCTGGCCACGCACGAGTTGTGCCTGCTGTGCCGCCGAGAAATGGAAAAAGCGCAAAGTGACGAAACCGGTGCCGTCCGCGATGCGCACGAGCAGCGTGCGGCGGCGGCGGAAGACCACTTCCGCCAGCTGGATCTCGCCTTCGATGACGGCGCGGTCGCCGTTGCGCAGGCTGCCGATCGGCACGATGCGCGTGCGATCCTCGTAGCGCAGGGGCAGGTGGAACAGCATGTCCTGCACCGTCACCAGCCCGAGCCGCGCGAGCGCTTCAGCGAGCGCCGGGCCCACGCCGCGCAGCGCCGTGACCGGCCGTTCGGCAAGCGTGGCGGCATTCATGCCCGCGGGCTACAGGACGAGGACGGCGTCCACTTCGACCACGGCGCCGCGTGGCAAGGCGGACACGCCGACGGCGGCACGCGCCGGGTACGGCTGCGCAAAGTAGTCGGCCATCACCTTGTTGACCGTCTGGAAGTTACCGAGGTCCGTCAGGTACACGTTCAGCTTGACGGCATTCGACAGGTCGCCGCCGGCCGCGCGCGCCACGGCCCGCAGGTTGTCGAACACGCGGCGGACGTGGGTTTCGACGTCGCCCGCCACGAGTTCCATGGTCTTCGGGTCGAGCGGAATCTGCCCGGAGAGGTAGACGGTGTTGCCGGCCTTGATGGCCTGCGAGTACGTGCCGATGGCACCAGGGGCGTCCGGGGTGGTGACTGCGTTCAAGGGCACGGCGATCTCCGGCAAGGGGTTGGAGGTTAGGGGTCAGTCGGAAGGTGCAGCGTCGGGAGCACTGCATTTCGGTTGCCTCAAGCCAGTGAGCGCGCGACCTTCAGTACTTCCGGCATGCCGCGCACGGCGCGGATCACGCTCGCCAGCTGCTTGCGGTCGAGCACCAGCAGCTCGAAGATCAGCGTCGACGTGTCGGTGTCGCGCTCGACGACGGAGACGCGGTCGATGTTGGTCTGCGTGCTGGCAATGGCGGACGCCACCGCTGCGAGCACACCCATGCGGTTGGTGACTTCCGCGCGGATCTCGACGTGGAACAGCCGGTCGGTCGCGGCCTGCCAGGTGACCGGTATCCATTTCTCGGGCTGCTTGCGGAACGAAGCAAGGTTGCCGCAGGCCTCGCGGTGAATGACGACGCCGCGACCGCTCGACAGGCTCGCCAGGATCGGGTCGTTCGGGATCGGGAAACAGCAGCGCGCGTACGACACCATGAGGCCTTCGGTGCCGGCGATCGCGAGCGGACCGACCGTGCCTTCCGCCACGGCGTCCGCATCCGCAGGCAACAGGCGGCGCGCGATGAACGGTGCGACACGTTCACCGAGGCCGATCCTCTCGAACAGGTCGTCGTGCGCGCGCAGGCCGAGCTCCGCGACCACGGCGTCCATCGACTCTGCGGGAATCTTGCGCAGCGGCAGCGAAAACTCCTCGAGCGCCTGGTTCAGCAGCCGCTTGCCGAGCTCGACCGCCTCGCTGCGCTTGAGGTTCTTGAGGTACTGGCGGATCGACGCGCGCGCCTTCGCGGTGACGACGAAATTGACCCAGGCGGGGTTCGGCGTGGCGCCCTTGGCCGTGATGACCTCGACGGTCTGGCCGTTGCGCAGGGGCGTGCGCAGCGGAACGAGGCGCCGGTCTACCTTGGCGGCGACGCAGCGGTTGCCGACGTCCGTATGCACGGCATAGGCAAAGTCGACGCAGGTCGAGCCGCGCGGCAGGCGGCGGATCTCGCCCTTCGGCGTGAACACGTACACCTTGTCCGGGAACAGGTCGACCTTGACGCTCTCGAGGAACTCCTCCGGATTGCCGCCCTGCTGGATGTCGACCAGCTGCTGCAGCCACTCGCGCGCCCGA
>Ga0209450_10001834_pt1 | contig 10708 bp, 9 predicted proteins | sample FrelakmetLWP11LW_FD_187149 | JGI IMG/M metagenome (GOLD analysis project Ga0209450, IMG submission 187149) | Freshwater lake sediment microbial communities from the University of Notre Dame, USA, for methane emissions studies - LWP11 LW (SPAdes)... | ecosystem: Environmental > Aquatic >... | reverse complement strand
GAGCCATTGCATGATTTCGGAGTCACCTTCAAGCACGGGATTAACAACCATATCATCTGGAAGCTCACTGGCGCTCATATTGATCACATAAACAAAGTTTGAGCCGGGTTTTAGGTTCCCGTTCTCAATCCATGGTGGAGAAACTCCGAAGGCCGCGGCAAGCGCGTGAGCCGGAGCAAAGAGGACGACTCCCACCAGCAAGGTGATCAATGAACTGAGGAACTTGTTCGTCTTCATTTTCATTGGTTTTAAAAAATTATAAGAGAAAGGGGCCCCGCATTGGCGGGGCCCCATCTTAGTTCTAGCTTAGTTAAGCGTTCCAGTGCAGGAAGTGGAAGCAGCGGTAGCAAAGGTGTTGGTACCCGTGTAGCTGCCTGAAGCCTGAGCGGCAGGAATGTGGATCTTCCAGGCAAGAGCTTCGTTTTCTGTACCTGTGCCATGGACGGCACGAACGGCCAGATCACGGTTCAAACAACCGGCAGCGTCTCCGCTGGCAGGGGTGGCAGAAGTAACGAGAACGGTACCAGCTGTACCCCAGTCGAAGTCAGCATTGGTGTGGTTCCATTTCTGCTGAGCGGCGGCAATAGAGTTACCACCGGAAGTCATGTTTGTACCGGAAAGCAGTACATCAAGGACCTGGTTACCCTGGTTCTCCATGTTGGTGGTCTGGAAGGAAGAATCACTTCCAACGGCAACAGTGCCGTAAGCGATGCTGGCTTCAGTCACGCCGATGGCGGACAAAGCGGTAACTACCTTGCTGACAGCAGTGTCAGCCAAACCTGTCTTAACAGTTTCATCGGTAGGATTCACATGGAATTCCCAACCGGTGCTGGCATTGGCGTTGAACCAAACGGTAGCAGCGCAAGTAGCTGTCAGGTCCTTATCGGTACCCTTGGCAGTCTTACCGGAACTGGCTCCGCTGACAGCTCCCAATGTGCAGGAAGCCTGGACGTAGCAGTTCTTTTCGTTGGCAGCGCAGGTGTTTGTCACCGAGCTCTTATCAAAGAATCGGCCTTCAACGTTAGTAACGTCCTGGTCACCGTTGTCATCAGAGATGGCAACAGCATAATCAATGACGTCAGAACCTCCGGCAGGGATGGTTCCATTGATGTTGTCAGTCGTGGTCCAAGCACCAAGGACTGGATCTACATCGGTAACAGCGTAGGTCTGACCAGCAGTACCCGCAGCCGGGAAGTTATGCTGATCCTCAACATACACCTTGTAATTGTAAGTCGCGTGGGCAGTAGGAACAGAAACGAGAGCGGCACCACCGGTGCAGGAAGCATCGGAAGTGGTTGGGTTAACAGCGGAAGAATCGCAGATGCTGGCACCACCTGTACAAGTATTGGCAGTATAGTCATATCCGGTCGTAGCTTCGGTACAGATGTGCATGGTCAGGGTGTCCTGAGCGGTATCGTCATCAGCATCATCAATAACAGCGTTGGTGAGCAAGAATTTCATAGTATCACCAGGTTCAATTGTCAGATCACTGGTATCGGTAACTGTAACAGCACCATAGGAGCCGGCATGGTTCACTTTGAATGGAGAAGGCGAAACAGTACCCTGACTGGAAGATGAGCAAGATCCGGAGCCGGTACCGTCACAAACGAAAGCGTACCAAACGTTGGATTGAACATCACCCACAAGAGCTGTGTAGGTTATAGTGGCCTGAGCACCGCTGGCTGTGGCCGCACTAATAACCCAAGAACCTCCTGTACAAGTAGGTGCAGCACCGGCAGCAGGAGTGATGGCGTTTGTCTTACAGATGGCCAAATAATAATTATCCAAGTTGGAATCAGCTCCAGTGGCCGTAAAGGTCACGTTAGCGCCCACATTGGTAGGAGTCGTGGCATCAGATCCGCCGTCAGATGGCTGAACGGAGAAGCTTGGTGCTACGTTATCAATTTGAGTGGAAGTAGCAGATGAAGCAGCAAAAACTTGCTGTACAGCGACTATTCCAAACAACCCGACTACCAGGGTAGCCAGTACAGAAAACTTTGAAAAGAGTTTCTTATTCATTGTTTATTTTTGTTTAAGAATTAAATAAATAAAAAGTTTTTTTACAATGTCTAGTTTACCATATGCTTAGAAGCATGTAAACAGGAAATCAGCTAAGAATGGAAGATTTTCTGGCGAAGAGAATCCTTTAATTCTTTCATGGTCAGGAGGACAAAATGGTAGTCGGACGGGTAACCGACCAGCTCCATAAATCCGACCCCTTTGACCTTTTTTCCTCTTATTTTAGCCGTTACATCAAGAGGACCTTCCCAATAATTGATCGCCCCGTAGATCATTTCCTGATCCTTCATGACTGTTCCGTTTTACCATTCGCGTACATGATGTCGACAAGATGGGCAGGATTTTTGTGATCGTCATATTCGGCCAACATGATGTCGGTACCGTCTTCGAGCTGAATGGAAAACCAGGTCCATTTGTCTTTACCATAAGCCACATCCGCCCATTGATGATCCATCCATGCTTTTCCTTCCACTTCAATCATCTTACCGTCCAGGTTCAGGGTGCCTTTGGCGCGCAGGTCGGTGTAGGAGTAATAAAAGCTTTTGCGGCCGCAAACGTCGATAAAACCTTATTAACCATTAAAATGACTTCTATTTCTTTTTCTTTTTTACGACAACCCACGATCCTCCAATGATAGCGGCAAGAAGAGCTATCCAGAATCCGATTTCTGCATCACTCATGTTAAACGGGGATTAAACCAACAAAGACATTTACTAAATGGCGGAGAGAGAGGGATTCGAACCCTCGCGGGGATTTGCACCCCCCTACAGCTTTAGCAAAGCCGCCTCTTCAGCCACTTGAGTATCTCTCCATGGCCATTTTCGTGCTAGTAATTTATCGGAAATTGGTCAGGGTGTCTAGATTATAATAGACAGGCCCTGATGCAACTTCTTCCGTCCTTTTAGAATAATCAAGTTGTCGATGAGGCCGGTTTTTTTGAGCTCCCCAAATAGGGTTGGCCCGGATTCCACTAAAACGGAGGCGATGCCGTCTTTGGCCAGCTGGCGGAAAAGCGTTTTGAGTGGTGTGGGCGTGTTAACGTGCAGAAAGTTTTTGTCTTTAAAAACCTGAGCAGTTTTGGGGACTCGCCTTCCGCCATCCAGAATGATACGAAGGGGATCGACCCCTTTTACGTGGCGCACATTGAGTAATGGATCGTCGGTAAGGACAGTGCTGGAACCGACCATGATCGCCTGATGCTGGGCGCGCAGTTGGTGGACGAATTTGTCTTGGGCGGGGGAAGTGAAGTGGACCTCCTGGCCTTTAAGGCCAGCCACAAAGCCGTCGGCCGAAGTGGCGATTTTGACGGTAATGTAGGGTCTTTTTTTGGCAATCCAAGTAAAGAAAAACTTGTTCAAACTCTTACATTGTTCAGCAATTCTTCCTGCCAAAAAAATGGTGCGTGGTGCATAGTGCGTGGTGCGTGAAGACTCTTTTGGTTTCCGCACCTCGCACCCCGCACCTCGCACCCCAAACGGATCGTGAGATCCACAGACAATGCGAGTAATGCCAACGGATTTCACCAAATCGAGGCAGGGCGGCGTTTTGCCAAAGTGACGGCAGGGTTCCAGAGTAACGTACATGGTGGCGCCCACAAGGTCGGCTTTGTGTTTAACGGAGCCGATGGCGTTGACCTCGGCATGGGGGCCGCCGAATTTTTGGTGGTAGCCCCGGCCGATGATTTTCCCATTTTTCACGATGACTGCCCCGACCATCGGGTTGGGCGCCACGGCCCGTCCGCCGAGGGCGGCAAGCTTGAGTGCCAGAGCCATAAATTTATTGTCAGTTTTGGACATTCGGAAGTTATGCGAATTTGACACTCATTAAAATACCATGATATAAGAAGGCCGAATTAGTAGTATTAAAATGAATTTATTGTATGTCATCAAAGATTTATAGCGTGGAGCTGTCCGGACTGGACGGCCTTTTGGTCGAAATTGAAGTGGATACGCGGATGAGTATTCCGAGTTTTTCGATTGTGGGGTTACCGGATGCGGCCGTGATGGAGGCGAAGGAGCGGGTGATGAGCGCGGTCAAGAACGCGGGCTTCCCATTGCCTCGCGGCAAGATCGTGGTCAATCTGGCGCCGGCGGATTTGAAGAAAGTCGGACCGCGGTACGACGTGCCGATTGCCTTGGGTCTGATCGCGTTTTCGAAACTGGTGCCGGAAGCGAGTTTTAAAGAAATGGTTTTTTTGGGTGAACTTTCGTTGGACGGAACGGTGCGTCCGATTACGGGAATACTGGTGAGTACCGAGTTTGCCAGACGATGTGGTTTTAAAAAGATCCTGGTACCCAAAGAAAACGCAAGTGAGGCCGCGTTGATTCAGGGAATTGAAGTGATTCCGGTGGGCCATTTGAAGGAGGCCATTTTGTATCTGAATGGCGGACTTTGCATTTTACCCATTGTCCCACGGATGACCGAGGCCGATACCAGCACTACCGTCGATATGTCGATGATCAAAGGGCAGAGGCAGGCAAAACGGGCCCTCGAGATTGCGGCGGCCGGCGGACATAATATTTTGATGACGGGTGCGCCCGGTGCCGGAAAAACACTGATGGCCAGAGCCCTACGTGGCATTTTACCCGACATGACGCAGGCGGAAATGCTGGAGGTGACACGGATTTATTCGGTGGCCGGACAACTTCCAAAATCCCAGTCCTTGATTTCGTCGCGACCTTTTAGAATGGTTCACCATACGGCCTCGGCTATCAGTATTGTGGGTGGCGGACAAAATCCGATGCCTGGCGAAATAACCTTGGCTCACCGAGGCGTATTATTTATGGATGAAATAGCGGAATTCCCGCAACAGGTTCTGGAGGTTTTAAGACAACCGATTGAAGACGGCTACATGACGATCAGCCGAGCCAAGGCGACAGTTACGTATCCGTCACAGTTTTGTCTGGTGGCCGCCATGAACCCCTGTCCCTGCGGGTATTTTGGCGTAGAAAAGTTTAAGGGAAAGTGTACGTGCGTCATGACAAAAATCAAGAATTATCACCGGCGGCTTTCTGGCCCCTTGCTCGACCGAATCGATATTCATCTGAAAGTAGAACCTGTTGAACATGCAGCATTGATCAGTCCGACAACTGACGCAGAGCAGTCCGAGACTGTGCGTGAGCGGGTGAATCGGGCTTACCAAAAACAGATCGCGCGGTTTAAAGGTTATAAGATCACCCGAAATGCCGAAATGGATACGGCTCAGATTGAAAAATTCTGCGTTTTGGATGCCGAGAGCAAAAAATTATTGCATGTCGCGATCAATGACCTGCAATTTTCGGCCCGCGCCTATTACAGGGCCATCAAAATGGCCAGAACAATCGCGGATCTGGATGATCAGGAGCATATCCATCCAAAACATGTGTCCGAAGCCGTGCGCTATTTGTTTAAAAAGCGATTCTAATTTTGCAATTGCCCCACTTTCATCGAAATCGCCGTCCTCGCACCCCACTTCATTTTTCGTAATATTGTTCCACCAATGCTGGAACATTGTTCCACTAATAGCCCACCAATGTTATTCAAAACAATATCCATCACCCTGCCGGAGAATATGATTCGCCAAATTGACGTGGCTCTAATAAGTGGTGATTTTAGTTCCCGCAGTGACTTCTTTCGAGTTCTTATTCGGTCCTGGCTTTCGAGTTCGGATCGCGAATCTCACTCGGACATTCCGCCTCCTGGTAAAACAGAAGGTCAGAATGATCACATAGAAGTAGACCTTGAATACGGTGTTCCCGATGAACTAATAAAAAGGTTCGAGGAAAAAGCAAAATTGGAAAACAAATAATTTGTTTTATATAAGCCATTTTTTTAGTCTACATCAGAAAATTTGATTGCAATTTTTTCTTTTAAATGCTAAACTTGGGTAAAGCTCGACAAGTAAAGAAATGATAAGTTGCGCTCTAAATAGAATTTAAAAAATATGTATGGAAGAAAAACAACGGCACGGATGGTTCAGAAAAAAAAGTAAGCCTCATCCCCCTCTTAATAATCAACCCCCACATCAGGCTCAAGCGGGAGGGCATCCTTTGGCTGTAATCAACCCGCAAGGGCATCACGGACCAGTGGGTGGTCATGATATGGGCGGCAAAAAGCTCCGTATCATTCCGCTGGGCGGTCTGGAAGAAGTCGGAAAGAATATTATGGCTCTGGAGTACGGCGATGACATTGTGATCATCGATGCCGGTATGTCCTTTGCCGGCCCCGAGATGCTCGGTGTCGACTTTATTGTCCCCGATGTCTCTTATCTGGAAGCCAGAAAGAGTAAAATCCGCGGTATCTTATTTACTCACGGACATTTGGATCATATTGGTGCCATCCAATATGTTCTGCCTAAACTGGGAAATCCCCCCATGTACGGCAATAAGCTGGCCCTTGGTCTGATCAAAAGCCGACTGAAAGAATTTGCTCTCGATAAATCCGCCAAACTGAATTTCGTCGACGAAAACTCCAAGCTGAAGCTGGGGGCTTTTGACGTCGAATTTTTTAGGGTGAATCACAGTATCCCCGGCAGTATGGGAGTGTATTTGAGCACGCCTGCGGGCAACGTAGTTCACACGGGTGACTTTAAATTTGATCATTCTCCGGCGGTCGACAAGCCAGCTGACTTTCAGCGGATCGCTGAAATAGGTAAAAAAGGAATCGACGTTCTTTTAATCGACAGTACCAACGCCCTGAGGCCGGGTTTCTGTAAATCCGAAACTGACGTGGCGAATATACTGGAAGGCATTATCGAAAAAACGAAGGGCCGTCTGATTATAACGTCATTCTCTTCACTCATTGGCCGTCTTAACCAAATCATCAATATCGCGGCCAAGAATAACCGAAAAGTATTCCTTTCCGGTCGGTCCATGATCGAAAACATGAAATTGGCGGAAGAACTCGGCTATGCCACGTATCCAAAAGGCATCGTCCGAAAGATCACGCCGGCGGTTAATTCACTACCCCCCAGCCAAGTACTCATTTTGACGACGGGAGCTCAGGGTGAAACTCTGAGCGCGTTGACGAGAATTTCGATGGGAGAGAATGTTAATATTAAAATTCGTGAGGGCGATACGGTCGTTATTTCGGCCAGTCCTATTCCAGGCAACGAACTTGCCATCGTGAACGTTATCAACAACCTATACGCGCAGGGCGCCAAGGTGATCACGAATAACGATATGGATATTCACGTTTCCGGTCACGCGCATCAGGAGGAACTTAAAATCATGTATAGCCTGATTAAGCCAAAATGCTACGTGCCGATTCACGGTGAGCTGTATATGCGCAAAGGGCACATTGAGATGATCAAGACCATTGCCGATCCCAGTATGCTTTTGACCTGTCTGGATAATAACGGGGATGTACTAGAAGTAACCAAACAGGGAGTCCGGAAGTCGAAAGAAAAAGTGCCCGCCAACGATATTTTGGTGGACGGACTTGGTTTTGGCGACATCGGCTCACGCGTCATTCAGGACCGCAAAAAGATGTCGGAAGACGGTATTGTGGTCATGCTCTTCCACGCTTATGCCGAATCCAAACGCCTCATCAACGAACCCGACATCATTTCCAGAGGCTTCCTTTATTTGAAAGAATCCGAGGAGATCGCGCAGGAAGTTAAACAGGCGGCCAAAAAATCCTTTGAACAGATCACTCAGCAAAACCGGGCCATCGGGCTTAAAGATTTAAAGATGGAACTGGAACGGAACATCTCGAACTTCATCCGCAAACGCCTACGACGTGAACCTATGATTATCCCGATTATCATGTATGCTTAGAACCAATGAACTACGCGCTCGTCATCATTATTGGCTTGGCTTTGGGTAGTTTTTCCAGCGTTCTTGTTCACCGTCTACATACTGAGCAAAAAGGGATTCTGTTTGGCAGATCCTTTTGCCCAAAGTGTGCCAATCAACTTAGCGTTAGAGATCTGATTCCTGTGGTCAGCTATTTGATCAACAAATGTAAGTGCCGCTTCTGCGGAAAACCGATCCCCTTACGTTATCCGCTTTTGGAGCTTTCGATGGCGGGACTTTTTCTTCTGACCACGATTCTTGTTGGAACGGACGATTTAATGAAGCTGGTCTTTTATCTGTTTGTCTCCTTCGTGTTTATTGTCCTGACTTTTTATGATTTTTTATACAAAGAGGTCCCGGATATTATTTCGCTTCCAGCCGCGCTTATTGCCACTCTGTTCGCGCTGACGAATCACGTATTTAGCATCACCGGCCTCGCGGTTGGCCTCGCTATTCCGGTCGCTTTTTTTGGAACCCTTTACTTTGGATCAGGCGGACGTTGGCTGGGCGGTGGAGATATACGGATTGGCGCCCTGATGGGAGCCATTCTGGGCTACCCGATGATTCTTGTAGGACTATTTTTTGGCTACCTGTTTGGTTCGGTTTTTAGTCTGGTCGGTCTGGCCCTCAAAAAACTCGATCGTCGCGCCCAGATTCCCTTTGCCCCCTTCCTACTTCTGGGGGCTTATGTGGCCATGTTCTGGGGAAAGCAGGTAATAGATTGGTATTTTTCATTGATGTAAAATGGATCATGTTTTGCTGGCTGGGATATGGGGCGGGCTTGTGGCGGTCCTGGGTGCCGCGTACCCGGAGGAAAAAGTCAGTCACCCACTCTATTCAACCAAGAACTGGCTTCTGGCGATAGGCGGTCTTCTTTTACTGGTCTATTCCTGTTTGAACTACGCCTTTGTCTCGGGGTCGTTCTTTTTTATCCTTCTGGAATCACTGGTGGTCATGGCAAGCCTGATGATGATGGCCAACGTTAAAGAATCCCTTGCCTCCATTGTATTGATACTCGCGGGTGTCGCTTTCATTGCCTGGTCGTTCTTTTTGTACGAAGACCACCAAACGATCTTCTTTATTGTCGGTCTGACGGGCGTTGCTTTGGGATATACGTTTAAGATGGGATCTGTTAAGCGTTCTCTGGCACTGACGTTGGGGAGTGCTTTGATTGCGCTGTTTAGTTTTTTAGGAAAAGACGCGGTCTTCTTTTGGCTGAATGCTTTCTTTGCCGTATTCTCCGCCTACTATCTCATCACCGCTATCCGTAAACGTTAACGCACGACGACTGGAACCTTTTTACTGAACCTGAGCTTGCCGTCCTTCAGCGCTATTTTTAGGTAGATTTCGTAAGTGCCCGCGGCCGGCGAATCCCAGATGACCGAATACGTGGACGCGCCCGCTTCATCGGTGGTGCTTATTTTGCTGATCTCGACTGGTTGCTGATCAGCCTTTTTGGCATACAAACTGACCTCCGAAAGACTGAGTCGATCGGATTCCGAGATGAAAGCTTTCACCAGAATCTCACCCCCCTCATCCAGCGTGCTGTTATCGCTAGGTGTGAGGACTCGGGAGTCTCCAGCGACCTGATCGCCGTCTTTGGCAGAGTTGATGGTGATGGAGTCACTTTGGCTGTTCCCGGCGTGGTCGGTGGCCACCGCCTTGAGCGTGTGTTCTCCGGTTGTATTGGGAACGGTAAGCTGCCAGGTAAACGGTGCATTGGTATCGGCTTTATTCAATTCGTTGTCGAGGTAGTACTGAACCTTTTCGATACTGCCATTGGCATCACGGACATCCACCTGAATGCCTACACTGGTTCCCGCGGTGAGTTTTAAACCATCAGTCGGATAGATGAAAGAAACCGTGGGTGGCGCGTCGTCCGTACCAATTTTGACACTGATGGAAGACTGATTAGAACGGAAGAGTTCATCGTAAACGATGGCTTTGATGGTGTGCGTAGAGCCACTTTCTAACCCTGCTGTGAGGGCAAAATTTCCGGTATAAGGGGATTTGGTCTGAGTATCCACGAGCGCGTCATCAAAATAATACTCAACCTTGGCCACACCGCCCGGAGAAGAGATATCGACCCAAACGCCGAGTGAGGGCGGACTGATGGTACCTTTGGAAGAAGGCGACGTGATAGTGATTTGGGGTTTTGAATCAGCATTGTCGGCCGTGTGCACATCGTCGTATTCGGTGGGCGGTTGCTCGTCCTGATTATTGGCCTTTGCCCACGCGCGGACGGACGCGTCCCATTCGGGGAGAAGATCTTTGTGGACGTAAAAACCTTTTTCTTCACGAGCGCCCTCGGGAGTGAATTCGGTGGCCAGCTTACCGGAAACCTTATCGATTTCGACCATCTGGTACGACGTGTCGTATTCTGTCGGAACGGAGAAGCTGGCGAACATAGCAGAAATCACTTCGTCTTCAGGTGTATTTTTGGAAGGAAGTTTACCGGAGCGCTTGGCTACCTTGATCCACTTGATTCCCTCGGGTTTATCGAAGGCCACTTTGGGAACACCCTTGGTTGCTTCGGTCATATAACTCTTCCAAATTCCGCTGGCAACCCCCAGACCGTCAGCCCTCAGACTGACATTGGAACCGTCCGCGTTCCCCGCCCAGACGGCCGTGGAAAGATGGCGGGTATAACCAATCGTCCATAAGTCGACGGGGAAGTTGATGCTATCCTTCTTTTTATTGGAGGTTCCGGTTTTGGCACCCGTAATCTGGCCGGGAACGGTCAGCGCGCTCTTCCAGTAATCCCCCGGGCGTGAAGAGTTGTCCGAAAGTACATCGTTTACCAGATAAGCCACTTGCGGATCAAGAACCAGATTCTTTTTAGTGGGAGCTTTGTATTCCTCCAGTATATTACCGGATCGGTCTTCGACCTTAAGGATGGCAACCGGTTCGAGTTT
>Ga0209450_10001833_pt1 | contig 10709 bp, 11 predicted proteins | sample FrelakmetLWP11LW_FD_187149 | JGI IMG/M metagenome (GOLD analysis project Ga0209450, IMG submission 187149) | Freshwater lake sediment microbial communities from the University of Notre Dame, USA, for methane emissions studies - LWP11 LW (SPAdes)... | ecosystem: Environmental > Aquatic >... | reverse complement strand
AAGAGCCGCCCGGCGCTGGATCGTGCCGCCGCGGCTGCGCAGTTGAATGCCGTACTCGCCGACCCCGCGGCGGCGCGCGAGCAGGCGAGCGTGCTGACCGATAACCCGGACAAGATCGTCGCCTGGCTCACCCCGGCGGGCAGCGCCGAGCGCAGCGCGCTCACCAAGCAGTGGGACGCCGCGCTCGCCCGGCTTGCCGCCGACCCCAAGCTGTCGCAGGCCGACCGCCTGGGCGCGCAACTGGCGCGGGTGCAACTGGCGCAGTCCGACGCGCTCGGCACCGCTAAGGTGCCGCTGCCGCCCGCGCTGGTGGACGACGTGCGCGTCGCCGCCGCGCGCGCCGACCGCGAAACCACCGACAAATACGAGCGCCAGGCCGTAGTCCCGACCGCCGCCTACCTGCTGCGCGAAGCCGGCCTGATGGCCGAGTCCGACGCGCTGCTCAAGCGCGAGCTGGCCCGTTCGCCGGCGCCGTACTACCTGATGCTGAGCCTCGCCTCCAACGCGCGCGAGCGCGGCGACAAGGCGGCCGCCCTCGACTGGTACGCGCAGGCCTATCGCGGCGCCGTCGGTGCCGCCACGCGCCTGCAATGGGGCGCGACCTGGGTGCGCAATCTGATCGAACTCGCCCCGCAGGACGCGCCGCGGATCGAGGCCGCCGCGCGCACGGTGCTCGGCGAACTCACCCCCAGCCCAACCAGCTTCTCCGGCCGCAACGCCGCGGTGCTGGAGCGGATGAACCGCCAACTCGCCGACTGGGCCGAAAAAAATGGCCAGTCCGCGGCGATCACCCGCTTGCGCGCGCAGGTGCAGCCGCAGTGCGCTCGGCTGCCGGCGGCGAGCGACGAGTTGGCCTTGTGCGACCGCCTGCTGGCGGCGCGGCGCGCTTGACGCGGGCGTCGCCGGCCGGCCCGAATCACCGCTGCGTCTCGTCCAGCAGCGCCGCCAGCCGCCAGCGCAAGGCCTGCACGGCCAGTACGCGCGCCAGCCACAGCAGCGCCAGCAACGCCGGCACGAAGCCCCACCAGCCGGGCGCCCCCAACCCGGTCGCCAGCATCGAGGCGCCCAGCAGGGTGAACCAGACAAACAGGTTGTTGCGCACACCATGCCGGCGCGGCGGCTCGTAGGCGATCAGATCCTCGACGAGCCGCAGGCGAGTGGCCTCGTCCACGCCCGGTACCCGCGCCACCTCGTCGAGCACCCAGCCGCGGGAGACGAGCAGCACGGCGGTGGGTGTGAGGCGGTCGGTCCAGCGCGTTTTCATCGCAGCGCAGCGTCGGCGCGGTCGCGGAACGGCATCGCGGCGTCGGGCTTACCGGGTGGCTGGTTGCCCGGCCCCGTTCGCGCCGCGACCTCTGCGGCTGCGCGGGTCGGCGTCGGCGCAGCGGTGCAGGGGCGTCGCTTGCGCGCCGACCGGACAGGCGTCCGCCGGAAGGCCGCAGGACGGCGGCGGGGCAAGCCGACGATTCGCGATGGGCGTTCCCTGGGCACCGACCGGCACGGCGTTATGCCATCTCTCAATCATTAGGGCAATCTCGTCGTTCCCGCGCAAGCGGGAACCCAGCGACTTTCGCGAAAGACACGGGATTCCCGCTTGCGCGGGAACGACGTGCCCTTGTTGTCCGAATGAAGTGGAATTGGAATTACTTCTTCAGCGTGGAGAGATAAGCCACGATGTCCTCGACTTCCTGCGCGCTGAGCCTTGGGTCGCTCGCGCCGGACTTGTGGAACGCCGGCATCTCTCTGCCTTTGGCCACGTTGGCATAGTCGGCAACCGACAAGCGCAACTGCGCCGGCGTCAGCGCCGCGCCCACGCCGTCCAGCGATGGCCCCTTGTCGCCGCCCTTGGGCATGCCCTTGTCGGTGACGACGTGGCAGTCCAGGCACGGCGCCGCGCCGCGCGCCGCGATCAGCGCCTTGCCGCGGGCGGCATTGCCGGGGGTACCAGTCAGCGGCTTGGCGATGCCGTCGCCGTCTACCTTATAGGTCGCAGTCTGTGCCGCAGCGCCGGACGCGGCGAGCGCCAACGCCAGCAGCGAAAGGGTTTTGCGCATCCGCATCTCCAGTGTGGGGCAGATGCGCGCAGTATCGCGCAACGCGCGACCGCGCTCATGACGCGGAGCAAGCCGCAGCGCCGACCGACAGGCGCGCGAGAACCGCGCCCTCCGCTCGTAGACTGCCGCCGATGGCTCCGCTATTTGCCCCGCGCCTGGCGTTCGTCGATGTCGAAACCACCGGAACCTCGCCCACGCGCGAGCGGGTGACGGAGGTGGGCGTGGTCACGGTCGAGGCGGACAACGACGCCATGCGTGTGACCGAGTGGAGTTCGCTGGTCAATCCCGGGGTGCCGATTCCGCCCGAGATCCAATGGTTGACCGGCATCAGCAACGAGATGGTGCGCGGCGCACCGGGCTTTACCGAGATCGCTGCCGATCTGGCCGCGCGGCTGCACGATGCGGTGTTCGTCGCCCATAACGCACGCTTCGACTACGGCTTTCTGCGCGCCGAGTTCGCGCGTGCCGGCATCGACTTCCGCGCCCGCACGCTCTGTACGGTGCGGCTGTCGCGGGCGCTGTATCCGGAGCGCAGCCCGCATTCACTCGATGCGATCGTGGCGCGCTTTGGGTTGGACCCCCAAGGCCGCCACCGGGCGCTGGGCGATGCGCGCATGCTGTGGCAGTTCGTGCAGAAGTTGTATGCGCGCTGGACACCAGCCGAGATCGAGCGCGCGGTGGATGCCGTGCTGGCGCGGCCGGCCACGCCCGTGCATCTGCCGCCGCAGGTGCTGGACGAGTTGCCGCGCGCGCCGGGCGTGTATCTCTTCTACGGGCTGAACGCGCACCCGATCTACATCGGCAAGGCGCTCGACCTGCGCGCACGGGTGGCCGATCACTTTGGTGCCGAGGCAGTCAACGCCACCGACGCCAAGCTCGCCGCCGAGGCGCACCGCCTGGAGTGGGAGGAAACCGCCGGCGAGTTCGGCGCGCTGTTGCGCGAGGCGGAGTTGATCAAGACCCGGCTGCCGGCGCACAACATCGCGCTGCGGCGGCGGCGCGGCGCGGTGGTGTTCTCGCTGGACGAGGGCGAAAGCCGGCCGCGCTTTGCCGTGGCCGCCGGCACGGCGCCGGAGCAACTGGAAGGCGCGTTCGGCCCCTTTGCCTCGCGCGCCAGTGCACGCGCGGCGCTGATCGCGCTTGCCAACGAACACGGCCTGTGCCTGAAGACCATGGGGCTGGAACGGCGCCGGCGCGGAGCGCCGACGACCGACCCCTGCTTTAACCGCCAGTTGCATCGCTGCCTGGGCGCCTGTGTCGGCGCGGAGTCGGCCGGGGAGCACGCCGCGCGGCTGCGGACCTTGGCGGTGCAGTGGCAGTTGCCGCCCTGGCCGCTCGGCGGCGCGTTGGCGCTCATCGAGCGCAACAGCGCGCGCGGCCGCGAGGACTGGCACGTCTTCGACCGCTGGTGCTGGCTCGGCAGCGTCCAGACCATCTCCGCAGCGGAACAACTCGCCGGCGCCGGGCCGCGCGGCTTCGAGGCCGATCTCGCCAAGCTCGCCATCAAGGCGCTGTCGCCGAAGTCGCCCTGGGCGCTGGAACGCCTCGCGCTCGCATCGACCTGCGATCCGGAGTCACAAACGCCGGCTTCGACCGTCTAAGGTGCGGAAGGCGATCGTCGCCACGGGGGTAGAAATGAAGCCGAAGGCCAACGAGGAGCAGTTGATCGGATGGGCCGATGCGGCATTGGCCGGCGACGTGCGCGCACTCGAAGCGCTGCTGGATGCGCTGAAGGATCCGCTGTTCCGCCTGGCGCTGCGCATGCTCGGCAACTTTGCCGACGCCGAGGACGCCACGCAGGAAGTGCTGGTCAAGATCACCACCGCGCTGGCGAGCTTCGAGCGGCGCAGCGCGCTGCGCACCTGGGCGTTTCGCATCGCCACCAATCACGTCAACGATCTGGCCGTGGCGCGGCGCGCGCGGCAGACGGAATCCTTCGAGGCGCTGGCCGAAAAGCTCGACGCCGGCAACGATCTAGCGGACCGTCTGCCCGCACTGGCCGACCGGGCCGATCCGGTGCTGGAGCTGGAGGCACGCGAAATGGGTCAGCGCTGCACCCAGGGCATGCTGCTGTGCCTGGACGTGGACAGCCGCTGCGCCTTCGTGCTGGGCGAGGTGTTCGACTTCGACACACGCACCGCGGCGCAGATTCTCGGCATCGCCGAGCCGGCCTACCGGCAGCGGCTCTCGCGCGCGCGCCGCGCACTCGAGGAGTTCATGGCCGGTCATTGCGGCTTGATCGATCCGGCCGCGCGTTGCAACTGCCGGCGCCTGTCGGTCGCGGCGCGCGCTGCCGGGCGCTCGTACCCAATGGAGTTCGCGCGCCGCGCCGACGGCTCCACGGTCGATCTGGCCGGCACGCTGGCCGGCGCTCGTGCCGAACTGTCGCGGCTGCAACGCATTGCCGTCGTCTATCGCACCCATCCCGACTGGGACGCCCCTGCGGCGCTGGTGGACAACGTCCGGCGGGTGCTGGAAGGCAGCGCGCTGACGGCGGCGCAGCCGCAACGCCTGAACTAATCGCGCCGCTGCGGCGCGGTCACAAAGCGCGCCGGGTTTCGTCCAAGTCCACATGGCCGCCGTCGTGCGCGGCCCATCGACGAGGACCAAGCCATGAAATCCGCTCTGAGTGCCACCCTGACCGCCCTGGCGATCGCCACTCCCATCGCCACTCCCGCCGCCGCGCAAACGCCTGCCACCGACAGCGCGCCCGCACCGGTGGTCGTCATCGTGCGGGTGCCCAAGCCCTGGTACGCGCCCAAGGCGCTGGTCGCGAGCAAGATGCGCGACACCATCGCCGAGTACGACAAGCTACCGGGGCTGAAGTACAAGATTTACACCCTCGCCCAGGCCGACGGCCGCTACGGCGGCGTCTACCTGTGGCAGGACCGCGCCAGCGCCGAAGCCTGGTTCAACCCGGCCTGGTTCGCGCGGGTGGAAAAAGAGCGCGGCGCAGCCGGCGAGGTGCGCTACTTCACCGCGACTCAGGTCAAGGACTACCGGCCGGGCGGCACACCCGCCAACACTCATAGCGACAGCGTGGTCACGGTGATTACGCTGCCGGCCGCGGCCGGCGCCGACCTGACCCAGTCGAACATCCAACTGCGCGCCCTGCTGCCGGCGCGATATCCGGCGCTGCTGCGCGAATATGGTCTGGCGAGCGCAGACGGCCGCTTCGGTCTGGCCTTGCTGTGGCAGGACCAGGCCGCGGCGGAGCAGTGGATCACCAGCGACTGGCTGGCAGGTCTGCGCAAGACCTTCGGCGCCGAGCCTGTGGCCGAGTGGTACGACGCGCCGATCCTGACGCCCTCGACCCTGCAACGCTAGGGGAACGCGATGACGCAGTACGCGGGCAAGACCATCGTCGTCACCGGCGCATCCGATGGCATCGGCGCCGAGTTGGCCCGGCAACTGGCGGCCGATAAGCCGCGGCTGGTGCTGGCCGCGCGCAACGCCGCCGGCCTGGAAGCGGTGGCCGCGCAGTGTCGCGCGCTGGGCGCGGAAGCGCTCGTGGTGCCGACCGACGTCGGCGAGCGCGAGCAATGCGAACGCTTGATCGCCGCCGCCGCGCAAGTCGGCGGTGGCATCGACGTGCTGATCAACAACGTCGGCGTCTCGACCCATGCCTCGCTCGCCGACGCGCTCGACCACGGCATGTTCGAGCGCGTACTGCGCGTGAACCTGATGGGCAGTGTCTGGTGCACGCGCGCGGCGCTGGCTTCGCTCAAGGCGCGGCGCGGACGGATTCTCGCCGTGTGCAGTCTGGCGGGGCGGCTCGGCATTGCGCACCGCACCGCGTATTGCGCCAGCAAATTCGCGCAGGACGGGTTTTTCCAGGCGCTGCGCGCCGAGCTCGAGGGCAGCGGAGTCAGCGTGACGATCGCCTATCCGGGTCTGGTCGCCACCGGCTTCGCGGCGCACAGCCTGGATGCGCAGGGCCGCGCCTACGGCCAGTGGATCATCAAGCGCAACCAGGCGATGGCGGTCGAAGACTGTGCGGCACGCATCCTTGCGGGGCTTGCCACAGGCAAAGCAGAAGTGGTGCTGACCGGTCGCGGCCGGCTGGCGCTGTGGTTAAAGCTGCTGTCGCCGTCGCTCGTGGACCGGTTGACGCGCAGCACGGTCAAGAAGGCCAAGAGCGCGGATCGGGTGGCGTCTTAGCCGGGATCGGCGCCCAGCCGCGCCAACGTTGGCCGCAGCGGCTCGCCGACGCGCAGGCCCAGCGCCGCCGCCGCGCGATTGACGCGCGAGATCACGCCACAAGCGAGCGTGTCGCCTGCCTCGCCGATGCGCGCGCTGGTGTGCGCGACCGCGACCGCGGCTTGGCCTTGCGCGTCAAGCAATGCCAAGCCGGCCACACCGGCCTCGCCCTTGCCGACGCCGGCGTCGTTGAACACGTACAGCCGAGCCGGCACCTGTGCTGCGTAAGCGGCGGCGCTCAAGCCGCCATGCGAGCCGGTGATGATCGCGCTGCCGGCGTGTTCGGGTGCGACGGCGGCAACGGAGTCGAGCAGCACGAGCTGGAACGCAGCGGGCATCGTCGGACATACGGGTGCGGGCGGCAGACCTTATCAGTCGCGGCCGAGGTTGAATTCGGCTGCGCAGTAAGCCGCAGTAAGCTCGCCCGATGCGCTTCGAACATCTGGTGCAGATCAACGACCCGCTGATGCCGCTGTTGACGCCGCTGACGCGCGCACAACTGTGGCGCGGCCTGCTGCGGCGCGCCGAGCAGCCGACCGAGTTCGTGCTCGGTTTGGAGGGCTATGCGCTGCGGGCGCGCGGCGCGACCACCGCCGGCGCCTGGCTCGAACGGCAGCTGGACTTCGGTAATTTCGCGGTCGAGGATCGGGTGGAACTGACGACGCTCGTCGGCAGTTTCACCCGCACCGCCGCCGGGCCGGGCTGGCCGGCGAGCACGCTCGCGATCCAAATCGAGGAGCCGCAGCCCGAAGCGCTGTATCTGCGCTTCACCTACGAATTCGACGACGGCGCGGCCAACGATGAGGACGCCGGTGCCGAAGCGGCACAAACGCTGGCTCTGCGCCAGCAAGCCTACTTCAGCGCCGATCTGGATACGGTGCAGCGCATCCGTGAGCTGGCCGAAGCCGGCGCGCTGGACGGTTGATTCCGTTTCCACTTCATTTGGACAATAAAGGCACGTCAGTCCCGCGAAAGCGGGAATCCAGTCGTCGTTCGCGAAAGTCGCTGGGTTCCCGCTTTCGCGGGAACGACGACATTGCCCTGATGATCGCGAAACGGAATGAGTCCGCGCCTTACCGCGGGAAGTACATCTTGCCCTTGTCGAGTTCGTAGCTCCAGGGCAACCCGGCGTTTTTCCAGCCGGCCACGTCGCGACGGCCGGTTTTCTCGGAGATCGGCCCCTCGAAGCCGCCGACCACCGAATACACCTGCGTATAGCCATACTGCGCCAGTAAGTCGGCGCCGCGCGCGGCGCGCTCGCCGGAGCGGCACATCAGGATCACCGGGTCGGTCTTGCTCATCCCCTTGGCTTTCAGCCGCCGCTCGATCTCGGGAGCGAAGTCGGAGAACGGTTCCAGCTTGTAGAAGCCCCGGTTGTCGTCCCAGTCGCTCATGAACTCCTGGAACTCGACATACGGCACCAGCGCATCGACCGGTGTGGCCATGCCGACGAAACCCGCCTCGGCGCGCGTGCGCACGTCCACGAACAGCACCTTGCCCTTTTGCGCCTTGATGAAGGCCGGCACGTCCTTGGGCATCAGGTAAAGGTTGAGTTGGGTGCGCATCTCCTCCGGCAGTTTGGCCGGATCGACCTTCTGCTGCGCGCCGGCGCCCGTTGCCGCCAGCACGCCCACCCAGGCGGCGATCAGCCATGCGATCGTCTTGTGCATCGTTCTGCTCCCGGCATCGATCAAGGGGGCCGATGTTGCCGCGCTGCGCCGCCAGCGCAAGCCGCCCTGTGACGCGGGTCACGCAGCGGGGGGCGCGGCAGTCCGTGCGCGCAATCGCTGCGGCAGCGCTTGATCCGCGGCAAATCCGCTGCTGCGGACGCGGATAGCGTGCCACGTTATCGACAACGACGCGCGCCCGGCGACGGCGCGCACCGACCCTGGGGGATGAGATGAAGAGCAACCTGAAACTGCTGGCACTGGCGGTCGCTGCCGCCTGCGCGCCCGGCGTGGCGCTCGCCACCAACGGCTACTTCTCGCATGGCGAAGGCGTCAAGGCGCAAGGGATGGGCGGCGTGGGCATCGCCTTGCCGCAGGACTCGATTGCCGCGGCCACCAACCCGGCGGGAATGGCTTTCGTCGGCGACCGCTTCGACCTCGGTCTGACCTGGTTCCAGCCCAGCCGCAGCGCGACGATAAGCGGGATGCCCGACTTCGGGCCTGGCTTTCCCAGCCTCAACGGCACCTACGACGGCGACGACAAGTCCAACTTTTTCATTCCCGAAGTCGGTTACAACCGCACGCTCGGCAAGGACTGGACGCTGGGCGTGTCGATCTACGGCAACGGCGGCCTGAATACCTCGTACACGACGCCGATTCCGCTGTTCGGCAGCAGCAACGCCGGGGTCGATCTGTCGCAAATGTTCATCGCGCCGACGGCGACCTACAAGCTCGCACCCGACCACGCGCTCGGCTTGGTGCTGAACGTCGCTTTCCAGAGATTCGAGGCGACCGGGCTGGAGAACTTCGACAACCCGGTGTCGTCGCAAAGCCCCGGCAAGGTCACCAACAACGGCTACGACAACTCCTGGGGCTTCGGCGTACGCATCGGCTACACGGGCAGGCTCACCGACGCCTTCACCGTCGGCGCGACGTACCAGACAAAGACTTCGATGCAGAAGTTCGACAAGTACAAGGGCCTGTTCGCCAACCAGGGCGAATTCGACATCCCCGCCAACTTCGGCGTCGGCTTCGCCTGGAAACCGGTGCCGGCGGCCACCCTGGCTTTCGACGTGGTGCGAATTCAGTACTCCAGCATCGATGCGATCGGCAACCCGCTGCTGCCCAATCTCACGCAGGCGCAACTGGGCGCCAATGGCGGACCGGGCTTCGGCTGGGACGACGTGACGGCCTACAAGTTCGGTGTTGACTACGCGTTCGACGCCGCGTTCACGCTCCGCGCCGGCTACAACTACGGCAAACAGCCGATTCCCGCTAGCGAGACACTGTTCAATGTGCTGGCGCCGGGGGCGGTCGAGTCGCACTACACGCTCGGCGGCACGTGGAACCTCGACAAGAGCAACGAGATCAACTTTGCCTTCATGTACGCGCCGAAAGTCACCGTCAACGGCACCGGCGCGATACCGACCGCCATTTTGTTCCAGAACTTCCTACCGCCCGGCTATGTCCCGCCCAACGGCAATGCCGACATCTCTTTGCAGGAGTTCTCCTTCGGCGTGGCCTGGGGCTGGAAGTTCTGACCGCGGGGGGGCGATCGCCGCGGGCAAGGGGCGCGGCTGCCGGGTGGCGGCGCGTCAGTAGAGCGCGCCGCCGACACTCTCGCCCCAGCCTTGCAGCGGGCCCAGGGGGTTGATCTCGACCTCGACCTCGTGGATCGTCGGCTGCCCGCCGTAGACCGCGTAGACGACGGTGTCGCCGACGAACAGGATGGTCGCCGTAAACGTCCAGCCGGTCACGTCGGTCACGCGCTTGAAGCGTAGCGAGTCGATCCAGAAGTTGCCGGTGCGGTCGCGGTGCATGTGCTTGACGTTGATGAGATAGCCGTTGCACTTCCGGCCGGCGACGATGCAGGCGTAGATGCCGGGGTCGATGTCCTCGGCCTTGAGCGCGCCGCCGACCGGGAAGCGCAGCGCCACGTCGGCGTGGCTCAACAGGGTGACGGTCGGGTCGCCGCTGGCGTCGATGCCGAGCGCCTTGAGATCCGCGCGGGTGGTCTTGTACGGCTCGATTTTCTCGATCGTCGTCCGCGCCTCGGCAAAGCTGTCCCAGCGCGCAACCACCTCCTGTCGCGAGTGCGGCAGCAACTCGGCGCAGGCGGCCAGCGTGCAGACCGCCATCAACGCCGAAAGAGTGCGGATGAACATAAGCCAAGGCCGCTTCGTTCGCCTCTCCATTGCCATCTTGCGCCGGCTCGGCTGCGGGCGTCTTGTGCGGGATCAGCAAACCGCCGCTCGCCCGCTGGCGGCAGCCGGCGGGCGATTCGCGACGCCGCGCCGCTGCCGGTCGCAGGCCGCGCGCGCGGCATCGGGTGCGGCGGTCAAGCTGTTGCTTCCGAAGCCTGACGCGAATACGCGATGAACCTGCGGCGACAACTGCTGTTGGCCGGGCTGGCCTTGGCGGCGCCGGTGCGCGCTGCGACGCGCGGCGCCGGCGCCGTCTTTGCCAACGGGCGCTGCCTGCTCGGCGGGCGCTTCGTCGAGCGGGATCTGTTCGTGGTCGATGGCCGCTTTGCCGACGAGCCGCCGGCCGTCGTCCAGAAGCGCGTCGATCTGGCCGGCGGGTGGGTCGTGCCCCCGTTTGCCGAGGCGCACAACCACAACGTCGACTCGACCTGGGGCGCCGATCTGGCGCTGCCGCGCTACCTGCGCGACGGTGTGTTCTACATCGTCAATCCCAACAACCTCGCCGCGCAGGTGGCGCCGCTGGCCGGTCGGCTGGGCGGGCCGGGCCGGCCCGAGGTGCTGTTCTCGCACGGCGGCATCACCGG
>Ga0209450_10001832_pt1 | contig 10710 bp, 7 predicted proteins | sample FrelakmetLWP11LW_FD_187149 | JGI IMG/M metagenome (GOLD analysis project Ga0209450, IMG submission 187149) | Freshwater lake sediment microbial communities from the University of Notre Dame, USA, for methane emissions studies - LWP11 LW (SPAdes)... | ecosystem: Environmental > Aquatic >... | reverse complement strand
CGATCTCTCCCGGACCCGGGACACGACGGCGGACCCCGACAGACCCTGGTTGCGGGGCCCGAAAGAGACTTCATCGCCTGAGTAGTATTCGAACAAGGCCGATTCCGGACGCTGGACGGCCAAGGGCGAGCGCATGCGGAGGGCCCGGAGGTCCGCCTTGGGATCCGAGGTATCCGAGCCGAACGAGAGCACCCGTCCGGACTCGGGGAAGGCCAGGGCGTCCATCAATTGGAGCAGGCTGGATTTCCCGGAGCCCGTGGCGCCCACCAGGGCCACGAGGGAACCCCTCGGAACGGTCAGGGATACGCCGTCCACCGCCAGACGCTCGTTCGGGGTCCCCTTGAGGTAGCGAAGGCTCGCGCCCTCGAGGAGGAAGGCGGGACCTTCGTCGCTGGGTTCAAGGGCGCCGGAGCCCCCTCCCGGCCCGGTGTCGGGCGCCCCGGGATCCCCCGGAGTAGCCGAGAAACCGCCGGGTCCGCGGAACGCCCGGGCGGCGCGCAGGCCCAGGTCCTCGGGGCTCTCCCGGATTTTCGGATCCAGGCCGAGGTCCAGGGCCAGGCTCCAGGCCCGGGGCGGCTTGAGCCCCAGGGAGGCCAGGTTTCCTTGGCGGAACAGCTCTTCCGGCGTCCCGTCAAAGGCCACACCGCCCTCACAAAGCGCCACGACCCGGCGGGCCCGGGCCGCCTCGTCCATGTCGTGGGTGACGTGGATGACCGTGGTACCCGAGGCGGCCAGGGCGTCCATCCGGTCCAGGATCTCCGAGCGGCCGGAAGGATCGATCATGGAAGTGGCCTCGTCGAAGGCCAGATGCCTCGGTTTCAGGACCAGGGCTCCGGCCACGGCCAGCCGCTGCTGTTGGCCCGCGGACAGGAACCGCGTGGGCCGGGCCCGCTCGTCCCAGAGGCCCAGCTCGGCAAGGACGGCCTCCACCCGCCCGACCATCTCCGGCCGGGGCACTCCGAGGTTCTCCAGGCCGAAGGCGGCATCCTCCTCCACGACGGAGGCCACGATCTGGTCCGGCGGGGACTGGAAAACCAGGGACAGGGATCGACGGATAAGCCGGCGTTCCTCCGGAAGGGATGGATCCAGGCCGTCCACTCGCACGGTCCCCCGGGGCGGCACGGCCAGCCCGTTCAGGCAGCGGATCAGGGTGCTCTTTCCCGAGCCGTTGGCGCCGGCCAGGGCAAGGTATTCCCCGTCCCGAACCTCCAGGGACAGCTCCGCCAGGGCGGGGATCGAGGCTCCGGGATAGGTGAAGGAGAGGGATCTGACTTCTATCACGTCCGGGCCGCCTGGGGGCGGGCGGACGCTCCGGGGAGGGAGTTCATGGACACCTCGCGTCTCGGTCCCGACGGCCCTCCGGGGAAGCGCGGCTCTTTCTGAGCATCCTGCGGCCCCGGCGCGGACTTCGTCGTTTCGGATCCAAGCGCCGAGCACAAAGTACGCGGCCCGGGGGGATTTGTCAAGAAACCTTGGCGCGGCTACAGTGGGGGCATGGTCTGCCCTCTATGCGGCCGACGGGAATCCCGGGAACCCGCAACTCCTCCCTGGGCGCTCGTCCGGGGCCTCGCATACCTAAGGTGTCCTGAGTGCTCCTACATCTACCGGGACCGAGCCGGCCTTCCAACGCCGGAGGACGAGGCGGCCCGCTATCTCCGGCACCGCAACGATCCTTCCGACCCGGGCTACCGCGCCTACCTGGAGGCTTTCATCGAGAAAGCGGTTCTCCCCTTCGCCGCCCCGGGGGCCCGGATCCTGGACTTCGGCTCCGGCCCCGTTCCGGCCCTGGCCGCCCTGCTGAGAGAACATGGGTACCGGAGCTCGGCCTACGATCCTTTCTTCGCCCCGGACCGCTCGGCCCTGGCCGGGCCCTTCGACCTGGTCGCCGTCCACGAGGTGGCGGAGCACCTTGCCCGCCCGTACTTCGAGTTCTCCCGCTTGTCCCGGAGCCTGTCCCCCGGCGGGTGCATCGCCGTCCGGACCCGATACGCCCCGGAGGATCCCCGGGAGTTTGAGAAGTGGTGGTACCGGGAGGATCCAACCCATGTGGGGTTCTTCGGGAGCCGGGCCTTCGATGCCCTGGCGGCCCGTCTGGGTATGGATACGGCGCTGGACGACGGGGTAGAACTGGCGGTCCTCCGGGCAGGCTCCTTATACCGAGGTGTTCCGCAGAGCCTTTCTCCACTTTCCGCCCCGGAACCAGGCGAACCCCGCGGCGGCGATGGACAGGTTGGAGACGAACATGGCGATCCAGATCGACATGGGCCCCAATCCCGCCAGGAAGGCCAGGGCGTAAGCCAGGGGAACCCGAACGACCCAGAGGCGCAGGACGGACAGGATCAGGATCACCTTGGTGTCCCCGGCGCCCTGGAAGGCTCCGGTCAATACCAAGTATAGGCAGAAGAACAGTATCGAGGGAGCCACTACCTTGAACATGACGTCCCCCACCGCCACCGCCTCCGGGTCGGCCACAAAGAGCCGCACGAGGTGCCCCCCGAAGAGGACGGACGCCGCGAGGGGCGGCCCCACCAGGAACAGGCAGAGCCGCAGGGCGGACCGCACCACCCGGCCGGCGCTCTTCTCGTCCCGGGCGCCCAGGGCCTGCCCGACCAGCGTCGTCGTGGCCACGGACAGGCCGTGGGCGGGAAGGTCGAAGAGCCCGATCAGGCGATTGCCGACCCCGAACGCGGCGATGGCCCCTGTGCCGAAGAGGTTCACGACCCCCTGGAGGACCGTGAAGCCCAGGGCGGACAGGGCTTGGCCGACCGAGGACGGCAGGCCGATGCGCAGGATGAGGGCCGCGGCCTTGGGGTCCGGCCGGAGGAGGGAGGTCCGCAGGCGGAGGGAGGACCGGCCCCGGATCAGGATGCGCAGGGACAAAACCGCGCCGAGACCCTGGGACGCCACGGTGGCGATGGCCGCCCCGGCGACGGAGAGGGCGGGTATGGGTCCCAGCCCGAAGATGAGCAGGGGATCCAGGGCCAGGTTGGCCAGGACCGCGACCAGGTGGACCTTCAGGGGGGTCACGGTATCCCCGATGGCGGAGAAGGAAGACTGGAGCAGGAAGTACGAGAACATGAAGGGCATGCCGCATAAGACGATGCGCAGGTAGGTCAGGGCGGGACCTAGGATGTCCGACGGGGTGTTGAGCAGCAGTAGGACGGGCCGGGAGAAGGCCAGCCCGGCCAGGGTCAGGATCGCCGATGCGGCCAGAAGGATGACCGCGGTCTGGTTCATGTAGAAGTTCATCCTCTCCTCGTCCCCGCGGCCCTTCACCTGGGCGATCAGGGTCGTGCCCGCACCGGACAGCCCCGTGGCGAAGATGATCAGGAAGAACACCAGGCTGGTCGAGACGGAGGGAGCGGAGATCTCGACGGCGCCGAGTTTTCCAAGGAAGTATGCGTCCGTCAAGTTGTACAGGGTCTCCACCAGGCTCCCCGCCATGGCGGGAGCGGCGATCCTGAGGATTTTGCCGGATTCCTTCATCATGCCAGAGTAGCCCGCCGCGCCAACCCTGTCCAGCAAGGGCGCTTCGATTGACGCGTACCCGCCTTCCGGGTAGACTCGCAGCGCTATGAAGATATGGCTGAAGCTGTTGATCGGCGCCCTTCTGGGCACCGTGCTGGGTCTCCTTCTCCCCACCGGGTCCTCGACGGACAAGACGCTTGGGATCCTGTTTGAACTGGCCATCCGAAGCGGCCGGTACATCTTCCTTCCCTTGGTCTTTTTTTCCGTTCCCATCGCGGTTTTCGAGCTCTACGAGGACAGGAAACTGGCCCCGGTCCTGGGCAAGGCCGCACTTATGTCCGTGGTTTCCGTTTTCGCCGCGGCGATCCTGGGCGCGGTGGGAGCCTTTCTGCTGCAGCCGGACCGCATCCCCCTGGTCAGCGAATCCTCCGCGATGGAGCCCTTGGCCTCGGCGGGAGACATCCTGCTGGGCCTCTTCCCGAAAAACGCCTTCGAGGCGCTGGTATCCGGAGGGGACGGACTTGCGCCGCTGTTCATCCTGGCCGTGATCCTGGGCCTGTCCCTTTCCTTCGACCAGGCCGTCACAAAGCCCGTCATCGGGCTCTTCGATTCCCTTTCCCGAATCCTCTACCAGATAAATTCCTTTTTCGTCGAAATCCTGGCGGTCTTCTCCATTGTGGCCGCGGCCTACAACGCCCGGGCGTTCCGGACGGTCCTGGAGCTCTCCCTGTACCGGAGCCTGCTTCTCTCCGTCGCCGCCGAGGTGATTTTCGTTGTCTTCCTGGCAATCCCGGGCATCCTCTATGTGGCGGGGGCTAGGAAGAATCCCTTCCGGGTCCTGTACGGACTGGCGGGCCCCGCTCTCGCGGCGGTGTTCTCCGGCGATCTCTTCTTCGGCGCGGGCACCCTGGTGAAGCACGACAAGGAGAACCTCGGGATACGACGGAGGGCCGGAACCCTCACCCTGCCCGTGGCCCTGCTCCTGGGCCGGGCCGGCACCGCCCTGGTGACCTCCACGAGCTTCATCGTCGTGCTGAACTCCTTCTCCAACATCGGGCTCACCGCGGAGAACCTGCTCTGGCTCCTGGTCTTCGTACCCTTGTCCGCCCTGCTTCTGGGGACCGCTCCCGGACGCGGTCCCGCGACAGCCCTGGCCCTGCTCTCGAGCCTGTACGGGCGGGGATTCGAGACCGGCTACCTCCTGCTCGTCCAAGCCGCCGTACCCCTGCTCCTGGCGGGGGTGTTCCTGGACGCGATCTGGGCGGGCTGCGTCTCCTGGCTTACCGCGCAATCAGAAGGCATGGCCGCTGAGCGGGAGGTACGGAGGTATATTTAGGAATCAGGCGACAGGAGTCAGGATCCTGTAGTCCGATGCCTTTTCGGACGGCGGATACTCCGGCGATTCCTGCGGCCCACCCGGGGGATCGATGAAGCCCGAAGGGCTTCGTTGCCGCGACGGCGGCTTCCGCCGCCGTCGCGACGTTGACTTTCCCCCATACCGACCCTACAATCCTTTTATGAATCTGAGAACCGTACTGACAGAACAGTCCATCGCCCTGCACCTCAAGGGCAAGACCAAGGACGAGATCATCCGCGAACTCCTGGAGGTCCTCGTAAAGAACGGGTCCGTAAGCTCCTTCGACAAGGCCTACCGGGGTATCCAGGAGCGGGAACTGAAGATGTCCACCGGGATGAAGCACGGGATTGCCCTGCCCCACGGCAAGACGGACGCGGTGACCGGCCTGGCTGCCTGCGTGGGGGTATCCGACTACCCGATCGATTACGAAACCCTGGACGGAAAGCCCTGCCGCATCTTTATCTTGCTCCTGTCGCCCCCGACCAAAACCGGACCCCACCTTCAGTTCCTGGCGGAGGTGAGCCTCCTGTTCCGTTCCGCGGAAAAGCGGGCCGCTCTCCTGGCGGCGGAGAACCCCGGGGCAGTCCTTCGCGCCTTGTCGGAATAGTCCGGAAAGTCCGGGCGGACGATCCCGTGGGAATCGTCCAGCCCCATGGAACGAGGCCGTCGATAGAAACAGGCCGTCCGGGAATCGCTTCCCGGACGGCCTGTCCCGTTTGCGGCGAATCGGGACCGATCAGTCGATGACGGCGAGGATGTCGGCCATCTTGACGATGAGATGGTCCGCGCCGTCCATCTTGATCTGGGTTCCGGCGTACTTATCGTACATGACCTTCTCGCCGGCCTTGACCTTGATGACGTCGGCATCGGTTCCCACGGCGACCACCACGCCGACCTGGGTCTTCTCCTGGGCGGTCTGCGGGATGATGATCCCGCCGGCGGTTTTCGCCTCGCTCTCCTGGATCTTGATGAGCACGCGATCGCCCAACGGTTTCACTTTCATGACGTAATCCTCCTGAGAACTGCGGTCTGGGTTGTACATAGGATAGAAAAAATATACGAAACCGGCCCGCCCGGGTCAAGGTGTTTCCGCGGACTCCCGGTGCCCATCGAGTGGCCGCAGGGTGTTTTTTTCGGTAGATTGTTATCGAACGACCGAACTTTTCATGGAGCGAACATGACCGGCAAGAAAAAGCCATCCTGGGACAAGAACCTTATGAAACCGCGGAGTCCGGGAGGAAAGGGACCCAACCTGCCCCCCTCGTTCAACGGGTGGAGGCTTTCCCTGATATACATGGGGATGACCCTCCTCATGATCATCCTGTTCAACTGGTATATGGTCTCCTCCGACGAGACCGTCATCCCCTTCAGCGACTTCAAGGCCAAGATCGGATCCGGCCAGATCGTCCGGGTCGAGATGGATTCCTCCTGGTACCGGGGTTACGTCCGCGCGGAGTCTCCCGCGGAAACGCCCCCCTCCTTCTGGCCCCGCCGGATGGTCTCGAGCCCTGCCCTGCCCGCCGACCGGCTGGCCTACAAGACGGTGCCCGTCTACGATCCGGACTTCACCAAGCTCCTGGACGCCCAGGGTGTCGTCTATTCCTCGGTTCCCCGGGAGGGGAACGCGATGGTCTCCATCCTGTTCAACTGGGTCCTGCCCTTCGGAGCGATCTTCCTCCTCTGGAAACTTCTGCAGAAACGCCTTTCCAACGTGAACTCCAACGTCCTTGCCTTTGGCCAGAACAAGGCCGTGATCGTGGCCGAGGGGGACGTCAAGTCCCGGTTCTCGGACGTGGCCGGGGTGGACGAGGCCAAGGAGGAACTGGTCGAGGTCGTGGACTTCCTGAAATCCCCCAAGAAGTACACGGACATAGGCGGGAAAATACCCAAGGGTGTGCTTCTTGTGGGTCCGACGGGCACCGGCAAGACCCTTCTGGCCCGGGCCGTGGCCGGAGAAGCCGGGGTTCCGTTTTTCCGGATGAGCGGTGCGGAATTCGTGGAGATGTTCGTGGGGGTCGGGGCATCCCGGGTGCGGGACCTCTTCCGGCAGGCCCGGGAAAAGGCTCCCTGCATCGTCTTCATAGACGAGGTGGACGCCATCGGCAAGAGCCGCATCTCCGGCCCCATGGGGGGCAACGACGAGCGGGAGCAGACTTTGAACCAGCTGCTGGTGGAGATGGACGGTTTCGACGCGACCAGCGGGCTGATCATTCTGGCCGCCACCAACCGTCCCGACGTCCTGGACCCCGCCCTGCTACGGCCCGGGCGCTTCGACCGCCAGGTCATGGTGGACCGGCCGGACCTGATCGGCCGCAAGGCCATCCTGGCCATCCACGCCAAGGCGGTCAAGCTGGACGAGGCCGTGGACCTGGGCGAGGTGGCCCGGTCGACCCCGGGCTTCGTGGGTGCCGACCTGGCCAACATCGTGAACGAGGCCGCCCTCCTGGCGGTGCGCGGTGGAAGAAAGAAGGTGGGCCAGCGGGATTTCGAGGCCGCCATCGAGAAGGTGGTCACGGGCCTGGAAAAGAAGAGCCGGGTCATGAATCCCGAGGAGCGGAAGGCCATCGCCTACCACGAGGCGGGCCACGCCCTGGTCGCCGCGTTCACGGAGGGTTCCGATCCCGTACAGAAGGTTTCCATCGTACCGAGGGGCTTCGGGGCCCTGGGCTTCACCCTGCAGATGCCCACGGAGGACCGGTACGTCGTGACGGAAGGCCAGCTTCTGGGGCAGATCGACGTGCTCATGGGAGGCCGGGCAGCGGAGGAGATCGTCTTCGGACGCATCTCCACGGGTGCCGCCAGCGACATAACCAAAGCAACGGACATCGCCCGCAGAATGATAACGGATTACGGCATGTCCGCCCGGTTCCGGAACGTGGCCCTTACCAAGCGCGGCATGAGCCTGGGCGGAGCCCAGGAACCCTTCATGACCCGGGAATACAGCGAGGAGACCCAGCGCTACGTGGACGACGAGGTGGCCAAGATCATCGCCGAGCGCTACGCCCTGGCGGTGAAGACCCTGAAGTCCCGGAGGACGCTGCTGGATACGGTATCTGTCGAACTCCTGGAGAAGGAGAGCCTCGACGCAGCCCGGTTCCGCGAACTCCTGGGGACGGAAGCAAAATAGGACACTTTAACTATTGTCCTAGTACTCTCTTGACATTGTCTTATATTCATCATAGCTTGACCCGGGGATACCGAGGTGCGGCCGGAGGGAATCCGGTCTCGTCCCGGACCCGGGGAGGCCGCCATGTGGGCTGATTTCGTGCTCATCGTATATGCCGGGATTCTTCTGGGCATTGCCCTGCTGAGCTTCAAGTACAACACCAGCCTTGAGAACTTCCTTGTTGCGGGGCACAAGCAGAGGAAGATCCTGGTCACGGCCTCCATGCTTGCGTCCACGATCGGCGGCGGGATCACCATCGGGACGGTCGCGAGCGCCTACCGCATCGGCTTCCCGGCCTTCTGGTTCGTCGCGGCCGGCGGCATCGCCCACTTCCTCCAGGGAGCCCTGCTCTCCGAACGGGTGCGCGCCTCCGAAGCCCTCACCCTACCGGACTTGGCCGACCGCTACCTGGGACCCGTCGTTCGGATGGAGATCTCCCTTGTCATCCTTGTCACCTGGATCGGCATTTCGGCGGCCCAGTTTGTGGCGGCGGCCCGGGTCATCACGACCCTCACGGGCATGCCCCACCCGGGAGCGGTGGCCTCCGCGGCCGCTTTCATCGTGATCTATACCCTGATCGGCGGTCAGAAGTCGGTTCTCCGCACGGACCTGTTCCAGTTCGGAGTCCTTGCGGCCGCCATCGTCCTGGTCCTGGGGTACCTGTTCCTGGCCAAGCCCCCCGCCCCGGGGGCCGTCCGGATCGACCTGTTCACCAAGGATTTCGGACCGATGGACTTGGTCTACTACGTGGTCGTCCTGGGGGGATCCTACTTCATCTGTCCCATGATGTTCTCCCGGATCCTCTCCGCCGATACCCCGGCCAATGCCCGCACGTCTTCCTTTCTGTCAGGAATCGGGATGCTCATCTTCGCCTTCGCCATAACCTTCGTGGGCCTTTGGGCCCGCGCGGCCCTCCCCGACCTGGGAGGCATGGATCCCCTGAACGCCATCGCCAAGAACCATCTCCCTTCGGTCCTGGGTATCGTGCTGATCGTGGGACTCCTGGCGGCCATCCTCTCAACCGCGGACACCGTGCTGATAACCGCCGCGGGAATCCTGGAGCACGACGTGTTCAAGGGCACCCGGGTGGCGGGGGTACGGATGTGGACCGTGGCCGTCGGGGTCGTCGGTGCGGCCATCGCCCTCTACCAGACCGATGTGATCGCCATGCTCATCAAGACCTACAACGGGTATACGGCGGGCCTTGTTCCGGCGCTCTTCGTGGCCCTCATGCTTCCGGGGGGTCGAAAAATCCGTCCCGCCTGGGGCTTCGCGGCCATAGCCGGCGGATATGCCCTGGGCCTGGCGGGAAGCATCACAGGGTCCAAGGTTCTGCCCCTGCTCGGGATGGCGTTTTCCGCGGGCCTGGCCCTGGCGGGGGCCTGGTTGCCGGGCCCAACCCGAGCGGCCCGTCCGTAGGGTTACGGTTTTCATCAAGTCGTGACACTCCCGAAAACACAGTCATATTGACAATCGATAGCCCTTACGTCAAACTCCCCTCCGGGACGAAGCCCGTCCCGAGGAGGCGAACATGGCCGTCTTGATCCGATCCACCGGGTCCTTCGTCCCGGATAACCGATATTCCAACGAGCAACTCTCTGCGATCGTGGACACCACGGACGAATGGATCCGCTCCCATACCGGGATCGGCGCCCGGCATATCGCCCCGGACGGAATGATGACCAGCGACATGGCCCTCGCCGCCGCCCGGACTGCCCTGGACAGGGCGGGCATCGGGGCGGAGGAACTCGATTATATCGTCGTAGCCACCGCCAGCCCGGACTACTTCGGCTTCCCCGCCACGGCCTGCATCGTCCAGGACAAGCTGGGAGCCTCCAAGGCGGCCGCCTTCGACGTGGTGGCGGGGTGCACGGGCTTCATCTACGCCTTGGACACGGTGTCCGCCATGATGGAAGCCCGGAGGGTCCGCTACGGCCTGGTGATCGGTGCGGAAACCCTGTCCCGGATCGCGGACTGGGCGGACCGCGCCACCTGCGTGCTCTTCGGCGACGGCGCCGGCTGCGCAATCCTGGAGAACACAGGGGGGGAGTCCCGCCGGGGGCTCAAGGCCAGCATCCTGGGGTCGGATGGTTCCGGGGCCCTGGACCTGTACCTGGCCCAGGGGCTGCGGGACAAGACCTTCGACCGGGGGGAACCCTATCCGGACTTCCCGAAGATCGTGATGAACGGCAAGAATGTGTACAATTTCGCGGTCAAGGCCATCACCAAGCTGATCGGCGACCTGCTGGAAAAGAGCGGAATTCCCCTTGCGGAGTTCCGCTGGATCGTCCCGCACCAGGCCAACCTGCGCATCGTCCAGGCCGCGGCCAAGCGTTTCGGCCTGCCGGAGGACCGCTTCTACCTGAACATCCAGGAGTACGCGAACACCTCCGCCGCCTCCGTGCCCATCGCCCTCAATGAGATCGCGGAAAAGTCCCTTGTGCAGGAGGGGGACCCGATCATGCTCCTGGGCTTCGGCGCGGGGCTGACCTTCGGCGGAAGCGTTCTCCGGTATTGATGCGTTGTGGCGGGCCTGCGGCGGTCTTGCCGCCGGCCCGTCTACGGGATACGCTGAAACTTCGAAAAATCGATAGGAGGAACCATGGATACGAAACGCCGCGTAGTCGTGACCGGGATGGGGGTTGTCAGCCCCGTCGGCAACGATCTTGCGAGCTTCTGGGACGCCGTCAAGAACGGTCGTTCCGGCATAGGACCGGTG
>Ga0209450_10001831_pt1 | contig 10722 bp, 9 predicted proteins | sample FrelakmetLWP11LW_FD_187149 | JGI IMG/M metagenome (GOLD analysis project Ga0209450, IMG submission 187149) | Freshwater lake sediment microbial communities from the University of Notre Dame, USA, for methane emissions studies - LWP11 LW (SPAdes)... | ecosystem: Environmental > Aquatic >... | reverse complement strand
CCTCGTCGCGGGCGGACTCGAAGTCCGGCAGCAGCGCGCCGACCGCCTTCCAGAAGCGCGGGCTGTGGTTCATCTCCCGCAGGTGCGCCAGCTCGTGCGCGACCACGTAGTCGATCACCGGCAGCGAGAAGTGCACCAGCCGCCAGTTCAGCCGGATGTGCCCGTCGTGCGTGCAGGCGCCCCACTGCGAGCGCGCCGAGGACAGCGACCACGAGCGGGGCTGCACCGGCTGCCGCGCGGCCAGCAGCTGCAGCCGGCTGCCGAGCACGCAGCGGGCCTCGCCGCGCAGCCACGCCAGTACCGCGTCGCGCACCTGGGCTTCGCCGCACAGCGGCGGCAGCGCGAGGTGCAGCTCGGCACCGTCGGCGGACTGCGCCAGCCGGGTGGACCCGGCGCCGGCGCGCAGGCGCAGCGTCACCGGGCGGCCGAGCACGGGCAGCGAGCCGCCGTCGCCGAAGTGCACCCGCTGCAGCGGCTGGCGTGCCTGCCAGTCGCGGTACTCGGCCAGCTTGCGGCGGATCCAGCGCTGCTTCTCGGCGATCGCCGACTCGATCTCGGTCAGGCTCACCCAGCGCGGCGCGGCGACGGTCAGGCCGCGGTCGTCGATGGTGAAGCCGATCGAGCGGCGGCGCGCCCGCCGCAGCGTGTAGTGGATCGGCTCGGCGCCGACGGCGAGACGGCGGGTCCCCTGCGGGGCCGGGCCGGGCGGCGCGGCGATCGCCCCGGCGGGCGGCTCGTCGAACAGCGTCAGCTGCTGTGCGTTCAGTGGCGCGGTGCGCTTCAAATCGTGCGGGCAGGACTGTCGTGGTTCTTCGGGCGGGCGCGCCCGGCGCCGGCGTACGGTCCGCTGTAGCGGTGCGGGGCCAGGCGGCGCATCTCGGTCTCGATCCACGATTCTACGAGCGAGGCCACCTCGTCGGCGGTCCTGCCCTCAGTGCGGATCGGCGCGCCGATGCTGACGGTGATCTCGCCGGGCACCTTGAGGAAGGCGCGGCGCGGCCAGACCTCGCCGCTGTTGACGGCGATCGGCACCACCGGCGCGCCGGTGCGCACGGCCAGGCGGGCGCCACCGGTCTTGTAGCGGCGCGTCGAGCCCGGCGGCGTGCGCGTGCCCTCGGGAAAGATCACGATCCACCAGCCGTCGCGCAGGTGCCCGGTGCCCTGGCGCACCACCTGCTCGAAGGCGTCCTGGCCGCGGCGGCGGTCGATGTTGATCATGTGCAGCGAGGCCATCGCCCAGCCGAAGAACGGCACCAGGTGCAGCTCGCGCTTGTAGACGAAGGTCAGCGGCCTCGGCACGAAGGACGGCAGCCAGAACGTCTCCCAGGTCGACTGGTGCTTCGGCAGCAGGATCGCCGCGCCGTCGGGCAGGTTCTCCCACCCCTCGACGCGCCAGGTGATGCCGCAGATCGCGCGCGCGGCGCGGATGGCAAAGCGCGTCCACATCGCGCACAGCCGGTAGCGCGTCGCCACCGGCCGCACGTGCGCCGCCAGCACCACGAACGCCCACGGGATCACGGTCACCGTGAGCAGCAGCAGGTAGATCGCCGACCGCAGGTAGCTCATGAAAAATGGGGTCAGAGTCGAATTTCCGGGGCTGTTCCGCCAATGGCGAGAAATTCGACTCTGCCCCCGATTTCCCGGATTCCTAACCGGCGGCGAGCAGCGACAGGTCGGCGACCCGGTTCATCTGCGCGCGCAGCTGCGCCAGCAGCGCCAGCCGGTTGGCGCGCAGCCTGGCGTCGTCGACGTTGACCATCACCTCGTCGAAGAAGCGGTCGACCGGCAGCTTCAGCGGCGCCAGCGCCTTCAGGCTCGCGGCGTAGTCGCCGGCATCGAACAGCCGCTGGGCGCGCGGCGAGATCTCGGCGAAGGCATCGGCGAGCGCCTTCTCGGCAGGCTCGAACAGCAGCGCGGCGTCGACGGCACCGGACGCGCCCTCCGACTTCTTCAGGATGTTGCCGATGCGCTTGTTCGCCGCGGCCAGGCTCTCGGCCTCCGGCAGCTGCATGAAGGCGCGCACGGCCGCCAGCCGCTCGGCGATGTCGTCGATCCGCTGCGGCGCCGGAGCCACCACCGACTCGACCTCGTTGGCGCTGCAGCCCTGCTCGCGCAGCAGCCCGCGCAGGCGGTCGTACAGGAACGCCGTCAGCTCCGCCGCCGCCGGCGTGAAGGCCTTCATGCCGTTGAAGGTCTGCCCGGCCACCGCCAGCAGGTCGCCGATCGCCAGCGGCAGCCGCTTCTCGACCAGCATGCGCAGCACGCCGATGGCGTGCCGGCGCAGCGCGAACGGGTCCTTGTCGCCGGTGGGCTTCTCGCCGATGCCGAACAGGCCGACCAGCGTTTCCAGCTTGTCGGCCAGCGCCACGCAGGTGCCCACCGCGGTCGCCGGCAGCGCGTCGTCGGCGAAGCGCGGCCGGTAGTGCTCCTCGATCGCGCCGGCGACGTCCGCTGGCTCGCCGTCGTGCTGCGCGTAGTAGCGGCCCATCAGCCCCTGCAGCTCGGGGAACTCGCCGACCATGTCGGTGCGCAGGTCGGCCTTGGCCAGCCGCGCCGCGCGCTCGACGTGTGTGCGGTCGACGCCGAGCGACTTGGCGATCTCCACCGCGATGCCGGTGATCCGCTCGACCCGCTCCAGCTGCGAGCCGAGCTTCGCGTGGTAGATCACGCCCGACAGCATCGGCAACCGCGACTCCAGCGTGCGCCGGCGGTCCTGGTCGAAGAAGAACTTGGCGTCGGCCAGCCGCGCGCGCACCACCCGCGCGTTGCCGGCGACGATCGCCGACGGGTCGTCGGCCTGCAGGTGCGACACCAGCAGGAAGCGGTTGAGCAGCCGCCCCGAGGCGTCCTTGAGCGCGAAGTACTTCTGGTTCTGCTGCATCGTCAGGACCAGGCACTCCTGCGGCACGTCGAGGAATTCCTTCTCGAACCCCGACTCGTACACCACCGGCCACTCGACCAGCGCGCTGACCTCGTCGAGCAGCTCGCCCGGCATCACCGGTGTCGCGCCGATCCGCTCAGCCGCTGCCTTCACCAGCTCCTCGATGCGGTCGCGCCGCGTCGCGAAGGACGCAATCACCTTGCCCTCGTCGGCGAGCTGCCGCGCGTAGGAATCGGCGTCGCGGATCGCCAGCGGTGCGCCGGCGTGGAAGCGGTGGCCGAAGGTCTCGCGGCCCGCCTGCAGGCCGAGAGCCGCCAGGTGCACCACCTGCGCGCCGTGCAGCGCGACCAGCCGGTGCGCCGGGCGGACGAACTGCACGGTGGTCGTCCCGTCGGCGAGCTGGTAGTTCATGACCTTCGGGATCGGCAGCCTGGCGATGGCCTCGTCGAGTGCCGCCTGCAGACCGTCGGCGAGGTCGGTTCCCGGCCTGGTGCCCACGTAGACCAGCACCTCCTGCTTGCCGTCGCTTTCGCACTTCAGCCCCCGGTGATCGACGTTCGCGCCGAGGGCGGCGAGCTTCTTCAGCAAGGCCGGCGTTGCATTGCCCTGCGCGTCGAGGCCGACCGACACCGGCACCAGTTTCTGCCGGAACGGCTGGTCGGGCGAACGCGCCGCGACCGACGAGACATGCACGGCGAGCCGACGCGGCGCGCCGAAGGCTGTCGCCCGGCTGTCGGGGGCGAGGAAGTTGCGGGCGCGCAGCCCTTTCTCGATGCCGGCGGCGAAGGCCTCCGACAGCGACTTCAGCGCCTTCGGCGGCAGCTCCTCGGTGTTCAGTTCGACCAGCAGCGAAGCGGTGGCCATCTACGCCGCCTCCTTCTTCGCCGCCTCGCCGAGCATCGGGAAGCCGAGACGCTCGCGCGAGTCGTAGTAGCTCTGCGCGATCGACCGCGACAGCGTGCGGATGCGGCCGATGTAGGCGGCGCGTTCGGTCACGCTGATCGCGCCGCGCGCATCCAGCAGGTTGAAGCTGTGGCCGGCCTTCAGCACCATCTCGTAGGCGGGCAGCGCCAGTTCGGCCTGCATCAGCCGCCTCGCCTCGGCCTCGAACAGGTTGAACTGGCCGAGCAGCACCTGGGGGTCGGACGCCTCGAAGTTGAACCTGCTCTGCTCGACCTCGTTCTGGTGGAACACGTCGCCGTAGCGCAGCACCCGGTCGACGCCGCGGTCGCGCCAGGTCGTGTAGACCAGGTCGAACACGTTGTCGACGTCCTGCAGGTACATGCACAGGCGCTCCAGCCCGTAGGTGATCTCGCCGGTGATCGGCTTGCACTCCAGCCCGCCGACCTGCTGGAAGTAGGTGAACTGCGTGATCTCCATGCCGTTCATCCACACTTCCCAGCCCAGCCCCCAGGCGCCGAGGGTCGGGTTCTCCCAGTTGTCCTCGACGAAGCGGATGTCGTTCGAAAGGAGGTCGATGTCGAGCGCGCGCAGCGAGCCGAGGTAAAGGTCGAGGATGTCGGTCGGCGAGGGCTTCAGCACCACCTGGTACTGGTGGTGCTGGTGCAGCCGGTTCGGGTTCTCGCCGTAGCGGGCGTCCTTCGGCCGCCGCGACGGCTGCACGTAGGCGGCGCGCCACGGCTCCGGCCCGATCGCGCGCAGGAAGGTCGCCGTGTGCGAGGTGCCGGCGCCGACCTCCAGGTCGATCGGCTGCAGCAGCGCGCAGCCCTGCGCGTTCCAGTAGTTCTGCAGGCGGAGGATGGATTCCTGGAAGGTGATCATCGACGAGCTGCCGGCGGCGGCCAGCGCATGGCGGAGGCGGGGCGCGAATCTTACCGGCTGCGGCTCGCGCGAAGGCCGCCGAGGCCCGCCGCGAGCAGGCCGAGCGCGACCAGGGCCAGCGCCGGCGCGTCGCCGAAGCGCAGGTACGGCGTGCTGCCCGCGTAACCGCGGACCTCGCCGGCCAGCACGCCGCGCGTCAGGTACGGCAGCTGCGCCACCACCCGGCCGCGCGCGTCGATGATCGCGGTGGCCCCGGTGTTGGTGGCGCGCAGCACCGGTCGGCCGGTCTCCAGCGCCCGCAGGCGGGAGACCTGCAGGTGCTGCGGCAGCGCCAGCGAGTCGTCGAACCAGCCGAGGTTGGACAGGTTCAGCAGCAGGGTCGGCGCCTGTTCCGGGTCGCGGAACGCCCGGCGGATCTCGGCGCCGAACAGGTCCTCGTAGCAGATGTTCACCGCGATGCGCTGGCCGGCGAGCTGCATCGGCGCCTGGTCCGGCTCGCCGCGCTGCTGGTCGCCGATCGGCATCTGCATCATCTCGACGAACCAGCGGAATCCCCGGGGGATGAACTCGCCGAACGGCACCAGGTGCCGCTTGCTGTAGCGCTGCGAGGTGCCGTCGGGCGACAGCCCGATCGCGCTGTTGAAGAAGCGGCCGCCCGGCTCCTCGATGAAGATGCCGAAGATCAGGGCGGTGCCGCGGCGCGGTACCTCGGCCAGCGCCGCCAGCGTCGGCTCGGGCAGGTACGACAGCGGCAGCGGCAGCACCGATTCGGGCAGCACGACGAGGTCGGCCTGCGCCGCTTCGGCCAGCAGCGGCAGGTAGGCCGCCTCGCTCAGCGCCATGCCGCCGTCGGCGAACTTCAGGTTCTGCGGCACGTTGCCCTGCAGCAGCCGCACCCGGATCGGGTCGCCCGCCGGCGCCGTCCACTCGACCGCGCGCAGCGCCTGCCCGGCGGCCAGCAGCGCCACCGCCAGCGCGGCCGGGGCCAGGCGCTGCCTGCCGCGGCCACGCGCCGCCAGCGCGATTGCGCCGGCGATCAGCGCAGCGGCCAGCGTCACCCCGTGCACGCCGGCCACCGGCGCGAGTCCGGCGAGCGGCCCGTCGGTGTGCGCGTAGCCGCTCGCCAGCCACGGAAAGCCGGTCAGCAACACGCCGCGCAGCCACTCGGCGCCGGTCCAGGCCGCCGGCAGCGAGAGCAGCGCCCGCGGCGCCGCCGCCGGCGCCAGCCGCGCGCCGAGCCACAGCGCCAGTGCCGGGTACAGCGCCAGGAAGGCGCCGAACGCCGCGGTGGCGGCCGCCGACAGCGGCGCCGGCATCCCGCCGTAGACGTGCATGCTGACGTAGACCCAGGACACGCCGACGCCGAACCAGCCCAGGCCGAAGGCGAAGCCGGCCAGCGCCGCATCGCGCGCGCGCTCCGTCGGCAGCGCCAGCGCGAACAGGCCGGCCAGCGCCAGCCACTGCAGCCAGGGCAGCCCGAACGGCGCGAAGGACAGCGCGTGCGCCGCGCCGAGCAGCGCGGCGAGCGCCGCGCGGACGCGACGGCTCACTGCTGCGGCCGCGCTTCCTGCTCGGCGAACTCGCGCGCCAGCGTCTGCGGCACGCGGCTGACCTGCAGCAGGTGCACCTGCCGCGCGTCGGCGCGCAGCACCTCGAAGCGCAGGCCGTCGACCTCGATCCGGTCGCCGCGCTTCGGCACGCGGCCGAAGTGGTCGGTGAGCAGACCGCCGATGGTGTCGAATTCCTGGTCGGAGAAGGTCGTGCCGAAGGCCTCGTTGAAGGCCTCGATCTCGGTCAGCGCCTTGACGCGGAAGCGGTCACCCTTCTCGGCGACGATGTTGTCGGCGGTCTCGTCGAAGTCGTACTCGTCCTCGATGTCGCCGACGATCTGCTCGAGCACGTCCTCGATGGTGATCAGCCCGGCCACGCCGCCGTACTCATCGACCACGATCGCCATGTGGTTGCGGTTGGCGCGGAAGTCGCGCAGCAGCACGTTCAGCGGCTTCGACTCCGGGATGTACACCGCCGGCCGCAGCATCGAGCGCAGGTCGAAGTCGTCCTCCGTGTAGTAGCGCAGCAGGTCCTTGGCCAGCAGGATGCCGATCACGTGGTCGCGGTTGCCCTCGTACACCGGGAAGCGCGAGTGTGCTGTCTCGATCACGCGGCTGATCCAGGACTCGATCGGCTCGGCGATGTCGATCATGTCGGCCTGCGTGCGCGGCACCATCAGGTCGCGCGCGCGCAGCTCGGAGACCTGCAGCACGCCCTCGATCATCGACAGCGCGTCGGCGTCGAGCAGGTTGCGGCTGTGCGCCTCCTGCAGGTCCTCGAGCAGGTCCTCGCGGCTTTCGGGTTCGCGGAAGATGAACGCCGTCAGGCGTTCGAGCAGGGAGCGGTGCGGATGCGGAGTCGGCGGGCGACTCGACGAAGGGTCGGTCATCGATGTCGGGCGGCGGCGGCCGCCCGGCAATTGCGAAGCGCGCAGCATAGCCAAAGCGGTTCCCGCCGCGCATGCCGGAAAGCGCGTACTCGCGGCGTTCCGTTAAGAACTCCTTGTTTCGCGGATGTTTCCGTGATAGTGACCGCTGACATCATGGCCGGGACGCGGGATGCGTCGGCCTGCCGCGCCGGCGCTCAGCGGTACGGATCGGCGATGCCCAGCGCCGCCAGCAGTTCGACCTCGCGCCGCTGCATCCGGGCCGCGTCGCGGCCGCTGTCGTGCCGGTAGCCGTGCGCGTGCAGCACGCCATGCACCACCAGGTGGGCGAGGTGGTCGCGCGGCGCCTTGCCCTGCTCGCGCGCCTCGCGCCTGATCACCGGCACGCAAAGGACGATGTCGGCCTGCACCGCCGGCGCGCGCCGGTAGTCGAAGGTCAGCACGTTGGTCGCGTGGTCGCGGCCGCCGAAGTCGCGGTTCAGCCGCCGCCCCTCGGCGGCGCCGACGAAGCGCAGCGTGATCTCGGCGTCGCGCTCGAGCGAGCGCCCGACCCAGCGCGCCAGCGTCGTTCGCGCCGGCAGGCCCTCGAAGCGGGCGCGACCCTGGACGGCGAGCCGCAGTTCGGCCATCAGCCGGCGCGCTCGCGGCCGCGCCTGGCGCGGCCGTCGCCGCCTCCCGCCTCGGCCTGGTCCGCCGCCTCGTAGGCCTCGACGATGCGCGCCACCAGCGGGTGGCGCACCACGTCGGCGGCGGTGAAGTAGGTGAAGCCCAGCCCGCGCACGCCGCGCAGCACGTGCTGCGCCTCGATCAGGCCGCTGGCGGTGCCGCGCGGCAGGTCGATCTGCGTCACGTCGCCGGTGACCACCGCCTTCGAGCCGAAGCCGATGCGGGTGAGGAACATCTTCATCTGCTCGGGGGTGGTGTTCTGCGCCTCGTCGAGGATGACGAACGCCTGGTTCAGCGTGCGGCCGCGCATGTAGGCGAGCGGCGCGATCTCGATCGTCTGCCGCTCGAGCAGCCGCTGCGTCTTGTCGAACCCGGCGAGATCGAACAGCGCGTCGTACAGCGGCCGCAGGTACGGGTCGACCTTCTGCGACAGGTCGCCCGGCAGGAAGCCGAGCCGCTCGCCGGCCTCCACCGCCGGCCGGGTCAGCACGATGCGCTCGACCGCGTCGCGCTCCAGCGCGTCGACCGCGCAGGCCACCGCCAGGTAGGTCTTGCCGGTGCCCGCCGGTCCGATGCCGAAGCTGATGTCGTGCTCGAGGATCGAGGCCAGGTAGTCGCGCTGGCGCGGCGTGCGGCCGTGCAGTTCGCGCCGGCGCGTGTGCAGGGTCGGCAGCGGCTCGCCTTCGGCCTGCCCGGTGTCCGCCGCGCCGCCGCGCCGCTCGACGATGTACAGCTGGATGTCGTCGACCGAGACCGGCCGCTGGGCGCGGCCGAGGAAGTGCTGCAGCACGTCGACTGCCTGCTGGGCGCGCGGCTGCGGTCCCTCGACGCGGAACTGGTGGCCGCGGCGGCTGATCGCCACCTCCAGTTCGGTCTCGATCTGCCGCAGGTTGGCGTCCAGCGCGCCGGTGACGTTGGCCAGTCCGCTGTTGTCGGCGTCGGCGGTGAACGCCAGCACCTGGCGGGAAGGGGATCGGCGGGCCACGCGCGCGCGGGTCGGCTGCTCAGGCGGCCGCTACGGCGTGCGCAAGCTCGCCGCGCAGCGAATGCGGCAGCGCCTGCGTGATCCGCACGTCGGTCATGCGTCCGATCGGCGCCTCGTCCCGTCGGCCGGCGGCGAAGTTGACGATGCGGTTGTTCGCGGTGCGGCCCATCAGTTCGTCGGCGTTCTTCCTCGACGGGCCCTCGACCAGGATGCGCTGCACCGAGCCGACCATCGCCGCGCTGATCCGCGCGCTGCTGTCGCTGATCGCCGCCTGCAGCCGCTGCAGGCGGGCCAGCTTCACCTCGGCCGGCGTGTCGTCGGCGAGGTCCGCCGCCGGCGTGCCCGGGCGGCGGCTGTAGACGAAGGAGAAGCTGGCGTCGAAGCCGATCTCGGCGGCCAGCCGCATCGTCCGCTCGAAGTCCTCCTCGGTCTCGCCGGGGAAGCCGACGATGAAGTCCGACGAGATCGAGATGCCGGGCCGCACGGCGCGCAGCCGGCGGACGATCGACTTGTACTCGAGGACCGTGTAGCCACGCTTCATCGCCGCCAGGATGCGGTCGGAGCCGGACTGCACCGGCAGGTGCACGTGGCTGACCAGTTTCGGCAGCCTGCCGTAGGCGTCGATCAGCCGCTGGCCGAACTCCTTCGGGTGCGAGGTCGTGTAGCGGATCCGCTCGATTCCCGGCACTTCGTGCACGTATTCGAGCAGCAGCGCGAAGTCGGCCGTCTCGCCGTCGGCCATCGCGCCGCGGTAGGCGTTGACGTTCTGGCCGAGCAGCGTCACCTCGCGCACACCCTGGTCGGCCAGGTCGGCCACCTCGGTCAGCACGTCGTCGAACGGGCGGGAGACCTCCTCGCCGCGCGTGTAGGGCACGACGCAGAAGCTGCAGTACTTGCTGCAGCCCTCCATGATCGAGACGAAGGCGCCCGCGCCGTCGACACGCGGCGGCGGCAGGGCGTCGAACTTCTCGATCTCCGGGAAGGAGACGTCGACCTGCGGCGCGCCGGTGGCGCGGCGCCGCTCGATGAGCTGGGGCAGCCGGTGCAGCGTCTGCGGGCCGAAGACCACGTCGACGAACGGCGCCCGCTCGACGATCGAGGCGCCTTCCTGGCTGGCCACGCAGCCGCCGACGCCGATCAGCAGCTCCGGCTTGCGGCGCTTGAGCAGGCGCGCCCGGCCGAGGTCGGAGAAGACCTTCTCCTGCGCCTTCTCGCGCACCGAGCAGGTGTTGAACAGCACCACGTCGGCCTGCTCGAGCTCGTCGGTGACCGTCAGCCCCTGCGCGGCGGCGAGCACGTCGGCCATCCTGGCCGAGTCGTACTCGTTCATCTGGCAGCCGAAGGTGCGGATGTACAGCTTCTTCGCCATCGGCGGCTACCGCTTGCGCGCTTCCTCGGCGGTCAGGATCCAGATCATGCGGACCCGGCCCTGCGGGTCGAGCTCGTAGCGCACCGGCGTGTCCGGCGGCACCTGCGCCGGCAGCACCGTGCGGTTCTCGGGCGTGACGATGCGCACGCCGGGCGCCATCTGCACCAGCGTGCCGCTGATGTAGGCGCCGGGAAACGGGGCCGGCGCGTAGGTGCCGCGCAGCGCCTTGTCGGGGACCTTGCGCGGCGCGATCTGCGCCGCGGCCGCCGAGGCGAGGGCAAGGGCAGCCAGGCCGGCCAGCAATGAGGCGATGCGCATCAGACGGCTCGACGGCGAGGTGCGGGGAAGTGGTGGCGGATCAGGGACTCGAACCCCGGACACAAGGATTATGATTCCTCTGCTCTAACCAGCTGAGCTAATCCGCCTGGGCAGGCCACTCCGCCGAACGGCGGAGGGCGCGAATTATCCCGGTTCGCCTCGGCAGGGTCAAATCGGGGCGGCGCGCCGCTCATGGCCGCGCCGGCGGCCCGTCGTCGGGCATGCGGGCAAAGCGCACGCGCAGCAGCGCGCCGGGCAGCTCCGGGCCTGCCGCTGCGGCGGGC
>Ga0209450_10001830_pt1 | contig 10725 bp, 8 predicted proteins | sample FrelakmetLWP11LW_FD_187149 | JGI IMG/M metagenome (GOLD analysis project Ga0209450, IMG submission 187149) | Freshwater lake sediment microbial communities from the University of Notre Dame, USA, for methane emissions studies - LWP11 LW (SPAdes)... | ecosystem: Environmental > Aquatic >... | reverse complement strand
GACCCGGCGACGTCGTACGGCGGCGTGGACTGGGGCGTGGACGAGGCGCTGACGCGCCTGATCGCCGACGGCGAAATGCGTGCGGCCATCGTCGTCGGCGTGTGGAACAGCCCGAAGCGGCGCGAGGAGTACATGCCGCAGCGTGCGGTGCGGGGCGGGGTCCACTTCAACGTGCCGGGCGCGCCTGACGCGCGGGCCGATGAAATCATCTCCGATCGCTACCTCGCGTTCCTGGTGGACGAGCTGAAGCCGTTCATCGATACCACCTACCGCACCCTGCCCGATCGTGCCCATACCTACGTCATGGGCTCGAGCATGGGTGCGCTGGTCTCGCAGTACGCGATGAGCGTGCATCCGACCGTGTTCGGCGGGGCTGGCTGCGTCTCGACCCATTGGCCGGCCGGCGACGGCATCGCCCTCAACGACTTCGCCGCCCACCTGCCCGATCCGGCCACGCACCGCTACTACTTCGACTTCGGCACCGCCACGCTCGACGCGGCGTACGAGCCCTACCAGCGGCGTGCCGACGAGGCGCTGCGCGCGGCCGGCTTCGTCGAGGGACAGAACTGGATCACGAAGAAGTTCGAGGGCGCCGAGCATTCCGAAGAGGCGTGGCGGCAACGGGTCGACGAGCCGCTGCGCTTCCTGATCGGCCGCTGATACCGGTCCGTCCGATCGCCGGCTTTGATTGACACGGCGCGTGTCGCGCGAAATGCTGCCGCGCCCCCCGACGTCCCAGGGCCCGGAGATCACGCGTGCTCGGCATCCAGCGAAGACTGTCCACCCCGTTCCTGGTCCTGCTGACACTGCCGGCGACTGCCATGGGCTTCGCCCTGTCGGTACAGATCTCCGCGCTGAGCTGGATCCTGACCACGCAGTACGGGCTCGAGCTCCACGAGATCGGCCTCGTCTGGGCCGCCGGTCCGCTGGCCGGCATCATAGGCCAGCTGCTGGTGGGCGTGGTCAGCGACAAGGTCTGGCTGTGGGGCGGGCGGCGACGGCCGTTCATCATCGTCGGCGGCACGCTCGCTGCACTGGCGATCCTCGCGCTGCCCTACATCGGCGCCATCTCGCAGCACCTCGGGCTCGACGCGATCATCGGCGTCGCGATCGCCGTCGCGCTCGCCCTCGACCTGTCGATCAACGTCAGCTTCAACCCGGCGCGATCGATCATCACCGACGTCACGCCCGAAGGCGTCGCGCGGACCCGCGGCTACACGTGGATGCAGACGGTGTCCGGCACGTTCGGCGTGCTCGCCTATGCCCTCGGCGCGGCGTTCGGCAACCTGGCGCTGATCTACGTCGCCGCGGTGCTGGTGCTCCTGTTCTCGTTCGTACCGGCACTGCTCATCGCCGAGCCGCGCGTCCTGCCGGGCGCGAGCCAGGCGATCTCGGCCGCCGACGCCGGACGCGGCCCGGGGTTGTCGAGGCTGCTGATGATGTTGAAGCCGCTGTGGGCGTTCCTCGTGTACGACCTCGTCGCCATGACGCTCAAGCTCGCCGGCATCGCGCCCCCGGGCATGGCGCTGGAACTCGCCTGCCTGGCGGCCACCGCGTTGCTGTTCTGGAAGACGCTGAGCGCCCCGAGCCACGGTCCGGGCCACACCGCCGACGATCTCGTGGATTTCCGCAAGGTGCTGGCGGCCAATTCGCTGAGCTGGATCGGCGTGCAGACCATGTTCGTCTACATGATCGCGTTCGTGCAGCAGCGGTTCCCGGACCTCGGTGCCGAAGCGGCGGGCAAGGTGCTGTCGACCAGCTTCCTGGCGCTCAGTGCCGTCGCCGCGGTGCTGCCGGCGCTGGTGCTGCTGCCGCTCGCGGCGCGGTTCGGCGTCGTCCGCGTGCACGCGGTCTGCCTGGCGACGATGGCGCTCGGCTACGGCGCCGTGTACTTGTTCGCGCACTCGACAGGCTCGCTCTACGCGCTCATGGCGTTCAATGGCATCGGCTGGGCCGCCGTCGTCAGCCTGACGTTCGCCATCATGTCGCAGAGCGTCGACCCGTCGAAGATCGGCCTGTACATGGGCGTGTTCAACCTGTCGATCGTGCTGCCGCAGCTCGTGGTGAGCCTGGGCGTCGGCACGATCGTCAGCCGCGCGGCCGACAAGGGCGTCATCTTCCTGATCGCGGCCGCCAGCCTCGCGCTCTCGGCGCTGGCGTGGCGCAGCGTGCGCATCCGCGCGGACGCGGCTGCCTAGCCGCGCACCGTCGACGAGAACAGGTTGATGACGGCCACGCCCGCAATGATCAGCGCCATGCCGACAATCGCGGCGGCATCGAGCGCCTGCCGGTAGATCACCCAGGCAATGACCGAAATCAGCACGATCCCCACGCCGGACCAGATCGCATAGGCGATGCCAACCGGAATCGTGCGCAGTGCGAGCGACAGGAAATAGAACGAGACCACGTAGCCGATGACGACGACCACGCTCGGCTGCCACGCCGTGAAGCCGCCGGACGCCTTGAGGGCCGAGGTCGCCACGACTTCCGCCAGGATCGCGATTGCCAGATGGACGAACTGCATGGGCCATCTCCCGACAGCGGCATGGTGCGCCGCAGTCGGAGTGTACCCGCCGGGCCGCCTATTCCACCGTCACGCTCTTCGCCAGGTTCCTCGGCTGGTCGACGTCCGTGCCCTTCAGTATCGCGCAGTGATACGCCAGCAGCTGCAGCGGGATCGTGTACACCGCCGGCGCCTGGAAGTAGCTCACGTGGCGCGGCATCTCGATCACGTGCACGCCGTCCGACGGTTCGAAGCCCGACTCCGGGTCGGCGAACACGTACAGCTCGCCACCGCGCGCGCGCACTTCCTGCAGGTTGCTCTTGAGCTTCTCGAGCAGGTCGTTGTTGGGCGCGACCGCGATGACCGGCATGTCCTCGTCCACCAGCGCGAGCGGCCCGTGCTTGAGTTCACCGGCCGGATACGCCTCGGCGTGGATGTAGGAGATTTCCTTGAGCTTGAGCGCACCCTCGAGCGCGAGCGGGTACATCGCGCCGCGACCGAGGAACAGCGCGTGGTGCTTGTCCGCGAAGCGCCTGGCCAGCTCGCGGATCGTGCCGTCGAGCTTGAGCGTGCTCTCGATCAGCGACGGGATGCCGAGCAGCTTCTGCACGAGGCCACGCTCGCGCTCGGCATCGGCGCTGTGGAACTTGGCCAGCGCGATCACCAGCATGCTGAGCGCGGCGAGCTGCGTGGTGAACGCCTTGGTCGACGCCACGCCGATCTCGGGGCCGGCGCGCGTCAGCATCACGAGTTCCGACTCGCGCACCAGCGAGCTTTCGGGCACGTTGCAGATCGCAAGCTGTGAGAGATAGCCCGCCTGCTTGGCCTGGCGCAGCGCCGCGAGCGTGTCGGCGGTCTCGCCCGACTGCGACACGCTCACGAACAGCGTGTTCTTCGGCACGACCGGGTGGCGGTAGCGATACTCGCTCGCGATCTCCACCCAGCAGGGCAGGCGGCAGATCTGCTCGATGAAGTACTTGGCGACCAACGCCGCGTGGAAGCTGGTGCCGCAGGCCACGATGCGCACGGCCTCGGTCCTTGCGAACACCGCCTGAGCGGCCGGGCCGAACGCCGCCTCGAGCAGCTTGCCGCCGGACACGCGCTCCTCAAGCGTCTGCGCCACGGCGCGCGGCTGCTCGTGGATTTCCTTGAGCATGTAGTGCGGGAACTGCCCCTTCTCGGCGGCGTCCGCGGAAAGTTCGCTCTCCCGCACCGTGCGCTGGGCGTTGCTGCCGTCGCGGTCGATGATGCGCACGCTCTCGCGGCGGATCTCCCCGACGTCGCCTTCCTCGAGGAAAATGAACCTGCGCGTCACCGGCAGCAGGGCCGCGACGTCCGAGGCGACGAAGTTCTCCTGCTCGCCGAGACCGATCACCACCGGGCAACCCTCGCGCGCGACCACGATGCGGTCGGGGTCGGACTGCGACACCACTGCGAGCGCGTAGGCGCCTTCGAGTTCGGCCACCGTGGCGCGCACGGCCTTGAACAGGTCGCCCGTCACCTTCAGGTGGTGGTGGATCCGGTGCGCGATCACCTCGGTGTCGGTCTCGGAGGTGAACTCGTAGCCTTCGCGCCGCGCTTCCGCGCGCAACTCTTCGTGGTTCTCGATGATGCCGTTGTGGACGATCGCGATGCCGTCCCTGGAGATGTGCGGGTGAGCGTTGCGCTCGCTCGGCACGCCATGCGTGGCCCAGCGGGTGTGGGCGATGCCGAGTCCGCCGTGGGTCGGGTCGGCGTCGAGCGCGTCCTCGAGCTTGCGCACCTTGCCCACCGTCCGCAACCGCTTGAGGTGCCCCGAGCCGTTCAGCACGGCCACGCCCGCGGAGTCGTACCCGCGGTACTCCAGCCGGCGCAGGCCCTCGATCAGGATCGGGACGATGTCGCGGTCAGCGACGGCTCCAACGATTCCGCACATACGGCTTTCCTTCCATCCGGGGGCGGCGACGCCAGCAGAATTGTCTGTTGGATCAAAGGCCTGGAGCACCGCGGACCGGCCCATGCGGCCGGGACATGGCGCAATTGTAGTACGGGACGCCCCCCCGCAGGCCACGGCCCCATTCACAGTTCGGCTGGTTAAACTCTCGGGCCGCCGCCAGCCGACTGCTGGCGGCGGGTTCCCCGTCCATCCAGAGCGAGTCCCAGGCGATGCATCAACCCGCCCCACGCGCCCATGTCGTCCCCTTCCTCTGGCTGCTGTTGCCCCTCGTCAGCGGCCTCACGCTGGCGGCAGAGTCGCCGCCGGCCAGGCGCCCGATCACGCACGAGGACGTGTGGCTGATGGCGCGACCGGGCGCCGTGGACGTCAGTCCCGACGGCCGCTGGTCCCTGGTGTCGGTAGCCGAACCGTCCTACGACGAGGACGAACGTCGCAGCGACCTGTGGATCGTGGCGAACGACGGCAGAGTCGCTCCGCGGCGGCTCACCTCGGGCCGCGCCTCGGAGGGCGACCCGGTCTTCAGCGAGGACTCCACTCGCATCGCGTTCACCGCAAAGCGCGAGGAGGACGACGACGCCCAGGTGTACGTGCTCAACCTGGGCGGCGGCGAAGCGCAGCGCGTCACGAACTGGCCCGGCGGAGCGAAGTCGCCCAGCTTCAGCCCCGACGGTGGCTCGATCCTGTTCGTGGGTCCGACGCACGCCGGCGCCATCACCGAGGAGGACAACCGCAAGGCGGACGCGGCCCGCAAGGCGCGCAAGTACAAGGCCCGGGCCTACGATGCCTTCCCCATCCGCCACTGGGATCGCTGGCTCGACGAGCTGCGTCCCTCGCTGATGGTGCAGCCGCTCGACGGGACGTCGCCCGCACGAGACCTGCTCGCCGGCAGTGAACTCCGCCAGCAGCGCGGCTACGGCGGCCGGCTCGGCAACGAGGGTGAGACGATCGAGGCGGCCTGGGCGCCCGACGGCCGCGGCGTGGTGTTCGCGGCCACGACCAACCGCCACGAAGCAGCGCGCGCCGAGGTCAACGTCTCGCTGTGGCACGTGATGCTCGCGGGCGGCGAGCCGCGTCGCCTGACGGGCGCGGAAGGCGACTACTCCTCGCCGGAATTCACTCGCGACGGAAAGGTGCTGCTTGCCAAGGTACAGCCTGCCTCGCCGCAATGGGTCTACAGCGCGTCGCGGCTGGTGCGCTGGTCCTGGCCGTCGCTCGACGGTCGCATGGTGCTGACCGATGGCTTCGACGAGTCGGTGGGCCAGTACGTGCCGGCGCCGGACAATCGGCGCGTGTACTTCCTGGCCGAACGCGCCGGGCACGAGCGGTTGTTCAGCGTGCCGCTGGCCGGCGGTGCGGTGAAGGAAGTCGCCGAGATGCGGGCAGGTACCTACACGCGCATCGCGATCGGCGGCCCGGCCAGCCAGCCGACGATGGCCGCGATCTGGTCGAGCGCCGTCCGCCCGCATGAACTCGGCCGCGTGGACCTCGCGACGGGGCGCTGGTCGCCGCTGACCTCCTTCAACACCGGGCGTGCCGCCGCCATCGACTGGCTGCCCGCGGAGCACTTCTGGTTCACCTCGAGCCGCGGCAAGCGCATCCACAACCTGCTGGTGAAGCCGCCCGGCTTCGACCCGCAGAAGAAGTACCCGCTGTTCGTCGTCATCCACGGCGGGCCGCACAACATGTGGAAGGACGACTTCGTCGTGCGCTGGAACTACCACCTGCTCGCGAGGCCCGGCTACGTGGTGCTGCTCACCAACTACAGCGGCTCGACGGGCTTCGGCGAAGCGTTCGCGCGCAGCATCCAGGGCGACCCGCTCGAAGGCCCCGCCGGCGAAGTCAACGAGGCGGCGGACGAGGCCATCAAGCGCTTCGCCTTCGTGGACGGATCACGACAGGCCGCCGGCGGCGCGAGCTACGGCGGTCATCTCACCAACTGGCTCGCCGTCTCGACCGATCGCTACCGCGCGCTGGTGAGCCATGCGGGCCTCTACGACCTGCGCACCCAGTGGACGACCAGCGACGTCGTCTACGGGCGCGAACGCAACATCGGCGGTCCGGCGTGGGAAGGCCTGCCGCTCTGGCAGGCGCAGAGCCCGTTCTACCGCTCGCCTGAGCTCAAGACGCCGATCCTGCTCACCTACGGCGAGAAGGACTTCCGCGTGCCGGTCAACAACGGCCTCGAGTTCTGGACGGTGCTGCAGCGCCAGGACGTGCCGAGCCGGCTCGTCGTGTTCCCGGACGAGAACCACTGGGTGCTGAAGGGCGAGAACAGCCGCTACTTCTACGAAGAAGTGCACGGCTGGCTGGCGAAGTACCTGTGATGTCGCGCCGCCGCCGGTTCAGAGCCAGTTGCGGCGGCGAAACACCGCGAACAGGATCACGCACAGCACGGCGCAGACGAGCATGATCGCGCCGAACGCGATCGCGCTGCGCGCGCCCGGCAGGATGACGTTCATGCCGTAGAGGCTCGCAACCAGGGTCGGGATCGCAAGCAGGATGGTGACGGAGGTCAGCACCTTCATCACTGAGTTCAGGTTGTTCGACACGATGGAAGCGAAGGCATCCATCATCTGGCTGAGGATGTTGTCCGAGATGCCGACCATCTCGATGGCCTGGCGGACCTCGACGCGCACGTCGTCGAGCAGCTCCTGGTCGTGCTCGCCCAGGCGCAGCGCCGGCGTGCGCTGCAGTCTCTCCAGTACCAGTTCGTTTGCGCCCATGCCGGTCGCGAAGTAGGTCAGGCTCTTCTGGTAGTCGAGCAGGCCAAGGACCTCCTCGTTGCGCAGCGACCGCTTGAGCCGGCCCTCCAGGCGCTCCACGGATGCATTGATCTCACGCACCGCGACCAGGTAGGCGTCGGCGAGCTGCCAGAAGAGGCGCAGTACGAATTCGGTACCTCTCGTGGTGGACGGGACCGCCATCGTTCCGTTGAGCAAGGGATCCAGGAATTCGACGGGCCGCGGCGCGATCGTCACGACACCGTGCGGCAGGAGGAACACGCTGAGCGGCGAGGTGATGAATGGTGCGCCTTCCGTGGCGTTCCGGCGCTGCGGGCAGTGCACCACCACGAGCGCGACATCATCCAGATGCTCCGCGCGGGGACGCTCGTCCGGGTCATCGACGTGCGACAGGAGTGTAGCCGGGACGCCGAACTCACGGATGGCGGCGAGATCCTCGACCGACGGGGACACCACGTGGATCCAGCAGCCCGGCTCCGGCGCGTCGAGCCGCTGCATGCCGCTGTCCGTCGCTCGCCGGATGCTCAGCACTTTTTCTCCGGGCGCTTCCAGCTCTCGATCGTGACCTGTCTGGAGCGCTCGAGGGTGAGCTTGCCCGCGGGCGTGTCTTTCGTGATGGTCGAACCGGCCCCGATGGTCGCACCTTCGCCGACCTTCACCGGTGCCACGAGCATGGTGCCGGAGCCGATGAAGGCACCCGCGCCGATCTCGGTGCGCCACTTGTTCACGCCGTCGTAATTGCAGGTGATGGTGCCGGCACCGACGTTCACCTTCTCGCCGACGGTCGCGTCGCCCAGGTAAGTCAGGTGGTTGGCCTTGGCGCCGCGCATGAGCTCCGTCTTCTTCACTTCGACGAAGTTGCCGACGTGCACGTCCTCGTGGAGCTTCGCGTCGGGGCGCAGCCGCGCGAACGGCCCGACGATGCTGCGCGCACCCACGACGGCGCCGTCGAGCACGCAATTCGGGTGGATCTCCACGTCGTCACCGATATCGCAGTCGCGAATGAAGACATTCGGGCCGATGCGCACGCGGTTGCCGAGCTTCACGTTGCCCTCGAGCACGACGTTCACGTCGATGTGCACGTCGCGACCGGCGCTGACCGGCCCGCGGGCGTCGAAGCGCGCCGGGTCCACGATCGTCACGCCCTCGAGCATCAGCGCGGTGGCGCGCTGGCGCCGATAGGCAGTCTCGAGCTCGGCCAGCTGCACCTTGTCGTTCACCCCGAGCACCTCGGTGACGGTCGGCGCCACGACCGCGTGCACTTCGCAGCCCGCCCGCACGGCCATGACGATGATGTCGGTGAGGTAATACTCGCCCTGTGCATTGTCGTTCCGGAGCGCGGCGAGCCAGCCTTTGAGGCGGCCGGCCGGCACGGCCATGAGCCCGGTGTTCGACTCGTGGATGGCGCGCTCCTTGGCGTTCGCGTCCTTGTGCTCGACGATGCGCACCACGTTGCAGGCGCCGTCGCGGACGATGCGGCCATAGCCGGTGGGATCGGGCAACATCACGGAGAGCAGGCTCACGGCGTTCTCGCCGGCTGCGGCCACGAGCCGCGCCAGCGTGTCGAGCTGCACCAGCGGCACGTCGCCGTAGAGCACCAGCACGAGGTGGTCGTCCGGGATCCCGGGCACGGCCTGTGCCACGGCGTGCCCCGTGCCGTGCTGCTCCGCCTGCAGCACCCAGTGCACGTCGCGCCCCGCGAAGGCATCGAGCACCTGCTCGCCGCCGTGGCCGTAGACGACGTAGGTGGCGGCCGCTTCGAGGCCAGCGGCCGCATCAAGCACGTGGCCCAGCAACGGGCGGCCGGCCAGCGGCTGCAGGACCTTCGGCAGGTCGGAGTTCATGCGCTTGCCCTGGCCGGCGGCCAGGATCACGAGGGACAGAGGCATGGCGACATCCCGTTCCAGAGCTTGACCGGCATTCTACCCAACCGGACCTGGCCGCCGGACCGGCCTTTGCACTGCGGCATGACCCGCCTCCCCTGGCGGGCGTACAGTCGCGCCCCACGGGGACATGACTCCCCGCAACAACAAGCGCGGACTCACACGCGCGCCACGCAAGGGGCAGCCAGTATGAAGTTGAAGAGTCGTGCGCTCGGCGCACTGGTCGGTGTTTTTGCGTTCGCCGCGCTGTCTGGCGCACAGGCCGCGGACCGGCCGTACACGGAAGGCCCGGTGTCGATCGTCAGCTCGCTCCGCACCGAGCCCGGCCAGTTCGAGAACTACATGAAGTACCTCGCCACCACGTACAAGCCGATGATGGAGGACGCGAAGAAGGCCGGGCACGTCCTCGACTACGCGGTCTACACGACGATGCCGCGCGGCCCTGACGACCCGAACATGTACCTGGTGGTGACCTACAAGAACATGGCCGCAATGGACGGCCTCGCGGATCGCATGGATGTGATTCAGCAGAAGGTGTTCGGCGACCAGGCGGCGCAGGACGCCGCGACGGTGGCACGCGGCAAGATGCGCACGCAGCTCGGCATGGAAGTCATCCGGCAGATGATCCTGAAGTAACCCGCGCAGCCGCGAAAAAGCAAAGGGCCCGCTTCGCGCGGGCCCTTTTCTTTGGTGAATGTTCCCTGTTACGACTCGAAACAGGTGAATGTCCCCTATTTCCGCCTATTTCCGCTTGCGCAGCTTCTGGATCGCCTGCAGCTGGGCGCTGATCGCCGCGAGCTCGGCCTCGGCGGTGGCGATCTCCTGCTTCTCGGTACGGGCGCGCACGGCCTCCTCGGCCGCCTTCTTCGCCTCGAGTACCTTGGCTTCGTCGAGGTCGGCCGCGCGAATGGCCGTGTCGGAGAGGACGTTGATGTGGTCGGGCTGCACCTCGAGGAAGCCGCCCTGCACGTACACCATCTCCTCTTCTTCCTTGCCGGGCACCTTGATGCGCACGGTGCCCGCCTTGATCTGCGTGATCAGCGGGGCGTGGCGCGGATAGATGCCGAGCTCGCCCATGACGCCCGGGAGCACCACGAACTCCGCGTCACCGGAGTAGATGGCCTCTTCGGCGCTGACGACATCGATGCGGATGGTGGACATGGCGGCTCCGTTACTGCAGCGTCTTGGCCTTCTCGACGGCCTCTTCGATGCCGCCGACCATGTAGAAGGCCTGTTCCGGCAGGTGGTCGTACTCGCCCGCCACGATGGCCTTGAAGCCGCGGATGGTGTCCTTGAGCGACACGAACTTGCCGGGGCTGCCGGTGAACACCTCGGCGACGTGGAACGGCTGCGACAGGAAGCGCTGGATCTTGCGGGCCCGCGACACGGCCAGCTTGTCCTCGGGGGACAGCTCGTCCATCCCCAGGATCGCGATGATGTCGCGCAGTTCCTTGTAGCGCTGCAGGACGGCCTGCACCGCGCGCGTCGTCTCGTAGTGCTCCTCGCCGATGACGTTCGGGTCCACCTGGCGCGAGGTAGAGTCGAGCGGGTCCACCGCCGGATAGATGCCGAGCGAGGCGATGTCGCGCGAGAGCACGACGGTGGCGTCGAGGTGGCCGAACGTCGTCGCCGGCGAAGGATCCGTGAGGTCGTCGCGGGCAC
>Ga0209450_10001829_pt1 | contig 10729 bp, 7 predicted proteins | sample FrelakmetLWP11LW_FD_187149 | JGI IMG/M metagenome (GOLD analysis project Ga0209450, IMG submission 187149) | Freshwater lake sediment microbial communities from the University of Notre Dame, USA, for methane emissions studies - LWP11 LW (SPAdes)... | ecosystem: Environmental > Aquatic >... | reverse complement strand
AAGCCTGATCGAACACGCTAAACATTTGGCCGATCCCCCATCCATCAAATTAGCAAACCGTACTAGCTTAGGGTGTTCACCAGCATATACCCGAGGCCATGGATCGTTTTAATGAGTTTTTTATCAAAGCCTTTATCGATTTTGGCTCTCAGGCTGGCAATATGAGCGTCGACTGTATTAGAAAAGGTGGTCATGGAATAACCCCACACTTCTTCTGACAGAGTCTGCCGGCTGATCACCACATCGGGATGGCGCATAAAGTATTTTAAAAGTTCATACTCCTTGCCACGAAGCTGAACTTCTTTGTCATTCCGAACGGCCATTCTCTTTTCGGGAATCAGTTCCAGGATTCCCACCTTTAAATACTCACTGGGAAAACTTTGACTACTTCTTCTTAGGATAGCCATCACTCTCGCAAAAAGCTCGTCAAATGAATAAGGTTTTTCCATATAGTCATCCACTCCTAAGTCGAGTAACCTCGTTTTTGTCTCTATATTCCGCTGGGCTGTTAGTACCAGCAAAGGGGTAGTCACCATGGCCGCCCGTGCTTCCATAATGACCGTTTCACCATCCTTGCCAGGAAGCCCCAAATCAATGATCGCCAGATCGTAGGTATTCTCTTTGAGTAATCTAATACCATCTAATCCATTCGAAGATGATTCAGCCAAAACACCACGATGCCTGAATTCCGACCTCATGGATCGCAGAATGTTCGGATTATCTTCAATGAATAGAATTTTCATGTTTTAAAGAGATTCCTCTTCATTTAAGCATAACAAATAATTCAAAAAAAATAAAGTTACTTATAATCTTTATATAATGTTTCAATAATAAAAAGCTAAGAACCCATTCTTGCTAAGGGCTAGACCGCCTTAGAGCGCAGAATGTAGCCTACCCCGTGGATCGTTTCGATGATCTTCTTGTCATACCCTCCATCAATCTTTTTCCGGAGCAACGAAATGTGAGAATCAACGGTATTGGAAAAGAGCTTCGCGTTATAGTCCCACACATTTTCGATGAGCGTGTTTCGGGTCACTACCCTATCGGGATTCTGCATAAGATATTCGAGTAATGCGAATTCTTTGAGTCGCAATTTAATGTGGACTCCACTACGGGTAACCATCCTCATGCTTGGGTTGAGTTTTATCTCACCAACGATTAGTTCTTTGCTGGTTTGAACATTGCTTTTTGACCTTCTTAGTACCGATTTTATTCGGGCAATCAGTTCAACAAAAGAAAAGGGTTTTACCAGATAGTCGTCGGCCCCGGTATTGAGAAGTTTGGTTTTGGTGTCCACTTCGCCAATCGCTGTTAGTACAATCACGGGGGTAAATTTTTGCTGACCGCGCAGCTCCTTTAAAACCCATTCTCCGCTAACAGTGGGTAACATTAAATCGAGAATGATGATATCATAGTCATCACTATTGATGTATTTCATGGCTTCCTCCCCCGTCGTCGCATGATCGATCTTGTACCCCTCGTATCTGAGACCGCGTATCAGAAAACTGCTTACTTCTATTTCGTCTTCAACGAGTAGTAACTTCATAATCTTGGCTATTTGGATTCAATATTAAGTTACATTTTTTGGCGACCAAGTCAACAAATAATTAATGACAATATAATCTTATTTTCATGAATCCATAACAAATTTGGCGAATCGGTAACAAAAAAATGAAATATAAGTAAGATTAAATTTAATTTTATATAACGTGAATTATCTTATGGTGAAGCCGTTATGAACCCTTCATCTGGTAGAAAAAACATATATTGAATAGCCCCTTTTCTATGGGAGATCCTGCCGTTGAGTTTTCAAAAGATCAACTAGGCCTTCGTGAAATCCAATATTCGGAGGCTCCGGTTTCACGGGTCATGCCTAAAAACAGCGTCTCTGAAAACGACAATGGTATCAACTTCGTTCATCCTGCAAGCGAATTAAGAAGGGTGATGAGAGATGTCCTGCAACCGCGTGACGAACAGGCCTTCTGTTTTCTGGATGAAGGACGCCTTCGAACCCGCGTCGCTTTGTATAGAGAAAACTTTCTACCTGACCTAGCCGAACGACGGATCTCATACGCAATGAAAGCCAATCCCAAAAGGAGAATATTGGAGATCCTTGTAGAAGAAGGCTTAGATGGTTTTGACTGTGCTTCGATTACAGAGGTTCGTGAAGCTCTGTCGTTCGTGAACAGCAGAGGGGTCTACTTCAACCATCCAATCAAAAAAACCAGCGCTATCAGGGAGGCTAGAGATTACGGAGTTACCTATTTTACGGCTCAAAGTAGTCAGGGAATCCAACGAATTATGGACAGCGATCCTTCTGCGGTCTCAAGTTCACAACTTGAAATAGCTTTACGTGTCGCCATGACGAATGAAAATGCTGCTATTGACCTTTCCAGTAAATACGGTTGCTTGCCTGACGAAGTAAAACACTTGGTACAAGAAATCAGGGATTCGGGGGCGAAAGCCTCCTTTGCGATGAATACTGGTTCCCAGAACAGTGAGGTCCAATCGTACTGTGATGGAATTGAACTACTGGCTAAATTGGCCGAAAAAAATGGAAAGGTTAATAGTGTCAATTTGGGCGGTGGACTTCCCATTAACTATTTTAACCACGATCACCACGACCTGAAGGAGTACCTAAGAAGGATTAGCGAATCGGTGCGAGCCAATGTTCACCGAATTCTTCGATACACCGAGGACGAAGGAAGAATTATTATTGAACCTGGACGAAGCATGATTGCCGACTCAGTCGACCTTGTCATTCCGGTATTGGAGATTGACGAACGCAGTGGTGAGAAAAGAGCCTATATTGATGATGGGGTCTTCACCTCATTCAGTGACCGGGTGGTACACAAGTGGCCATATAAATATGACGTTTACATGTCTGATGGCAGGCCGGCTTCACCGTCTCAAAGAACTCATACATTATATGGCAGGACGTGCGATTCCGGTGATGTTTTGGGAAAGGTGGAGTTACCGGATAATTTGAGGGTTGGTGATTATTTATGGTTAAAAAATGCGGGCGCCTACATGGACTCGCAAACCACACAGTTTAATGGTTTTGAACCTCCACAATACGTTTCTTATAATAGTAATTCATAACGAAAAATGAAAACAAAAATTACGTCGTACGAAGATTTATCGGTGCTGGACGACCGGACTCTAGACAGCATTATTGCTCATGAGCGCGAAGCGTTTGGGTATAAGGGGTATGGCGAATATGCTTTTTGCACCAACCCTGGCTGCCGACGCATTCAATCGATTGATGAGGTATATGGGACTTCCGACACAAACAAGGGTTATGTACCGCTCGAGGAACTTGAGAAAGACGGCTGTAAGCTTCCCGACTGCCCGGACTGCAAAAGCCCCAGTTTGCTTGTTTTTGATCCAAAATATTTAAAGCCTCATCTTGCTAAATTATATCGTGACGCCTATGGCGCCCTTCTGACCGATGAAGGCGGAGCTGTCAGAGGAACATGTATCGCGCAGGCAACCAACCTCAGGGGCTATTTTGAAGACATGAATTACAGGGAAGGCTTTGATTGGGAACAGTTTAGAAGCAAAACCGAGGAGGTTTTGGGAATCAAGGCCAAACCAGATACCGAGACCATAGCCACCAATAGAGTCGCCATCAATCGCCCTTTTAGAGACGGTGGAACCTTCTTGAAATTGGGCGCGGCAGCTGCTCTTCATATGAAGCCTGATTATAATGATCTACCAGCCTTTGCCTGTGTTCGCTTTGATGGGTCTGTCCTACCTTTACTGGAGGCAATTGGTTACAAACAGCTTGTTGAAGACCAGCATGGAACTGTGGCTATTGGTATAGAGAAGTTCGGCGAAATCAAGAAGGCCTTTAATTTACCGATTCAGGAATTCGGTCAAAAATATAGCAGTGAAATCACAAAAAATACCATAAAGGCCCGCGCCAAAGTCCAGCTTGAGGCAGGGCCAAAATACTACAGGGGTGTATCGTTGCTGGATGATTTGCAGGAAAAAGCCAGAAAGCCTCAACAAAAATTCGAAACCTATGATCAGGAAGAGATTACCCCTGAGCTGGTAACTGAAATTGCCGATCGTTTCCGCGAACTATTTAACAATGATTTTGGACAATATCTGTTTTACCCTTCAGAGGGAAAACCCATTTCGCCTCGTCAAATATTTGGTGTGGAGGGTCATGTCCCCTTGGAACAATTGGACGCTTTGGATTTAGGTAAACATAGGCACCCGGACACCGGAGAGCAACCACGCCTCTGGCACGCGCCCAAAATTGTGGCCAGTCGACTGGCACATCTGCGGGAAGATGGTCAGCTGGCTTTATCGAGAGATTCCGAATCATCCAAAATAGACGCCTTCGCGTTTGGCTATAGTGCCTCAATCGGCAAGGCTTTTGAGAGGGAGGAATGGCGAAACCCCACCAACTACTCTGGTTATGCAAATTCCAAGAGGGTCAGGAATTTGGAATCTTTCTTGAAATGCCTAAATAGAACGATTAATGAACATGCAGAGGTCTTTGGAAATCATGATCAGCTTTCTGCGGTAAGTAAGGTGTATATTTCAAATATGTTTGGTGTTCTACCCCCAGCTCGCGGGAAAGGGAAAATGAGGGAAATAACGCAGAAGCTTTACGGCATGCTACATGAGAGAAATATAAGGGCGGACATTGGGCTACTCGAGACGCAGATTGATTCAATAGCTCATCGGATCTTTCTGAAGGCGGGTGCTATAAATGTTCCCGAAGCCCTAGACATACCTGACAAACAGGTGGAACATGATGTCACCTTGATGGCGTTTCCTTTTGATTCATTTACCAAGTATTTTCTAGGCTAGTCGCTCATGCCGAAAGAGTTCATTGTCATCTACACACCAACGATTCTGGCTGTTACTCTGATTGGAGTATTTGTCCTGCTGCAGAATAAATCGTCTATTATTAATAGGGCCTTCTTTGGAGTCACCCTTTTCCAGGCGCTGTGGATTCTCTCACTCTTTTTTGGATACTACTACGCGTTCAGCCAACCACCCATTTTGGAGAAATCTGAATTGTACGTTCAACTTGCCTACGGTACAGGGCTTATAGCCATGCTTTTTTTGATGATCTTTCTCTATTATTTCCCCCGCAAAACACTAAAATTCGGTAGATTTCTGTCGTCAGCGTACATATCGCTTATGGTCACCATGGCCTTTATTACCTCCTTTACTGATTTGGTACACGACAAGCAGGTATTTAAAAATGGAGTATATATAACTGATACGTTTGGACCGTTTTATGGTTATTATTCCACCCTTTTGCTTTCGTCCCTTTTGTTGGCTGCATTTATAGCAACAAAGAAATCCTTCATTCTCAAGGGGCTTGAAAGAAGAAAGATTATATATGCTATGGCCGGTTGCTGGCTTTATGGTTCCACGACCATCATGACCAATATTATTTTGCCGACATACGGCATTAATTCGCTGTTGGGGATACACCTGATACGAATCTCTCCAGCCTACATTTTGTTCTTTCTCCTCCCTACTTTTTATTCAATTTACAAACACAGGTTTTTCAATTTCTCCTATGTTTCACTTTATGTCTTAAGGGCGGTTATGTTTTACACGCTTTTCCTGCTATCCACCTTTTTTCTCTACATATTATTCCTGACAGTTTTACCCGGGTTTAATCAATATATTCTTGTCGGTCTTGGTGCTTTGATTTCTCTCATAATATATGAAAGAATTAAGGCGTTTGTTCCGGAATTTGTCTCAGGAGAATTGCGTGAATTCCGAAAAACATTGAAGGAGCTCAAAGTATCTATTTCTTCCTGTGAGAGTCTGCAGAAACTCCAGAACGAGGTTGAAAAAGCATTTATCGTGCATTTAAATTTTATTAACGCAAAACTTTACGTTTTACGAAAAGAAGGGGGTAATTTTGACCTGCACATTTATCGAAAAAATACTTTCACTGACGAACTGAAGAAGTATAAAAAGGACATGTTAGTCCGGGCTGAAGTCGAGACTGAAAGCGCAAATGAATCGGTGAATGACGATTTGCTCACGGCCATGAAAAAGCTGGAGGCGGACGTGTGTTTACCCCTATTTTCTGAGGGCAATCTGATCGGCTTTTTAGCCCTTAAAAAGAGTGAAGACAATGAGTGTGTCTATCCTGGAGAAGAGCTGGCGGAAATCATGGATATTAAGCGGGGACTGGAAACGGCGCTAATGAACATATTACTCAAGCTCAATTTGGAGGAAGAGAATGATTTAATGAAGTCAATCATTCACAAGAAAACGAAACAGCTAAAAAAGAAAATTGAGGAGGTCAATGAACTACTAAAACAGCAATCAGATTTTATCGCCGTTACCGCCCATGAATTCAGGACACCCTTAAGCATCGCCATGTATCAATTAGATGAGGTGATGGATTCGAACAGATCTGACAAAAAGCGACTTGAAGACCTTAGTGTTATAGAAAACTCTCTTAAGAATCTGAAAGGGTTGATGCAAAAACTCTTTACCGTCCAGCAATATGATCTTAATAAGGTAGCAGTCAGAATGGAAAAGACATCAATGCGAGAATTTGTTGAAGATGTGTATTCCGAATTTGCCTTAATTATGAAGGAGAAGGGAATTGATTTTTCATTGAATCTTCAGACGGATGGACCCCTAAACGCGCTCATAGATAAGGCTCAGTTCAGACAGGTGTTCCACAATCTACTGAATAACGCCTTCAAGTTTTCTTCGGTAGGCAACAAAGTGGTTATTGAGGAAGCATCCACTGATTCGATGATTACCATAAGAGTCAGTGATAGTGGCGAGGGGATTCCCGACAATCTTAAGAAGTCCATCTTCGAAAAATTCCGCACCAAGAACGCGGGGGCGGGCATTGGACTTGGACTCTATTTATGCAAAAAGATAGTTGAGCTTCATAAGGGGAAAATCTGGGTGGAAGACTCCGCTTTGGGAGGAGCCTCTTTTTGTGTTCGGCTAAAGAGAACTACTTGAGGTATGTATTTGCGTATTGCACCAAGGCGGATGGTGATGTTTCCAGCTTTACAAGATAATCCATCGCTCCAGAATTCTTAGTTGTCTCTTCCATCTGGAACTTGCTGTAATTGGATAACATAACCACTTTAACATCGGGATTTACCTCTTTGAGAGGCGGAATCATTTCGAACCCGGACTGGCTCCTCCCCCGAAGCGCGTGGTCCAAAAAAGCCAAATCCGGCTTAAAGGTCGTGATCGCCTTCAAAAAATCCTCGGTATTCTCACACAGTTTTACCTCATACCCGGCACTCAGAAGCTTCTTTGTATAGAAACCGGCCAAAATGGTATCATCCTCCAAAAAAATAATCCGTTTTGTACTCATATATAAATCTTAAACCAAACGATGAAAAAAACTAAAGCAATTATTCGACACGAAGTCCTCAATCTTCTGACTTCGATTAACATGATTGTGGGTAGCTCCAGAATGGGCCAAAATGATAAAAATAGAATTGAGCAGCTGGTTAAAGTTATCGGCCTGCTTATTAGCCACGAAGAAGTAATAGCCGGCGGTGAAATAAGGTTTCTTAATGAGAAATTTGAGCTAAGTGATGTTTTGGATTTGGTTTTTGCTATTAATGAAAGTCTTTTGAAACAACATAAACTGGTCTTGCGGATGCCGGACAACGATTTTTTGATCAATGCGGACAAAGGGGTTATCAAGAATTTTATTGATCACACGCTTGTCAAACTATGCACTTTTGCTTCCTCTATTGAGTTGTTGGTGGATAAGGCCAATAGAATGCTTGAGATCCGCTACGAAGGCGCAGAGAGTCTTAAATTGGAAGATAAAACCTTGCTCGCCTGTCTGGAGGAAAAGAGGAATCTGGTAGATGAACTACCCATCCGGCTCTCGATACATTTGATGTACCTGAACGGAGCCAAGGTTGAATTCAACAAAAAAGCGATTCGTATCACTTTTCCCTCTTGATAATAAGGAAGAAAGATTATGAAAATCTAAATTTGTTGAAGCCGATAAAAATTGGTGGAGATGCCCGGAGTCGAACCGGGGTCCGAAAATGAAGTCAAAAAACCTCTACAATCATAGTCCGTTTATGGATTGTCGGCTTGGTCATAAGAACGAACAAAAGCGACCAGAGCTTATCCGGGTTATTTTTTCGTCATGAACTCCTCCGAAGGCGTAGTTCACGCTTAGCCTGCTAAATGACGCCCTAAACAGTCAGCAGGTGTCGCTGAATAGGACGCGGCCGCGAATAGGCAGCCATTTGAGTACTAGGCAAAAGCTGGAACAAAAGCCGGAGCCTTAGCTACAGTCTTGCTGGCACTCAAAGATTTGTAAGTGTTTGCACTTATAATGCGTTGGACTAATTGGCAGGCAGACAACGCGATACCTGGATTGCCATTTTTTGGCTTGAATCATTTTCGTCAAAGCCAAGTACATCCCCCCATGTGTTAATGAGCCAGCTGATTATACTCTAACATTACGGATTTGCCATAATGGTGAAGATGATATTGCCCTTGTAAGTATCGGCGTAAGTAGGCGCGTCACTAAAGATGTCTTGCGCGTATATCGTGTAATTAACGTCAAAACTCCTGGCATTGGCAGTCACGGTACCTGCGTAGGCTTGGTAATTTCCGGCAGAGCCCAAATTGGTACTGGCGGAAGTGAAATTGCCCACCAGACCTCCAGCGCCGGCCGCCGAAGTGAAGCCGAAGTAGTTGGCAGGAGTGTCCCCGCTAAATACATGGCCGCTGGCGTCACAAACTCCGTTTTCGGGTGTGCTGTCGGCACAAAGCCGACCGGACGTATTGGAAAGGTCCTTCATATCGACCAGTACCATGAATCCGGTAGGACTGTTGCTGTTAACGGTAATCGAACTGGACTGCGTGGTATCCGGCGTGCTCGGTAACAAACTGGCAACGTTCAGTGTTGAGCCGTTGTCGGAGATGGTCAGCGCGTCGGCGATAACGATGCTTAAATTGGTTGTGTCACTGGTAGCCGTAATGGAATCCACCAGCAGTAAATCGGACGTACTTCCATCGGAATGAGTCAGTGTGACAATAACGTCGTAGGCAAATGTCGTGAGCACGCTAGTGGTAACGGTCAGTGTTTTGTTGTTACCGCTCCACGCGTATCCAAGAGTGTTGTCAGCACCCGCTGTCAGCGCGTTTTGGATGGCGGTTTTTTGACCCGATGTCATACCAAGCGAGAAGACAAGATCTGTGGGAGTACTGGCCGCAATGGTGTAATCAGCAGTACCATCGCCAAACTTTGTAACTGACAGAAGGACATAAGTATAAGAACTGCTCAGCGTTGATGACTGTTCATTTGGATTGGTGACGGTCACGTTTACCGCGCCAGCGCTATGGGGCGGTACCACGGCTGTTAACTGGGTTGTACCAACAAAGGTAACGCTGGTAGAGGGAGTGGAACCAAATAGAACCGTGGCACCCGATACAAAACCGCTACCGTTTAGGGTAATCGTTTCTCCGCCAAGAACTTCACCTTCACTGGCGGACAGGGTCGAAAGTGCTGGAACCCTTGAATCAATCGTGTAATTGACCGTGGTACTGGTGGTCATCGGATTGCCCGCGGTATCGGCACAGCGGAGGTAGACTATTTTGGCTCCCTCACCACTCAGATTTGCCACACAGTTAGTGGTGGAAGCACAAGTGTTAGCCATCGAAGCATAGGCGACATTGGAGGTATCCCACTTACAGGCGGACACTCCCGATGTTGCATCGGACGAAGTGAAGACGATGGAGGTGGAGCTGTCGTTAGTAGCGTCAAAATAAGGCGCGCCCGTATCGCCAGCCACTGAGGTAATGGAGTTGATCGTGGGAACCGTGGCATCGAAGGTGACCAAGGTGCTGGTGACCGTGCTGGCAGGATTTGCAGCCAGATCCGTAGCATCGAAGGTGACCGTGTAGATGGTTCCATCCGCGAGAGGTGTCCAGGACACACAGGCATTGGCATTGGTGGCCAAAGTAAGGGCGGTATGCGAACCGCTGTTTAGGGCAGTACCCTGAAGGGTACAGGTGTGAGGTGAACTAGCATCGGTAGCACCGCCCGTTCGGGTATAAACGATAGCACCCGAGGCCGCGGCTTCTGTGAACGAATAACTGACATTTTGAGTGTTAACGTACGAACTGGTCAGCGGCGAGGTTACCGTAATGACTGGTGCCCCGGTGTCGTAGGTAACAGAGGTATTGGATACCTGTGTGGCAGCATTACCCGCGGCATCCGTGGCGTCGAAGGTAATCGTGTAGATAGCACCGTTCGCCAGAGCATTCCATACCTGACTACAGGCGTTGGCTCCCTGCGCCATAGTCAGGCCCGTGTGAGCACCGGTTGTCAGAGCGGAGCCCTGGAGCGTGCAGGTGTGAGGTGAACTAGCATCGGTGGAACCGCCGGTTCTGGTGAATATAATACTGGCCGAAGCGACAGCCTCGGAGAGCGTGTAACTGACATTCTGATTATTAACGTAAGCGCCGGTGGCCGGAGCGGTGGAAGTGATGGTAGGAGCGATTGAGTCAATCGTGTAGTTCACCGTGGTACTGGTGGTCATCGGGTTACCCACGGTATCGGCACAGCGGATATAGACGGTTTTGGCCCCCTCACCGCTTAAATTGGCTACACAGTTAGTGGTAGAAGAACAGACGTTGGGCATCGAGGAATAAGTCGTGTCGGTCGTATCCCACTTACAGGCGGATACTCCTGACGTCGCATCGGACGAGGCAAACACGATAGACG
>Ga0209450_10001828_pt1 | contig 10732 bp, 7 predicted proteins | sample FrelakmetLWP11LW_FD_187149 | JGI IMG/M metagenome (GOLD analysis project Ga0209450, IMG submission 187149) | Freshwater lake sediment microbial communities from the University of Notre Dame, USA, for methane emissions studies - LWP11 LW (SPAdes)... | ecosystem: Environmental > Aquatic >... | reverse complement strand
GCGGCACCGAGGCGCTGTTCTGCGCGATCCAGGCCATCGTCCGTGCCGGCGACGAAGTCATCCTGCTCGACCCGGCCTACGACTCGTACGAGCCCGCGATCACGCTGGCCGGCGGCCGTGCCGTGCGCGTGCCGCTGCTGCGTCCCGGCTTCGGCGTCGACTGGCAACGACTGCAGTACGCGATCTCGCCGCGCACGCGGCTGCTCGTGGTCAACTTTCCGCACAACCCCAGCGGCGCCACGCTTTCCAGGGGCGACCTCGACACGCTGGCCGGGCTGTTGCGCGACACGCCGGTCTTCGTGCTGGCGGACGAGGTCTACGAGCACATGCTCTTCGACGGCCGGAGCCACCACAGCCTGCTCTCGCACGCGGAGCTGGCCGAGCGCAGCTTCGTCGTCTCGTCGTTCGGCAAGACCTATCACGCCACCGGCTGGAAAGTCGGCTATTGCGTGGCGCCCTCTGCGCTGACGCAGGAGTTCCGCAAGGTCCACCAGTTCGTGCAGTTCGTGGTGGCGACGCCGCTGCAGGCGGCCATTGCCGATTTCATGCGCGAACACCCGGAACACTCGCGGGAGCTGCCGGCGTTCTACCAGGCCAAGCGCGACTACTTCGCGCGCCTGCTCGGTGCGACGCGTCTGCGCTTCGAGCCCGCGCACAGCACGTACTTCCAGCTCGTCGACTACTCGGCGGTCAGTGACCTGCCCGACGTCGAGTTCGCGCGCCTGCTCACGACCCGCCATGGTGTCGCCGCCATCCCGATCTCGGTCTTTTCGGCGGAGGCAGTGGCGTCGGAGCGCATCGTCCGTTTCTGTTTTGCCAAGCACGAGGCCACGCTGGCTGCGGCGGCCGAAAAGTTGAGGTTGCTATGACTGCAAATCTTCGCGTTACGATGATCCAGCCCGACCTGGCCTGGCAGGACCCGGGCGTCAACCGCCGCAACCTCGCGGCGCATTTCCGCGGCCTCGCCGGGCACACGGACCTGATCGTGCTGCCCGAGATGTTCACGACCGGGTTCTCGATGGATGCGGAGTCGCTGGCCGAGACCATGGATGGCGCCACGATCGGCTGGCTGCGCGAGGAGGCCGCTGCAGTCGGCTGTGCGATCACCGGCAGCCTGATCGTGCGCGACGACAGCGGGCGGCATTACAACCGCCTGGTCTGGGCGACGCCGGATGGCGGGATCGCGCACTATGACAAGCGCCACCTGTTCCGCATGGCGCGCGAGCAGGAACATTACGCAGCGGGCAGCCGCCGCCTCCTCGTCGAGATCAAGGGCTGGCGTGTCTGCCCGATGGTCTGCTACGACCTGCGCTTCCCGGTCTGGAGCCGCAATCGCGGCGACTACGACGTGCTGCTCTACGTGGCCAACTGGCCCGCCCGCCGCCGGGCTGCCTGGAGCACCCTGCTGCGCGCGCGGGCCATCGAGAACCTCTGCTACGTCGTTGGCGTCAATCGCGTCGGCAAGGACGGCAACGGCGCCACGTACCTGGGGGACAGCGCGGCGCTCGATTTCCTCGGCCAGACGCTCGGCGGCGACCGCGGCGGCGATTTCGTCGAGACCGTCGTGCTCGACCGCGAATCGCTCGCAACCTTCCGCCGCGATTTCCCGGCGCACCTGGACGCCGATGAATTCGAACTGCGGACCGACGCGTCGTGAAGAAGCGCACGCGAGTCACGCACCCGCCGCAGGTGCTGGTGCCGCCGGACAACCGGCCGCTGGTCGCGCCGATCTACCAGTCGGTCAAGTTCACGTTCGATGACGTCGGCGCGACGCTCGAGCAGTTCAAGGGACAGCGCGCAGGGTTCTACTACTCGCGTGTCTCGAATCCGACGCTCAGGCAGCTCGAGCTGCTGCTGGCGGAGCTGCAGGAACGCGATGGGTGCCTGCTCACCGGGTCGGGCGTCGCGGCGATCGCGATGCCGCTCATTGCACTGCTCAAGTCCGGCGACCACGTGGTGCACTTCGTCGAGCAGTACCAGCCCACGCGCGCGTTGATCGGGCGCGTGTTGCGCCGGTACGGCGTCACCAGCACGATGCTGTCGATCGACGACCTCGACGGGCTCGAGCGCGAACTGGCTGCCACGCCGACGCGCCTGGTCGTGTTCGAGTCGCCGACCAACCCGGTGCTCAAGATCGCCGACATCGAAAGGCTCACCGCGATCGCACGTCGCCATGGCGCATTGACCCTGCTCGACAACACGCTTGCCGGCTTTCACAACCACGGGCAGTTCGATGTCGACCTGTTTGCGCACAGCCTGACGAAGTACGCGTCCGGGCATGGCGACGTGATGGGCGGCGCGGTGATCGGTCGCGCCAAACTCATCGACGCGATGCGCGCTGACGTGGGAATCCTCGGGCCGACACTGGATCCACACGCCGCGTTTCTCTTGCAGCGCGGTATGAAGACCTATTTCGTGCGCTACGAGGCGCAATGCCGGAATGCCCAAGCAGTCGCCGAGTTCCTGGCCGCTCATCCGCGCATCGAGCGCGTGCGCTATCCCGGGTTGCCAGGCGATCCGGGGCACGCGCTGGCACTCAGGCAGATGCATGACTTCGGCACGATCGTCACCGTAGACGTCAAGGGTGGCACCGACGCCAGTTCGCGCTTCAGCGAAGCCCTGGAGTTGTTTTCCATCGCGGCCAGCCTTGGTTCGACCGAGTCGCTGGTAGTGCCGCCGGCACTGGAGCGATTGCAGGGGTTCACGGAGGAGCAGAAGCGCTGGTCGGACGTCGGACCCGGGACGGTCCGGTTGTCGATCGGACTGGAAGACGTCGGTGACCTGACCGACGACCTTGACAAGGCCCTGGACCCGGCGAACTATGGGTGACTCTCCCGCGGGCAACTCCGCGCGGCCGGGGGGCGACGAGGGTGGCGCCGGGCTATGGAAGCCGAAAACCTTAAGGATGGGTTTCGGGTCGGGGAGTGGCTGGTCGAGCCCAGGGAATCCCGCGCGTCCACGAACGACCGGACCGTCAGCCTCACCGACGACCAGATCGAAGTGCTCATCGTCCTGGCCTCGCGGCACGGCGAGGCAGTGCACCATCGCACATTGCGCAACGCGGTCTGGCCCGGTTGCCACGGCGCAGAGGAGAAGCTGCGTCAATCCGTTGGCACGCTGCGCGAGCTGTTCGGCGACAAGCCCCGCCATCCCCATTACATCGCGAGTATCGGCAACGATGCGTACGCGCTGATCGCGCACTTTGAGCGCGTCGCGCCGGTGGCGCTGGCATCGGAGGCGCCGGATGCGATTGCCGCCGCATCCACTGCGCATCGCACGCTGGGCGGCCGCGCACTGCGCCTGCTCGGTGAGTTTCGCCGGCGAAACGTGTTCAAGGTCGCGGCCTCCTACCTGATCGGCATGTGGATCATGTTGCAGGTCGCCGAAGTCACGTTCGAGCCGCTGCGATTCCCCGATTGGTGGATGACAGTGCTGACGATCCTGGCCGTGATCGGCCTGCCGATTGTCGTGGTTCTGGCGTGGTCATACGAGATTACTCCGCAGGGCATCGTGCTCGACCCGGGGGTTGATGGCACGGGCGTGATGCGCAGGCTGGCACGCCCGCGCCGGTCCATTGCACCTGCCGTCGTCGCGGGTGTTGCGCTGATGGCGACGGTGACAGGCTTCGCCTGGTGGCGCTCAATCGAAGGCGCTGCGACCGCGGCTGCTCCCGCCGGACCCCCAATGGAACCCGGGCCTCGCTCTATCGCCGTGCTTCCGCTGGTCGACATGAGTCCGGCCGGAGGCAACGCCTATCTCGGTGATGGCCTGAGCGAGGAACTCTCGACAAAGCTGGCGCAGATCCCGGGCCTGCGCGTTGCCGCGCGCACGTCCGCCTTCGAGTTCAAGGGCAGGAACCTCGACGTCCGCAAGATCGGCCAGTCCCTCGGCGTACGGCACGTGCTCGAGGGCAGCGTGCGTCGCAACGGCGACAATGTCCGTGTCACGGTGCAGCTGATCGACACGGCGACCGGTTATCACGTCTGGGCCGGCAATTTCGACCGCGCGTGGCGTGACGTCCTGGAGTTGCAGGACGAGATCGCGGTGTCGGTGACGGATGCGTTGCAGGTCGTGCTTAAAGACAAGGACCCTGGGCAACGCGCAGAAGAACTTCACCAGATCGACACCCGCGCCATCGATCCCTACCTTGCGGGCCTCGCCGCCCTGCGCCAACCGGGTGACGCGAGTCGCCTGAAGATCGCCGAGCTGTCGTTCAAGCAGGCTATGGAAATCGACCCCGCGTTCGCCGGCGCCTATGCCGGACTCTGCCGGACCTATGCGCGGCAGTACGAGCGCACGCGTGATCCTGCGCCTCTGGCATCCGCGGAAGCGATCTGCCGCAAGGCCCTCGCGCTGGATCCAACGTTGCTGGAAACCGAGAAGGCGCTCGCGCGCATTGCGATCGCGAACGGCAAGTTCGAATCGGCGGCGACCGACTATGCCAACCTGATCGCGCGGAACCCGGGCGATGCAGATGCCCACATGGGCCTGGGCGATGCACTGGCGGGCATGGGCAAGGGTGACGAAGCGGAGGCGAGCTATCGCCGGGCCGTGGCGGCGGAGCCTGCCTATTGGGGCGCCCATTCGGACCTGGCGACCTATCTTTTCCACCGCGGCAGTATCGACGAGGCCGCGATTGCCATGCGCAAGGTCACCGAACTCGTGCCGTCCAGCGCGTACGCCTGGAGCAACCTGGGCGGCGCCTTGCAGATGAAGGGCGACTTCGCAGGAGCCCTGGAGGCGTATCGGCATTCGCTCCAGCTCGAACCGTCGCAGGATGCATACTCAAATCTCGCGACGACGTACTTCTATCTGAATCGTTTCCCGGACGCGGTTGCGAACTACGAGCGAGCCGCGACGCTCGGCGAACATGACTACATGATGCAGGGGAACCTGGCCGATGCCCTGTGGCAAACCGACGGGCGCCGTGACGAGGCCGTGGCCCGGTATCGCCGGGCGATCCTGTTGGCGGAAAAGGAACTGGAGGCCACGCCTGCGGATCCGACCCTCCGGGCACAGTTGGGGTACTACTACGGCCGGGTAGGCGAGCCAGGCCAGTCCCAGCGCTACCTGTCGGCAGCGCTGTCGTCGGGCCCGGAGATACTGTACGTGCAGTACTTCGCGGGCGTTGCGGCCGCGGACAGGGGGGACCGGGAATCTGCGCTCCGTGCCGTCAAGCGGCTCGTCCACCTGGGGTTCCCGACGGCAATGTTGCGTTCCGCGCCTGAGTTCCGCAGTCTGCTGCAGGACGCCGAGTACCGGAAGATCGTCGGCGCCGGTTGAGAGGCAGGATCGGCAATCAACACTCAATAGAGGGAGACTGTCATCATGGGCAAGAAGAAGACCAAGCTGAAGACCGCGCAGAAAAAGTCGAAGCGGAATCTCGACGACATTCCATTCACGGTTGATGCGATCGGCAACACGGTAGTCGTTTCGAATTCGGGTGGGAACGCGTTTTCGTCCGCGGGCGGCAGGAAGATCAAGTGGAAGCTGAAGGCCGACTCGGGCTACGAATTCAAGCTCGACTTCTGGCGGACTCCGTACGAGGGCCTGGAAGGCGAAGGAAACTGGCCGTTCAAGGAAACGGCGCCCGAGAACGATCACTCCACGGGCTGGGTGACAAGATTCAAGGGCGATCCGCAGACCGTGGGCGCCTACAAGTACGCGGTGAGCGTGCGTGAAGCCGACACCAAGCGGCAGGTGGGGTATCTCGATCCGGTGATCATCGTCGGGCGCGGCTGATCCGCTGTTCAAGACCTGGGTGACGGCCAGCAGAGTGCATCGAACGTGGCGAGGCATCAAGCAAAGGTCAACGGCCATGCCGGGCAACACGCTCCCGTCATTGTCGTCGACCGCTGAGGCTCGGCCGGCGTGATCTCCGACCACGCAGGACTGAGCCGCTTTGAGCGGTTCCTGTCGCTAGTAACGCGGGTGCGGCCTGGCGAGGGCCGCGCCGCATTCCTGTTCTTCCTGCACGGTTTCCTGTTGCTCTCGTCCTACCAGGTGGTGAAGGCGCTGCGCGAAGCCTTCATGCTGACGAGGTTCTCGGCGGAAACCCGCGCCTATGCGGTGGCCGTCACGGCGCTCGTGCTGATGTTCATCGTGCCGCTGTATGCCTCGGTGCGACGCCACCTCGACGGCGCGCGGCTGCTGCGCGCGGTCACGATTTTCTTCGTCGTGACGATGCCGATGTTCGCAGCGCTCGCCTATTCAGGCGTGTCGATCGCGTTCCCGTTCTACGTCTGGGTCAGCATCTACGGCGTGATGGTGGTGTCGCAGATGTGGGCCTTCGCCGCCGACTCGTTCAACGTCAAGAGCGGCCAGCGCCTGTTCGTCGTCATCATGCTGGGCGCCAACCTGGGAGCGCTCGTCGGCGCCAAGTTCACCCAGCTGGCCGTGGCGGCGCTGTCGCCGACGGGGCTCATGATCCTGGCGACCGGCATCCTCGGCGCCACGTTGTTCCTCGCCAGCCCCGAACGTGCCGCCGTTCCGCAAGGCTCGCGTGCGATCTCGGCCGAGCATGGCAAGCCGGTGCCGCGCCTGCTCGGTGGCATCGGCCTGGTACTGCGGGACCGGTACCTGCTGCTGATTGCGCTGCTGGTGATGCTGCTCAACTGGGTCAACTCCACGGGCGAGTTCATCCTCGCCGATTACGTGAAAGCCGATGCCGCGGGGCGCATCGCGGCGAGCGGCGGCGCGCTCGACATGAGCACGCTCATCACCGCCTTCTACGGCGACTTCCAGTTCTGGGTGACGCTGGTCAGCCTCGGCATCCAGCTGTTCCTGGTCTCGCGCATCTTCCAGGTCGTGGGAGTGCGCGGCGCGCTGTTGATCCACCCGCTCATCGTGGCCGTGGGCTACGGCCTGCTGGCGCTCGCGCCGCTGCTCGGCGGCTTCGTGCCGATCTTCACCATGATCCGCTGGATCAAGATCGCCGAGAACGGCGTCGACTACTCGCTGATGAACACGACGCGGCAGGCGCTGTTCCTGCCGGTCGACCGCGACGCGAAGTACGACGGCAAGACCGCCATCGACACTTTCTTCTGGCGCTTCGGCGACCTGATCCAGGCGCTGGCGGTGTACGTCGGCCTCAACCTGCTGCACTGGCAGGCGCCGCAGTTCGCGCTGCTGAACCTGCTGCTGGCGCTGGCGTGGATCGCACTCGCGGTGGCGATCGGTCGCGGCTTCAGCCGCAAGGCGCTCGAGAACGTCATGAACGTCGCGCCCGAGGCGGTCGACCCGATACCCGACCTGCACTTTTCACCCGGCCAGCCGTTCCTGCATCCCATCTCGGCAACGGCGTTTCGCGACGCAGACCCGGGCGACGTGCTGAACCTGCGGGCCTGTTGCGACGACGGCCAGCCGCTGCCGCGCTGGGTGCGCTTCGACGTTCGTCAACGCGCCTTTATCGGCACGGCACCGCACACCGTCGAACTCAGTGATCTGCGCATCGTGGTCATTGCCAGCGACGTGGATGGTCTCGAGGCACGCAGCACGTTCCTGGTCAGGCGCGTGATTTCCTGACGACGCAGGGGCCGTCGCGCGGCTTCAGGGTGACTTCGCCGCTGCCGCCGCCGCGGGCAAGGCCAGCAGGGTGTCCCTGCGCTCCAGCATTGCCTTGAGGGCACGCGCATCGACCGCTTCGCCGAGCGCCGCCTGCAGGTTAGCTGCGTTGAGCGCCCCCAGGCGCCGTCGCAATTCCGGGCCGGGCGCGGGCGGCCGGGCCTTCAGGTAGGCCGGCAAGCCCTTGGTCGTGCCGAACGCACGCTCGTGCGAGGTGACGTAGACGAACCAGTCTTCTGAATCGAAGAGCAGGGAGTCGGGTGTGCGGCCTTCGTTGCCGAGCAGCGTGTCGAACGCGTAGACCAGCTGGAATTGTGGCTCGGCGCTGCACCAGCCGCCGCCGCGCAGCGACTGCTGCTGCACTTCCGTCTGCGTGACCCACTTGAGCGGGCGCCCCTGCAGCACGCCGCGCTGCCCCTGCACCTCGCGCTCGACCGTCACCGGCACGATGCCGAGGGCGAGTTGCCGGTCGAGCAGGTACGCCGCGATTTCCCTGCGCGCCGCGCCTTCGTTGCGCACCTGGAAGACCGCCGGGATGCGCTTGCCTGCATGGCTCACCGAGACGTTCAGTTCGTTCGGTCCGCGCGGACCCGTGACCGTGACCTCGCCATCGCGCAATGCTGCCAGCACGCTCGCATCATCGAGTTCGTTGGGCGCGACAAAGAGACCTTCCGCCTTGAGCGGCGTGGCCTCGGGCTCGCCCGCGTAGCGCACGCTCATCCCGGACGGCTGCAGGAAGAGTGCCACCGCACGGCCTTTGTACGCCGCGCGGTTCATGCCTGCGTCGAGCTTCACCACGCGCCCGTCGAAGCGCGTGACCGCCCGCAAGTCGCGCGTGGGGGTGTGCCCGACGACCAGCCGCGCGACGCCAAACTGCTGCAGCAGGGGCAACAGGACGTCGGCCTCGGCCGCTTCGTTGCACAGCGCGGCCCCGCGATACCAGTTGGGGCCGTCCGAGGCGAGCAATGCGCTGTCGGCGGCTGCCGCAAAGCGCTGAGTAGCCTCGACCAGTGCAGGGTCCGCCGTACCGCCGTCCGCTGCCGCCAGGGCCGCAAGCCGTTCCTTCGCCAGTTTCGACCGGGCGCGGAACTCGTCGCCGCGTTGCAGGAGATTTGCCTGCTCAAGCCGGTCCGCGAGGCCCAGGTAGTCGGTGAGCGCCGTGCGGTAGCGCAGGTTGAGTTCCTGCAGGCTCATGCCACGCACGACATTCGACGGTCCCGCGTGCATGAAAAGCGTGTCGTTCACGGCGATCGCGACCGGCAGCGACAGCAGCCATTGTCCGTACTTGCCCTTGGGCGACAGTGCAGCGCGGTGACCGAAATAGCCCGGCGGAAACTTCTGGTCGAAGGCCGCGCCGGAATCCGCGCCCTGGGCGGCCTCCCAGGACTTGCGCAGTTCGGCGCGCTCGGACGGTGATTCGACGTCGGCATAGGAGGCGAATTCGCCGGCTTCGACGTAGCGCAGGTCGCCGAGCAGGTTCATCGCTTCGTGGTTGCCGAGCACGACGTGCAGCTGCCCGCCGGCCGCCAGGGCTTCGCCCTGCAGTCGCATCAGCAGGTCCATGACCCTGCGCGAATCGGCGCCGCGGTCGAGCAGGTCGCCCAGGCTCACGACATGTGTCGATCCTGCTGCCCAGCGATCCCGCGCATCGACGATCCCGGTTTCACGGAGCAGCGTGAGCAGTTCGGTGTAGGCGCCGTGCACGTCCGCGAACGCGACCACGCGCTCGACGCCCTTCCACTGCACTTGCGCGGACTGCGCGGCTGCCGGCGGCGGCACGACCAGGCACGCGACGGCGACCAGCCCCAGCAGCGAGCGTCCAATCCTGGAAAGAGTTCGCGTCGGCATCAGTCAGCTCCTCAGTTGGGTGCGGCGACGACCGTGATCTCGCCAGCGTCGATGCGCTCGATCAGCCTGGTCAGCAATCGGTATACGGCAGAAATCTCGGACTTGGTCAGGCCCATCTGCAGGTCGTCGCCCTCGCGCCGGACGCCGCGATTAAGCGAAAGATTCTTCTCCGGCGCAACGGGCACGAACTGCGCGCCCTGCAGCTGCCACTGCGCCAGCACGCCCAGTCGATCCTGCAGCAGCTGCGGCGTGATCTTGCGCAGCCGGTCGACGGTGTCGGCCGGCAGGCGCTTCACGCGCATGTCTTTCCAGACCTTGCTGCGATCACTCTCTTCCGACGCGAACGCCACGCCATGATCGATCGAGAAGACGCGCGCGCCGGTCGCAGCCTTGCCGATCAGGAAGTTGCCGACGTTGGCATCGCCGTGCTCGATCAGGTACGTGAGCACGTTCAGCTGGCCGATGTGCCGTGCATAGACCGGGTCGGCGTCGAACCTGGCGGGGTCGTACACGTCCGCGATCACCGTGATGTCGCTCAGCCAGTACTGCACCACGGCCAGCACCTGGTCTGCCGACGAGAACGTGCGCTCGACACCCGGCGAATACCTGGCGAAGTCCGCCAGCGGCACCATCCTGAGCGCCGTCGGCGGCACTACGTACTCAGGGGGATCGATGAACAGCTTCTGCAGCTCGTACGCCGCGAGGTCATAGCGTGGAACGTTGTTGAACGAATTAGCACCGGGCTCAGCCTTGCGCAGCTTCACGCGGAGCGGGGGCGCCCCCCCGAACGAAACGTCGGCCCGGAGCGTGATGTCGCCCTTGGCCTTCGGCCGGCTGATCTCGGCCTGCGTGATCACCAGCGGCTCGGCGGCGAGCAGTCGCTCCAGGTCCGCGATGGGTTGCGTGATGTTGGAATCCTGCGCGGCCGCCGTCGCGACGAGCCCCAGCAGCAGCGGCGCTGCAAGCAGGCGCACCAGCCCGCGATTCATTTTCATGCGTTCTTCTCCCCAGGCGAACGAGTGCGGGCGTCGGTTCCGGCAGGCTGCCGGCGGTCCTGCGCCGCGGATAATCCTAGCCCGAATTCGCTCACCGTGCGCTCGTGCCTGCTGCCAGGAGGGCCAGGTCGTTGTCATCTGCGTGAACGGTCCCGAGCCGGCTGGGGCGGAAGCCGCACGAGTTGAGCGCGTCTGCAAAGCCGGGCGCATTGCGCTCCTTGAGCAGGTAGGCCGTCCGCTCGCGCCGGGCGATCTCGCCGCAGAGTTCCTGGCGGGTCACGTGCGTGGAGTAGTCGAACCGGCGGTCGTCGATCTCGAGTCCGTCG
>Ga0209450_10001827_pt1 | contig 10733 bp, 8 predicted proteins | sample FrelakmetLWP11LW_FD_187149 | JGI IMG/M metagenome (GOLD analysis project Ga0209450, IMG submission 187149) | Freshwater lake sediment microbial communities from the University of Notre Dame, USA, for methane emissions studies - LWP11 LW (SPAdes)... | ecosystem: Environmental > Aquatic >... | reverse complement strand
CGCCGGCTGCTGTCGCGACTCGCCGGGCGCGCCCGAGGCGGCGCGCTGCAGATCACCGGTTTCACGACTGCCGCCGGCGAGATTGACGCAGCCGGCTCCGCGGCCGTCGAAAATCTGCTCAGCGCGCGCGACATCCGCGTCGGCGCCGATGGTCTCGAGTTCACGCTTCAGTGCGGGCGCAGCGAGCGCAGGATGGCCGTGCCGCTGGTCGGCAGTTTCAACGTTTCCAATCTGCTGGCGACGATCGGCGCGGCTCTTGCCTGCGGCACTGATCTTGAGGCGGCCTGTCGCATCGCGCCGATGCTCGTGCCACCGCCGGGTCGCATGCAGCGCGTGCGTGTGCGAAACGGCGACGGGCCCCTGGCGGTCGTCGACTACGCGCACACGGCCGACGCCATCGAGCAGGCCCTGCTGGCGCTGCGGCCACAGGCGGCGGCGCGTGGCGGCAGGTTGTGGATTGTCTTCGGCGCCGGAGGCGATCGCGATCCCGGCAAGCGCGCGCCGATGGGCGCGGCGGCAGGCCGCTGTGCCGATCGGGTGGTGATCACCTCCGACAACCCGCGCCGCGAGGATCCGTCGCTAATCGTCGCTGCTATTGCTGCCGGTGTGCCATCGCGGGACTGCGTGGAACTCATCGTCGATCGGGCCGAAGCGATCGCGCATGCGCTTGCCGCTGCTGACGATCGCGACGTGGTGCTGATCGCCGGCAAGGGCCACGAGGCGACCCAGGACATCGGCGGCGTGAAGCGGCCGTTCTCGGATGTCGAGCAGGTGCGGGCGGCGCTCAAGGCGCGAGCGAGGGTGACATGCTGAGCGCAGCCGAACTCGCGGCCAGCATTCCCGGCGCCGTCATCCAGGGCGATGCGAACGCGCGCTTCACGTCGGTGTGCAGCGACTCGCGGCAGATCCGGCCCGGCTGCCTGTTCGTCGCCCTGCGCGGCGAGCGGTTCGACGGGCATGCCTTCGTCGCCGAGGCAGCGCGCGGCGGCGCTTCGGTGGCGTTGGTCGAGCAGCCGGTCGATGCCGCGCTCTCGCAGGTGATCGTGCCGAACAGCCGGCGTGCGCTTGGCCTGGCAGCGGCGGCATGGCGCGCCCGCTTCCGGTTGCCGCTGATCGCGGTCACCGGCAGCAACGGCAAGACGACCGTAACGCAGATGCTGGCGAGCATCCTGGGGCGCGCATTTGGGCCGGCGCGCCGGCTGGCCACGCGCGGCAATCTGAACAACGACATCGGCCTGCCGCTGATGCTGTTCGACCTTGTTGCCGGCCACAAGGCGGCGGTGCTCGAACTCGGCATGAACCATCCGGGCGAGATCGCCTATCTGGCTCAACTGGCGCAGCCGACCGTGGCGCTGGTCAACAACGCGCAGCGCGAGCACCAGGAGTTCCTCGGCAGTGTCGAGGCGACAGCGCGCGAGAATGGGGCCGCGATCGCCGCCCTGCCGCCGGAGGGCGTCGCGGTATTCCCGGCCGACGACCCGTGCGCGCCGATCTGGCGCAATCTCGCGGGCACGCGACGCGTCATCGATTTCGCGCGCGCCGCCGATGCGACCGTGACGGCGGAATGCACGCTGCAGGCCGATGGCTCGGAACTGGAGATCGCCACTCCGGTTGGCCTGATCAGGACTCGCATCGCCGTACCGGGCGAGCACAACGTGCACAACGCGCTGGCGGCGAGCGCCGCCGCGCTGGCCATCGACGTGCCGCCGAGCGCCATTGCCACCGGGCTGGCGATGTTCACCGCGGTCGGCGGGCGCGGGGTCCGGTCGCGCACGGCGGGCGGCGCCGAACTGATCGACGACACCTACAACGCCAACCCGGACTCGGTGCGCGCGGCGATTGACCTGCTCGCCGCCGCCGCGCGGCCGCGAGTCCTGATCCTCGGCGACATGGGCGAGGTCGGCAGTCGCAGCGCGGAGTATCACCGCGAGGTCGGCGCCTACGCGAAGAGCCGCGGCATCGATGTGCTGCTGGGCACGGGGGCGGCGATGCGCGATGCCTGTGCTGCCTTCGGCGCCGGTGCCGAGCACTTCGCCGGCATCGAGGCCCTGCGCGAACGCGCGCAGGGCCTCGCGAAGCCAGGCACAACGATCCTCGTCAAAGGGTCGCGCTTCATGCGCATGGAGCGCGCGGTGGCGGCGCTCGGCGCGGTGATGGTTGGGGCGCACTGATGCTGCTCGAACTGTTCGAATGGCTGGCGCGCGACATCCGCGCATTCAACGTGTTCTCCTACCTGACGCTGCGCGCCGTGCTGGCGGCCGGCACGGCGCTCGTCATCGGCCTCGTTGCCGGGCCTTGGGTGATCCGCAAGCTCACCGAAATGAAGATCGGCCAGGCCATTCGCACCGAAGGGCCGCAGTCGCATCTGTCGAAGTCGGGCACGCCGACGATGGGCGGGGCGCTGATCCTGATCTCGATCGGCGTGACCACGCTGCTTTGGGCCGATCTCGCCAACCGTTTCATCTGGGTCGTGCTGCTGGTCACGCTCGGCTTCGGCTGGGTCGGCTGGGTCGACGACTACCGCAAGGTCGTGCGCCGCAATCCCAAGGGCATGAGCGCGCGCGAGAAGTACTTCTGGCAGTCGCTGATCGGGCTGGTTGCCGCCTTTTACCTCGCCTTCGCGATCGCCGCGCCGAACACCGAGAAGCTGCTGCCGCTGATGTGGCAATGGGTGGCGAGCGGTTTCGAGCTCGACCTGCCAAGCCGGTCGGACCTGATCGTGCCCTTCTTCAAGAACTACGCGTACCCGATGGGCGTGTTCGGCTTCGTGATCCTGTCCTACCTGGTGATCGTCGGCACCAGCAATGCGGTCAACCTGACCGACGGGCTCGACGGCCTGGCGATCCTGCCGGCGTCGATGATCGGCGCGGCGCTCGGCATCTTTGCCTACGTCATCGGCCGCGCCGACTTCTCGCGCTATCTGTTCTTTCCGTTCATTCCCGGTGCCGGCGAACTGGTGATCATCTGCGCGGCGATTGCCGGCAGCGGGCTGGCGTTCCTCTGGTTCAACGCCTATCCGGCGCAGGTCTTCATGGGCGACGTCGGCGCGCTGGCGCTCGGCGGTGCGCTCGGCACGATCGCCGTAATCACGCGGCAGGAGATCGTGCTGTTCATCATGGGAGGCGTGTTCGTCGCCGAGACGGTCTCGGTGATGCTGCAGGTCGGCTACTTCAAGCTCACCGGCGGCAAGCGCATCTTCCGCATGGCGCCGCTGCACCATCACTTCGAGCTTTCCGGCTGGAAGGAGAACCAGGTGGTGGTCCGCTTCTGGATCATCACCATCATGCTGGTGCTGGTCGGCCTGTCGACGCTGAAGATCCGATGATCGACGTTGCCGGCCAGACTGCGGTGGTGCTGGGCCTCGGCCAGTCGGGGCTGGCGATGGCGCGCGCGCTTGTCGAAGGCGGCGCGACGGTCCGCGTTGCCGACACGCGCGCCGAGCCGCCGATGCTTGCCGTGCTGCGCGCCGGACTGCCGCAGGTGTCATTCAGTGGCGGTCACTTCGAAAGCGCCTTGCTGAATGGCGCCACGCTGCTGGCGTTGTCTCCGGGGCTGTCGCCGACGCACTCGGCGGCGGCGCCGCTGGTCACTGCGGCGAAGAAAGCCGGCATTGACATGGTCGGCGAGATCGAACTGTTCGCCCGCGCGTTGGCTGCCTTGAAGGCGAGCCGCGACTATGCGCCGCGCGTGGTTGGTGTCACCGGCACCAATGGCAAGACGACCACGGCGCGGCTGGCGGGCCTGCTGATCGAGCGTTCGGGACGTTCCGTCGCCGTGGCCGGCAACATCTCGCCGACTGCGCTGGACACGCTGCGCGAGTGCCTGCGCGAGAACCGTCTGCCCGACACCTGGGTGCTGGAACTGTCGAGCTTCCAGCTGGCGACGACGCGCTCGCTCGTCTGCGATGCGGCCACGGTGCTGAACATAACGCAGGACCACCTCGACTGGCACGGCAGCTTCGACGCCTATGTCAAGGCGAAGGCCCGCATCTTCTCGCCTCGCACGGTGCAGGTGCTCAACCGCGACGACTCGGTCGTTGCCGCGATGGCGAGGAAGTCGTCGCGGGTGGTGACGTTCCGCCTGCAGTCGCCGACGCAGGCCGACGAGTACGGCCTGCTCACTGACGGCGGCATCACGTGGCTCGCCTACGCGGAAGACCTGGCGCATGGCCACCGCCGTCGCCGGCCCGAAGCCGAGCAGGACGTGGCGGCCGAGCAGCTCTTCGTGCACCGGCTGATGCCGGCCGACGCGCTTGCCATCCGCGGCCGGCACAACGCCGGCAACGCGCTCGCGGCGCTGGCCCTGGCACGGGCGATCGGCTGCCCGCTGGCGCCGATGCTGCACGCGCTGCGCGCCTACCGCGGCGAACCCCACCGGGTGCAGCTGATCGCCACTGTCGGCGGCGTCCAGTACTACGACGACAGCAAGGGGACCAACGTCGGCGCCACGGTAGCCGCGCTCGACGGCCTGGCTGCCGACGGCCTGCGGCTGGTGGTCATCCTCGGCGGCGACGGCAAGGGCCAGGACTTCACGCCGCTGGCCGCACCGCTGGCGCGCGCTGCCCGCGCGGTCGTGCTGATCGGCCGCGATGCCGCTCTGGTCGAAAAGGCAATCGGTGCAGGCGGCGCGCCGTATCCGATCCTTCACGCGCAGTCGCTGCCGCAGGCGGTCGACCTCGCTGCCGGCGAGGCGCGCGAAGGTGATGCAGTGCTGCTGTCGCCGGCGTGCGCCAGCCTCGACATGTTTCGCGACTACGTGCACCGTGCCGAGGTCTTTGCCGAGGCAGTGCGCGAGCGGGCACCGCTGGAAGGCCAGCCATGCTAGGGCGGCTGTGGCCCCGAATCGCAGCCGGCGGTGGGGCCGACGCTGGTCGCCTGCCGATGCGCACGGGTGGCGGACTGCTGGCCCTCGGAGACAGCGGATCGACGCGCGCCGTTGGTCGCGGCGAAGAACGCATCGACACGCCGCTGCTGCTGGTTGCTGCCGCGCTCGTGCTGCTCGGCGTGGTGATGGTCTATTCGGCGTCGATCACGCTGGCCGACTCGCCTCGCTACAAGGTCACGCCGACGCACTTTCTGGTGCGGCACCTGTTCGCGATCGCCGTGGCGATGGTGGCCGCCGTCGCTGCGTTCGCGGTGCCGATAGCCCGCTGGCAGCGGCTGGCGCCGGTGGCCTTCGGCGTGGCGTTCGTCCTGCTGCTGGCCGTGCTGATTCCGGGGGTAGGCACCGGCGCGCTCGGCGCGCGGCGCTGGATTCCGCTTGCCGTGTTCAACCTGCAGCCATCGGAACTGATGAAGGTTGCCTGCGTGCTGTACGCGGCGAGCTTTACGGTGCGCAAGCAGGATTACATGCACAGCCTGAAGCGGGGTTTCCTGCCGATCGGGCTGGTGATGCTCGTCGTCGGCGGGCTGCTGCAGCTGCAGCCCGACCTCGGTGCGTTCATCGTCATCGTGGCGATCGCGATGGGCATCCTGTTCCTCGGCGGGCTGAACGGCCGGCTGTTCGTCGCCATCACCGTGCTGCTGGCCGTCGGGCTCGCCGCCATCGTCTGGCTGTTCCCGTACCGGCGCGAGCGGATCTTCGCCTACCTCGACCCGTGGGCGGCGGAGCACGTGCTGAACAAGGGCTACCAGCTGACCCACTCGCTGATCGCGTTCGGTCGCGGCGAATGGGTCGGCGTCGGACTCGGCGGCAGCGTCGAGAAGCTGCATTACCTGACCGAGGCGCACACCGACTTCATCCTGGCCGTGATGGCCGAGGAACTCGGGCTGGTGGCGGTGGTGACGGTGATCTTCGCCTTCTACTGGCTGACCAAGCGCGCCTTCGAAATCGGACGCCAGGCGGTGGCGCTCGAGCGCACCTTTGCTGGCCTGGTGGCGCAGGGCATCGGCATCTGGCTCGGCGTGCAGTCGTTTATCAACATCGGCGTGGCCAGCGGACTGCTGCCGACCAAGGGCCTGACGCTGCCGCTGGTGAGCTACGGCGGCTCGGCGATGCTGGCGAACGTCGTCGCGATCGGCCTGCTGCTGCGGGTGGACTATGAGAACAGAGTCCTCATGCGAGGGGGGCGCGCATGAGTCATCTGGTCGTCGTCGCGGCGGGCACCGGCGGGCACGTGATGCCGGGCCTGGCAGTGGCCGAGGCGCTGCGCAGCCGCGGCTGGACCGTCTCCTGGCTCGGTACACGCTCCGGCATGGAGCGGTCGCTGGTCGAGCCGCGTGGCATCGCGTTTGACGCGATCGACTTCTCCAGCCTGCGCGGCAAGGGCATCGGCACGTTGCTGCTCGGCGGCTTTCGCCTGCTTCGGGCGATGTGGCAGAGCCGCACCGCGATCCGCAGTCGTCGTCCAGCCGTCGTCTTTTCCACCGGCGGCTACGTTGCCGTGCCGGCCGGGCTTGCCGCCTCGATGGAGAGCGTGCCGCTGGCGCTGCTCAACGCCGACGCGGCGCCGCTGCTGTCGACCAAGTTGCTTCGTTCGCTGGCCTCGGCCGTGTTCTGCGGCTTCGACGGCGCTGCGGCCAAGGTCGCCGGCGAGCGCGGTCTGGTGACCGGCAATCCGGTGCGCGCCGAGATCGCGATGCTGCCGTCGCCATCACAGCGCTTCGCTGGGCGCGAAGGGCCGCTGAAGCTGCTGGTGATCGGCGGCAGCCTGGGCAGCCAGGTGCTGAACGAGACCGTGCCGGCAGCACTCGCGCTACTGCCCGCACAAGACCGGCCGCTGGTCGTGCACCAGTGCGGCGCCGCCCATGCACAGGCCACGCGCGCAGCCTATGTGCGCGCCGGCGTAGCTGCCGAAGTGCTGACCTTCATCGACGCCATGGCGCGCCGCTACGGTGAGGCCGATGTGGTGATCTGCCGGGCCGGCGCAGTCACGGTGACGGAGCTCGCCGCCGCTGGTGTGGCATCGCTGCTGGTGCCGCTGGTGGTCTCCACCACCTCCCATCAGCGCAGCAATGCGGAGTTCATGGCGGCGCAGGGTGCGTCGGTCCATCTGCCGCAGGCGGAACTGTCGGTCGAGCGATTGGCTGATGTCCTCCGCGACCTGACCCGCGAGCACCTGCTGGAGATGGCGAACAAGGCTCGCACGCTCGGTCGCCCCGAGGCGACACGAGTGGTCGCCGACGCGATCGAGCACATCGCGCGCGAGGCCGGGCGATGAAGCACGCGGTCCGGCACATCCACTTCGTCGGCATCGGCGGCGCCGGCATGAGCGGCATCGCCGAGGTGCTGCTGAACCTCGGCTACACGGTCAGCGGGTCGGACGCGGCCGAAAGCAGCGCCACTCGCCGGCTGGCCCGGCTGGGCGCAAGGGTCTCGCTCGGCCATGCGTCGGAGCAGATCGCCGGGGCCGACGCGGTGGTGATTTCGACAGCAGTGCGCGGCGACAACCCGGAAGTGATCGCCGCGCGCGCCTGCCGCATTCCCGTCGTCCCGCGCGCAGTGATGCTGGGCGAGCTGATGCGGCTGAAGCAGGGCATCGCGATCGCCGGCACGCATGGCAAGACAACGACCACCAGCCTGGTGGCCAGCGTGCTTGCTGCCGGCGGTCTCGATCCCACCTTCGTGATCGGCGGCCGGCTGAACTCCGCCGGCGCCAACGCGCGGCTGGGCAGCGGCGAATACATCGTCGTCGAGGCGGACGAATCGGACGCCTCGTTCCTGAATCTGATGCCCGTTATGGCCGTGGTGACCAACATCGACAACGACCACATGGAGACCTACGGCCACGACTTTGCGCGGCTCAAGGGCGCCTTCGTCGATTTCCTGTCGCGGTTGCCGTTCTACGGCCACGCCGTGCTGTGCATCGACGATCGCCATGTGCGAGAGATCCTGCCGTTCGTGTCGAAGCCAGTGCTGACCTACGGCTTCGCCGCGGATGCCCAGTACCGCGCCGTCGATGCGGTCGCCGAGGGCACGCAGATGCGCTTCACCGCGCTGCGCGAGGGCGCATCGTCGCTGACGGTGCAACTTAACCTGCCCGGCCGGCACAACGTCGCCAATGCACTGGCAACGATTGCCGTGGCCACCGAACTCGGGGTTGCCGACGACGCGATCCAGGCCGGCCTGGCGGGCTTCAACGGTGTCGGCCGACGCTTCGCCCGCTATGGCGAAGTGGCGATCGCTGGCGGCAGCTTCACGCTGATCGACGACTACGGCCACCACCCGGTCGAGATCGAGGCCACGCTGGCTGCCGTGCGGGGCGCCTACCCGGGCCGTCGCATCCTGCTTGCCTTCCAGCCGCACCGCTACACGCGCACGCGCGACTGTTTCGAGGACTTCGTCCGCGTGCTGTCCACGGCCGACGCGCTGCTGCTGGCCGAGGTCTATGCAGCCGGCGAGGCGCCGATCGTCGCCGCCGACGGCCGCGCGCTGGCGCGCGCGCTGCGCGTCGCCGGCAAGGTCGAGCCGGTGTTCGTCGAGAGCATCGAGGCGATGCCACAGGCGATCGTCGATGCTGCGCAAGCCGGCGACGTCGTGATCACGATGGGTGCCGGCTCGATCGGGCAGGTGGCCGGCAGGCTGGCGCCGCAGGAGGGTGCGGAATGAGCGGCATCGCTGCGCACGATCCGAAGTCCTTCGGCAAGGTCGGCGTGCTGTTCGGCGGCCGCAGCGCCGAGCGCGAGGTGTCGATCATGTCCGGCACCGGCGTGTTGCAAGCACTGCGCGCCCGCGGCGTCGACGCACATTCTTTCGACCCGGGCGTGCAGACGCTGGCCGAACTGGAGGCAGCGAAGTTCGACCGGGTCTTCATTGCGCTGCATGGCCGCTTCGGCGAGGACGGCACGATCCAAGGCGTTTTGGAAACACTGCGCGTGCCGTACACAGGAAGCGGCGTGCAGGCCTCCAGCATCGCCATCGACAAGCTGACCACCAAGCGTCTGTGGGCCGCCGAGGACATCCCGACCCCGGCCTGGCGCGAGCTGCACGCGCACACCAATTTCCGCCAGCTCGTTGCCGAACTCGGGGACGCGCTGATCGTCAAGCCGGTGCGGGAAGGATCGACCATCGGCATCACCAAGGTCACGACGCACGACTGCAACGAACTCGCAGCCGCGTTCGAGACGGCGCTTCGCTACGACGACGTCGTCATTGCCGAGGAACTCATCTCCGGGCGGGAACTGACGTGCGCGATCCTCGGCGCAGGCGCCACGGCCCGGGCGCTGCCGCTGGTGGAGATCAGGGCTCCCGGTGCCAACTACGACTATCAGAGCAAGTACTTCAGCGACGAGACGCAATACCTTTGTCCGGCGCCGATCGATGCACGGCTGGCGCAGGACATCCAGGCGGTGTGCCTGCGTGCCTACAACCTGCTCGGCGCGCGCGGCTGGGGCCGGATCGACGTGATGCTGCATCAGGAGTCACGGGGCGATCAGCCGTTCCTGCTGGAGCTGAACACCTCGCCGGGCATGACCTCGCACTCGCTGGTGCCGATGGCGGCGAAGGCGGAAGGCATCGACTACGCGGACCTGGTGCTCGAGATCCTTTCGCACGCCGCGCTGGGAGTACGAGTATGAGTTCGCGCGAGCCCGCACCGCTGCTCAGCACACGCGCCATGCAGCGCGCCGCGCTGCTGATGTTCGCGGTATCGATCGCATCGCTGCTCGCCGGTGCCGCAGGCTGGTTCTTCAAGCGGCCGTGGTTCGACCTGCGCCATGTCGAACTGCGTGCAGCCGACGCGGAGGGACTGCGGCACGTCAACGCCAATGCCGTTCGCGCCGCAGCGGTGGGACGCCTGACCGGCAACTTCTTCACCATGCGCCTTGAAGACGCGCGCCGGGTGTTCGAATCGGTGCCGTGGGTCGCCGCCGTGTCGCTGCGCCGCGCGTGGCCCGACCGCCTGGTGGTGACGCTGACCGAGCATCGTGCAATCGCGGTCTGGGAGGACGGGCGCCTGCTTGCCGACAGTGGCCAGCTCTTCGTCGCCAACGTGGCCGAGGCCGAGGTGTACGGGCCGTTGCCGCAGGTCGATGCGCCGCCGCGCTTCGGCGTCGAAGTGGCGCGCCGTCTGCCGCAGCTTGCGGCGCACGCGGCCTCGCTGGGTCTGACCGTCGACGCGATCGAAGTCTCGGATCGCGCCAGCTGGACCCTGCGCACGGACAGCGGGTTGGCGATCGAGGTCGGCCGCGACGACCCGCCAGGCCGCCTCGACGAGCGTCTGGCCCTGATCGTCGGTCATTACCCAGCGGTGGTGGCGCAGGTGGGCGCCGAACTGCTCCGAATCGACGCGCGCTACCCGCAGGGTTTCGCCGTCGCCGCTGCTGCCCGCAAGAAACCATGAGAACCGAAACAAAGGACATCATCGTCGGTCTCGACGTCGGCACGTCCAAGGTGGTCATCGCCGTGGCCGAGTTCAATCCGGACGGCCCGTTCAAGGTCATCGGGCTCGGCCAGTCGGCCTCCGAGGGGCTGCGGCGCGGCGTGGTGGTCAACATCGAGGCCACGGTGCAGTCGATCCGCCGTGCCCTGGAGGAAGCCGAGCTGATGGCCGGCTGCAGCATCGGCGAGGTCTATACGGGCATTGCCGGCAGCCACATCCGCAGTGTCAATTCCAGCGGCATGGTGCCGATCAAGGATCGTGAAGTCTCCGCCGCCGACGTCGCGCGAGTGATCGAGACCGCCCGCGCTGTGAACATCCCGACCGACCAGCAGGTGCTGCACGTGCTGACGCAGGAGTTCATCGTCGACGGCCAGGAAGACATCCGCGAGCCGATTGGCATGAGCGGCGGGCGCCT
>Ga0209450_10001826_pt1 | contig 10736 bp, 8 predicted proteins | sample FrelakmetLWP11LW_FD_187149 | JGI IMG/M metagenome (GOLD analysis project Ga0209450, IMG submission 187149) | Freshwater lake sediment microbial communities from the University of Notre Dame, USA, for methane emissions studies - LWP11 LW (SPAdes)... | ecosystem: Environmental > Aquatic >... | reverse complement strand
TGATTATGGGTGTTCTGCTGTCAAGGGGGTGCGCTGGGCGAGAGACCTTGGCGCCAGGGTCGTCATCACGGACCATCATACGCTCAACCCCCCTCTGCCGGACGCGCATGGCATGGTGAACCCCCAATCCAACGGCTCCCCGGCAGTCGTGCTCGCGGGGTGCGGCGTACTGTACGGGGCTCTCGTGAGCATCTTCCCGAGCTGGGAGAACAGGGCCGACCTTCTCACGGCGGTCTCGCTCGGCACCGTATCGGACAGGGTACCCCTCCTCGACTGGAACAGGTACATCCTGGAAGAGTTCAGGAAGATAGACATAGACGAGCTGCATGGAGGCATGCGGGTACTCGCCGAAGAGTGGCCCTCCCGGGATTCAGCGTGGACCGGCGCGCTCGTCAGGCAGCATCTGACCTCCACGGTAGGCAAGGGGGAGGGATCCGGAATGGATGTCCTCCTCGATTTCATGCGTGACTCCGACAGGTCACGCTGCATCAGGGTATGGAGGGATCTCGGCAGGCGCGGCAGGCAGCGTGCCGGCATGCTCTCCCGCCTCTTCTCGCAGGCTCTGAAGAGCAGGGACGACCAGGCCGCCGCTTACGGCATGACCCTGGTCTACATGGACAGCATCCCCGACGGGATGGGCGGCACGCTGGCAAACAAGCTCAGCAGGATCACCAGGAGGGGCGCCCTTGTAGTCTCCCCGCGCGAGGGGGGAAAGCTGGTCGGGGAAGCCCGCTCCATGGGCGACTGGGACATGGCCGGCTTTCTGGTGAGCATGCTCGACCATTTCATCAGCGCCGGCGGTCACAAGATGGCGGCCGGCTTCAGCTGCGAAGGGATGACCTGGGAGGAGCTCAGGGAGCTTCTTCTCTCGAGGATTTCGGAGTATCCGGTGGATCCGGTTCCGGAGCCGCACATCGACCTGGTCATCGAGGAGCTGCCCGATCCTGAGAAGTTCCTCTGCCTTGCGCCCTTCGGCTCAGGCTTCCTGCCGCCGGCCCTGCTGAAGGGCAACCTCAGGTACCTGCTGCAGGTGGGACAGACTACAGCGAGCTGGTGTATCACGGAGGAGAGCGGGGACTGATGGGTTACCTTGTGACCGGCGCCGCGGGATTCATCGGGAGCCATCTCTGCGAGGATCTGTGTTCCGGCCCCGGCGGTCCGGTAATCGGAGTCGACTGTTTCCGCGACTTCTACCCGTCCGAGATCAAGAGGGCGAACCTGTCCGGGCTGGCCGGCAACCCACGCTTTCATCTGCTCGAGGCCGACCTTTCCGATCCCGCGGCATCGGAACGCCTGTCAGCAGCCATCCCCTCGGGAGAGGACCTGACCATCTTCCACCTGGCCGCCCAGGCCGGGGTCAGGAAGAGCTGGGGCAGCGCCTTTGCAGCGTATCTCACGGACAACGTGACCGCCACGCAGAACCTCCTGGAATGGGCTCTGCGTCATGGATCCGTTACGAACTTTCTTTTCGCGTCCTCTTCGTCCGTCTATGGTCTTCCGGCCATGCTCCCCATGGTGGAGGACATCACCGTCCCGATGCCCCACTCGCCCTACGGTGTGACCAAGCTGGCGGCTGAGAACCTCGTCAGGCTGTACACGGTCAATCACGGGATCCCGTCCGTGTCCCTGCGGTTCTTCACTGTCTACGGACCCCGTCAGAGACCGGACATGGCCTTCAACATGTTCCTCCGTGCGATACTCCGAGGGGCGCCGATCCGCATTTTCGGCGACGGAAGTCAGACAAGGGATTACACGTATATCGGCGATACGGTGAAGGGTCTCAGACTCTCCGAGTGCTGCGCCGACGGCAGGGTCATGAACCTTGGCGGTGGAAGCTCGGTTACCATTCTCGAAGCCATACGGACCATGGAGGAGGCCGCCGGCCGCACGGCCCGGCTGGAGTTTCTTCCGATGCAGGCCGGAGACGTGAAGGACACCCGGGCCTCGACAGAGCTTCTGGAGCGCACCACAGGATGGAAGCCTGTCACCCCCCTGCTCGAAGGTCTCCGCCGGGAGCTGGACTGGCTCCGCAATCAGTGACACCCACCAGTTTCCAGAACGGAAACTGGTGGGTGTCACTGATTTTCACTGAATTTCTACACGCTCAGATCGTCGTCGTCCCTCGGCTCGAGCTTGAAGTTGTCAAAGCTGTACCAGCAGATGCCGATGATTTCGCTGAAGGCGTCACCGATGTCAGGTGTGTAGGTGTAGTCCCCGAGGTCGTCCACCCGGATTTCGCCTGAGCCGTCATTGACCGCCCACTCGCCAAACCCCAGGCTGTCGGCAGTCACCGATACGTCCGATACCGAGACGAGTACGGATTCCCACTGTTCCTCCCCGACATCCCCTGTATCAAGTGCCTCAGGGGAGGGGAGCGCATGACCGCCGGAATGCACCGTCACCTCGGTCGGGTAGGAGAGCTCCGTGAACTCGTAGTATTCCTGCACCTCTCCGGTCACGGTGACGCTGTCCCCTCTGGAGAGACCGAGAATATCGGTTCCGAAGAGCGTAAGTCCCGCCCAGGGACCGCCGTCGGCATCCATGATCACGGCATAGCCGGCGGTGGATGAGTAGAATTCGCCGCCTGCTACGACGACGATACCGGTGACGCTGACCGTCTGCCCGTCAAAGGGGGAGGCCGCCTGCTGCCCCTGCACTTCGAAGCAGGTCAGGGCATCGCTGGGGCCACCGCCGCCGGAGACGTCCAGGTCGTTGTCATCTCTGGGCTCGAGGAGGTACTCCCCGTAGGTGTACCAGACCACTCCGGTCGCGGAGAGGAGGGTGTCTCCCGCCGCGGGGCTGTAGGAGTAGTCGCCCATGTCATCAGCGAGGCAGTCGCCAGAACCGTCGTCAATGAGGAATTCTCCGTAGGTCTGCACTTCGGTGACGACTGCGTCCGTCACGACGCAGAGGACCGCCTCGTACTCCTCCGCGGAAGCATCAGAAGCGGCGATGTCGCCGGTCTCGATCGGCGTCGATGGGGGCATGGCGTGTCCGCTGGAGACGATCTGCACCTCGCTGATGAAGGTCAGCTCGGTCAGGCCGTAGTACTCATCCACTGTGCCGGTGATGACGACGCTGTCACCTCTGGCCAGAGCGGCTATCGAGTCGCCGTAGAGCACGAGGCCGGTCCACGGGCCGCCTTCCGGATCGCCGAGGAACGCCACGGGACCCGATGAGTTGTAGAACTCGTCCCCGCCGACCGTCACGATCCCGGTGACCGTGACCTCCTGGTCGAGGTAGGGGGACTCGGCCTGCTGTCCCTGCACCTCGTAGCAGGTGAGGGCGTCGCCGCTGCCGCCGCCGCCGGAATCGGGGATGACCGCGGTGACCTCGTTGCTCCAGGTGGAGAGGTTCTCGCTGTCAAAGGTCCGGATTGCGTAGTAGTAGGTTTCGCCCCACTCGAGACCGGTGTCCGTGAAGGTCGTGTCCATCGGGTTGTGGATGGTCATGAGGTTCACCGCGGCAGTCGTGTCGCTGTGGATCTGAGGGCTCGTGGACCTGTAGAGCCTGTACTCGGAGAAATCCGTGTCCGGGCACATGGTCCAGGAGGCTGCTGTCGAATTCGTCGCGCTGGTGTTCACCTCGAGGACCGATGCCGCCGGAGGCGTGCCGGGACCCGCAGGGTTCTCGTCGTCGCCGCAAGAGGCCAGCATGACGGCCGCTCCGACAGCGAGCAGGGCAGTCAGCAGATATGCGTTCCTTGCCATTCGGGAAGCTCCTTTCAATTCAACCGCTGCGCGGTATGAGCGCGCTCCGATCATCAGCCATCAAGAAATCAATGCCGATACGTTCAGTTCCCTCCGGTCTCAAGCTGCTGCCGCAGGAGCCTGTTAGCCAGCTCCCTCATCTGGGGGTCGGAGTCCCCCGAGATGTCGATGTGTATGGAGAGCCTGATGATAGGTGTTTCGCACCTGTCGCGCGAAGCCGGAGTGATCTCGGAGATGTCCGGAGTCGCCTTCTCAGGCACTGCGGGTGCCGCGGGGGCGGAAGGAGCTGAGGGAGGCTCCGCAGCCTCGGGTTCTACCCGGGGAGGCTCCGGCGAGGCAGGCGGCTCGATCTCGGCTCCCGGTCCGACTGGCGGGATCTCGGCAAGGTCGCAGAGGACCTTGAAGGTGAGCACCATGTAAGCCGCATCCGGGTCCGAGACGCCGGTACTCCTGCGGAAGAAATCCATGAGCATCGTTCCGTCGGTCGCATGGGCCTCCGGGACCTCTGAGAAGAGCTGCCTGTAAGAGTTCCGTATGGACCGGCCAAGCACTCCTGCCGCCCCGGGTCCGCTGGAGTCGCTCCACAGCCGGGTGGGGACTCCGACTGCATCCGTAAATCCGAGAAAGCCCAGAAGATCGAGCAGTGATGTGTCCACCTCGCGCCTGAACCCGAGCCCTGCAAGGTAGTCCCTGTCCACGGTCTCTGGCGGGACGGACCTGACGGAGCGTTCGAGGAGCTTCTCGATGCTCCCAGGGTCTCTGATGGCCGGATAGCCTTTCACGAACACCTCCTGGTATGACCTTTCGTCTCCTGCAACAGAGCAATTCATAAGGGCTGGGGACGCTTCTGACAAATGCGGAAGAGAGGCGCGCCATCCGACTGACGTTGCAGAGGAGTCACAGTATAGGCATGATTGCAGGAGCGAAACCATTTTTCGCGAGTCTCTGCCTCGTCACCGACAACACGTCCCGGAGAGTATCTGTCAGGAGTTTCAAAATGAATTCATTCATCAGGATTCTTATCATCACGGTGTCTGTTGCAGCGATTTCCTGCGGTGACGGGAGAATCCATGACGATGACTGGATCGTGCGGTCCGATCTTGACATCCTCACGATCCGGGAGCTGTCCGACGACTGGGCGGATCTGGACTCCATCAGCAGTGCAAACTTCCTTGCGGAGGAGAATCCGGCCAGGGCGTTCATCGAAGCACGCGCCTGGCGTATGCTGCTGGAGGAAACCGTCCGTGATCTCGGCTACCTTGAAGATCCTTGGATTGTCTCCTTTGAAAGATCCTGGCTGAGGACGGAATCCTCGATCGCGATGAGGCGCATTCTGGAAGGCCGCGAGGAGGCCTCCGTCACCGGGGAAGACATTGCCGCCATGGCTGACCGTCCGGGAGAGAGGGTGTGGCTTTCTCTTGTCTGTGCGGACGCGGAAGCAGTGGATCTCGGTCCCTTCGCCCGGTTCGAGCTTCCGACCGACCTCGCGCAGAGTGTCGATTCGATGGCTCCCGGGATGGTTGTCGAGAGCGCGGATGGTCTCCGTGTGAGACTGGACTCGATCACTACGGATACTGCCTCCAGCAATGCTGCGGGCGCCGCGGCGATCGACAGTATCGCCATTCCGATCCTCGTGCAGGGCAGGCTGAGGTTCGAGCAGCTTGCCGCTCTGACGGAGATGAAGGGCAGCGGTACTATCAGCATCGACACCGTCACGATGGACCGTCTGGCGCTCATGTACGCGGATTCCTCCAGCGTGCCGGCCGGGTCCGGGGTTCTCATGACCTGTGAATACGGAACCTGGACCGCCGATGATGTTTCCCGCGAAGTGGCCTTCTTCCAGACGAAGCTCCCATTCATCCCTGCAGATCGGTTCTGGATGGGGTTCGTACTGGACAACATCCTGCAGCAGAGTCGTCTGGAGGAGATGTTCAGGGGCGAGTACCCGGCGCGGTACGATTCGCTCCGAGCAGAGGCGTCCGACTATGCCATGGGACTCGCCTTCGACGAAATGCGCAGCGACTCGGTCCTCAGCCATCTGGAAGCCGATCCTGCCGCGGATGATCGTGCTGCAATCGAGGCCGATTCCACCGATGCCTGGCTCGACAGGCTGGCCGGGAGCCGGCATCTGCTCCTGAACGAGGAAGCAATCAGCAGGCTGCCGATCGATCCCGGGGAATGGAACCAGGCGACTCGTTGAACATCCTGTGATCCTGCCAGTCAGCGCAGGATGGGGGTGACATGCGGAAAGCTCTTCCACTGGCGGGATTGACAGCTTACGAAAAATGGTACATTAGTCTATCATGGTGCAAACTGGCAAACCTGTTCACTGTAGGATGGAGGAGTTCTTATGAGGTCCATGTTAGTTCTATGCGCACTCATGGTCGGCGTTGCCTTCGGAACCGGGAGTGATCTCGGGCATAGGGGTCCATACCCCACGGGTGCTTCAATTGGTGAGTTTCCCGGTACTGATGATGTGATCGTCAGCCAGCCATTCATTTTTGCGAACATGACCAACGGTCTGGGATGCAACAGCGCCAATAGCTGGATGATCGCGGACGACGCCACCCCCGCGGGCAGCATACCCATGGACGTATTCGAGTTCTGGACTCTCTACACCGGCTCTCCGGCTAACACCTGGAAGATACAGATTCGCGACGACGCCACAGGTCCCGGGACAACCGTTCTCTGGACCCAGGATGTCATCAATGTGGTCAACACGAACACCGGCCTCTACGGTTGGAGCTATCCGGTGTACAACTGCCTGGCCACCCCCGTGGCGCCGACCTACGCCCCTGTGGGCGGGACCAAGATCTGGCTCTGCTTCCAGAGCCTGGATGGTTCCGCGGTCAGTTACTTCTGTGCCTCCAACATGACCTGGGCGCAGGAGTGCTTCTGGAGCGGGGATAACGGTTCCAGCTGGAGCAGCAGCACAGCCAATTGGGGCGTAGCGTACGAGCTCAACATGATCGTTACCGGTACTCCCGGCTCGCTGGAAAGCAGCACATGGGGGACCATCAAGAGCACGTTCTAGTACTACAAGTACCGGTTCAGGACAGGGGGGAGGCGCAAGCCTCCCCCTCTTTCATTACGGTAATGCCTCAATGCCGCAATTCACTCCGGTTGATCGGTTCCGGATGGGGTTCGTGCAGGGCAGCAGCCTGCAGCAGTGTTGCCTGGAGGTTCCAGGCTCGCAGCGATTCCGCCAGCCGTCCCGGCTGCGCCGCGCTATGGACAGCGGATGTCATCAACGTTACGAATACGGCCACCGGCCTTTACGGGTGGGGCTATCAGGTATACGACTGCGTAGCCCTCCCACTCCCGGGCAGCTCTACCATCCAGTCCCTGCGACCAAGATCTGGTTCTGTTTGCAGAGCCAGGGCGGGTCGACCGCCTACGTCGCCGCCGTAAACCAGACCTGGACCGATCCGTGCTGCCAGAGCCCGGACAACGGCAGTTCCTGGGTAATCACCTGGTATGAGGTCTTCATGATCATCGGCGGCACTCCCGATGCTCTGGAAAGCGGCACCTGGGGGGTCATCAGAAAAGCCCTGGAGCTGTAGCTTCATGGCCTGGGAGATCCTGTTCCGGAGATCGGCAAAGGCGGAACTTGAAACCCTCCCGAGAAAGACCAAGCTTCGGGTTGCTGCAGCCATCGAAGCCTTGTCCCTGGAGCCGCGACCCGCCGGGTGCATCAAGCTACAGGGGATCCAATACTGGAGGATCGGAGTCGGGGATGTAAGGATCATCTATTCAGTCGAAGACGGGCGGCTGGTCGTGATCATCATACGGATCGGCCACCCCCGGGAAGTGTACCGAAGGCTCTGATCCCGGGGACCGCCCGCTCATTACTCCGGCAGGGCCGCCTTCACGGTCAGCGTCTCCCCCTCCGACCACTCGATCCGGACTGCCCGTGTAACGCTGAGAAGGTCCGCCTCGAACTCACGCAGACCGGGCAGGTCATGCCGCGGGACCCTCACGCTGATGGTTCCCAGCGGCGCGGCCATGCTCAGGCTGGCTTCGCTCTTGGCCCGCCTGGATTCCTCCACGATCAGCAGGGCCATGTCGCCCAATCTCAGCGCATCGTCATCCTCGAATCCGGGCTCGGGCCAGGGGGCCAGATGGATGCTTTTGTGCCCTTCCGTCTTCATGAAGAGAGCCTGGTACAGCTCCTCGGTGATGTGGGTCAGTATCGGCGCGAACAACCGCAGGGAGCCGTAGAGGGCCTGGTAGAGAGCGAACTGTGCTGCGGTCCTGCCCTCGATGTCTTCCTCGGAGTAGAGCCGTGACTTTGCGATCTCCAGATAGTTATCGCAGAGCGCCTTCCAGAAGAAGTCCTCCGCCTCCCGCATGCCCACGGAGTACTCGTACTCCTCCATCCCGGCCGTGGCCTTCGAGGCAGCGGCCGAGAGACGGGCGAGCACCCAACGGTCGAACGGCCTCAGCAGGTGCTCCCCGCCGGGCCGGAAGCCCTCCAGCCTTGATTCGGCGAACCGGGAGGCGTTCCAGAGCTTGGTGACCAGCCTCCTGCCCTCCCCGAGCACATCCTCGCTGAAGAGGACGTCGGTCCCCAGCTTCGAGCTGCATGCCCAGTACCGGAGCTCATCCGCCGAATAGTTCTGCAGTGCCATCAGGGGATCACCCGCGACGTTGCCCTTGCTCTTGGACATCTTCTCCCTGGAGGGATTGAGGGCATGGCCGCTCACCATCACGTGCTCCCAGGGGATTCCCTGCCCGTGCAGGTGCGCCTTGGCGATCGTGTAGAAGGCCCACGTGCGGATGATGTCGTGCGCCTGGGGGCGGAGGCTCATGGGGAGCAGACCTTCTCGCTCGTTTTCCTCTCCCCACCTGGCGTTGATCTGTGGAGTGAGGGAGCTGGTCGCCCAGGTGTCCATCACGTCCGACTCCGGTCTGAAAGAGCTCCCTCCACAGGATGGGCAGGGTTCCTTCGGAGAGTCCTCCAGCGGATCCACCGGCAGGTCGGCCTCCCTGGCGAACACCGCGCCGCCGCAGTCCTCGCAGAACCATACGGGGAAGGGAACGCCGTAGTAGCGCTGCCGGCTGATGCACCAGTCCCACCTGAGGTTCTCGACCCAGTGGTCGTACCTCACGCGGAAGTGGGGCGGGTGCCAGCTGATCTGTTCCCCGCGCCTGCGGAGCTCATCCTTCTGATCGAGTATCCTTATGAACCACTGCATGTTGACAAGATACTCCAGGGGGGTGCCACAGCGCTCATGGACGTTCACCGCATGCTCCATGTCGCTGCCCCCCGTCAGCAGGCCGGACTCCCTGAGCATCTCGACCAGCACGGTCCTCGCCTTTTTCCAGTACATGCCCTCGAGGGGTCCGGCGAGGCTGTTCATGTGTCCCCGCCGGTCAAGGACGATACGGAGATCGAGTCCATAGTCCTGCCACCAGGAGATGTCCGTCGTGTCGCCGAAGGTGCAGCACATGACGATGCCGCTTCCCTTCTCCATCTCCACCCTGGCATCCGCAAGGATCTCCACGGCGTGGCCGAACACCGGCACGATGACCCTCCTGCCCTCCAGGGTGCTCCAGCGGGGGTCGGACGGGTTGACGAAGACCGCGACGCAGGCGGGCAGGAGCTCAGGCCTCGTGGTGGCGATGGGGATTGTCCCGCTGCCGTCCTCGAGAGGGAAGCGGAGATTGTGGAATACGGACGGGAGCGTATGGTCCTCGGTCTCGGCCTGGGCTACCGCCGTGCCGCACTCGGGGCACCAGAGGGTCGGAGCTTCTTTCCTGTAGACCATGCCCTTTTCCAGGAGGCGGAGGAATGATCTCTGGCTGATGCGCCTGACCCATGGGTCAATCGTCGTGTACAGAAGGTTCCAGTCACATGAGAAGCCGAACCGGGTCCACAGATCGCGGAACTGCTCTTCGGCGCCCTTGGTCACCTGGAGGCAGAGCTTCACGAACTCGCTTCTCGGCATGTCCTGCGCGCGTACCCCGAGCGTCTTCTCGGTGAAGCGCTCGCTCGGGAGGCCGTTGTCGTCGAAGCAGAAGGGGTAGAAGACCTCCATTCCCTTCATGCGCCGGTACCTGGCCATGACCTCGGCCTGGACGTAGCTGAAGACGTGCCCCATGTGGATCTTGCCTGAGACCGTGGGCGGCGGCGTGTCGATCGAGAAGACGGGCCGGCCTGAGTCCGGATTGAATCTGTAGATGCCCTCATCGGCCCAGAACCCCTGCCAGCGGGGCTCGGCTTCCATGGGCTCGTAGCGTTTCTGTAGAGGCACTTGGGTTCCCTTCCTGCGTGGAGAAGGCGCTTTCCGCGAGGGGGGGAAAATAACCCCGGGAAGCATCCTGAACAAGTGAGCCTCCTCGGTTGACCGGAGCTATCCGCAGTGTAATCTTGCACCTGTATGCAGGCTCAGGCAGTAACGGATGAATCCCCGGGCGGCATCGGGCCGAATCGCCGTTCGGGCGCAGACAGGGGGCGAACTCCCTGAAAGGTACGGAGCAGGTTTGACCGCTCCCGCAGAGGAAGCCGCCCGTGTGAGGGAGTCCGTGCTCGAACTCCTCGTGGGTACGGGCAGCGTGCTTGGGCTGCAGTGCATCTCCTTCGTCCTGGAGACGCCGGCAGAATCGGTTCGCGGCTCTCTCGGCAGGCTGACGTCCGAAGGTCTCCTCGAACGTCGTCAGGAGCATCACTCAAGCGGCTGGCGCATCGCATCCGACCAGCCCGCCGCGGAAACAGCCGTCCTTCCCGGGAGCCTGGCAGATCGCCTTGTCGAATACACTCTCACCTCACCGGGCGCTACTCTCTCCGAGATGATGGCTGCCATCGGCCAGTGCCGCGGGAAGCCCGAGGAGAGGATGAACCTGTTCTTCTCGGCCATGCAGCTGGCCAGGGAGAACGGCGAGTTCAGGATGGTGGCCGGCCTTGTCGAGGAGACCATTAAGCGCTCTGAAGACACCCTTCCCGAGTCCCGTGTGATCGTCGTCCTCCGGATCATGGACCCCAGGCGGCTGCGGGAGCTCGACAACAATGCCGCCCGGGCGTTC
>Ga0209450_10001825_pt1 | contig 10739 bp, 4 predicted proteins | sample FrelakmetLWP11LW_FD_187149 | JGI IMG/M metagenome (GOLD analysis project Ga0209450, IMG submission 187149) | Freshwater lake sediment microbial communities from the University of Notre Dame, USA, for methane emissions studies - LWP11 LW (SPAdes)... | ecosystem: Environmental > Aquatic >... | reverse complement strand
ACTTAGCTGGGGTTTGTTGAGCTTTAGACTCATTACTTTTAGAAGCATCATTCTGATGATTTGATAACTTTAAAAGACCATTGATTTTATAGCCACAGGCTCCCTAAGAGCAACAAATTTCTTTGTGATTGAATTTCACCAAACTATTTCGTAAAAACTAGCAAAAAAGTTAAGAGAAAAGCAATTTATGACATGAGACAATTCTTAAATTATAAATTAAATCAAACTTTTGATTAAACTATCTAGCTCACCAGATGTCAAACTTTCAATAACAATATTAATTAAAAAATTCTTAATATAACTACTCATTCAGAACCAAATGTAAACTGAAAACTGAGAAGGTTTGATCTTTAAGGCTTTTGATCTTTTAGGCTTTCGATCTTTTAGACTTTCGATGATATAATCTTTCGATGTTTTAGTCATTCGATAATATAGGACATTCGATAAAACCGTCATCGATAAATTCGGAATCGATAAAATGGAATTCAATAAAATAGGGTTACACGGGTTAATAGAATCAAATTGAACTAAATTTACGAGCCCCAAATTACTCTTTTATAACTAATATATGTCTCTGGTTCATTTGCTGATTGTTATCAATTGGTTTATGTTATCAGTTTGGGTCTGGCCCAAAGTGATCCTATTAAGCGGCATCTACTGTATCATCAAAACGACTTAAGGTCTAATTACGTTTTATTTGAATTAACCCAGCGGTGCCCAACCTAGTGCCCGCGGGCATTTTTTTGCCCGCCAAGTCTTTTTAAAAGGCCCGCAAGACTTAATTTAAACATTGTTATTACGAATTATATTACAAAACATCATTTATTTTCCCATAATGCCGCACAGTAAGGATTTTTTTTTGCCCGCCGTCACTTTTTGACCAAAATTTTTGCTCGATTGAGAAAAAGGTTGGGCACCCCTGAATTAACCTCATCAAATTATATCACGTCATTAATAAGGTAATAACACAAAGCTAATACTTAAATGAACGCTAACTCAAAAGGATTCCCCGATCTTTTTCAAAATTAAATGTCCCTGTTTTGCATAAAGACGGTCACTTCATATTTGATGACTAAACATTTATTTTTTTCTGTTTTTTTTGGCCTATTTTTAACACATCTACATCTACTGGTGCAAGAGGGGTTCCTCCGAATAGCGTTCTTTCAGAATTCCATTTCTTCAGTAAAAAGCAACTGTTTGAAAAAGAGAAAATTGATTAAATGCCCTGAAGGTGAATTTTTGGACTTTTTAATACCACCCTTACTAAACCATTATTCCACTTTTTAGCCCCATGACTTTTCCCCTGTGGGCCTCCACAAATTCTGATTTTCAAAAGAACAGTACTAGCAAGTACAAAAATAACATGCGTTCTACGTGTTAGTGACATTCTTTTTTCAATTTTGAATTGCATTTCAAAAGAAGGGCAATAAATTTTGAAAGGACGACATTCGGAAGAAAACCCAATCCTCCTCAGATCCCAATGACGTTTCTAAACCTGTAATAAAATTTGCGATGAATTACAGCTGGAACAAAAAGCTCATTTTTTTCGTGAAAACAAATTGAGACGTTTAGACTAAAAAAATGTCAGTGGAGGTTTGCAACAACCATTTGTCTTGTGAAACGAAACTTGATTCGAAACGAAAAACGAAAAACGAGATCAATCTTTATCAGACGTTGCAACTTGTCAAGGTCAAAATAATTGGAAGAAAAACTCCAATTTTCTAAATCGTCGATTTAAACATCTTGTCGACTTCAAATTTGTAGGTTAGGTTAGGTAGTTTAGGTTAGGTTAGGCTACGGTACGTTAGGATACGGTAGGTTACGTTAGGATAGGTTTGGTCAAGTTAGGTCAGGTTAGGTTAGGTTAGGTTAGGTTAGAATGGGTTGAATTAGGTTAGGTTGGGTTAGGTTGGGTTAGGTTGGGTTAGGTTGGGTTAGGTTGGGTTAGGTTGGGACAGGTTAGGTTAGGTTAGCTTAGGTCAGGTTAGGTCAGGCTAGGTTAGGTTAGGTTAGGTTAGGTCACCTAGTTTTATAGTTTTAGAATTCGTTCCGACCCCCGATAACTTTTTTTAAATTACAATTATTAAAAACATTTTGCAATCCATTGATCAGACCTTACTTTTCCGCAGTACGTGCTTCCAGTTTTCGTGGTTTTCTTTCAATTGGAAGCATTTCTGCGATTTAACGAGACAATGTTGGGAAAAGGGTTCTTCAATCCCACCGGTGTTTCCATCTCATTAATAACAACAATGTCAACATAAAGTTTTGATTACAATTTTAGGAGAATTTGATATGTTTAACAGGGTGCAGGTGCTACGTTCGACTTGACTTTGTTGGACAATTGAAATCGAAGAAAAGTTGTTCGACAACCTTCAAAAGTTGGGATGTTCAACTCAGATTATGTTCAACATGGAAGCAGCAATTGTCGAACATTAAATTAGTCGAACTAAATCCATGGCCCAAATTAAGTTTGACTAATTCCAAATTCAGCTTTAGTTCTACTTATAGACCTAACCTAACCTAAACCTAACCTAACCTTACCTAATCTGACCTAACCTGACCTAACCTGACCTAACCTGACCTAACCTGACCTAACCTACAAAAGTCAAGCAAAACATTAATCGAACTAAATTTGGCCGTTGATTTAGTTCGAATAATGTTTTGTTCGATTAATTAGTCGAACAAAACATTATTCGAACTAAATTGACAGCCAAATTTAGTTTGATTAATGTTTTGTTCAACTAATTGAGAGTCGAACTAAATCAGAAACGAGTCAAACTAAGTCAAAATGAATTGTCAAAGAAAGAATTGTCGAACATCACACCTGCTTTGGTTTAACATGCCTAATAATATCTTCCAGTTAGCTATACACATTTCCAGAAATAAATATTGCAGAACTGGCTTGATTTATGAGTGCGAATATTTGTTGCAATTCCATTTTATATATTAAATTCTCAAGGTTAAGCAATTATTTACCTTTCTCAATAATTTGACAATTTACAATTCCAAAGAAAGATTTGGTCTATTACAGCTGAAAAGTTTTAGCAAGGAGAAAATTACATTCTTATTAGTATGTAACAAATATTGGACTGCACATTAGACACAATTGTAAAAATTGTCGTATTGTTAAAAATGTACTTTTTGCTTTAATTGTTAGTTCCATAACTTTACTTTAATTGAAAACATTTACTTCGGTGGAAAAAATCGACTTTTTATAATGTGTAATTTGAGAATAGTTGAAAGACAAAGTGTTTGAATGGCAATCGTTTATTCATCAAATAAAGATGGGAAGAATGTAATTAATTATAAAGAAAAGTTGTAATGTCGAGTTAAATAAGTGGCAGGTATTTTCCATCTTGGATATTGAAATAATCTAATTAGCAGGTTTCATCGTCAGTAGAATAAAACACAGAAAATATCGTATTTTAGACAGAGTGGAAAAAAGAAAAAAATCATTTTACTTTTAATTTCTTTACTGTTTTCCAGAAGAGGTATAAATAATGCTTTGCTGAATTATTTTCGGGTCAAAACAGGTCCGAAATTAAACTTTAATTCTAGGAAAAATAGAATGACTTTGTCCTCCAAAGAGTAACACTTTACATGAAAATCCAGCAGGGAGATGGAATCGGACATTTTCAAGGCTCTTAGAAAGGTAAAACAAACGTTACAATAATCATGTAGTCAAGTGAAACAATGATAATTGGTTTTCATTTGGCAAGTGAAAAAGTTTGAAAGTGCGTTAGAACAAAAACAATTTGCGGGTATTGGAAAACATTTTCCAACGTTTTCATAAGTGTAAGTGGAAAGTAATGGCGTCATCTGTTTTCACTTTTTTTGTGTTGACATTTCGCAGCAAAAAATATCGTCGTTTGCATCGAGAATGTGAAACTGAGAAACGAATAAAATCGAAAGAAACGACATTTTAGGAGGAAGGAGAGATTTCGTTTTCTACATTCTTTTAGAGTTTCCTAAAAACGTTCTTATCGAGGGATGAATAAACTTTTGTGAAACTAAATTGAACATTTACGATATTGTTATGCTCAAGACATAAATCCGGAAACTAAATTGCTTTCTTTTACATTTTTGGATTTCTATTAATCACGAGAAAGTGAACATTAAGTGAGAAAGTTTCAATACCTACGATAACTTTAACATTAGTTTTTTTTATTTAACCTCAATACAGAGTTGTTGAAAAAAGCAACCGATTTGAATGAGCTTCTTACTTACTTTCACTTTATAATTTACATTCAATATTTTTATAGAGTAAAAACTAGTCAGGAAGACACGAAAAGCAACCCAAAAAGTAAAGTAAAACAAATATGTGCCAATTAGTCAAAAGTACTCGTCGGGTTTGGCTCAATCACTCGTTTACCAATACTGCCCGCGTTGATTAGTAAGTGGGTCGTTAAAATATGACTTGTAACAAAAAAGGAAAGATTTCTGCAAAAGCCGAAATACTGATATTACATTTTATTAAAGAAAAACCTCAATACTTTATTCTACAACATATTCGTGATATGGATTACCTTTCAATTTGGCAACGAAAACCTAATTTCTTTGGCAACGGAGACAGAAACGGATTTTAGATACAAAACCTGATCCTACATTTATAATTAATAGGTCCATTTCAATTCTGATGTCTAAAATTACAGTTTTACGTTCATTGATTAAACTTTATGATGCAATATAATTTTCTTTATCAGAATAGACCAAAACAATTAATTCCAAAGCCTCTTTCTTAACTTGAGGAGGAATATAGAAAAGAATAAATAAAGAATCATTCCACATTCACCCTAACCATTGAATTTAAAATCTATGGAAAACTTGTGTACTTTTTTGTTTGTCTTCAATGATTTAATTGAGAAAAAAAAGTTTTCGTTTCAAAAACCGAACTTTATTTTCCCTTTCGGTGAACTTCAGAGACTTTGAAATCTGATCTCAGGTTCGATAATCGGATTTTGTTTTATCTGACTTTTCTTCAATTTATTCAGGCTTAAACAAGTTTTGACAAATAAATGAAGGATTTAAAACCTCAAATATGGTATTTTTTAACTTCATGTGGAATCAATCTTCACAGAAGCAATATTGTTTTTGTTTTGTTTTGTTTTTACAAATAATGGCTTATAACATTGAACTGAATTGTGATCCTTTTTTTCTGACAATAAAATCAAATTGTAAAGGAGAAAGTTTTACAAAGCGATTGTTTCATTATTACCGTCAATTGAAACGAACGTCTGCTCATCTCTTTTAGTGTTTTTGTTAAAGGATAAGTCTACTTTTGTTGAGAGTGTTGTCAGCATTGATTTAATTCACAAGATACTTTCTAATAGAAAGTGAGTAGGAGACAGAGTGAAAAGAAAATCTAATTGTTGATTTCAAAGTTTTTTCATTGAATTTTCAAAAAACAATAAAATAAAAGTCGGCATTTTTGTTTTTCTGAAGACTGATACCAATCAACTCTGATTTGGTAACGTTCGAATTAGCTAGGTTAGGTTCAGTTTAGTAGAAAATCTACATGTGATATACTGAATGGGAGATTCAAACAGTTTTACAATCATCTATTTATCTAATACAGTATACAAATTTTTTCAATGTTACCAAGATTAATATCTCTAGCTATCACTCGACTCGTTTTTCTCACACCCTTCTGTGTTTTACGACCTGACGTGAGTGCGATGACAGTGCAAAAAAATTACTTCCTTCAACCTAAAGTTTTCTTTGAACTTGATGTTTTTTTAATTTTTTTCTTTGCACTTGATGTTTTTGTACTCTCAAACAATTTCGTTTTTTAATTGCAAGTGAGGTTTAATTAGACGCGAGCTTTTGCATGGCAATTGCCTTTTTGTGAAATTCAAACTGTTCGATGAAAATCGGTCAAAATTACCTTTTTAGTAAGAAAATTGTTTTTTTTCGTAGAAGCCATGTTTTAAATATTTAGTTTTAAATCATAACAATCATAAAAACTGAACTTGTATGTATTTTTACAATCCCTAAATAACATTCATTAGTTAAGTAATAAGGAAGACAAAGAAAGACTCATTAAAGGAATTAATATCTTTTGTAGATGTATCACAATTAGAATCTTTGAAGCACCACCATCTGTGACCTCATTAAGTAGCATCACCAGATATAAAATTATTTCTAAGTCGCCATTAACTAAATATACACACTTGTACGTGTTTTGTAATTAAATGTTTTTGTACCGTTTGCACTTTTAATGGCAAACATTTCTGCTTTAAAAACAGTTTAATATTCGTTATGTTTGTTAGTTTTAGTTACAATTTCAGCAGCATATTCAGTCCATAGATCCACGCGGGCATAAAAAATTGAAATCCATGTTGTAAGTAGGGTTCTGGAGTTTTTTTCACTTAGATCTCTTTCATTTTGGAAATTTTAAAACATGGGTATGTTATGATTTTGGAGGTGGAGGGATCTTATTGATGAGAAAAATGTTGTATTTTTGCATTGTGATATAATGTTTTGGTTGGAAGAAGTGTGCTACGTGCATTTAAGATTTAATTAGGCTAAATTATTCTAGATGATATAAATCGAAAAGAAAATAACCATTTAAGTTCAAAGTAAAATTTGCAAAGAATTGCTTAAACTGAGATGCACATTCACATAAACTGTCTGCAAGGGGGGCACTTTTACAATTTGAAAACAAATACTTTCTACTTGAACAATATCAAAGCGAAAACTTCTTTTCCTAAGAGATGGAATTTGTTTTCGGATTATTTTATTTATTTGTTCACCATATGTTTGTTTCCCAAGGCCTTTGAAGATTGGAACAATTGTTTTTATACTAGAAATTGAGTTTTTTAAGAAGTTGTCACAAAAATTAAAATCCAAATTTTATATTTGTTCAGCTGTTTTAACTGAAACAAATGAATACAGTCAAACTCGGTTATAACGAACTCAGTTATAGGGAACTCTCGGTTATAACGAACAAAAACAATTAATTGGTTGGTTCAGGTCATTTTACTGACAACTCTTCTCGGTTATAGCGACCAAAACCCGGTTATAACAAACAAAACCCAGTAAAAAAACAGTTTTTTTCTCCAAACAATAACATAAACAAATGAACTTGATACATAAAGTAGTACGTACAAAGAGTTATTTTGGACTTGGTTAAAATCTGTGTCAATTTGATCACATTAGCCTAATAATAACATTATTAGTGATCACACTAAGTGGTTTCCACTCTATCTGCGTATACAAAAATGTAGTTTAACAACAAAGAAGGCTTCCTGGTTATAACAAACCCCGGTTATAACGAACAAAATTTGCCGGTCCCATAGAGTTCGTTATAACCGAGTTTGACTGTATTTATAATCAAACTGTAAATGTGTTAAGAAATTCTAAATATTTCCAACTTTTTCATTAATATGATTTATGCAAAAAGTTTTCAACATGAAGAAAACATTTGATTTAATGATTATATTTCCGCACAAAAGTTTGGAAATTTGCAATTACTATCAAGCCAGACTTTTTATGAAAAGAGCTTAATTTCGGGAAGGAGAAAAAACAATTCAAACAAACTTTTTCTTCCCTCGAAATGGCTCCTCAGAAAAATGAAAATGAAAATGGAAATGAAAGTGGGAGTACTTCATGCAAAAGGCAATTTTCTAAAAGTCTGGTCAAGTAAAAAAAAAGTGTGTGGTAAAAAAGTAGTCGTCTTCAGCCTGTAGCTTTACAAAATTCAGCAAATATCTCTAACTTACCATTTAAAAAGCTTGATTGCTGGAATATAAAATCAAAAAAAAAAATTTCTTATTAGAAATGTCCCGAAATAAACTCAGGCAAAGACAATTTTTTTTTTAAACGGTATATCGGATAAAATAAACTTTTAAAATTATAATTACCACTTCTTAAATCAAACTATAAATGCGCAGTTCAAAAATTACCCGGTGTAAGAGTTGAATGTTCCAATCTGCCATAGCTTTTAAAAATCATAGAATATGTAGGGAACATTTATTGTTGATTTAAACAAATTGTTGAAAGATGAAAGAATGGAGCGAGATATGATATGAGGATATGCGTGAAATATATTCTTTTTAATAAAAAAGGAACAAATTTGGTCCAATCTTTTTGAATGGTCAAAATGTGAAAAGCTATTATTCGAACAGCTGTAATTCGAACTCAGTAATTCGAACAGTTGTATTATAAACATTCGTTATTCAGCAATTGACCCCATCAGGTAGAACTTTGAATTTGAAATGTCTAAAAGTAAAGCTTAAAGTATAATCTGAAGTAAACAAAGTGCTAAATTATGTGGGGAATCAATGCCTGTCTAAACAGATTCATCATTATCAGATTATCTAAATTAGATTTTGCTCAAAGATCGTTTTACATCGATCAGATTACAAAACTGAAACAGAGAAAACAGATTCAAGTTGTTTGTTATTTTTGACAGTTTTTTTTCCTAATATTACAATATGCTTTTTTCTTTCAAGAGTTCCGAAAATTAGAAGGAAAAAAAATTGCTAAACTTGATCTGGCAAAGATTTTGCAAAAGTCAAAAATGTTTATCATATCGGCAAGTCACCTTTTCCATGTGAAACTTTCCGATACTTTGAATGGCCACAAAATGCTTTCTGTAAAATATTTATTGAAGAAATTTTGATGGAACATACATTTGAGTGAAGCAAAGCCAAACAGAGTTGACAGCTCAAGCTATAACATAATTTCAAACCTGAATTTTTTGAAAAACTTTAATTCTAGAGCGTAAAACAAAATATAATGTTAAAAATTTATCGACATTTTTAGATTCTAACTAATGAGACAATAAAACCATATAGTTTTGTTATTAAAAATCAATCAGAGTTTTTATCTGCGAACAAAGCTATTACGATGATGATGTACAGTTGGAATGGAATTAAGTGGAGCAAATAAAAAATATATAAACTGACAATTATCTCACTGTCAGGCTATTTTTCTTAATCACTAACACCTGAATTTGCTAATGTACACTTTAAAGGTTCTTTTAATGTATAAAACATGTACAGTAATACACATTTGTTACAATTTAGTACTATAAAATTAAATGACGTTTTTAATTTTAAAAACACACTTAAAAACAAATTATGGGTGAAATTGTTATTTTTTATTTCATTTCTTGGTGGTTCTTGTTGTGGGCATGGGAGTAGTTGCTACTCAAATAGGTGACCTCACCGTAGTTGTAGTACCCCAAGAAGTAAGTAGACAGTAAGTGGCTTTAGACTTTATTGCATGTGCTCGTGCTCCATGAGCTAATCAAAGAATCATGTTCAGGAAATTGTTACATTGGTTAGTCAACAAGGTTAACAGTTAGATATATATGGATTGTACTCTTGGCTAAATGTAGAGTTCTATGCCCAACCTCCATTTCTTTTTCTTTTTCTAATTCTATAATGTTACAAGCCTTTTTACTTGGACCTTTTAGGTACTCTCAAGTCTGCAGACTTCATTAGCGATTTTTCAGCTTTACCTGATACATATCCTCCAACCCTTTAACTTCAAGTTTTATTTGAAAATTGTCTATAAAAGGGGTCTTTATGAAGCAAAATATAAGATAAGGATTAATTAGTCGATTTTTTGTCATCCTTGTTTGACAAAAGCAACATTCCCAGAAAAGTCGTCGATCTCTGTAAGTGATCTTGGCACTAATTGACTACTGTTAATTGGGTTAAATTTTTTGCACCGAAAAAAGTTACTTTTTACAATCAAGCTTTCGCAAGAAATTAACAATTGTTCAAACAAAAAAGACAAAAAATCGGAATTTAGCTCAGGGACATTAATTGGCTGGCAAAGTTAATTAACTTTGTTACATCTTCCCAGCGTTCCTTAGTTTGTGTTTCGTAGATTCAAAACCATTGATAAGCTAATGCAATAATGAAGCTTTAATACACAGACAGTAATTAACAGATATTGCTTTAAAGAAAGTACAGACGTTTGGAGGTACAAAATGAAAGCAAATTTTGATCTGTATTGTTTTCTATAGATGCTTAGTCCGCCTAAAACTCTTAAGTGCAAATCTCATTTTATTTTTCAGATTTTTTTTGCATTTAGTTGAAGTTTTTTGACAATTTATATAAAAATAATATAAGTTTCAACAACAAAATTTTGCAGCATTTTGTTTTCCTCCAATTCTGAATAAAACTTCTATTTTACATACATGTAGTGCAATTTTTCTCATGGCTATGCAAAAGGTATTTTTAAATACATTGACGATGAATTAAAAAATTAACAATACATACAAAGGTAGGAATCCAAGGAGCTTACAGTTCTGTTAAGTAACTTGGTTGGAACAAGGAAACTTGGTAAGGTTTTGTGGAAGCCTGATGGGCTGCACTCAACAAGACCAAATCGGAAGGGTAAAAGAAACACCTAAATTTCCTTTATGTAATCTTTAAAATTGAATCAGTTAAGTTATTATTTGTGATTGGTTTATTTAAGGGTTTTATAACAAAAGTATTTAATTTTAAATGATAAGCTATTGTGCAACTAAACAGTATTTTAAAATAATCATTGTTGTATAGTAATAAGCCTAACTGTCAACGTTAGCTTGTTACGCCGCTATTTCTAACTGCCACTATTACGTAACCATCATGTGCGCTTGTTGTAAAGAATACCGATGCAACCTTAGTAATACACGGACTATCAACCTGCAACGTCTTGTTTCATTATTGGTAGCAGCGGTTTTTCTGATTACTACTTCAACGTTTTCAGTTAAACTTCGAACCCTGTATTGCCTCCAAAAC
>Ga0209450_10001824_pt1 | contig 10740 bp, 8 predicted proteins | sample FrelakmetLWP11LW_FD_187149 | JGI IMG/M metagenome (GOLD analysis project Ga0209450, IMG submission 187149) | Freshwater lake sediment microbial communities from the University of Notre Dame, USA, for methane emissions studies - LWP11 LW (SPAdes)... | ecosystem: Environmental > Aquatic >... | reverse complement strand
CACGATCGGCAACGGGTGGCTCACGGTCCTGCCCTTCGGCCGCTTTGCCATCACCTTCTACGAAAAGATCGGCGGCGAGGGGGTACGCGTGTACCTCGACCCGGCGAAGATGGAGTCCTGGCCGGTAACAAAAACCTGGTTTTTCAAGTTGAAGCCCAAAAAGGAGCAGGACCCCGAGCGGCTGCTCGAAGAGATCAAGGAAGCCGGGGAAAAACTGCTGAGCGTCCAGCGCGTACGCGTCCAGCCGGAATCGGTAAGACGAAAAAAAATGGGGCCCGTGGCCGGCTGCCCGCAGTGCGGCGAGCCCTACCCGATCCGGGATGGCGAGCGCTGCAAGGCCTGCCAGGGGGAGTCGCCGTATCTGGAACAAGGGGACACCCGTCATCGTGAGGGCCTTGCCCCAGGGCCGAGAGATTGATTGCAGAGGGATATACGGGAAAGCCTGCGTTGGCAGTCTTTCGATATGATCATCAGGAGCCGCGTCGGTGAACGTCAAAATGAATCAGAAGCGGATCGCAGATCATGACGGATTGCTGGAGATGGGTTGGTCCGCCATAGACACGGAGGATTACGGAAAAGCCCTGACCCTATCAAACATGATCCTCGATTCGGATCCCGACTGTGCCGAGGCCTATAATCTCCGGGGAAACATCCGGTCCATCCTGGGACACCACGGGAAGGCCATAGAGGATTTCGACAGGGCAATTTGTCTACGGCCGGCTTACGCGGAGGCTTATTATTTCCGCGGCCTCAGCCACCAGGAACTGAAGGCCTACAGGGAAGCGGCCCGCGATTACACCCGGGCCATCCGGACAGGCCTCGATATCGCCGAGGTCTACAATGCCAGAGGCGCATCCCGCGCCCAGTGCGGGAATTACCCGTCTGCAATCCGCGATTTCAGCATGGCGATCCGGCTGAAGCCCGACTTCGCCCTGGCCTGGTACAACCGCGGCATCACCCGCGCAAGACTCGACCCGGACTCCGCGCACGCCATCGCCGATCTGATCCGCGCGAAAAGCCTGGGTTGCGAACCGGCGGCGGCCCTGCTGAACAAGGCCGGTTCCCACTGAGCACCGCCGCCCGGATCCCGTCGTCTTAGCCTGACGGCGGGCAGCCGTCATCCAGGCCTTGAGAGCAATTGCACGGGTACGATCTGACCGCAACGCAGCCACTCCGTGCCCTCCGGAATGCAGATGAGCCCGCTCGCCCCGGCGATCGCCTCGATTCGGCTCCTGCTTCTGTAGAGCGCCACGCCATACTGACCCCGCTCGTCAAGGGTGACCGCGGCATCCCTGAATTCCGTCCATGCCCGATGCCGGCTCTTCACGTCTTCGGCCAACCGGGCATGCACAATCGGAAGCGGGGGCTTCGCGTCGCCTTCCATGCGCACGAGCGCGGGCAAGGCAAACTGCAGAAACGCCATCTCGTTGCTGAGCGGGCCGCCCGGCAGACAAAAGACCGGCGTGTTTTCCCAGGACCCGAACGCGATCCCCTTGCCCGGGCCCATTCGCACATAGTGGAATCGCTTTGCCCAGCCCAGTTCGTTCAGTACGCCGACGACCAGGTCGCGCTCGCTCCCCCAGGCGCCACCGCTGGTCAGAATGACATCCACGTGAGATAAGCAATCTTTCAATGCCCGCTTGATGTCGTTGACATCGTCCGGAACGACAGATGTAACGCAGGGAATGCCGAAGGAGGCCAGCCATGCATCCATGGTGACCAGGTTGCTGGCGTAAAGCTGACCCACGTGAAGCGTTTCACCGGGCGCCACGACCTCGTCGCCGATGCTGATGATCGCCGCACGCGGCCGGCGGTGGACCCGGATCGTACTGATGCCCGCCGCAGCTGCCAGTCCCAGACGGCCCGGCGTGATCCGTTCCCCCCTCCGGATGATCGTCGCCCCGGCCGCCACCTCGACGCCGGCCTGCAGAATATTCCGGCCCGGACCGGCATCGGCCCGGATGAAAACATCCCCACTCGACCCTTCCTCGCAGAACTCACCGGAAACGACCGCATCGGCCCCGTCCGGTATCGGCGACCCGGAACAGAGCCTGATGGCCTCTCCTTTCCGGATCCGGCCGCCGAAGGAAACGCCGGCGAATGAAGAGCCGATGACGTTCAGGCGGACGGGGGCGTCCCTTCCGGCCCGGTCGACGTCAGACGATTTTACGGCAAACCCGTCCTTCAGCGACACGTCGATGGAGGGATAGCTCACCGTTGCGGCAACGTCAGCCGAGCCGACCCGGCCTGCACACAGATTGAGCGGATGCTCTTCATCCCCCAGCGGCCGGACATCCGCCATGACGCGCTCCAGGGCTTCCCGGTAGCCGATATAGCCCGTGCCTTCATCAATCTCGTTTGGGTCCCTCTTCACGTGACAACCTCCTTCATCGGGTAAACCGTTGAGCCGGCTTTTTTGCAGTACCGACCCTTTCCCAACGGCACAAACAAAAAAGACTCCCTTCCCGGGAGCCTTCTTTGCACAAATTCGGAACCGGGATTCTTTGTACGGCTCCGTACATGTTCAACACTGCGAGGAAATCATCTCTTCCGTCGAAAGAGCGGAACAGAACACGGATGGAATCATGATGCCTTCCTGATCCGGCAGGGCAGATTCTTGATGTTCGGCGTCCCGAACTCCTTCCCCAGCTTCCCGATCGAGGTCAGCATGTTGAAGTTGGATTTCCGCCAGTCGAACTGGGTCTCCGGTGCGCCCTCCGGGAACCACCACCCCAGAGCGGCGCTGACCACTTGGGGATGGATGATGTCGGTGACGCGGGCCTTCTGGGTGATAGCCCCGTATTTCGTCTCGATGATCACCTCGTCTCCCTCGCTGATTCCATACTTCGCCGCCGTATCCGGATGAATCTCCACGAGCGGGTGGGGCCTCTTCTCGCGCAGCTTTGCGACCCACCGGTACGATGACAGCAGATAGTAGCGGCTCTTGGCACTGATGACGAGCAGGGGGTACTCGGGGTCGTCGGGCTCCGGGAACCCCGTGAATTCCGGCAGCGGCTTGAGGCGGAACTTCTCGGCTGTGCTCAGGCGCAACTCCACCTTGCCTGTGGGTGTGGGGAATCCCTTGGCCTCGTAGGACCGGTTGCCGGCAGGGCCCTTCAAATAGCCTTTCTCGACGAACTGGCTGTACGTCAGCCCCGCCGGTTTGACGAGATCCTCCAGGAACTCCTCGTGATTTTCGTGCCACAGCTCAGGGGAAGACACCCTCTTGCCCAGTTCATTCATGATCTTCATGTCCGGCCAGCACTCCTCGGGCGGTTCGACAACTTTCGGCCGGGCGAGGATCATGCCGTGGCCGATGCCGTAATGGCCGATGTCGTTCATCTCGTATTGATGGGCCACGGGGAAGACGATGTCGGCCATGGCTGCCGTGGGCGTCATGAAGATCTCCGCAACGGCGACGAAATCGAGGCTCTTGAACGCCTCGTAGGTGAGCCTGCTGTCGGCCCAGGCGACCATCGGGTTCGTGCACATCCCGTAGTAGCCCCTCACGGGGTACGGTTTGCCCTCCAGAACGGCCTTGCGGAAGAATGCCGGGGCAACGGTCATCAGCCTCGGGATGACGCGGTAATGGGCGCTGATCATCTCCGTGCGCTTGTCGGGGATCAGATCGGCGCGGACAAACGGGGCAAGCCCCATGATCTTGGGATCCCGGGCATTGACGTTTCCACCGGGGATCTCGAGATTGCCGGTGACCCCCATCAGGCAGGCCAGGGCGCGGGTCGCGTCGAACAGGTTGACATCATGCTCGATGGCGTTCCCCCACTGCAGGGCCGCGGGCTTCGCCTCGGCGTACATCCGGGCGGCCTTGCGGATCGAATCCGCGGGGACCCAGGTGATCTCGGCGACCTTTTCAGGAGAGTATTGTTTGGCGTGCTGCGCCAGATCGTCGAAACCGTGGGTGTACTTCTCCACGAAGGCCTTGTCGTAAAGACCCTCGTCGCAGATCACATGGATGATCGCCAGTGCCAGCGCCTGGGCCGTGCCGGGACGCAACTGGAGCCAGAGGTCCGCCTTTTCGGCAAGCTCGGTCTTCCGGGGATCGACGACGATCATTTTTGCGCCGCCCTTCAGCTGGGCGCTCACCTGGCTGTAGATCTGCCCCTCTTCGCTGGTGGAGGCCAGGTTGCTGCCCCAGAAGAACATCAGTTTCGTGGGGTGGTGCAAATCGGCGACGGGATAGAATCCGCAGGTGTGAAGGCCCGTGATCTCCCGGCCGGCATGACAGACGTCCTGGGAGGCTATGACGTTGGGGGAGCCGAAAATGTTGGCAAGGCGGATCAGCACGAAATGCTCGAGCCCCTTCGGCATGCCGACGCCGAACCCCACGGCGCGTGCCCCGTGTTTTTCCTTGATTTTCAAGAGGTTCTCCGCTGTCTCGTCGAGGGCCTGTTCCCAGGAGATTCGCTGCCACTTCCCCTCACCCCGCTCCCCCGCTCTCTTCAGGGGATGCCTGAGGCGGTCCGGATGCGTCAGGCGGTCCGGCGACACCCTTCCCTTGAAACAGGTGTAGCCCTTGTTGAGATACCCCTCCGGGTCCCCTTTCACCTGGACAATCTCGTTGCCCTTGACCCCGACAAGCAGGCTGCAGCCGCCGTGGTCCATGCGCGCACAATGTGTTTTTACCCAGCGGATCTCCTCAGGCATCTCTTCGCTCCTCTCGCGGGAAATTGGATGGAATAGAAAAACATTGCATTTGTAACAAATCCCCGGCCATATGTCAATTATGGCACAAATGGCCCCGGCAGCCCTGTCCCGCCGGGCTTGATTCTGCATCGGCAGTTCGGTGGCAGAGGGAGCCGAATGCTTCATCGAATCGCAAATATGGCCCGGAAATATTGAGGAAACCCTTCCTGAGGAACAGGCGGAACCTATATGCCATAAATGACATATGTTGTTGATATCATTCATCATCCGGCCAAATAACCCTTGACTTCTTGCGTCCTTTTTATTATAGGAAATCGCCATTTTCAGGTGGTCTCACGCCTTTATCTGTTCTATTTTTTCCGAAGGCGCAGCAGGATTGTTCCCTGATGTGACGGTCCCGCCGGAAAATGACGTCTCCGATCCGCCCGTTCTACAGAGAGAAAGAGAGACCTCCAGGAAGGGTGGACGATGGGTGCGGCTGGAAACGGCCGTGCCTCCCGCGCTTGGAAAGGAGACCCGGGGAAGGGAGAGAAATTCCCGCGACATTCTTTGAAAGGAGAGAGGGTTTTTATGGATGTCAGCAGAAGAGGTTTCCTGAAGCTCTCCGGCGCCACACTGGCGGCCAGCGGTCTCGGCATCAGCCTGAGCCCCGCCAGGGCCAATGCCACGGCGCTGAAGACGCTCTACACGAAAGAATCCCTGACTGTATGCCCTTACTGCTCCGTGGGATGCGGCATTATCGTGTCCGTCCGCGACGGTAAGGTCATCAACACCGAGGGGGACCCCGACCACCCCATCAACCAGGGCTCGCTCTGTCCCAAGGGCGGATCCATCTACCAGATGGCCAACAACAAGAACCGGCTCGACAAGCCCCTCTACCGGGCGCCCTACGCGACCGAGTGGAAGGAAGTCGAGTGGGAATGGGCCATGGACAAGATCGCCCGCAACATCAAGACGAGCCGAGACAAGAGCTTCAAGGCCCGCAATGAGAAGGGCGAGTTGGTCAACCGCACGGACGGCATCGCCTCCGTCGGCTCGGCCGCCATGGACAACGAAGAGTGCTGGCTTTACCAGAAATTCCTGAGGGGGTTGGGTCTGGTGTACATCGAACACCAGGCCCGGATCTGACACAGCGCCACTGTACCGGCTCTGGCAGAGTCGTTCGGACGCGGCGCGATGACGAATCACTGGAATGATATCCAACACAGTGATGTAATTTTAATCATGGGCAGCAACCCTGCCTCCAACCACCCCATTGCCTTCAAGTGGATCACCAAAGCCATGGAAAAAGGGGCGAAGGTCATCTGTGTTGACCCCCGCTTCACCCAGTCGGCCGCCAAGGCGCATCTCTATGCCCCGCTTCGCTCGGGCACGGACATCGCCTTCCTGGGCGGCATGATCAAGTACATCCTGGACAACAAGCTCTACTTCGAGGAGTACGTCAAGCGGTACACCAACGCCACCTTCCTGGTGAACCCCGACTTCAAGCTCCCCGGAGATAACAAGGGCGTCTTCTCGGGCCTCACGGGCGCGAAGTACGACAAGGCCACCTGGAGCTACCAGACCGATGCGTCCGGCGTCATCAAGAAGGACCCCTCGATGACCGACCCGCACTGCGTCTTCCGGCTCTTGAAGAAACACTATTCCCGATACACCATCGAGATGGTCAACAAAATTACGGGAACGCCCGTGGCCAAGCTCGAGGAGATTTACAAGCTCTACGGTTCAACGGGTAAGCCGGACAAGAGCGGCAATGAACTGTACGCCATGGGGTGGACCCAGCACACCGTGGGCGTGCAGAACATCCGTGCGATGGCCATCATCCAGCTGCTCCTGGGCAACATGGGCATCGCGGGCGGCGGTGTCGCGGCCATGCGCGGCGAGGCCAACGTGCAGGGCTCGACGGACCAGGGCCTGCTGTTCCACATCTGGCCGGGCTACATCGGGACCCCCCGGGGCTCCAACCCCACCCTGAAGAGTTTCATGGATGCCAGGACTCCCCAGACCAAAGAGACCAAAGCGCTCAACTGGCCGAAGAACACGCCCAAGTACATCGCGAGCTTCCTTCGCTCCATGTACGGGATGAACGCCACCCTGGAGGAGGCCTACAGCTACCTGCCCAGGCTCGACGACGGCGTCGACTATTCGTGGCTCACCCTCTTCGACCAGATGTACAAGGGAAAGTTCACGGGCTTCTTCGCCTGGGGCATGAACCCGGCGAACTCCGGCGCCTCCTCCAACAAGGTGCGCCAGGCCATGACGAAGCTCGACTGGATGGTCAACGTCAACCTCTACGACAACGAGACGGGCTCCTTCTGGAGAAGCCCGGGGTTTGACCCGACCCAGGTGAAGACGGAGGTCTTCATGCTGCCCTGTGCCTCCTCCATCGAAAAGGAAGGCAGCATCTCCAACAGCGGCCGCTGGATGCAGTGGCGCTACAAGGCCGTCAATCCCGTAGGGATCTCGCTTCCCGACGGCGACATGATGGCCGAGATCTACTTCAAGGTGAAGGCCCTCTACGAGAAGGAAGGCGGCCCCAACAAGGAGGCCATCACGAAGCTCTCGTGGAATTACGGCAAGTTCGACAGCAAGGGGCATTACCACCTCGACGTCCACGCCATCGCCAAGGAGATCAACGGCACCTTCCTGGCCGACAAGGTCGTCGAGAACCCCGCCACGAAGGAAAAGATGCCCTTCAAGAAGGGCCAGCAGGTCCCCAGCTTCGCCTTCCTGCAGGACGACGGCTCCACCTCCTCGGGCGACTGGGTCTACTGCGGCTCCTACACCGACGCGGGCAACATGTCCGCACGGCGCGGCAAGGCCGACCCCACGGGTATGGGACTCTTCCCCCAGTGGGCCTGGTCCTGGCCGGTGAACCGCCGGATCCTCTACAACGGCGCCTCGGTCCACCCCGACACGGGCAAGCCCTGGGACCCGAACCGGCCCGTCATCAAGTGGGACGGTGCGAAGTGGACGGGCGACGTGCCCGACGGAGTGGGCGACCCCGGCAGCGGCCGCGGGCCCTTCATCATGAAACCCGACGGCGTGGCCTCCCTCTTCGGGCCGGGCCTGGTTGACGGTCCTTTCCCCGAGCACTACGAACCGATGGAGTGCCCGGTGGAGAAGAACCTCATGTCGCCCCAGTTCAACAACCCCGTGGTCAAGCGCTGGGAAAAGAAGGGCGTTGGGACGGACACCGATGTGGATTCCATCGCCTCCTGCGACCCGCGGTTCCCCTTCATCTGCAGCACCTACCGCGTCACCGAGCACTGGCAGACGGGCCTCCAGACCCGCTGGGTGCCCTGGCTCGCGGAGATGCAGCCCGGCATGTTTGTCGAGATCGGCGAGGAGCTGGCCAAGGAGCGCGGATTCGCCAACGGCGAGCTCGTTACGGTCAAGACGTCCCGAGGCGAACTCGACGCCGTGGCCATCGTGACGCCCCGCATGAAGCCCTTCAACATCGACGGCAACACGATCCACATGGTGGGCATCCCCTGGCACTTCGGCTGGGCCACCACGGCGGCGCGCAATTACAATGCCAACGACAAGAAGCCCGAGGTCTTCACCACCGGTGATGCGGCAAACCTGCTCACACCCTACGCGGGGGATCCCAACACCATGATCCCCGAGAGCAAGGCCTTCATGGCGAACGTTGTCAAGAAGGGGGTGAAGTAAGATGGCTGAGAAAATCAAACTCTACGATGACTCCAAGTGCACCGCCTGCAGGGGCTGCCAGCTCGCCTGCAAGCAGTGGAACGCGCTGAAGGCCGGCCAGACGAAACAGTGGGGCTCCTACCAGAACCCCCCGACGCTTCAGCCCAACAACTTCATGATCATCCATTTCCAGGACGTCAAGGACGACAAGGGCGGCCTGAAGTGGCTCTTCCGCAAGGAAGCCTGCATGCACTGCACCGACGCGGCCTGCGTCACGGTCTGCCCCTCCGGGGCCCTTTTCTACAACAAGGACTTCGGGACGGTGGGCCTCAACCACGATCTTTGCATCGGCTGCAAAAACTGTGTGGCAGCCTGCCCCTTCGAGGTTCCGAAGTACGACGCCTCGACGGACAAGATCACCAAGTGCGACATGTGCGAAAGCCGTCTTGCCAACAACATGACCCCCGCCTGCGTGAAGGCCTGCCCCACGGGCGCCCTTTCCTGGGGCGACAAGGAGGCCCAGTTGAAGAAGGCCGCGGCCCGTGCCCAGCAGTTGGGCGGGTCGGCCACGGTGTACGGCGACAAGTACGTCGGGGGCACGCACCTGATGTACGTGCTCTCCGAAAAGCCAGCCACCTACGCGGGGATCCAGATCGACCCCTGCGTTCCCTGGAGCGTCACGCTGTGGAGGGGCTTCCTCAAGCCCGTTTCCCTGCTGGCCGCGGGAGGCATCCTGGTGGGCTCGTTCCTGCACTACCTGATCAAGGGGCCCAAGCTGCCCTACGACGATGCCGAGGCAGGAAAGAAGGAAGGGGGTGAATGACCATGAAACCTGGAATGATTCAAGCAACGGATGCCTTTGAGCGGATCGTCCACTGGACGATGGCGATCTCCTGCATCATCCTGTTCATCACGGGACTGGGAATGATGTTCCATTCGCTGAACTTCATCGGGACGATCGTCGGCGGAATGAAAAACCTGAAATACATCCACAACCTGACGGGCCTCGTGTTCGGCTTCTCGCTGATCTTCGCCATCTCCATGTGGTGGAAGGAAGCGGGCGTCATCGAAATGCCCGACGACCTCGAGTGGGTCAAGTGCGCCGGCGGCTACCTCTGGCACGTGGAGCACCCGCCCGAGAGCGGCAAGTACAACCCGGGCCAGAAGATGTTCTTCATCGCCGTGGCCCTCTGCGGGCCCATGATGCTGGTCACGGGACTTCTCATGATGTTCCAGATCCTGCCCATGTCCATTACCCGCTGGATGTACACGCTGCACGCCGTGGGGTTTGTCACCCTCTTTGCCTTCTTCTTCGTCCATATCTACCTGGGGACGATCGGCAACCCCGGCTCTTTCCAGGCCATGATCACCGGCTGGGTCACCCGCGGCTGGGTCAAGAAGCAGCACCCCAAGTGGTTGAAGGAGATGGAGCATCACGGAACCCTCGTCGTCTACGGCGAGGAGAAAAAGCCGGCGGCCGGAGGGCACCACTAGAAGATAGAAGTTGAGAAGGTAAGAAGTTAAGAGGTTAAGAAATCAGGGGCCCGTTTCGAGAGAAGCGGGCCCTTCTTTTATGCTGATTGGCGTTTCAATGCAGGGGCTGCATGTGAAGCTCCCCGCCCACAGGGCGGGTCTTGTGGGACGCGCCCCCGGTCACTTGACGATCTTGAAGATCTCTTTGAACTTGGGATCCTCCGCCGTCCGGACGAGCTCAAAAAGCACCATCTCGGTGCTTGTGAGGCGGGCGCCCTCGTCGCGCATCTTTTCGATTCCGATCTCGCGGTTCATGACCGTTCTCGAGGATACGGCATCGGCGACGAGGTGGACCTCGTAGCCGAATCCCAGCAGGTCGATCGCCGTCTGGTAGACGCAGACGTGTGCCTCGATGCCGCAAAGAAGAACCTGGCGCCGCTCGACGCCCTTGAGGGCCTTCATGATCTTTCCATCGCCGCAGCAGCTGAAGTCGGCCTTGGGTATGCGCGGCACACCGGTCAGGAGCGACGCCACCGGGTCGATCGTGGGCCCCAGCTTCTCCGGGATCTGCTCGGTGACGATGACGGGGATGCCGAAGACCTGCATGCCCCGGATGAGCTTCCGGACGTTTTCCTGCAGGAATTGCCTGTCCTGCATGGACTCGTACAGGTTGCCCTGCATGTCGATCACCATCAGAACGCTGTCTTCTATGGAAAGCAAAGCCATGGTTTTCCTCCCCATAAAGTCTTGGCCTGGAGTATTGGAGTAATGGAGTGATGGAATATTGGGTCTTCATTTGTATTTACCCATTATTCCATTATTCCACCCTTCCATCCTTCCGTGTTTTCTCGAACCATTTTTCATCGGCCAGCACAACCGACGTCTGAACCTGCCGGTCGCTGATCTTCCAGTATTTCTTCAGCAACACGTCCTTTTCGCCCGGGGTGA
>Ga0209450_10001823_pt1 | contig 10745 bp, 11 predicted proteins | sample FrelakmetLWP11LW_FD_187149 | JGI IMG/M metagenome (GOLD analysis project Ga0209450, IMG submission 187149) | Freshwater lake sediment microbial communities from the University of Notre Dame, USA, for methane emissions studies - LWP11 LW (SPAdes)... | ecosystem: Environmental > Aquatic >... | reverse complement strand
GCAGATAATCCGATCATCATTGCCTTTTGCTGCCAGTTCTGAGGGTACACGGCGGCGGACCTGGCAGGTTCCATGCGTCTCCAGTACCCGAGCAGCATCCGGATTATCTGCCTTCCCTGCACCGGCAAGGTGGATCTGATTCACATCCTCCGATCTTTTGAGAAAGGGGCGGACGGAGTGTATGTGGTGGGCTGCATGGAAGGCTCATGCCAGTTCACATCGGGCAATCTTCGGGCAAGAAAAAGAGTGGAGCAGGCGCGGACCCTTCTCAACACGATCGGAATCGGTGGAGACCGGGTTCAGATGTACAACCTGTCCTCCAGCGAGGCTCCCCGGTTCGTGGAGATCGCCGAGGAGATGACCCGAAAGATCTTGGCGCTGGGCCCCAACCCGATCAAGGCGGTCCGTAAGAAGATGGCCGCATGAGAGGCAGAATCGTTCACGGATAAGAAGAGAAGGTGGAATCTATGATTGTTGCAAAGCAAAAACCGATTGAAGAGATCCTTGAGGGACTCAAGGGTTCGGGCAGGGTTCTGGTCGCAGGGTGTAACGAGTGCGTGACCGTGTGCGAGTCCGGAGGGAAAAAGGAAGTGGCGATTCTCGCGTCGGCGCTTCGCATGTACTTCATGAACCAAGGGAAAGAGGTCAAAATCGATGAAATCACCCTGGAGCGGCAGTGCGATCGAGAATACGTAGAGGAACTCCGGAAGCTCATCGACCAGTATGACGTCGTTCTCTCTCTGGCCTGCGGGGTGGGCGTTCAGTTCCTCGCTGAAACGTACATGAAAACCCCCGTGGTTCCCGGCGTGGATACGTGCTTCATGGGCGTGACCGAGCAGCGAGGGGTCTGGACGGAACGCTGTCAGGGCTGCGGCCAGTGCATCCTCGCAAGAACCGGGGGCATCTGCCCGGTATCGAGATGTGCAAAACGGCTTTTCAACGGGCCCTGCGGGGGGTCCGCCCGGGGGAAATGCGAGATTGACAAGGATCTGGACTGCGGCTGGCAGTTGATCATCAACCGGCTCAAGGAACTGGGCAGGATCGAGGACTATGAAGTCCTCCTTCCTATCAAAGACTGGTCTAAAGAGCGAGCCGGAGGGCCTCGGAAAATCGTCAGGGAGGATGTGCAATGACCACAGAGATCAAGACGCCGAGCAAATTGGAAAGGGTGCTCAAAGCAGGCCATCTCGCGGTTACTTCCGAGTGCGGTCCTCCAAGGGGAAGCGATGGGGCGGTGATCAAGAAGAAGGCGGAGATGATCAAGAACCATGTGGATGCCATCAACATCACGGACAATCAGACGTCCGTGACGCGGCTGTGCAGTCTCGCCTCCGTGATCCACCTCAAGCTTATGGGGCTTGAGCCCATTCTGCAGATGGTCACCCGGGACAGAAACCGAATCGCTTTACAGAGTGACATCCTCGGCGCTGCCTCCTTTGACGTGTTCAACATTCTCTGTCTCTCCGGTGATCACCAGATCTTCGGCGATAATCCTAAAGGCCAGAACGTGTTTGATCTCGACTCCATGCAACTGATCCAGACCGTCCGCCACATGAGGGACGAGGGGAAGTTCCTGGGCGGGGACCCGATCCAACGCCCGCCGCAGATGTTCGTGGGTGCTGCGGCCAATCCCTTTGCAGATCCCTTCGAGATCAGGGTCCCCAGGCTGGCCAAGAAGATCGCGGCCGGCGTGGAATTCATCCAGACCCAGTGCATTTTCAACGTGGAGAAATTCAAGCTGTACATGAAACTTGCAGGGGACCGGGGTCTCACTGAGAAAGCGTTTATTCTCGCCGGCGTCACCCCTCTCAAGTCCGTGGGCATGGCCAAGTATATGAAAAACAGGGTTCCGGGCATGGACGTTCCGGATGAAATCGTCAAAAGGATGAGCGGCGTGGCCAAGGACAAACAACCGGAAGAAGGCCTCAAGATCTGTGTGGATGCGATTCAGCAGCTCAAAGAGGTCGCGGGGGTCCGCGGCTTTCACGTGATGGCTATTGAATGGGAAGAGAAAGTCCCTGAGATTGTAGAACGAAGCGGGCTTTATCCGCGGCCGAAAATCGGATAAGATCGCTCAACCGTCTAAGGAGCAAGATCCTAATGCGGGGATCTCGCCGCAACCAAAGACTGTTTGAGCCCAGGCCGGGGGGTGTGCTCTCTGGCGAGTCCGCAACCGGAAATGGACTCCTCCCGCCAACCGCCCCCTTGCCCTTGAACCTTCCCCGAAGGAGGCGCATAGGTTCAAGCCAACCGGAGGGCCTTTACCAATGGGCTGCCACCATAACCCACTGAGTTTTTGGCGCCGATGGATGGCGCTGAAGAAATGGTTGCGGCTCTAAAGAGACCCCACCCCCCGGTCGGGGCTCAAATTCAACTATGCAGCTTGCGTATAGGTTTAACACTAATTTTCTCAGAAAAGATCACCCTTTCACAGGAGGTTTCGTACATGGCGGAAAAGTATATTTTAGTGGTAGACGATGATCCCGATCTGGTTGAAACCGTGGCCATGATGCTGGAGAGCAAGGGATGCGAAGTGGGTATGGCCTACGACGGCATTGAAGCCGAGGAGTCGATCAAAAAGCGCAGGCCGGATCTCATCATTCTGGACATCATGATGCCCAGAAAGGACGGGTACATCCTCTGCGCCGAACTCAAATCCAAGCCTCAGACTCGAGAGATTCCCATTATTCTTTTGACCGCTGTGGGAGAGGCCGTTCCCAGCACCCGGTACTCCCATGCGGACGGAATGGCCACGGAAGCGGATGACTACATTCCAAAGCCCATTGACACGGAGAGCCTCTGGGCCGCAGTGACTAATCTGCTCTAGCCTCTGAGAATCTGAAGGAGCGCGCAAGCTCATGACGGTCCAAGCCGCACTGGGCGGGTTCAAGATATTAAAGGATGTGGTGAGGATCTCCGTCGTCTCCGACGCTGAAGGCTTTCCTGAAGATCTCTTCCGCAGGATTGCACAGGAGAGGATTAACCTCCCTTATCTAACCCTTGTCTCTGACGGACCCTTCTGCGGGCTCAATCTCGTTGTGGAGGCTGGAGATGAAGAGAGGGCCTGTCGTCTCCTCACGGAAAAACCCGGAAGGATCTTCACGGTTGCTTCCAGAAGCGCCGTTCTCTCTCTTTTCCCCCACAAGCGGAATCCCGAAATCAGTGCGCGTCTCTTTGAAGCGTTTGAGCAGCAGAGCTTGGAACCGGATGCTCTGGCCAACTCTCCGTCCACCATCTCAGTGGTTTTGAAGCAGGACTTGATCGACAGCGCGAGCCATGCCCTTTTTGAGCCTTTCACTTTCAGCGCCTATCAAACGCCGGAGGACTGGAAGCTGGCCCAACAGGGCAAAGAAAAACTCTACAAGGAGGTCGTGGCGTCCTATCAGGAGAAGAAGCCGAAAATCTACGGCCTGGAGGTCTACGAGGGGCAGCACCTGGTTCAAATCAAATTGAACAGCGCCAAGATCACTCATGTGGGAGCCTCTTTTCGGGGATTCGCCCGCCTCAGCATGCACCTCACCTTTCTTGCCACAGGTCCGTCCCATCAAGAAGGGAAAAGAATCCTGGCCTTCTCTCTTCCTGCCTCACAAAGCGAAGCCTATGGACGAGTGATCAAGAGAATTGCTCCTCAGGTGGATTTCCGCGAAATCCCTTCGGTGAGCATTTTTTCGATGAACGGCCCTCATTTCGGCGATCGGTATGGCATTGTCAGCGAGCTGATGGGGTCTCTGGCGAAACGGCAGGTAGAACTTCTAGCCCTGAGCTGTACGATCGCCTCCATCAGCGGGGTCGTGCCCCGCCATCAGTTCGAACTTGCCCTAGAGGCCATTCAGGAACACTTCGAGGTTCCCTCGGTAACCCGAAGGGAATAGCGGAGAAAAGAGAGCTATTCTTCTCCCTCTTCTTCCTCCTCCTCGTCAAAGACGATTCCGTCTCTTTCATACTGGGCGTCTCGCAGCTCATGGGCCTTCTGCACTTCTTCTTCACTCCAGGGCTCCACGACAAGCGACTCGGATACCAACTCCCACAGATACTTGACCTCCACCTTGAGATCGTACTCTTTATCCAAGCTCTTCATGAGCTGGTCACGGCAGTTATGGCAGGGCGCAACGACCATCTTTGCGCCTGTGTCCCTGATTTGCTTCGCCTTGACCCTGCCATAGTAAATCCTCTCGTCCGAGTAAGGCATGGCCCAGGCGCCTCCGCCTGCGCCGCAGCAGTAGTTGTTCATGCGGTTGGGGACCATGTCCACAAAGCTCTTGCAGCACTGCTGCACCACCCAACGGGGCTCTTCAAAATAGCCGTGGCCAAAGGCCTTTGCCCCTTTCCGTCCGTAGTTGCAGGGATCGTGGTACGTCGTAAGTTCCTCATGGATCGTCTTGTCCACCTTGATTCGACCCGTTTCAATGTACTCTTTTAGAAGATCGTGAACAGAGAGAACTATGTACTTCTTGAAAACCTCAGGGAACCAGTTTTGCAGACCAAGCCTGGTCGCATAGTAGGCGTGCCCTCACTCCGGCAAGAGCAGGGTCTTGCACTCCAGCCTTTCCAGGTGCTCCACAATCCGGCCGACGAAGGTCTTCATGGAGGCGTCGTCACCGGAGAAAAGCCCCCAGTTGACCCCTTCCCAGTTGACCGAGGGAACGGTCCAGTCTTCTTTGGCGCTGTAGAAAATGCGCCACCAGAACTTCATGTCATCAGGCTCTCCGAAAGGTTCCTTGGAGTTAACCGTGATAAGGACATTGGCACCCTTCTTGTCGACAGGCACATAGAAGCCAGGGAACCCTTCATCTTCTAGCTCCCGACTGAGATCCGCCAGCAGAAAGAGGAAATCCGGCTTTGGAATCCCGAGATTGTTCCCCCTGTTCAGATCCATGAGCACACCCTTGTGGATGGGCCCAGGCACCTTGTCCCGCACTCGAAGGCCCCTGGCCTTTCGCATCATTTTGAGGATCTCCACGCCCTGGGGGCAGGCGTATTCGCAGCGACCGCACAGGGTGCAAACCCATGGAAAGCGGGAATCAATAAGTTCCTGGTCAAGCCCAAGAGCGGCCATTCGGACCGCTTTCCTCGGGTCCAGACCATCCACCCCAGTGACCGGGCACCCGCCGGCACAGGTGCCACAGGTGAAGCACACGTCCGCCCACTCGGGCGCCACCCGGAGCCTGCTCTGTTTTGGATTGATTGCGGCAGGTTCCATCCAACTCCTCCTTCGTCTGTTAAAATTAAATACAATTTCTACCTTGCCCGTATAGATGTGTCAATGAAAATACGCCCGTTGGATACGCCGGACTTACACACTCCATCTCCTCCTCAACTTGCGCAGAGGCTGCGGAGGGCAGACTGAAGCACGGTTTTGATGACCGCCGAATGCCCCAACCTCCCCTTTCTTGGGTGTAATTAAATTGTAGCTACATTATAAACATTTTTGTTGCCATTCCCGGATCATTCCATTATAAAGACCGTGACTTTTGTTGAACGATCAACACCCCGTTGCTATGGCGGGGAGCTAGGATGAATATACCGGGGCAACCCGGTAGTTAGACTCACGAACAGGAGGAACAGTTATGGATTTTACGTTGAACGAAGAACTGACGATGTTGAGAGACATGGTGCGCGATTTTGCCAAGGAGAAGATCGCGCCTTTTGCGGACAAATGGGACGAAGAGCATTATTTCCCCTACGAAGAGGTGGTGAAGCCTATGGGTGAACTGGGTCTCTTCGGAACCTGCATTCCCGAAGAGTACGGCGGAAACAACATGGGCTGGCTGGCCGCCATAATCGCAACCGAAGAAATCGCAAAAGCTTCCAGCTCCCTGAGGGTTCAGATCAATATGCAAGCCCTGGGGTGTGCTTATACGATCTGCCGCTACGGCACCGAAGATTTGAAAAAGAAATACGTAGCCAAACTGGTGAGCGCGGAGTACTGCGGCGGTTTTGCGATCACGGAACCGAATGCGGGCTCCGATGTCATGGCCATGAAGTCCACGGCGGTTGACAAAGGCGACCACTGGCTGGTGAACGGCACCAAAACGTGGATCTCCAATGCGGCGGTTGCCGACGTGCTGGTCTATTACGCTTACACGGACAAACCTGGCGGTGGAAAAAGCCTAAGCGCTTTCGTGATCGAGCCCAAGAATTACAACGGTATCACCACCAACAATCTTGACAAGATGGGTTCCCGCTCCTCTCCCACCGGCGAGGTCATTCTCGAGGACACCAAGGTTCCCAAAGGAAACATCCTGGGGAAACCCGGAGACGGTGCAAAGATCGTGTTCGGTTCTCTCAATCAGACCCGGCTTTCCGCCGCGGCAGGGGGTATTGGAGTGGCCCAGGCCGCGTTGGAGGCCGCCACCTCCTACTGCAAGGAAAGAGTGCAGTACGGGAAACCGATCGGTGAGTACCAAATGAACCAGGACATGATCGCTCAGGTTGTCTGCGAACTGGAAGCAGCGCGGCTGATGGTTTACAAGGCGGCTGTGCAGAAGGACCAGGGCAATGTCGGAAATACCCTTGAGGTGGCCCAGGCCAAGTACCTGTCGGGCGAGATCGCGGTGAAAGCTTCCCAGGTGGCCATGAAGATCCTGGGCGCTTATGGATACTCAACCGAATACCCTGTGGCGAGATACTATCGAGACGCACCAACCTACCAGATTGTGGAGGGTTCCTCCAACATCTGCAAGTGGATTACGGCGCTCGATCAACTGGATATCCGGAAAGCAAACCGATAAACACTGACCGAGTCGAACACCCTTCAGACACGCTGGTGCGCTGTCTGAAGGTGTGGTCGACTCCAGTCTTGACGACTGAGGAGGGAAGAATGAGACCCTATTTTGAAAAAATGGCGTTGATAGGAAAACCTTTAACCGACGCGCAAAAACAGAGCGGAAAGCCGAATGTAGAGGACATCAAGAAGGTTGAAGCGGATGTGCTCAAGGCCCTTGAGGCGGTAAAGAATGCGGGAATCCCCGCCGCCACCATCAAGAAAAGAGGACAGACGACGATTTGGGAACGAATCGAGTACCTCGTGGACCCGGGAACCTGGTGTCCGCTTCACACTCTGTACAATCCTCTGTTCAACGAGGAAGGCACCACGGGCGTGATCGACGGCCTGGCCAAGATCAACGGCAAGTGGTGCGTGGTGATCGGTTTTGACAACAAGGTCATGGCCGGAGCTTGGATCGCCGGCCAGGCGGACAACCAGCTGCGCGTGACCGACATTGCCAAGAGGCTCCACGTTCCTTTGGTGTGGCTCGTGAACTGCAGCGGCGTCAAACTCACCCAGCAGGAAGAAGTGTATGCCAACCGTCGAGGAAACGGAACGACCTTTTTCCGCCATGCGGAGCTCGAAAAACTTGGTGTTCCCGTGATCGCCGGGATCTACGGAACCAACCCGGCCGGCGGCGGCTATCAGGGCATCAGCCCCACGATCCTCCTTGCCCACAAGGACGCAAATATTGCAGTGGGCGGCGGCGGCATCGTAAGCGGCATGAGCCCCAGGGGATTTTTCGACGAGGAGGGAGCAGAGGCGATTATCAATGCTACGAGGCATTTCAAGGAAGTTCCTCCGGGCAGCGTGGGCATTCACCATGGGGTGACCGGCTTCTTCAAGGAAGTCTATGACACGGAGTTACAGGTGCTCGATGCAGTGAAGAAGTATGTGGACATGGCTCCTGCCTATGATCCCAAGTTTTTCCAGGTGGCTGAGCCCAAAGATCCCCTTTACCCGGGAGAGGATCTCAACACCATCGTCGCTTTTAACCAGAAGCGAAGTTACAGCTTCCCTGACATACTCGCCCGGATCTTCGACGGCAGCGAACACATGGAATTCAGACCCGGATATGGACCGGAAGTCTACACAGGTCTTGCGAAAATCAACGGCTTCTTGGTGGGGTTCATCGGCAATATCCACGGGTTCCTTGGAAAGAATTATCCGGAGTACGCGCCTTACCCGGCCATCGGCGGAAAGCTTTATCGACAGGGACTGATCAAGATGAACGAGTTCGTGACCCTGTGCGGCCGCGACCGTGTCCCGATCGTCTGGTTCCAGGATACGTCAGGCATTGACGTCGGAGATATCGCTGAAAAGGCGGAACTGCTCGGACTCGGCCAGTCCTTGATCTACTCCATCGAGCAGACCGATGTGCCGCAAATGTGTATCATCCTCAGAAAAGGGACTGCTGCAGCTCATTACATCATGGGTGGTCCCACGGCCAACAACCACAATGCCTTCACCCTGGGAACCCCCACAACCGAGATCTACGTGATGCACGGCGAAACCGCTTCCGTGGCTTCCTTCGCAAGGCGACTTGTGAAGGAAAAGGACGACGGCAAGCCACTCCAGCCAGTCATCGACAAGATGAACGAACTGGCTCAGGAATACTATCGGAAGTCCAGACCGATTTACTGTGCCAACCGGGGTTTTGTGGATGAGATCGTCTTCTTCCCTAACTTGAGGAAGTACATCGCGGCCTTTGTGGGATGTGTGTACCAGAACCCAACATCCCTTTGCCCGCACCATCACATGATGCTCCCACGGATTATCAAAGGATGATACTCTGATCTTCTCTTTACTTGCGATCGGCCCCCTGCTTCTGAGGGGGCCGGTTTTGTTCCTAACAAATCTGCTTGCCCTTCCACCGGTGTTGGAAATCACGATGTCTTGTCGTAGGAAACGCCAACAGCTCATAACACTCTAAAATGATTGATTAAGAAATTCCTGTCCTTTGGTTTCTCCGGCTCTTCCCTTCGAACGATGTGGCGCATCCCTACACTCCTCTGAGTGATTCCTGCCGGATCGTTTATTGAATCCTGAGGCGCTGCAAGATACTTTTCGCGGAATATCAAACTGTTAGAAAAAAACGAGCAACCCATTCCCTGTTTGGCACCGCCTTTGCTTTTGAAGTTAGGCAGATCAATTCCTCGCAAAAGGAGCGAAAGACATGGAAGAGAACATCAAGGAAGTCACTAGAGGCACTGTGGGATTCGGCTCTTCTTACCGCAAAGGAACTCAGCATGATTTGAAAACAAGATCCGAAATCGGCGCCGTATTGGGCGGACAGGTTTGGATGATCCGACCGGACAAGGATGCAAAGACCGCCAACCCTTGCCTGTGGATGCAGGCAGGCGTGGTGGAGTTCAAGAACTGCAACAACTTTTATGAATGCGCGACCTGCAAGTATGACCAAGGCATGCGAAAGCAGGTAGAGAACGGCAAACAACGGAGCTGGCAGGATGCGATGAGGAGGAAACCGGGTCTACAACGAGTCTGCCGTCATACTCTGACGGGACGGATAGAGCGAAGAGCCTGCGCCTACAACTACGAATGCTCCACGTGTGATTTCGATCAGTTTTTCGAAGAGGTATGGGCCACGAAGACCGGATCCCGGCCTCATGACATTCAGAACGTCAAGGGCTTTGAAGTTGCTTCAGGATCTTACTTCCATGACGGACACACCTGGGCCAGGATCGAGAGCGGTGGCGTGATCCGGGTAGGCATGGACGACTTCAGCCTGAAGCTTCTGGGCAAAGCGGACGCTTTTGATCTTCCCCTCATGGGCAAAGAGCTCTCTCAGGGCAAGGCCGGTTGGGGTCTGAAGCGAGAGGCGAATCCGGCGGACGTGCTGTCTCCTGTGGACGGAGTGATTGTTGAGGTCAATGGGCGGCTTAGGGAAAAGCCCATGCTGGCCAACCAGGCGCCTTATGGCGAAGGCTGGCTTTTTGCGATCCGAAATCAGGACACGAAAGGGGCTTTCAAGAAACTGATGGATGACACTGCAAGCTTGAACTGGATGGCAGCCGAAATTGGAAAATTGGAGGGCATGATTGAGTCGGTTGCAGGCCCTCTCGCAGCAGACGGCGGCTACATCACAAACGACATCTACGGGAACCTCCCGGCCCTGGGCTGGAAAAACTTGACCAGGACTTTTCTCAAGACCGAATGAGGAGGTTTGATCCTGTCGGTAACAATCGGGATGAATAAGGAGAACCAACCCCCATGACTCACTCAGCACCAGACCTTCAAGCAATGAAAGCTCTGCCCTCTTGCCAAAGGCCATGTCTTCACCACTTGGAGGGGCGGATTCCATTTAAACCGTGCACCAACGACTATCTTTGCGGCAACTGCGAGTTTGATCAATACTTCTATGACGAGTACACGGTCCACGCCGTGGTAAGGCCGGTGGATGTCCTGGAGGTGGATGGGTTCAAGGTTCCGCAAGGTTACTATCTTCACAATGGACATACATGGGTCAAAATAGAAGAGCGATCCTCTGTCAGGATAGGCATTGATGACTTTGCCCTCAGTCTCCTGGGGCCGCTCGATCGAGTGGAAGCGCCCCTCATGGGCAAGGTCATGAAGCAGGGCGAGCCTCAGATGGCGGTGCGCCGGGGCGAGCACAAGGCAGAACTGCTCTCGCCGCTGAGCGGGGTGATCACCGCCGTGAATCCAAAACTGATGAAACAGGGAGACCTCGCCAATCAGGATCCGTACACCGAAGGCTGGGTCTTGACCCTTCACCCTCAAAACCTGCGCAAAGAAATCAAAGACCTGATGATCGCCCAGCAAAGCGCGGAATTTGTGGAGCAGGAAGTGGACCGGCTCCATCATCTCATGGAGGAGGTGTCTACACCCCTCGCAGCGGACGGCGGGTATCTCGGGAAGGACCTGTTCGGCGCCATGCCTCAGTTGGGCTGGGAAAGACTGACCCGATCGTTCCTGCGCAGCTGAAGCAAAATCGAAGGAT
>Ga0209450_10001822_pt1 | contig 10745 bp, 8 predicted proteins | sample FrelakmetLWP11LW_FD_187149 | JGI IMG/M metagenome (GOLD analysis project Ga0209450, IMG submission 187149) | Freshwater lake sediment microbial communities from the University of Notre Dame, USA, for methane emissions studies - LWP11 LW (SPAdes)... | ecosystem: Environmental > Aquatic >... | reverse complement strand
AGGATGAAGCCGGCATCGACCGCTATTGCGCCCCGAGCCGCCAGATGCTCCTCAAGCTGCCCGCGCAGCACCAGACCAAGGAACTCTGTTTCCTGATCGGCGGCGACAAGACCCTGGGTGCCGCCACGGCCCGTCTTGAGCCGAGCCTGCCGTCGCTGCTTGCCGTGGTGAACCGTTCACGGACGATGTTCGGCGACTTCGATGCCGTGAAGCGCGACGACGGCGCGATCCAGTCGAAGTTCACCAACATGCTGTGGTTGAAGGATGCGCCGATCATCGTCGTGGTCAGCAGCTCGAACGGCGACGACGGCAAGCCGAACATGGTGGCGTTCACGGTCGCCGACGAGGCGTCGATGTTCGCGAAGGACGCCGACAAGGTCTCGAACAAGCCCGTCTCGCGGTAATCAGCCGCGCGCGCCCTCTCCCAGCTCGATGGCAGGGGGCTGCGCCGGAGCCGGGCCGTCGCCGGACAGCGGCACCGCGCCCGAGCGGTGCTCGAGCCAGTCGACCAGCGGCTTCCACGAATCGAGGTCGTCCTGCAGCAGGGCACCCTTCATTTCGTGGATGCCCATGCCGCATTCGGCCGAGCGCACGTAGGCCTGCGAATCACGCAGCACGGCCACGACCGGAATCCGCAGGCTTTCCAGGAAGCGCATCAGCGTCGAGAACGCCTTGGTATAGCGCCGGGCCCGGTTGGCAACGATGACCAGGCGCCGCTCGGACCTGTGCACTCGCCCAGCCAGCAGCAGGTCGGCAATCGCCCGGGATGCCGCGTGGATGTCGATGTCCGACGGCAGGACCGGCACCAGGATCACGTGCGCGTCCTGGGTGAGTTCCGGCAGCTGCAGCGGGGTCACGGCCGCCGGCGTGTCGACAACGAGCTTTTCCGTGCCCGGCGGCGTCCGCAACGCAAAGGCCCGCGTCACCCCGAGTTTCTTCTCGAAAGCCGCGATGCCGTGGATACCGGGGAGGTCGGCGGGCCGCTGCCGCAGCCAGCGCATGCTGGACCCCTGCGGGTCATGGTCCATCAGCGCGACGGCGCGTCCTGACCACGCGTAGTACGCCGCCAGGTTGGTGGCGATGGTCGACTTGCCTGATCCGCCCTTGGGGTTCAGGACCACGATTTTCTGCAGACTGGGGGCGGGAAGCTGTTCCATGACCAAAGGTTTGGGGATCCTGCCGGGACCGTACCCGACCGTCAGGGCCCGCCGCAAGCCGAAGTGCAAAAAATGCTGTTCGCGGAGCGCACTGCCATCAGCCGTCGGACGCCTGCCCGGCCGCCCGCAGCTTGGCCGCAATGTAGCCCCGATGCGGCACATGGATCAGGTCTGCGACCCGGCGGATCAGGTGCTCTTCGTACTTGTGCACGATCGCGTCGGCCTGCGCCACGCGCCAGAGCGCTTCGAGCAACTGCACCTTCTCGGCGTCCGAGTAAGTGCGGTTGACCTGCGACGTGAACTGATAGAGGTCGTGTGACTTGTCGATGTGGCGCTCGGCCTCCTCGACCAGTGCCCGGCTCTGCTCGGCCCCGAGTCCCAGCAGGGCGGCGACCGAACTCACGACCTCCTGCCGCTCCACCGCGCCAACGTCGTAGTCCGCGCGCAGGACTTCCACCAGCAGGGCCGCGACCGCGAGGTTGGCCCCAGCCTCGGGTGCGTCGGCAGCCTGCGAGGCACCCGGCCGGTACCGCGCGATCCAGTCTTTCAAACCCATGGCGTTGCCCGGTTTCCGTCGACAAGGGCGGGCATCCTGCCATTGGCACGCTGCCAAGCCAACCCGCTCGCGCGCACGCACGGGCCAACCCATAATGGCCCGCCCGACCGGCCGCGCCGCAACCTTTGACCACGGTCGCGGTCTGACCCGCGGGTATCGGGGCCAGTCAGGCCATCCATCAACGCACGAGGATCAACAACACCATGAACGTGAAGAACATGACGATCGCCGCCGCCATCGGCAGCCTGCTCGCCGTGGGCGTCGCCAGCGCCAGCGACCAACAGGGCGCGAAGGACGCCAAGGTCAAGTGTTACGGCGTGGCCAAGGCGGGCAAGAACGACTGCGCCACGGCAAGCCACAGCTGCGCCGGCGCCGCCAAGAAAGACAACGATCCGGCCGAGTGGAAGCACATGCCGAAGGAAGAGTGCGAAAAGGCCGGCGGCAAGACCAGCGACGACAAGACGCCGATGTGATCCGGCCATGACGGGCGAAGCCTCTATTGCGTCCGTCAACTGCGACCCGGTCCCGGCGCGAGCCGGGATCGGGCTCCGCTCGCAACACCACGAGTCGATCCTGACCGCCAGCCCACGGCCGGCGTGGATCGAAGCGCACACCGAGAACTACTTCCACGCCGGCGGCCCGGCCGTCCGCGCGCTGGAGAAGGCCCGCGAGCTTTACCCGCTGAGCCTGCACGGTGTCGGCCTTGGCCTGGGCTCTGCCGATCCGCTCGACCGGGAACACCTCGGCCGCGTTCGTACCGCGGTCCACCGCTTCGCTCCGGCGCTGGTCAGTGAACACGCGTGCTGGGCGCACGTGGACGGCCGGCACTACAACGACCTGCTGCCGCTCCCTTACACGGAAGAAGCCGTCGAACACCTGTCGGCCCGGGTCCGGGAAGTGCAGGACGTACTCGGGCGCCAGCTGCTGATCGAAAACCTCAGCGCCTACGTGAGCTTCGCCGAGTCGCAGCTCAGCGAGGGCGAGTTTCTCGCGGCTGTCGTCGAGCGCAGCGGCTGTGGCCTGCTGCTCGACGTCAATAACGCTTACGTGAATGCATCGAACCTCGGCCTCGATCTCGGTGCATTCTTCGATGCCGTGCCGCCTCGGGCCGTGCAGGAGATTCATCTCGCCGGCCATTCACGGCGCCGGGTCGGCGGCCGGGAACTGCTGATCGACGACCACGGCAGTGCAGTCTGCGCGGAGGTCTGGGAACTCTATGCCCACGCCATTCGGCGGTTCGGCCCGGTGCCGACGCTGATCGAATGGGACAACGACGTGCCCGCGCTCGACGTACTCCTGGCCGAAGCGGCGCGCGCGGACCGACTGCTCGAGCAGGCTCATGCCGCCGCCGCGTGAATCGTCCCCGGGATTGCGCGAAGTGCAGGCCGCCTTCGGCCGCGGCCTGTGCGACGACTCCATCGACGGAGACGACATGCAGGTGCTTGCACCCGACGCAGGCGCCCCCGCGTTCGACGCGCAGTTCGACGTCTACCGCAACAATGCCTGGCAGTTTTTCCTTGCGGCGCTCGAACGGACCTTCCCCGTGCTGCAGAAGCGGGTGGGCCAGGAGTTTTTTCGTCGACTGACGCGCGAGTATCGTGCGCAACACCCTTCGCGCCGCGGCGACCTGCACTGGGCCGGCGCAGCGTTTCCGGCATGGCTGGCCGTGCGCCTGGCCGGCACCGGTTACCAGTGGCTTGCCGACCTGGCGCGGCTGGAATGGGCGTGCGAGGAATCAGTCGCTGCGGCGCAGTCCCCAGCCCTCTCGATCGGCCAGCTCGGCGCCATTGCTCCAGACGCCCTGGCGCAGGTGACCGTGCGCTTCCAGCCGTCGCTGTCGACGGTCGATTCGCCCTACCCCGTCTGGACGGTCTGGCAGGCCAACCAGGGCGACGACAGCGACAGCGGACCGACGGATCTCGCGCAGGGTGGCGAGCATTGTGTCGTCGCTTGCGTTGCGGACCGCGTGTCCGTGTACCGTCTCGACCCGGCCGACTACCGCCTGCTGCAGCGGTTGCACGCGGGCGAGTGCTTCGGCGACGCCATCGCGAGCGCGAGGGTCGACGCAGGTGTGCTGGCCCGATTGCTCGCGTGGGCCTTCAGCGAGGACCTGGTCGTCGGCATCAGTCCAACCGCCCCGGGTTGAAGCCGGGCAGTTCAGCCTCATCCACCACGCAGGCCGGCTCGAGCGGCGACCAGCGCTGGACCTTCACGATCCTGCCTTCAGCAGGCGGTCGAGCGACCGCTGCGTGATCGCGTGGTAGCCGGGGCGCGCTTGTGCATAGACGCGCCGGGCAAACTCCGCGCCCTGTGGCGTCTTCAACAGGTCCGCATACAGCGGGCGGATCAGTTTCAGCCGGCCGATGCCTGTCAGGTAGCGCTCCAGCGCCGGCTCAATTCCCGGATAGCCACTGGCAATGGCCAGCCGGAACCAGGCGTGCGCGATCTCCGCGTTCTGCGATTCGGTAAGCCTGAAGCGCTGGTCGAGTTCCTGCAGCCGCGCGCGGGACTGCGGCCGCGTGACGCGGTTCAGGAAGTGCAGCCACTCCTGCGCGCTCCAGTGGTCCGTCCGCAAGGCAGCAGTCGCCAGCGAGCCCTGTTCCCAGCGTTCGCGCTGCTCGTCGACCCGCTCAAGGGCGCCCGACTGCACCAGCCTCGCGTCCGCCGGCAAGCCGGTGCCGTCGATCCAGCGCGACAGGAACTCCGGGTCGACACGGCCCGGCGCACCGGCCATCAGCCCCTGCTGCAGTTCACCCACGAACTGCGGCGTGGTCACGCTGGTGAAGGCATGCCGGTCGAACCAGCCCTGCAGGAAGGCATCGAGTTGCGCCCGACCATAGATTTGCTCGAGCTGGTACAGGAACAGCGCGCCCTTCTCGTAGGCCACGCTCGACCCTTCCCCGCCCTTGTGCAATGCCAGGTCTGGCGCCAGCGCGCCACGCCACGCCTGGTCCGGGGCGAGTTCATCCAGCGCCTGGCGCAGGTCCTGGTAGCCGACGCCCCACTCCATACGCGCACGATCCTCGCCGTACACGGCTTCCATGATGCGCCGCTCGAAATACGTGGTGAATCCCTCGTTGAGCCAGCCGTCACGCCAGGTCGCGTTGGTCACGAGATTGCCCGACCACGAGTGCGCGAGCTCATGGGCCAGCACGCCCACCAGCGACTTGTCACCCGCAATCACCGTCGGCGTCATGAAGGTGAGGCGCGGGTTCTCCATGCCGCCAAACGGGAACGACGGCGGCAGCACCAGCACGTCGTAACGTCCCCAGCGATACGGGCCCCACAAGGCTTCCGTCTTCATCAGCATTGCTTCGGCGTCTTCGAACTCGCGCGCAGCGGCGTCGAGCGTGGAGGGTTCCGCCCACACGCCCGTGCGCGGCCCCAGCGCGCGGAACTCCAGGTCGCCGACCGCCAGTGCCAGCAGGTACGAGGGAACGGGTTGCGGCATGCGGAAGCGAAATTCGGTTGCGCCGCGACGGTTGCCTGGATCGCTCTCTGCGGCCATCACAGCCACCAGCCCGGCGGGTACGCGCAGCGTGGCCGTGTACGTCGTGCGAATCCACGGCGTGTCCTGCAACGGGACCATCGACCGCGCATGCAGTGCCTGCGCCTGGCTGAACACAAATGGCATCTGCCTTCCGGCCGTCTGTGCGGGTTGCAGCCATTGCAGCCCGGAGGCTTGCGGCGACGTTGCGTAGGCAATGCGGACGCGGCCAGCGTCGCGCGGCACACTGATGCGCAGCGCGGCCCCGAGCACGTCGTCGCGGGGTGCGAGCGCGAAGCGGACGGCCTTGAACTCCGTGCGGCCCGCCGGCGCCGCCTCGACCGCTGCAATCTGCAGGTCGCGCGTGTCCAGCACGAGCTCCCGCGCGCCGGGGTCGATCCGGTCGAGTTCGAGCGTGACCGTCCCGCGCAGCTGACTCGCGGCGAAGTCCACGTCCAGGTCGAGCGCGAAACTCCGGGTGACGAAGCTCTCCGGATCGGCGTAGCTGAAGATGTCGGGCCAGTTGCGAGGGTTCGTCACGAGCGGCTCTGAGGCCGGCAACGAGCCCGCAGCCGTCGCCGCAGCAGGCCGTGGACTCGTGGTCTGACAGCCCGCTGCGACCAGCGCGGCCCACAGCAGCACGGACGTGCGGCGCAGAATCTGCATGGCGGGCGACGGACCAGGGCCGGCCCGCAACTCTTCGGAATGCTGCATCGGTCGCGTTCCTGGCATTGCCCGGCGGGATTGAACGACAAGGCCAAGCATACGGATCGGCGGCTGTCGCCGCGACCCCGGTCACGCTTGCGGTGCCGATGCGCTCAGGCCGTCAGCTGGTAGAGGTAGATCGGCGACGCGTGTGTCTCAAGAATCTGCTCGGCCTCGACCCGACCGACGACGCCACGCGGGCCGGCCGCAGTGACCTCTTCCGCGTAGACGTGGACGTTGGTCGGCAGCACACCCAGGGACACGATCGTGCGGGCGCCTGTCCTGGGATCGGCGCCAGAGATGAAACCGACGCCCGAGCCGGCCTGCAGGTTCACGCGCTTGTAGAGCACGGGGGACCACGTATTCCGCGCCAGTCGCCGCGAATCCCTGGCCGCTTCCCTGCCGAGCAGTGCCTGCATGCGTTCGAGCGGTGTCTGAATCCGTTCGCTCAGGCCGTTGAGCTGCCACTGCAGGTCGGAGCCGTACAGGAACGTCTCGAGCTGGTTGCGCTCATCGGCAATGCCCCAGCGGAATTCACAGTCGAGCGTCGGCTCACCGCTCGCGCCCCTGCCGGCCGGCACGACGGCGCGAACGCTGACGACGACGGGCAAAGGCCCCGTCGGCAACAGCAACTCACCGGCGATGTCGTCACCCTCCGACGCGTCGGCGGCTGGCGCGCCGGCGATGCGGCACCCGAGGGGGGAAATGTCGGTGGCGAGCGCAACGGTTTCCTGGCCACCAGGCCGCCAGACCCGCAGCGGCACCGGCAAAGGAAAGCGATACTCGCGCCGCCGGTCGCGAGCGGTCGTGCGTGCGTGCCGGATGGCAAGGACGGCGATGCCGACGATGACTGCTGCCCAGACCAGGGTCGCTACCAGCCCACTGGCCGGCAGCCCGCGCTCTGAGTTGAACTGCAGCAGCCCCAGCGGAATCGCAACGACATTGAGGCCGAGCACCGCGTACTGCGGCCAGAGCGCGCGCCCGGTGGCACCGGTCCTGGCGCTGGGCCCGGGCGCGACCAGGACAGCGACCTTGCGCACGAAGACCTCGCACGTGGCCGCCATGAAGACCGCAAAGCGCATCATGTCGTACTGCGCAGTGAGCAGCGCGCGGCCATGACCGCGAGCCAGTTCCTCGAACACCCACCAGCCCAGCACGGCGTACGGGACGAAGCGCGCGAGAAACTCGCGATCGAGATCGAGGATCGGCATCTTGCCCGTCGCCAGCACCGCGACCGGCGCCAGGAAGACGACCAGGCGCTGCCAGCCCTGGAAGTACGCGAGCATCGTGGACAGGTACGCAATGCGCTGGCCCAGGCTCAAACCACCCGCGGTCAGGACGCCCTCGTGGCGCCAGGCCTGCATCGCACCGCGTCCCCAGCCCAGTCGCTGCCCGAGGAAGGCATTCGCGTTGGCGGGCGCCAGGCCGAACGCAAGTGAGCGAGCGTAGTACACCGACTTCCAGCCACGCTTGTGCAAGCGGATCGTGGTGCGCATGTCTGAACCGACCGTGCCGGTCGCGAAGCCGCCAACCTCATCGAGCGCCGCGTGGCGCAGGACCGCGCAGCTGCCGCAGAATTGCGCAGCATCCAGACGGTCCCGGCCGGGCTGGAGCACGCGGGAGGCCAGCGCCTGTTCGCTCCAGACCAGGGATTCCCGCCGGTCGAGACGGTGCTGGAACGAGTCGAGGTTGTAGAAATCCTGTGCCGTCTGCACGAAAGCGACTCTGCCGTCGCGAAAGAAGCCAAGCGTTTCTTCGAGAAAATTGCGCGCCGGGACGTCGTGGGCCGCGAAGATCGCAATGAACTCGGCGCTGGACTGGCGCAGCGCAGCGTTCAGGGTGTCTGCCTGGGTGTGCATGCCCTTGGCGCGCGAGAGGTAACGGCAGCCCAGCTCCTGCGCGAGCACCTGCATCTCGAGCCGGTTGCCGTCGTCGAGCAGCCACACCTCGGTGGCCTGCTGCATCCGCTGCGCTGCCATGGCCGTGCGTCGCACGATGTCGATGGATTCGTTGACCGTCTTGATGAACACGGCAACCGTGGCGCCGTCCGGCGGAGCCTCGGCAGTGCGCTGGCGCAATCGCCAGCAGGTCACGATGTACAGCATCGCGCAGACGAAGCCGAACACCTCCGCGCCGTAGACCAGTGACGAGAGCAGCGGGGCCTCCGGATTGAAAGCCGACGGGCGCCATGACAGGTACCAGAGACCGACACCCGCGAAAGCAAGCGTCAGCAGCTTCTGGGTCAGCGACAGCATGGCACGCTCCCTCGACGGGACCGGCACGCCACCTGTGCTCGAGTGCTCCGACACGTGCAATTTCCTCCGGCGTCATGACGCTCGCGTGGTCACGACGGACCCGCTGCAGCGCGACCCGCTGCCGCCGCCGGGTCACGCGCCGAGTCTGGAAGTGGTCCGCGGTTCGAACCGGAACAAGGTCGCAATCGTGGCTGGTTATGTCATCGAGTGCCGCGGGATTCGTGATCGGGATCACGCTTCCCGCCCGGGTTGTTGCCGTCCGGTAGAATCGCGGCATGACGGCAGAATTCTCCCAGGTGCTCGCATCGATCGAGCGCGCCGCCGAATCCAGCTTCTCGGTCGTGGTGCCCCCCGACTGGCTGCAGGGCCGGACCGTCTTCGGCGGCATGCAGATGGCGCTGGGAGCGCGCGCGATGCGCGCCGTGCTGCCGGCCGAGGTCGCCGCTCTCCCCCTGCGCAGCGCACAGATGACCTTTGTCGGACCCTTGCTTGGCGGCGCACCGATCCGCATGCAGGCGCAGGTGCTGCGAGTCGGCAGATCGACCGCACACGCCCGCTGCGACCTGATGCACGACGACGGCAAGGTGGCGTGCACGGTGGTCGCCATTTTCGGCGGACCGCGCGAATCGCTGTTCGTGAAAGAGGTGCCACGACCGGACCCCGGCCGGACACCCGCGCAGTCGGGCCCGGGCGCGCCCGACCACGGCATGGCGCCGGCATTTCTGCAGCATTTCGAAACGCGAGTGGCGCGTGGCGCGCCGCCGTACTCGGGCTACCCGGAACCGAATTCGATGATCTATGCCAGGCTGCGCGACCGCGAGTGCGGCGCCGAAGACGCGCTGCTCGCACTGTCTGACGTCATTCCGACCCCGGTGCTGTCCATGCTGACCCGCCCAGCGCCCGCCAGCTCGGTCAACTGGATGATCGAGGTGCTGCGCGACCCGGGGCTGCTCGACCTCCACGACTGGGTCATGCTGGACACGCACGTCCGTGCCGGCACGGCTGGCTACCTGAGCCAGACGTCAGTGCTCTATGGTGCCGACGGGCACGCCTGTGCCGTCAGTCACCAGACGGTGGCAGTGTTCGGCTGAAAGACCCGGATCGAGCCCCAGTCACTTCCAGCTGCAGACAAGCCGCGTGTTCGCCAACTTCTCCCACAGTTACGCCGCACTGCCCGGGCAATTCCACGCGCACGTGCCACCCACTGCCGTCGCCGCACCGGCGCTGGTGGTCTTCAACGACGCCCTGGCTGCGGAACTCGGTGTGGATGTCCGCGGCCTGGACGATGCGGAGCTGGCCGCCATCTGCGCGGGCAGCAGGGTCCCGTCCGGCGCATTCCCGTTGGCCATGGCCTACGCCGGGCACCAGTTCGGTTCGTTCGTCCCGCAACTGGGCGACGGCCGCGCGCTGCTGATCGGCGAGGTGGTCGACCGCCTCGGCCGCCGGCGCGACCTGCAATGGAAAGGCGCCGGACCAACGCCGTTCTCGCGGCGAGGCGACGGACGCGCGGCCCTTGGCCCGGTGCTGCGCGAATATCTGGTCAGCGAAGCGATGCACGCCCTGGGCCTGCCCACGACCCGTGCGCTCGCCGCCGCGACCACCGGCGAACAGGTAATGCGCGACAATGGACCGCTGCCCGGCGCGGTACTGATCCGCGTGGCGGCGAGCCACGTGCGCATCGGTACGTTCGAGTACTTCGCCGCGCGCGGTGACGTCGATGGCGTCCGCACCCTTGCCGACTACGTCATCGAGCGTCACTACCCCGCACTGCGCGAGCGACCGGACCGCCATTTCGCGTTGCTCGAAGCGGTGGCCGAGCGCCAGAGCTCGCTCGTGGCGCGCTGGATGCAAGTCGGTTTCATCCACGGCGTGATGAACACCGACAACATGACCGTGTCGGGCGAGACGCTCGACTTCGGACCGTGCGCATTCATGGACGAATACGACCCGGCGACGGTCTTCAGTTACATCGACCGCCGCGGCCGCTATGCCTACGGTAACCAGCCGCACATCCTGCAGTGGAACCTGGCCCGGCTTGGCGAGACGCTGCTGCCGTTGATCGACACGGATCAGGGGCAGGCCATCGAACGGGCGACGGCTCTGGTGCTGTCGATTCCTGCACTGCATGCCGCCCATCGGCTGGCGGGCTTCCGCCTGAAGCTCGGGCTCGTTGCCGCTGAACCCGGTGACGAGCAGCTCATCCAGGACCTGCTGGACCTGATGCACGCGGAGCACGCCGACTTCACCAACACGTTTCGCGCGCTTGCCGACATCGAGGACGGCTCGATCGCGTTCGCGCCGGCGTTCGCAGCATGGCTCACCCGCTGGCGAGAGCGGGCTGCACGGGAACCGGCCATGACGGTGAGCCGGGCCGCGGCCTTGCGGGCCGCGAATCCAGCCTACGTTCCCCGCAATCACCGCATCGAGGAAGTCATCGCTGCGGCGACGGAGCACGGCGACTTCCGGCCGTTCCATGCACTGCATGCCGTGCTGTCGAAGCCGTACGACGAGCAGGCCGACCGTCTTGACTACCGCACGCCGCCCCTGCCCCACCAGCGTGTGCAGAACACCTTCTGCGGCACTTG
>Ga0209450_10001821_pt1 | contig 10748 bp, 11 predicted proteins | sample FrelakmetLWP11LW_FD_187149 | JGI IMG/M metagenome (GOLD analysis project Ga0209450, IMG submission 187149) | Freshwater lake sediment microbial communities from the University of Notre Dame, USA, for methane emissions studies - LWP11 LW (SPAdes)... | ecosystem: Environmental > Aquatic >... | reverse complement strand
ACCCCAGGGATTCCGACCCGCTGGCCGCGCTGATCTTCAAAGTCGCGATGATGGAGGGCCGCAAGCTCTGCTTCGTGCGGGTCTATGGCGGCCGTCTGAAGGCCGGGGCCGACCTCTACAACCCCACGCTGAAGCGCAAGGAGAAGGTGGCGCGCATCCTGCTCATGCATGCCAACAAGCGTGACCGGATCGAGGAGTCCGGGGCGGGCAGCATCGTCGGCGTGATCGGGCTCAAGGACGCCTCGACCGGCGACACCCTGTGCACGGCCGAGCACCCGGTGCTGCTCGAAAATATCGAGGCCTACGAGCCGGTCATCTCCATCGCCGTCGAGCCCAAGACCCGCAGCGACCAGGAGAAGATGGACGAGGTCCTGGCCAAATTCACGGCCGAAGACCCCACGCTGCGGGTTCGCAAGGACGAGGACACCGGCCAGACGATCCTCTCCGGCATGGGAGAACTGCACCTGGAGATCATCACCAGCCGCATGCAGCGCGAGTTCAACACCAACGTCAATGTCGGCCGGCCCCAGGTCATGTACCGGGAGGCCATCGCCGCCCATGCCCAGGCCAGCGCCGCCTTCGACCGGGAAATCGCCGGTCAGCGCCACTTCGCCGAAGCCGTCATCGAGGTCGGCCCACTGCCGCGCGGCAAGGGCTCGACCTACGCCTCCCGGGTCCCGGGCGAAAGCCTGCCCGGCCCCTTCGCCGAAGCCGCCCGCAAGGGCGCCCTGGCCGCCCTCGAGAGCGGGCCGGTCTCCGGTTACCCGGTGGTGGACGTGGCGGTCGTTCTCGTGGGCGCGATCCCGCGGGAAACCAGCACCGAACTCGCCTTCACCGTGGCCGCCTCCATGGCGTGCAAGGAGGCCCTCTCCCGCGGCACCCCCTTTCTGCTCGAGCCCATCATGACCGCCGAGGTCCTGGTGCCCGAAGCCTTTCTGGGCGAGGTGATCGGCGACCTCAACGCCCGCAGCGGGAAGATCGAGTCGATCGACCACAAGCAGGGCGTCCAGGTCGTCACCGTGACCGTTCCGCTGTCGCGGATGTTCGGCTACTCCACGGCCCTGCGTTCCGCCTCCCAGGGCCGCGGGACCTTCTCGATGCATTTCACCCGCTTCGACCGCCCATGAAACGAAAACGGCTTCTTCCGAAGCCGTTTTCGTTTCATCCTTCGAGGGCCTTCTTTTCGGCCTTGATCTCGTCTTCGACCTGCTTCAGCAGCCGCTCGGCGCGCTCGCGTTTCTCGGGGTCGGCGGTGTTGCGGAGGGCCTGCTTGAATTGGGCGGCCGCTGTTTTGAGGTCTCGGCTCCTCAGGTGATAAAGGCCCAGGTAGTAGTGGGCATCCGCGAGCGATCCCTGCTGGCCGAGGTTCTGCCCCAGGAAGAAATAGGCTTCCCGGTAGTCCGGCGCTTTCTGGATGACGTCCGTGTAAAGAGCGATCGCCACGGCGCGCTGGCCCAGTTCCTGTTGCGTGCGACCGAGGTAAAACAGGGTGTCGGGGTCCACCGGGATCATGCTGCGGGCGCTCTCCAGCGTGCTCAGCGCCTGGTCGAGCCGGCCGGCCAGAAAATACACCTTCCCGAGATCGCGCAGCATGTAGGGGTTGAAGGCGTTGCGGGCGAGCACCTCCTTGAGCTGCGTGATCGCCTCCGCGCTGCGGTTGGCCCGGGCCAGCACCAGGCCGTAGCGATAGCGCGCCAGGGTGTTCCCGGGATCGCGCTGCAGGGTCTGCTCCAGCTGATGCAGATCGGCCGACACATCGTTGTATTCGACGATCAAACGCGTCTGGATCCGCTCGAACTCGGCCGGGTCCGTTTTGAGGGTCGGTTTGGCCTCCGCCTTGTGATCCTCGATCCAGGAGGTCACATAGGCGATGCGGTCCTCGATCGCCGGGTGGGTCATCATGTAGGTGGGGACCTGGTCCTTGCTGAACCACTGCTTGCCGCGAATTTTCTTGAGAACCCGCAACAGGCCTTCGGTTCCGTATCCGGCGTCGGTCAGAAATTTCAAGCCGAGCTGGTCGGCCTGGGTTTCATTTTCACGGCTGAAGGAAAGCTGCGCGGTGACCCCCGTGGCGGCCGAGCCCATGGTCATCGCACCCGCCACCGCCCCGCCCCCGCCGGCCGCGCCGAGCAGCACGCCGGCCGCCATCCCCGCGATCTGGGCCCAACCCACTTTTTTGGCGAGCTCGATCTTCTGGGAAATATGCCGGCAATACACATGCGCGATTTCGTGGCCGAGGATGCCGGCCAGCTCATCCTCGCTGTCCATGGCTTCCAAGAGGCCGCTGTAGACGAAGATGTGACCGGCCGGGGTGGCAAACGCATTGTACTCGGCCTGGTTGACGACGTAGAAGCGGTAGCGGAAGGGCTGCTCCGGCATGACCGCCAGGATCCGCCTCCCCACCCGGTTGACATAGCCGGTAATGTAAGGGTCCTCCACCACCGGCAGCTTCTTGAAGATGATGCGCAGCATCTCGGCGGAAAGTTCCTCTTCTTCGCCATACGTGATCGCCCGGACCGGCGGAGGGAGGATCAGCGCGACCGTCATCGTCAGCAAAAACGCCCACACGGTAATGGAATGGTGTCGGATACGCGGCATCGGTTCGTATTCCTTCAGGAAAAGCTCTCGATGCAAACAGCATCCGAGTCGGCAGGCGGCATTCTGACCACAGGGGCGCGAAGAACGGTCGGGTGAAATGGGCTGCCGGGCGCTCGGGCGTGAGTCGATCGGAGCGGTTGTCCTTTATTGGGATACTATCTCATATTTTCAAATTCTTTTCAAAGAAACATTTTTGTGGTACACCCGGTGCCATGTCAAAGGTTATCTGCATCGCCAACCAGAAAGGCGGGGTCGGCAAGACCACCACCGCCATCAACCTGTCGGCCTCTCTGGCGGTTTTCGAAAAAAACACCCTCCTGGTCGACTGCGACCCCCAGGCCAACGCCACCTCCGGGATGGGCATCGACAAGGCGGCCCTGGAGAGCACCCTCTATGACGGGCTGCTCGGACGGGCCGCGGCCGAAACCCTCATCCGCGACAGCGACATCGCCTGCCTCAAGGTCTTGCCGTCCAACGTGGAGTTGATCGGCTTCGAGGTCGAGATGATGGCGGCGCCGGACCGCGAAAGGGTCTTGAAAAAGCTCATCGAGCCTCTGCTGGGCCGCTTCGACTACATCGTCATTGACTGCCCGCCGTCGTTGAGCCTGCTCACGCTCAACGCCCTCACGGCGGCCGACTCGCTGCTCATCCCCCTGCAGTGCGAGTACTACGCTCTCGAAGGCCTCGGCCAGCTGCTGGAGACCGTCAAACGGGTGAAGCGCGCCCTTAACCCGGGGCTCAGCATCGCCGGAATCCTGCTCACCATGTTCGACCGCAGGACCAACTTGTCTCATCAGGTGGTTGAGGAAGCGACCGCTTTCTTCAAAGACCTGGTTTTCAAAACCACCGTGCCGCGAAACATTCGGCTCGCTGAAGCGCCGAGCTTCGGCAAGCCCATCCTGCTCTACGACGCCGCCTCCCCCGGTGCTCAGAGCTATGTCGAACTCGCCAAGGAACTCTTGAATCACTCCCGCGGAAGCTCCGAGCTGATAAGGTAATCCATGGACAAACACACGCAAGCAGCGGATCCAACCCCTAAACGCAAAAAGCTCGCTTTGGGCAGAGGGCTGGGTGCGCTCATCCCCGACGGCGCCGCCGGCCCGGATGCCCCGGGCGATTATTTTCTGTGCGACATCGGATTGATCCGACCCAACCGCTTCCAGCCCCGGCGCAATTTCTCCGAGGGGGATTTGGAAGAACTGGTGAGCTCGATCCGCGAGCAGGGAATTCTCCAGCCGCTCATCGTTCGCAAGAGCGAACCGGGGTTTGAGTTGATCGCCGGCGAACGCCGACTGCGGGCATCCCGCCGGGCCGGTCTCACTCAGGTGCCGGTCGTGGTAAAAGCCGTGAGCGACAACCAGCTGCTCGAGATGTCGCTCGTCGAGAACATCCAGCGTGCAGACCTGAACCCCATTGAGGAAGCAGAGGCCTACCACCGCTTGATCACCCAGTTCAGCCTCACCCAGGACCAGGCCGCGGCGCGGGTGGGCAAAAGCCGTTCGGCCGTCGCCAATTTCCTGAGACTGCGGCAGCTGCCGGAGCCGATCAAGGAGAGCATCGTCGCAGGCGGCCTGAGCATGGGTCACGCCCGCGCCCTGCTCTCCTCCGAGATCCCCGCCCAGCAGCTGACCGCCTGGCGGGCGGTGATCGCCAAGGGGCTTTCGGTACGCGAGACCGAAGACCTGATGCGCCGCCTCAAGGCTGAAAAAAAAGCGCCGCGGGTGTCCCTGAAAGGCTCGGACGCCGCCTACCTGACCAGCCTGGCCGAAGACCTCGCCCGCCAGCTGGGCACCAAGGTCACCATCCGGACATCGGGCCGCCAGGGCCGCATCGAGATCGAGTTCTACACCCACGACGACCTGGACCGGCTGATCGAACGCCTGCGCCAGAGCAAGCCCTGAGTGTCTTCCCGGCGCCATGAGCCTGCACATCATCATCGACGGCTACAACCTGATCCGCCAGTCGACGGTCTTGAGCCGGCTCGACCGCCAGGACATCGCCCGCGGGCGGGACGCCCTCATCGGCCAACTGGCCGCCTATCGCCGGCTCAAGCCGCACCGCATCACCGTGGTCTTTGACGGGGCCCGGGCCCCCGAGCTGGCCCCGCCCCGGGACCGGGTGAAGGGGATCAGTATCGTGTTCTCCCGCGGGGGGGAGCTCGCCGACAGCGTCATCACCCGCATGGCCCGGCAGGAGCGGGAGCAGGCCCTGGTGGTGAGTTCGGATCAGACCGTGGCGCGCACCGCCGCGGCCTGCGGCGCCGCCGCGATCGAATCCCTGGAGTTTGAGTCCCGGATGGCCATGGCTGCGGCGATGGAGGGGCTCGACGGTTCGGCGGAGGAACCGCTCGATCGCCGGGTGTCGACCCGCAAGAAAGGGCAAGGGCGGCGGCTGCCGAAGCGGGAGAGACGGACGCTGCAGCGTGCATCGAAGCTGTAGAAGGGTGTTTGGGTAGTTGGGGGCTTTGTGTTTGGTGTTTGGAAGGAAAGGCAGCAGGTGCAGCCTTGCCGCTATGGGAGAAAGCCGCCGCAGGCGGTGCCTTCAATTTTAGGCACTTTGGGCATTTTAGCTCACTTTAGGCACTATCTTTTGCCGTGAAAATCGTGGTCGCCAAGATGTCCGGCTTCTGCATGGGCGTGCGCCGGGCCGTCGAGATGGTGCTGGATGCCCCGGAACGTCACCCCGGCCCGATCTGCACCTACGGCCCCCTGATCCACAACCCCCAGGTGCTGGAGCTCCTCGAATCCAAGGACATCTCGACGCTGAAAACCATCCCGGACTGCGGCACGGGCACCGTCCTCATACGGGCCCACGGGGTGCCCCCCGAAACCAAGAAGCGGCTGAAGGCCTCCGGCTACAAGGTCATCGACGCCACCTGCCCGCGGGTCATCCGCGTGCAGTCCATCATCCGCAAGCACGCCCGGCAGAACCACGCCGTGATCATCGTCGGCGACAAGGACCACCCGGAGGTCGTCGGCCTGCTGGGCTACGCCGGCGCCCACGGCCACGTGGTGGCCGGCGTGGAGGAGCTGGAACGGCTGCCGGCATTCGAACAAGCCATCATCGTCGCCCAGACCACCCAAAACACCCGGCTCTTCACCGCCGTCAAGCACTGGGCGGCCCGGCGCCACCCGCACTACAAGGTCTTTGAAACCATCTGCGATTCCACTGAGAGGCGGCAGGAGGAGGTGCAGCGGCTGGCGGAGTCCGTGGATGCCGTGGTCGTGGTCGGCGGCCGCGAGAGCGGCAACACCCAGCGCCTGTTTGAAATCGCCCGCCAGGCCGGAAAGCCCGCCTTCCAAGTGGAAAACGAGTCCGACCTCGCCGGCATCGATGTGAACACGCTCAGCGCGGTGCGCACCATCGGCATCACGGCGGGCGCCTCCACGCCGAACTGGGTGATCCGCAAGGTGGTCATGACCCTGGAAACCATGGTCTTCCGGCGCAAATCGGGTTGGCGCAAAACCCTGTACGCCTTGATGCGCGCATCGCTTCTCACCAACCTGTATGTTTCACTGGGTGCGGCCGGGCTGTGTTACGCCGTCAGCCGCCTCCAGGGGATCACCGATGTCGCTCCGTTTGTCCTCATTGCGTTTCTCTACGTGCAGTCCATGCACATCCTGAATCATCTCACCGGCAGCAAAGCCGACCGCTACAACGAACCCGACCGTGCCCGCTTCTACCAGGACCGCAGCGTCTCGCTGACCGTCATCGCGTTGGCCAGCGGTGCTGCCGGCCTGGTCATCGCCTGCCTGCAGGGATGGCTGCCGTTCCTGATCCTGCTGGTGATGAGCCTGCTGGGGCTCTCCTACCGGATCACGCTGATTCCCAAAGCGTTTTCCGGCATCATGGTCCGCCGGATCAAAGATATCCCGGGTGCCAAAACCGCCCTGATCGCCATGGCCTGGGGGGTGGTCACCGGCGTGCTGCCGCCGATCTCGGTTTTCGGGGCCTTCCGCATCACGGACGCATTCATCTTCGCCTGGTCGGCCGGGCTGGTCTTCGTGCGCACGGCCTTCTTCGACATCCTCGACATGCAGGGCGACCGCCTGGTCGGCAAGGAGACGATCCCGACGCTGCTGGGGGAGAAACGCTCGCTGCGGCTGCTGAAAGGGATGCTGGCGGTCCTCGTTTTCGGGCTGCCGCTGGTGGGTGCCCTGGGCCCGCTGTCGGCTTTGAACTTTCTGCTGATTTTGTGCCCGGCGGCCATGCTCGCCATTCTGTTCGCCTGGGAAAAAGGCCTCATCCTGCCGGGCATCCGTCTGGAATTCCTGGTGGAAAGCCACCTGGTTCTGGCGGGCCTGGTCGCTCTGGTCTGGGGCCTGCTGGCTGGATAAACGGAAGCTGCACTTTTGCCTGTGGGAGCGGCATGTTGCAGCGTAGGCGGCGCGACCGGAGGCCGCTCCGACCTGAGCGGCCCTCCATCGGCTCTGTCTTTGCGGATCCTTCAGGTCTTTTTCCGCCCGATGCTGAATACCGGTTCGGTCCCGGCGATCAACCGTCGGATGTTGCCGGAGTGGCGGGTGAAGACGAAGAACGATGCCAGAGCGGCGCCGGCGGTCGCCGCCCATGAGCCGACGGTCGCATGCACGGCGAAGGGCAGCAGCAGGAACGCCGCCAGCGAGCCGGCCGAAACACGGCGAAACAGGCAGGCAACGATCACGAACGCCGCACCGGCTATTAGAACGGCGGCGGGGGCGATCAGGGCAAACCCGCCGGCGGCCGTGGCGACCCCCTTCCCTCCGCCGCGGAAACCGGTGTACAGCGGGAAAAGGTGCCCGAAGAAGGCCAGCAGGGCCACGGCAACCGGAAGAAGGTCGGGTCGCAGCGGGGCAGGCCCCCAGCCCAGCGCCAGCCAGACCGGCACCGCCCCCTTCAGCATGTCGGCCGCCAGGGTCGCCGCCCCCAGGCCGAGACCGCCGACGCGCGCCACGTTGGTGGCGCCGATGTTGCCGCTGCCGTGGCGGCGGGGGTCGTCCCCTGAAAAGGCGCGCGTCAAAAGGACGCCCCACGGGATGGAACCGAAAAGGTAGGCGCCCGCCAGCAGCGCGTATGTCATGGGATGGCCTGCGTTCATGGGACTGTTTCCGTCTAACCCATCCATCCCGGAAAAACAATTGCCACGCCACCGGCAGGAGCGCATCGCATGGAGCCCGTCATCCTCCCGATCGAAGACGTCATCGACCTCCACACTTTCAGGCCTCGTGACATCCCGGATTTGATCGAGAACTACATTGCGGAGTGCGTCCGCGCGGGTTTTGGAACCGTGCGCATCATCCACGGCAAGGGCACCGGCGCCCAGAAAAAACGCGTCCACGACCTCCTCCGGCAAAACCCGCATGTACTGTCTTTTGCAGATGCGCCCATGAATGCCGGCGGATGGGGGGCGACAATCGTCGAGCTGAGACGGCAAACGATGAGGAAAGGAACTTAATCAATATGGAACATAGTGATCGCAGACGGCGGTCCCTTCTAATTGAGTTCTTGCTCATATTTTTTCTCCTGCCGTCAGCCCTGCTGGTAATTCCATTCAAAATTCCCAAAATACCAATTCTGCTTACAGCTACGATCATCTGTGCCTGGCTTCTATGGCGAGATCCATTATTCGACCCGTCACAGTTTCGTCTACCTGAAAACTTCACACCTTTTCTAAAAAGAGTGGTTATTAAAGCTGTGATTGTTGCTATCTTGCTTATTATGGGGCTTCTGACTGTTGCCCCAGAGAGGATTTTCAACTTCCCGCTTAGCAAAACCGACCGTTGGCTGCTAGTCATGATCCTCTATCCATTTCTTTCTGCTCTCCCGCAGGAACTGATTTACCGGGCTTTTTTCTTCCATCGCTACCAGTCACTTTTTCCCGGTGAAGGTCAAATGGCACTGGCTAGTGTCACGGCTTTTTCATTTATGCACATCATTTTTGGGAATGCCATTGCACCCTTGTTGACTATCCCGGGAGGCTACCTGTTTTGTCGCACCTATGCCCGCACCGGGTCACTTCCAGCAGCAGCCATTGAACACGCAGCTTATGGCAACATTGTTTTCACTGTCGGCTTGGGGATCTATTTTTACAATGGATGATGATGGCTCCGATTTGGGGCACGACATGGCTCTGATCGTCAGAGCCCCTCCCTCTTATAGGCCGTCTCCCATCAAATGGTTCTGCTGCGACGCTTTTCAAACGGTGATTCCATCCACTTAGCGATAGTGTCGCGGGTAATGAAGGCAAGCGCTGCGAACAAAACACATACAATCGATATGATCGTAAAGAGCGTATAGTCTCGGCTGAAAATGGCAGCGCCTTGTATGCTAAATGCAATCGTGGTCGGCATGCGGGCTATAGCCGACAGTAGAATGAACATCCGAATTGGGATGGTTGTCAGCCCAAGCAACATGCATAAAATATCTTTGGGAGAACCGGGAACCAAGAACAGGAGGAATATCAAAAGAATCCTTTTGCCTTGAACGAGCCTGTTGTATTTTGCATAGGTCCTCGCGCTGACGATTCGCCGCACGACGCGATTACCCACCAGACGCCCAAAATAGAAATTGAGCACCGAGCCGATCGTCATGCCGAGAGTGGAGAGCAGAAACCCATTGATGGTACCGAACAGGTACCCACCCAATATGGAGAAGGCATCACCGGGTATGGGGGCCAACAATACTTGTGCAACATGCAAGGCGATTAAAATCAAAGGGCCGGCCCAACCGCTGGCTTGCACCAAACCCTGAACGCGTTCGCGGTCGATTAATAGGTCGTACCAAGCTATCAGCTTAGACCATAGCCCACTGCAGATAGGAGAGAAAGAGATCGCGAAAAAGCCAATCAACAACACTCCGAGGAAAGGAATAATAAGCCATCGGAACCAAGGTTTATTTGCCATGACCCATCAACACGGCGAGCATTTCCATCTCTCTGTTGACTGTAGGGTTCTAAAGAGTCATTTCATCCTAATATTTGCTTGATCTGTTTTTCGACCATCGACTCCGAAATAAAGACAGGTTTGGTATATTTAACTTCAACCACGTTCTTGTTGATGGTAAACGCACCTTTCACTCCCAAATGAGAGAATGACCCCGATCGACCATTGTGCTGGAATCTGACGCCATTGCTTTTGGCCAATTCTTCGGCACGCTTCAGAACAACCGCCGCTTTTTCATTTAATTTCATACAAAACGTTCCCATTCCGGGTCACCTCCACGACAGGATTACAGCATGCCGAAGTTCGGTCATGGCTGAATTAGAATGTTGTGAGGATACGGCTAGATACTATCCTGTCAAGTAGGCAAAATAATGATTGAATTTAGACGTTGAAACGAATTAATAAATCATATTATTATTAGATCTATAAGAGAGGAAGGTGGAGGATGGAACTGCTCAAGGGGGAAAATTCTAACCTGATTCCTGGAGTGACGAGCTCCATATCCTCTATGGGAGTCTTCGGCGCTGTTGCCGGGGGCACCATTGCGGCCGTAAGCAACTCGGTCCGTGTCGCCCGAGGTGAACTGTCCGGACCCGAAGCTGTTTCCAATGTTGCCAAAGAAACGGTCGGAACTGGACTTTGCACCGCTGCCGGCATGGCGGCCATGCGTGCGATCGGATCTGGAGGTATCGTAGGCCTTATTGCCTTTTTTTGCAGTCGCCGGCATCGTCAAGACCATCTGGGATTCGGTGGCTTCAAGCTCCAAAGCAACCTCGGTGAAGGTCGAAACCACTGAATGAGATCCGGGAACGACGGGGCTTGACGATGGTTATCAGCCTGATTAATCAAAAAGGCGGGGTCGGAAAAACAACGGCAGCCATAAACTTAGCAAGTTGCCTATCCTCAAACGGTCAAAAGACGCTCCTGGTTGATGCTGATCCACAGGGCAGTGTTACGCAATGGCAAGCGACATCTGAAAACCAGGAATTCAACGTCATGCAGTTGCCGCTGCCCGACTTGCAAAACCAGATCAAAAAGCATCGACGCCAGTTCGACCACATCGTTGTCGACGCCCCTCCCGCCCTGACCCAGATCACCCAGGCGATTGCCGCCGCCTCTGATTTGGCCATTATTCCGCTTGCCCCCAGCTCCCTTGACATTTTCTCCAGTCGCGAGACCATCCAATTGGTGAAGGATACACGCCGGAACCATCGGGGGCTTGTGGCCAAG
>Ga0209450_10001820_pt1 | contig 10748 bp, 7 predicted proteins | sample FrelakmetLWP11LW_FD_187149 | JGI IMG/M metagenome (GOLD analysis project Ga0209450, IMG submission 187149) | Freshwater lake sediment microbial communities from the University of Notre Dame, USA, for methane emissions studies - LWP11 LW (SPAdes)... | ecosystem: Environmental > Aquatic >... | reverse complement strand
AAATGAAAGGACACTAATTTTCGAAGCTGTGTTAGCTGCTTTTACAAAATTAGAGAAATTAGGAATTGCTCATCAAGATATCAAACCTGATAACATGAATGTTGAAAGAATAGTAGATAGCAATGGAAAAGTTTCTTATAAAGTAACGGTATTGGATTTTGGTCTTGCTGAAGAAATTTCACTACAAAATGATTTTTCTTTACATAATCGTGGCGCTGTTACGATGGAAGCTCCCGAATTTAGCGATAGAATTAATTATAACCTACCTCACGTTAGCGGTAATCAGTTATTATCTGCAGATAGATACGAGATAGGTTTTTCTTTTTGGGCTTTTTTAGGATTTAAAAGTCCTATTTCATCAGTAATTTCTTCAATTCCTACTAACCAGCCTCCCCGCAATTATCTTCAAATGATGGTCGCATATAAAAAGGAGTATGATCAAAATCCAGATGCTTTTTGTCAAAAATATTTCAGTTCTCCTTCCTTATATGCGTATTACTCGGCACAATTTGATAGTAAATTTGGCAATGATCCATCCTTGTCGACGCAGCAACGACAAGCTCTTAAAAATAGATTATTTAATGTTTTTATAGGGTTAACGCAATACGATCCAATAAAAAGAATTTCTGCTTCACAAGCACAACAAGAAGTCGCAAAAATTTTAGCTGATTACCCTCCTAGGGAAAGGAAAAGATTTCAAGACCTCACACAGTCAGAAAGACAAGAGGTTACTAGCAAATTAACTTACAAAAGTTTGATAGAAAGCAATTTGCTAGATTCCCAAGGTAGATTGGTATCTGGTAAGGTAAGAAAATATAAAGATAAAAATGGGAAATTAGTCAAGAGTATTAGCGTAAACTTAACTTTAGCCAATGGTCGACAAATCCAAGTAACAGATATGCCTTTGCCATATTCAATAGTAACACGCAAGAGTGGAACTGAAACAAAAACATATTTAGTTTTAGATGTGCTAGGAAAAGGAAATTTTGGAAAAGTAAAAAGAGCCTTGGAGTTATCTCCAACAGATTTAAATCAACAGGTGGTATTAGACGGAAATACATCTGGGATTCAAAAATTAAATGAGAAAGCGCAAAATGCAAGGAAAGCAATGCATAAAAATAGCGCTGCTCCTAAAACTCCAATTGATGAGTTAAAAGCAAAAAAAGAAGCTGCTTTGGGCGCATTAGCAGCTCTTAACCCTGATTCTCCCCAAGATCAAAATAAAATTCAAGAATTGCGTTATATAATATGGGCATTAAATAACGCTTTACTTGGTCTTCCGTTGGATCCTACTCAACAACAATATATCCACAATTTTCAAATAGCTGATGCAACTACAATAATTATGCCTTTGGCTAAGGGAAAAAGTTTAGAAAAATTTCTTTCAGAAAATAATCCTCCATTAAATGAAAGGACACTAATTTTCGAAGCTGTGTTAGCTGCTTTTACAAAATTAGAGAAATTAGGAATTGCTCATCAAGATATCAAACCTGATAACATGAATGTTGAAAGAATAGTAGATAGCTGAAGTGTCAACCCATTTCCGGACCAAAAATTAAGCAAAGATTTTCAACTGTTCATATTCCACTGGTGACATATAATCATTAGCGGAATGCATTCTAATTTTATTATAATAAATTTCTATATATTCAAATATAGCATTTTTAGCCTCCTCTATAGTCTTAAATTTAGTTTGGTAAATAAGCTCAATTTTTAATGTGTGAAAAAAACTTTCAGCGACTGCGTTATCCCAGCAGTCTCCTTTTCGGCTCATGCTTTGTTTAATTTTGTGAAGCTTAAGCAAATCACGATGGCTAGCTGAGGCATATTGACTTCCTCTATCTGTATGCCATATAAGTCCGGGTTTGGGCTTACGTTTCCAAATTGCCATTAATAATGCGTCATTTACCAAAGATGCTCTCATATGTTTCTTCATAGACCAGCCTATTACCTGTCTTGAAAATAAATCAATAACTACAGCCAAATACAACCAGCCTTCTGAAGTTGGTATATAAGTTATATCTCCAACATAAGCTTGATTAGGACTATCAAAAGTAAAATTTCTCTGTAACAGGTTGGGAGAAATTGGTAGATTATGCTTGGAATCAGTTGTTATTTTAAATTTTTTCTTTGTTTTGCAATATAAACCAATTTGCTTCATTAATTGTCCTATACGTCTCCTACTTATTATTAAGCCATCTTTAGATAGAGATTTTTTAATCCTACGGGTTCCATAACTACTTTTATTGCCCAGAAAAATGACTTTAATTTTTTCCATTAGCTGTTGTTCTTTAAGCTTATCGGCTGATGTTTTATTATTAACCCAGTCATAATAACCGCTGCGGTTTACCTCTAAACATGTACACATCAACCTGGTTTTGAATTCGCTATTATTAGCTTTTATCCAGGCGTACTTTACGATATTTCGTTCGCAAAGTACGCCGCTGCTTTTTTTAATATATCTCGTTCTTGTTTTAATCGACTATTTTCTTTTCTAAGCCGCTTATTCTCTTCATCTAAATCACTTAAGGATGCTTTTTTAACGGATAATTTTGAACCATATTTAATTACCCACCCATATAAAGTATTAACGTTAATCCCTAAATCCTTTGCTGTTTGGCTTATGGATTGCTCTGATGAGGTCGCTAGTTTGACCGATGACTCTTTAAACTCTAACGGATAACCTTTAACTTTTTTTTCATTCATTTTGGACACCTTTATTTTTTTATCAGTTTAATCTTTGTGTCCGGTTTAGTATAGCCACTTCACTATACGTTTTCCCTGCTCCAGACACACCAGTAAGTGCTAATCTTAATTTAGATTTCTTTCTAACTGCTTTTGTAAAAGTATTTTTCATAACTCCCCACTAAATAAATACGTCAGCCTGTACGTTATTCCTTATGTTGAATGTTCTGGTGACTGACTTAGCCAAACATTCGTTATATACATTTGGGTATATCTTTTTTAAAGTATCCGTTGAAAGCTTGGTTGTATTTCTTTCTTTCCAAGTTACAAGACACTCACCAAGTGCATCCTCTAATACCGCAGCATCGCCAAGCTTTATGCAGATATTGGCTTTTAGTGCCTCAAATTCGCTTTCACGTTCTTTAATTTCGTTTTTGAGCTTAGCCATTTTAGATATGATGGTTATATCCTCGTTTGTAGCTACAACTTTTTTCTCGCTCTTTACTTCTTTAAAAAGTAATTGAACGTCAGTATAGTCAAACGGCATAGGCGGAACTTGCTTAGTAACGCTATCCCAGAAATCAACCGCATACTTAATAATCTCATTTTCTTGTGCGATATCTCTCTCATACGTGTAAGTTCTTATCTCGCCAGTATCGCGGAATAGCACCACTATAAGCGCATCATCTGAATTTGTAAGATATGAGTAATATGCAACTTGGGCTTTTACATAAGGTGGCACACCATTATTCCAAGCCTTTACGAGAGACGAGGTTGTTTTAACTTCAAATACTGAATTTTTAAACATGCCGTCTATAGTTCCGTATAAAAAGTTATAGGTTGGATGGACGACTCGTTCTTGTCGCCTTGTTACTTTTTCTTTTGCACTTTCTTCAAAACTTTTAATTACATATGGCTCAAGCATTTGCCCCATTTCAAGAATACGCTCCGAGTTATCGTTGCGCTTTTCTTCTGTAATACTTCCCGTTTTTTCTAAATATAATTGCACTGGCGTTTTCCATTTAGATAAACCTAAAATTACAGGAACGTCTGATCCTCCTATACCGCTATTTCTATTAAAACTTGTGTTATTCATTTATTGTTACCTTGGTTTAATTATTGATTAATAGTGTCTTATCGCATTAAAATGCTCAAACATGCTTCTGCTCCAATTGGTGCATTCATTTCTTACGAAGCTTTTATTGGCTGCATCAAAAAACATTTTTAATGAGTTGATATCTGCTATAAGAGTATTAACTGTTTGCTTAATGCTCTGCTCTAGCTCTTGATTGTTCATATTTCTAAAATTCATTGCCTCCCCCTTTATTTGCTATGGATATAACCAAATATAGCGTATTTTTACAATTTGTCAAATTGTTTTTAAAAAAGAATATATATAAAATAAAATAAACTTAATTTGCGCTTATTATAAATTATGCTATATTCTAAATATTATGAACAATAACGCAGAAAACATTAGCGAAAAAATATTGAAATTTAGAGTACTAGCAAAAATAACACAAAAAGAATTAAGTAAAAGATTGAATAAACCACAAGCTTGTGTTTCACAATGGGAAACTGGCTACAGAATTCCGCCTTATGATATATTAGAAAAACTTTCCATTATGGGTAAGGAATATAATATAGATTTCACACTTGAAGATGTGTTTAGGCAAAAATTAGAACAAAAAAGATCACGTAAAAAATAATATCAACTTATTGAACGACAATTCCATTCTACAAGTATCTTCATTCTTATCTCTTGATCATATAATTTTCCACATTTTATAAATATACGAGTCAAATTATCCTCTTTGCCGTAAATCTACCGATAATTAAAACAAGATTAAAGCCCTTGCTCAATACTTTTTTTTGTATTAGAATTACGCAATTTTAATAATTTATAAATAAATCCAAGTATTATATAAATTTTAAAATTATAAATTTTACGGACTTACTATTTTAAAAGGAAAGAATTTTAAAATCCAATATACATTTCCCGGAGGTTTTATTATGTCTTTATCTCATCCCGTAGCAACAGTTAGCGCTAAATGCAGCAACGCCCCTTATCCAACAAAGTTAATAGAAGAAGAACTTGATCTTTTAACCCAAGACATTGATACCTTGGGATTGAGCGAAGCTAATAAGAATTTGGTATGGAGAATAATACTTGGAGAAGAAAGAAGCGGCGTTAACACAGTGATCCCGCAACCACTAGAAGCTCAAAATACATTACTCCACCTAGCGGTAATGTATGGCAAATTAACTTTAATGAAAATATTATTAGCTCAAGGAGCAGATATTATAGTTATGAATAGAGCTAATGAATCTCCCTTATTATTAGCTTTTAAATTCGATGTCAGGAATCCAAATAATAAGCAGATATGTGTAGAAATGCTCAAGCATTTAAAAAGTCTTCCTCTAATAGGTAATGGAGATCCAAATAGCGTTTTAAAATTCTTTAAAGACATACAAACCACATTAAACGGATGTATTGATTTTAATTTAGATCCTGGCTTAAGAGGGAAATACTGGGCGGACAGCACTTTTTGGAACTTCTTTGCTAAGCATCGTAGTTTTGAAATGAGAACCGGCTTGACCACTTTAGACTGGGATTATTTTAGATATATATGCCAAATATACGCGCAATATTATCAAACCCTGCTCGTAAGCGTTAGAACCTTTGATCCTATGGCTTTACAAAGCTATATTTTAGAAAATTATGAAGCGCATTCGAAAATTTGGGGCATGTATTTTGTCAATAAAATTTATAAGTTAGCACATATTCTACCGCCAGAGTTACGCGCCCAAGCCGAACATGCAAAACACGCTAGGTTAGCCGAATTGCAAGCAGAAAATCAGCGCTTAATACAAGAACAAACTACATTAAACACCCAAATTTCACATTTTACACAAACGTCACAAGAAGTCTCTGCGGTAAGGGCGGAATCTAGTATTGTAATAGCAGATAAAGATAGATTGATAGCTCACTTAGAAGCGGAAAATAGTAAATTAACCCTTGAAAATAATCAACTAAAGGGTCAGCTTGCAGAATTGAGAAAAATGCAAGAAGAGCAAGCGGCTTTGCTACAAATACAAGCAGGAGAGTTACAAGTCCGTAAAACCGAAGCGGCAGAATTGAGAACAACGGTACAAACACAAGCAGGAGAGTTACAAATCCGTAAAACCGAGACTGCAGAATTGAGAACAACGGTGCAAACACAGGCAGGAAAGCTAGAAACTCAAGCAACAAGGCTACAAACGCAGGAAGGACAATTACAGGTCCAAGCAACAAAACTACAAACGCAGGAAGGAGAGTTACAAGTCCGTAAAACCGAAGCAGCAGAATTGAGAACAACGATGCAAGCGCAAGAGAGCAAAATTGCTGAATTAAAAAAACGGCAAGAAGAAATCGCTGAATTAAAAAAAAGACAAGAAGAAATGGAGCTACAACAAGCCAGGGATATGTTAAATTTTCAAAGTAGAGTGCAAAGTACGGTATTAGAGGTAGTAAGTAAACTAACCCATCTAACTCCGCCAGGCACCACAGATCAAAAAACAGCAACTCATGACTCTACTCAATCATCACCTCCTAAATTATCTGCTCAACCTGGGAGCATTCAACCGAATTTATTACATATAGCACCTGCTACTAGCACGACAGAAGGCGGGGGCGGCGTAGCAACGCCAGCTAGCGCAACTGCCACTACTACGGCCATAACAACTACTATAGAAGAAGGTACGCCTGACAAAGAAGAACCTAGCAGAGATAGGGCTCAGTCTGCAGAACTAACCCATAGAAAAGAAGTGGTGACGCTGCCGAATGTTGAAGAAATGAGTGTTGTGGGTCACGAACATGCCCCTACAATTCTACCCTGCCAAGGTCCTTATGTGGGAGCTGACGTAGGTATTGTAGCGATGGGTACTCCAAGTGCGACAAGTAGCGTTAATGATGAAAGATTACAAGCAGATAAAAAGGATGATGCAGAGCATAAGGTTGATACAACTCTAACAAGTCACTAGAGAATAAAGGATATTTTCTGTCCCTTTTCTTTTGTTGTCGTACAGGCGGGAATCTAGTCATTACAATTGACGATAGATTCCCGCTTTCATGGAAGTGATAATTGGATGCGTCAATTTAACAAAAAATCATCTGTACGCCTTAAAACGCTTTCAAATTTTGAATTTAAGATTTTTGCTAGTACAAATAACAAGTCATGGGATTTGGAGCTTAGAACTTGTTTTAATGCATCCAAATGATGGTATAAAAAATAAGGAAGAAAATGCATGCAGGCTATAACTGATAATGTTGTTTCAAGGACTACAATTTATGTTTTCTGTGGTATACGGAAAATATGTAGAGTTACGTTTAGGCCAACTGTTAATACCATAATTATAGCTAGTTTTTTATGGGTAGTTTTTTTTAGGTCATTTAAATTTATAGTAGGAATAGGCATTGAAAGTGCATCCTTAAAAGGTCTAGTACTTTCTAATGCGAAACTTATTAATGCCATACTTATTGCTAGCCCTCTATTAATTACTATAGGCACAATAGTTTCTATTGTTTTTATAGGATTAGAACTGCTTATGGTTTTTAAGGATCATGTCGTGATAATAAATGATCCGATTAAAATTTCGCCAGAGCATAACATAATATATAAATTTTTAAAGGCTCTGACGCATAATGATTATGAATTACTACTAAAATATTTAAGGACTATTCTTTTTGGCGCAATTACAGTTTTACCATTTTTGCCGCTTTTGCCGCTTTCAAGTTTATTTATAGGGGGAATTTTGTTTGGAATATTATCAGTATTACTTTTCGGACCAAAAATACGAGGCCAAGCCAAAGAGGCGCTTCCAGTAGCAGAAGAAGTGAAAGAAGAGCAAATCCAGGTTTTGGCCAGCGATATGGATTATAGTAACACTACACACCCTCTATTACCAGATGTTGAGGTAGCATCAACAAGCAATCCAGATGGAGACGGATCACAAGCGCATGTTGTTTTAGATAGTGACCCAACTCATGTTAGCCCCCCCTCGTCTTCTCCTGAATTAACGGCCCATCCCGAGGAAGTGGATCTAAGCCATGCCGCATGTGCCGCAGGAAGTGCGGCAGAAGGAGGAGGTGGTGTAGTGCCAACGGCTAGTGCAAGTGCCACTACAACTACAACTACAACTACAACTACGACTACTACTACGACATCGATTGTGCCAGAAGATACGCATAATAAAGAAGAATATATATTACTTTTGAGAACCAATAGAAATATAACCTTTACCGATAAAGAAAATTTATTAAGCTGGTGGAGGTATGACAAGGGACAATTAGAAAAATATAGAGGCAGGTTTAGCGATGATGAACTACGAGAAGTATATAGGTTGTTATTACTTAGATATCACCCCGACAAAATACAGGTAGAAGAATGTAGAACAGCAGCAGGAGAAGTTAGTAAATCAATGATTGATGCTAGACGAGAAGATTTACAGGTGAGTGAGTGGACAAAGGATATACGCCGCCAACTTGACGAATTGAGAAAAATGCAAGAAGAGCAAGCGGCTTTGCTACAAATACAAGCGGGAGAGTTACAAGTCCTTAAAACCGAGGCAGCAGAATTGAAAGGAGAGTTACAAGTCCTTAAAACCGAGGAAGTGGAGTTACAAACTTGGTCAGCATCCTGTAAAGCTGAAACGGAAGAATTGAGATCTAGGATACAGGCCAATGCAGGAAGACTTAAAGGAGTAAGAGACGGGACGGCAGAGTTGGGAACTGAGCTACAAACCCAATCGGCAGCTCATACGGAGTTGAGAGCAGAGACAGAAGCAGTGAGTATTAGTTTACAGCGTAGCGCAGAAACACTCGAAGAATTAAAAAGGCGACAAGAAGAAATTGCTGAATTAAAAAAACGACAAGAAGAAATAGAAGAACGACATGCTAGGGATCAATTAAATTTACAAAGCACTTTACAAAGCACAGTATTGGAGGTAATGAGCAGATTACACTATTTAACTCCACCAAGCGCTACGACAAAACCATCCACAGAAGGTAGAACCGCAGAAAGTGCTCAGTGTGCCGCAGCACCTACTAGAGAGCCAACGGAATTACCAAAAGCAGCGGTTGATACAGGTCAAAATTTGGCGCCTGCCGTTTTGCCGTGCCAAGGTCCTTATGTGGCGGTTGGCGTAGGAATTGGCGTAGTCGCAGCTGCTTCGGTGGCAACAGGTGGTGTTAATGCTGAAGCATTACAAGTTGATAAAAAGGATGATTCAGCACATAAAGATGTTACAGCTCTAACAAGTCATTAGAAAAAAAGTATAGCTTATTACGTACCACCCTATGAAATTAATAATTAAAAATATTTTATATAGTTTGATATTTATATCGCCATTATCGGTTTTGGCTTCTGAACAATACGAACAATCAGAATCAAATACTTCATATGTCCCACGAGCTTACTTATCCGGCTATATTGGAACTGAAGCTTTAGGGGAAGGAGATTTATTAATTCCATTGTTTACTACAGACGACAAAGCCTTAATATTATATAGCCAAGCTCGTTATATTCCAGAAAGTAAAGACGAAAGTTGGTCGGCAGGATCTGGCTTATTATATCGCTTTGTAGCCCCCTATATAAACGGTATCTTAGGATTATATGTTTTGGGTGATTATAATCAAATAACTAGTGGGCAAGAGTATATTGATATAAATCCCGGCGTTGAAATTTTAGGAAGTGTTTGGGATTTTCATATAAATGGTTATATTCCAATAGGCAAAAAGAACTGGAGCCAAGAAATGTGGGCAAAAGATTTCTTTGGCAATCCTAGCTATCTAAGACAAACAGGCAATAGCGAATATGATCATAAAATTTTACAATATACCGAGACCGGCTTAGGGAGTGATATTGAAATCGGAAAGAAATTATTTAAAATTAAAAACCTCGCTGTAAAAGTTTATGCGCAAGGTTATTACTTTAATATGGATCGTCATTCGAATGTAGTGGGAGGGGGATTAAAGATAAAAGTAGATGCTACGGAACAATTAAGTTTAATCGCTAATTACACCTATGATAATTATCAGCATAATGTATTTATAACTGGAATACAGCTTAAGTTGAATGGATTATTTAATAAATCCAAGAACAGCGAAAGTGAAAATATAGCATATAGGTTATTTGATCGCATCGATAGAAGTTATGCTAACCTCAGCACTGGCACCAGAACTTTAGTAACGAAAGGTTATAAGGATGTAGGAGAATATTTTAAGACCCCTATCGTGGTTGTCGACCCCATTAATCCAGGTGATCCGACCTATGAAAAAGGAACTTGGCAAAATCCCTATGACCAATCCGATATCGATAAATCAGGATTGCAAAGCATATTAGATGCCACACATCAAAGATTTCCAAAAGAAATTAAAATTTATTTTGCTCCCGGTGAATATAATGGATCGTTAGATAAGCCGCTTAATTTGTATCAAGGGATTTCGATAGCTGTAAAAGCAGGATCGTATCAAAAAATAATACAAAGTATAGACGAAGTATTATTTATTGGAGCAATGAATTTGCTAGGTGATAATGAACTAGAGGGTGTAAGTTTACAAAATATTGATATAAGTGGTGGTTATAAGCCATTTGAGGTTGGGCTGGATATCCTTAATAACTCTCATGTGGTATTAAGAAATATTAAAATAGGTACTCCTGAGAGCAGAAATTATCTTGTTGGTATCCGGTTAGATAATTCTAAAGCCATTATAAGTAATTCAAACATTTATAACTATCAGACCTCAGAAAACGTAAGTGCTACTGGCATAAGAATGCAAAATGGTAGTATATTGTATGCCCATAAAACCAATATAGAAGTCAAGGCAAGTAGCGGTAATGCCTATGGAATATATGCTGACGGCAAACAAGACATACTAAAGCTAGATAACAGTATAGTTAATGTCCAGAGCTGCGGTAACGCAGATTATTTAGGTAATGGCTATGGCATATTGGTAGATGGCAATGAAGTAGGAAAAAATACAGTAATCGTTTCTAATAGTACTATAAAAGGCGATGGTAGTA
>Ga0209450_10001819_pt1 | contig 10749 bp, 9 predicted proteins | sample FrelakmetLWP11LW_FD_187149 | JGI IMG/M metagenome (GOLD analysis project Ga0209450, IMG submission 187149) | Freshwater lake sediment microbial communities from the University of Notre Dame, USA, for methane emissions studies - LWP11 LW (SPAdes)... | ecosystem: Environmental > Aquatic >... | reverse complement strand
CGCCGAAGCTCAACGATCTGCAGAAGCTTGCGATCATCCTGATCATGTTCGCGGGAAGGGTAGGCCCCCTGACGCTGGCCTTCTCGCTGGCGCGCAGGAGCACAAAGAAGGGAATCACCTATGCGGAAGAATCTGTCATGGTCGGGTAGGGAGTCAAGACCATGAAGCAGCGAGTCGTTGTCATCGGTCTTGGTATCTTCGGCATGAATCTCGTCAAGGAGCTCTGCGCGAGCGGCGTCGAGGTTGTCGCCATCGACAAGTCCAGAGAGTCTATCCAGAAAGCTAGAAACTGTGCCAGCAAGGCCATCATCGCCGACGGAACCGATCAGGAAGTCATGAACGCGATTGGGCTCAGGGAGGATGACATCGTCGTCGTTTCTTTCGGGGAAGACCTGGCCGCGAGCACTCTGATCACCTTGCATCTCAAGCAGATGAAGGTGAAGAATATCATCGTGAAGGCGCCCAACGAGGAGCACAAGCGGATCCTGGAAAAGGTCGGCGCAACCGAGGTCATCATCCCCGAGAAGGAAATGGCCGACAAGATCGCCAAAAGTCTTGTTTCGCCCAATGTCCTCGACTACATTCCGCTGGCCGACGGCTACTTGATCTGCGAGATGGCGCCTCCTTCGGGCTTCATCGGAAAAACCCTCTCGGAGCTTCAGCTCCGCAGCAAGCATCACATCGATGTTATTGCCGTGCGCGACATGCTGACGGAGACGATCACCATGGTCCCCGCGGCTAATTTCGTCGTTAAGGACAGCGAGGTCCTCATCGTCGTGGGCAAGGAAACGGATATCGATAAGATCAAGTGAACACATTTCATGCGGACGATATTACGACGAGCCCGGGTATAGCGTTTCTTCGCACCTAACTATCTTATCTGTTTGCTTTTATAAATTCTTGATGGAACTCCCATCCATTTTAACGACATCCTTATTTCCTGCCCGGTATATTGAATAAAAAATTACGGGATGAAGGCATGCCATCCAACCATCGCAGAATCATGCTCCAGGAAAGAGTGTCGAAGATGAACCGAAAGATTCTCTTGCTCATTTTGTTTGCTGCATGCACGGTGATTCCGGTGGCCTATTTCCTGATCCAGTGCGCCATACACCCATCCACAGAAATACTGGCCCAGCAAATCCAACAGGTCGAAGCCGCGATCAGCGAAAATGAAGATATTCTGGCGAAACTGGCATTCCATGAACGCAGGCTGCCGTCGGTCGCTGGGAATTCTCAATCGTATCGGCTTCCCGTTCTTGTGCAGGGCAAGTCGATGTATGTCACCTTCGACGCATCGGGATTGAATGAGGTCTCCAATTCCCTTGCGCTGGAAGATCTCATGATCAAACACCACCGGAAATTGAGAGGGGATTTTCGAAGCGGAAATGCCGCCGAATGGAATTCCGTTCTCCTCGAGATCAGCCAAGAGTCAACAAATCACCTGAGGACAACCGAACTGCCCGCACTTCACAAACGGATGGAAGATATCCGGCAGGAGACGACGAAACTGGAATCGAGGCGCATGATCCTGCTGGAGGAACTCGCAAAGGCGACACACTAGCACGGCTTCACTCGCATGGGACATTTCATGGATATTCTCGGTGTAGGTGTTACCATCCTGTTCTTTTTGCTGAGCGGGGGGTTCATTTTCCTTCTCAAAAACCTCGAAGGAGAGCGTTGATGGATTATTTCTATGTCCTCGCAGGGATTGTCGCCCTGGGACTCTTGATCTATCTCGCCTTCGCCCTCCTCAAGCCGGAGGTGTTTGAATGACCCTCAACGGCATCATCCAGATCTGCGGTTTATTTGCCGTATTGCTTCTCCTGGTAAAGCCGCTCGGCTCTTACATGGCGCGGGTCTATACGGGACAAACGGTCCTCCTGGGCCGCATCGTCGGTCCGCTTGAACGATGGATCTACAAGGTCTGCGGGGTCCATCCTGAAGGAGAGATGGACTGGAAGGATTATGCCATGTCCATCCTGCTCTTCCACGCGGCCGGCTTCTTCCTCCTTTATCTGCTCCAGCGCTGCCAGGCATTTCTTCCCCTCAACCCGCAGAATCTGCCGGGTGTGGCCCCGGCTCTTGCCTTCAACACGGCGGTCAGCTTCATGACGAATACAAATTGGCAGGCCTATGCCGGCGAGACGACCATGAGTTACATGACGCAGATGCTGGGGCTCACGGTTCAGAATTTTGTTTCCGCAGCCAGCGGCATGGCGGTGCTCGCCGCCTTCATCCGCGGGCTTGCGCGACAGCGAGCGACAACGATCGGCAATTACTGGGTCGACATGGTTCGCACGGTCCTCTACATTCTCCTGCCCCTCTCCTTCGCGCTCTCGATCCTGCTTGTCTCCCAGGGCGTCGTGCAGTCACTGGCGCCGGCGGTCCATGTGACTCGGCTCCAGGGCACCATCGACGGCAAGGATCAGGCGGTTGCGGAGCAGGTGATTCCACGGGGACCCGCAGCTTCGCAGGTTGCCATCAAGCAGATCGGGACCAACGGCGGGGGTTTTTTCAACGCCAACTCCGCCCATCCCCTGGAGAATCCGACCCCGATCTCAAACGCGCTGGAGCTTCTCGCCATCCTCCTGCTTCCTGCGGCGCTCTGTTACACCTTCGGGAAGATGGTGGGCGACACGCGCCAGGGCTGGGCGATCCTTGCAGCGATGCTGCTTATCTTTCTCCCACTGCTCATGTTGTGCCTGTGGAGCGAGCAGGCGGGGAATCCCGCCCTGACCGGCATCGGGATCGACCAGATGCCAGGGGAGCAGCAGCCCGGCGGCAACATGGAAGGAAAGGAAGGCCGCTTCGGTATCGTCAATTCGGCACTCTGGGCGGTGGCCACCACCGCCGCCTCGAACGGATCGGTCAACGCCATGCACGATTCGTTCACACCCCTGGGTGGGCTCGCCCCGCTCTGGCTCATCCAACTCGGCGAGGTCGTCTTCGGCGGCGTGGGCTCCGGCCTCTACGGCATGCTCGTGTTCGCTGTCATCGCCGTCTTCGTGGCCGGTCTCATGGTGGGACGGACTCCGGAGTACCTGGGCAAGAAGATCGAGGCCTTCGAGATCAAAATGGCTTCCCTGGTCATCCTCATCCCCGCCGCCCTGATCCTCGTCGGCACGGCCGTCGCAGTGATCACAAAGGCAGGACTCGCCGGTATCTCCAACCCGGGACCCCACGGTTTCACGGAGGTCCTCTACGCCTTTTCATCGGCGGCGAACAACAACGGGAGCGCCTTTGCGGGGCTCAATGCCGACAGCGTCTTCTACAATCTCTCCCTGGGGCTGGCGATGCTCATCGGCCGCTTCTGGGTCATGATCCCCGTCCTGGCCATGGCGGGATCCCTTGCAGGAAAAAAATTCATCCCCACCGGTCCCGGCACCCTTCCGACGCACACCCCGCTCTTCGTGGTTCTCCTTGCCGGTGTGGTGTTCCTCGTGGGTGCGCTGACGTTCTTGCCGGCACTGGCCCTCGGGCCGATCGTGGAATTCATGGCATCGTGAGGCCAAGGAAATGAAACCGAAGGAACAAAAGATCAAGTCTCTCACCCTCTTTGAAGGCGCAATCCTGCGGCAGGCCGTCGTCGACGCGTTTGTGAAGCTCAATCCCCTGCACATGATGCGGCGGCCGGTGATGTTTGTCGTCGAGGCGGGCAGCGTGCTCACATCGATGCTCTTTCTCCATTCCCTCTTCGGGCAGGCGGAGGAAAGCCCCGGGTTCATCCTTGCCGTCTCGATCTGGCTCTGGTTCACTGTCCTTTTCGGTAATTTCGCCGAGGCCATGGCGGAGGGCCGGGGAAAAGCACAGGCGCGGGCACTTCGAAGCAGCCGCAAGGACGTGTCGGCCAAGCGACTCTCCGGTCCCGACCCCGGCGCGGAGCGGACCCTCGTTGCGGGATCGCAGCTCCTCAGGGGTGATTTCGTGATGGTGGAGGCAGGGGATGTCATCCCCGGCGACGGGGAAGTGGTCGTCGGGATCGCCTCCGTCGACGAAAGCGCCATCACGGGCGAGAGCGCGCCTGTCATCCGGGAGTCCGGCGGGGATCGGAGTGCCGTGACCGGCGGCACGAGGGTGTTGTCCGACTGGATCATCGTCCGCGTCACGTCCAGCCCCGGAGAGACGTTCCTCGACCGGATGATTGCCATGGTCGAGGGTGCGAAGCGGCAGAAGACCCCCAATGAAATCGCCCTCGACATCTTCCTTGCAGGCCTCACGATCATCTTCCTCCTGGCCACGGTCACCCTGCTGCCCTTCTCGATCTTCAGCGTCGGGGCGGCCGGCCAGGGATCGCCGGTTTCCCTCACCGTGCTCGTCTCACTGCTCGTCTGCCTCATCCCGACGACCATCGGAGGGCTCCTCTCGGCTATCGGCATTGCCGGCATGGACCGGATGATCCAGGCCAATGTCATCGCCATGAGCGGCCGTGCCGTCGAGGCGGCAGGCGACGTGGATGTCCTGCTGCTCGATAAGACGGGGACCATCACCCTCGGCAACCGGGAGGCAACGTCCTTTCTTCCCGCCGGCGGTGTGGAAGCACGGGACCTTGCCGATGCGGCCCAGCTCGCCTCCCTGGCCGACGAGACCCCCGAGGGCCGCAGCATCGTCGTCCTGGCGAAGAAGCAATACGGCCTGCGCGAGAGGGATATCAAGGCCCTCGGCGCACGCTTCGTTCCCTTTACGGCAAAGACCCGCATGAGCGGCGTCAATCTCGACGGGCGGGAGATCCGCAAGGGCGCCGCCGATGCCATGGAAGCCCATGTGGCGGATCGGGGCGGTTTCTTTCCCCCAGAGATCCGCTCGATCGTGGACGACATCTCGCACCGCGGCAGCACGCCGCTCGTTGTGGCCGAAGGGGCCCGTACGCTCGGGGTGATTCAACTCGCCGATGTCGTCAAAGGCGGGATCCGGGAGCGTTTTGTCGAACTGAGACGGATGGGTATCCGCACGGTCATGATCACGGGCGATAACCCGCTGACGGCGGCGGCCGTCGCCGCGGAGGCCGGCGTGGACGACTTTCTCGCGCAGGCAACGCCGGAGACGAAGCTGGATCTGATCCGGGATTATCAGGCGGGGGGACACCTGGTCGCCATGACCGGAGACGGGACCAACGATGCGCCGGCCCTGGCCCAGGCCGATGTGGCCGTGGCGATGAACACGGGCACCCAGGCCGCCAAGGAGGCGGGTAACCTGGTGGACCTCGATTCCAACCCCACAAAGCTCATCGAGATCGTCGGGATCGGCAAGCAGCTCCTGATGACGCGGGGGACACTGACCACCTTCAGTATCGCCAATGACGTGGCGAAATACTTTGCCATCCTCCCCGCAGCCTTTGTGGGCATCTACCCCTCGCTTGCCGCACTCAACATCATGGAGCTCGCCACGCCGCAGAGCGCGGTCCTTTCGGCTGTCATCTTCAACGCCCTGGTCATCGTCGCATTGATTCCCATCGCCCTGAAAGGCGTCCGGTATCGCCCCATGAGCGCCGCGGCGGTGCTTCGACACAACCTGCTCGTCTACGGCGCCGGCGGCCTTGTCGTCCCCTTTATCGGCATCAAGCTGATCGACCTGGTCCTCTCGACCCTGGGACTGGCTTGAGGAGATTCACCATGAGACACTTCATCCGACCCGCCGTCGCGCTGCTGTTCCTGCTGACACTGCTGACCGGGGTCCTCTATCCCCTGGTCATCACGGGACTTGCCCAGTTTATCTTTCCCCATCAGGCCAACGGAAGCCTCATTGTCAGGGACGGCCGCCCTGCCGGATCGGCCCTGGTCGGGCAAGCCTTTAATGATCCCCGCTATTTCTGGGGACGACCATCAGTGACTGTTCCCTTTCCATACACCGCGACCCCCTCGTCAGCTTCCAACGCGGGGCCGTCAAACCCTGAACTGGTAAAAACGGTCAGGGAGCGCATCGCCGCACTGCACGCCGCAGATCCCGACAATCGCCAACCCGTCCCCGTGGATCTCGTCACGGCTTCCGGCAGCGGCCTCGACCCTCACATCAGCCCCGCGGCCGCACTTTACCAGGTTCCCCGCGTTGCGAAGGCCCGGGGGCTTGACGAAGGGGAGGTGCGAGGTCTGGTCCTGGCCCACGAGCGACCGCGGGATTTCGGCTTTCTCGGGGAGCCCGTCGTTCCGGTCCTCGAGCTGAACATGGCGCTGGAGGCCCTGCGATGATTCTGTTAGACTACATCAGGCGGTCACGGTCATCAGCCGCCGATCGAGGGTTTTCCTGGTATGGATGAGAGGAGACCGGATCCCGAGGCCCTTCTCGAACAGGTCAGGCAGGAAGAGGAGCGGCAACGGCAGGGAAAACTGAAGGTCTTCTTTGGCGCCGCCCCCGGCGTGGGGAAGACCTATGCCATGCTGGAAGCCGCCCGGAAAAGACGCGAGGAGGGTGTCGATATCATTGCCGGCCTCGTCGAGACCCATGGCCGCAGCGAGACGAACGCTCTCCTTGAAGGGCTTGAAATCCTTCCCCGCCGGCCGTTTTACTACAAAGGGAAAACCCTCCACGAGTTTGATCTCGATGCCGCCCTGGCCCGCAATCCCTCCATCATTCTCGTCGATGAGCTGGCCCACACCAATGTTCCCGGCGCCCGCCACAAGAAACGCTGGCAGGACGTGAGGGAACTTCTCTGTGCCGGAATCTCCGTCTACACCACCGTCAATGTGCAGCACCTGGAGAGCCTCAATGACGTGGTTTATCAGATTACCGGCGTTGCCATACGGGAGACTCTTCCGGATTTGTTTCTGGAACGGGCCGATGAGATCGAACTTGTCGATCTGCCGCCCGATGACCTTCTGCAGCGCCTGAAGGAGGGGAAAGTCTACATCCCCGATCAGGCCCGGAAGGCGATGGAGAATTTCTTCCGGAAGGGAAACCTCATTGCGTTGAGGGAACTCGCGCTGCGGCGCACGGCCGAGCGGGTCGACGAGCAGATGGAGCACTACAGGCGGGACCAGGGCGTGCAGGCCATCTGGCCCGCCACGGAGCGGATTCTCGTCTGCGTGGGGCCCAATCCCCGCTCCATCCGCCTGATCCGGGCTGCACGGCGCATGGCCGCGGGTCTGCGCGCCGAATGGATCGCAGTCAACGTCGAGGCGCCCACCCATGTCCGCCCCTCCGGGGAGGACAAGAGGCTGCTTGCGGAGCATTTGCGGCTGGCCGAGAGCCTGGGGGCCGGGACGGTGACGCTGACGGGACACCGGGTGAGCGAGGAGATTCTCAGCTACGCAAGGCTCCGGAATGTGGGCAAGATCATCGTCGGCAAGCCGACCCATCCGCGATGGAAGGACAAGCTCCTGGGCTCCCCGCTGGATGAGATCGTGCGCGGGAGCGGCGATATCGATGTCTATGTCATCACTGGGGATGCCCCGGAGAGTATGCCTCGGCGCATCGAGAAGAAAGCTTTGCCGCCCTGGAAGCCCTCCGAGTGGCTCTGGGCCCTTTCGACAGTGGCTGCGGCAACGGGGATCGCAGCCGTCATGTTTCCCTACTTCGAACTGCTCGACCTGGTCATGGTGTACCTGCTGAGTATCGTGGTGGCGGCTATCCGAACGAGCCGATGGCCGGCGCTCGCGGCCACCCTTCTGAGCATTGCGGCGTTTGACTTTTTCTTCGTTCCGCCCTATTTCACATTTGCCGTGGCCGACGTCCGATATGCCGTGACCTTCGGCGTCATGCTTGTCGTCGCCCTCGTCATCAGCGGACTCACCCTTCGGGTACGCGAACAGGCCGAGGCGGCCAGGGGGCGGGAGAGAAAGACAGCGGCTCTTTTTGGCCTCAGCCGGGATCTGGCACGGGAGAGGAAGAAGGAGAGGCTCAGCGAGATTGCCGTGAAGCACATCGGCGAAGTATTCCCGAGCCAGGTGGTCATCCTCATCCCCGATGATCGGGGTCATCTCGTTGTCCTCTCGACGGAGGTGGGAACCTTTGCTCTGGACGAAAAGGAGATGGGCGTGGCCCAGTGGGTCCTGGAAAACAGGCAGGCGGCGGGTATCGGGACCGATACCCTGCCGGGCGCCAAGGCACTCTACCTGCCCATGATCGCCTCCTCCGGTCCGGTCGGCGTTGTCGGAATTCTTCCGGGCAATCCCGAGGAGCCTTTCGAACCCGAACAGATTCATCTTCTCGAGACCTTTGCCAGCCAGACAGCCATGGCCATGGAGAGGGTCATACTGGCCCAGGAAGCTCAGAAGGAGAGATTGAGCGCCGAGAAACAGAGTCTCCGGAATATCCTGCTGAGCTCAGTGTCCCACGATCTGAGGACTCCCCTTGCAGCCATCATCGGTTCGGCAGACACTCTTCTCCGAAAGGGCGACGATCTTGCGGCAGAGAATCGCAAGGAGCTCATCCATTCCATTCGAGAGGAGGCGGAACGCCTCAATCAGATCGTGAGGAATGTGCTCAACATGACACGCCTGGAATCCGGAGCGATCCAGATCCGCAAGGAGTGGCAATCCCTGGAGGAGATCACCGGCGCAGTGATTGATCGGTTATCGGACAGGCTGAACGGACATGCGTTGAATGTGCAAATACCGGAGGATTTGCCCCTGATCCCCTTCGATCCGCTCCTCATGGAACAGGTCTTGACAAACCTCCTCGAGAATGCGCTGCGGTACACACCTCCAGGCACCGCCATCGAACTGACCGCCCGCGTTCAGAAGGCGGAAGTTCTCGTGGAGTTGGCAGACAGGGGGCCCGGAATCCAAGAAGGGCAACAGGAGCGGATCTTCGATAAATTTTCGCGGGGCAGAGTCCCCGGGGGCGGCGTGGGCCTGGGTCTCTCCATCTGTCGGGTGATCATCGAAGCGCACGGCGGCCGCATCTGGGCCGAGAACCGGCCGGGGGGCGGTGCCGTATTTCGGTTCACCCTGCCGGTTGAAGGGGAGCCGCCTCGTATCTGAAAAGAGGATATCCGCATGTCGGAGGGATGAAACGGTGGACAAAGGGCTTGTGCTCCTGATTGAAGACGAGATCCAGATGAGACGCTTCCTGAAGGTGGCCCTCGAGAGCGATGGCTATCGCTTCGTCGAAGTCGGGACGGCAGGCGAAGGTCTTTCGCAGGCAGCCACCCGGAACCCCGATGTGGTGCTTCTCGATCTCGGTCTGCCCGACATGGATGGACTTGAGTTCATCCGGAGGTTTCGGGAGTGGTCACGGGTTCCGGTCATCGTCATCTCCGCGCGGGAGCAGGAGAGCGATAAGGTCCGTGCGCTCGACTCCGGCGCCGACGATTACCTCACGAAGCCCTTTGGAGTGGGTGAGCTTCTTGCCCGGCTCCGCGTAGCCGTCCGCCATGCCGAGATGCGGGCTAGCGGCCGGGAGGAATCGTCTTTCGCAGCTGATGATCTCCGCATCGATTTCACAAAGAGACAGGTATTCCTCGGGGCCGCCGAGATCCACCTGACCCCCCTGGAATATAAGCTCCTGCTGGTTCTCGTGCGCAATGCGGGAAAGGTCGTAACCCATCGCCAGCTTCTCAAAGAAGTTTGGGGGCCCTCCTACGTCGAGCACACCCAATATCTGCGCGTTTATATGACCCAGCTGAGGCACAAACTGGAGAAGGATCCCGCCCGCCCCCGATACCTGATCAATGAGCCGGGGATCGGCTACCGCTTCAAGTACGAGCCGGGGAAATGAGATCAAGACAGAGCCAGTCAAGTAGAAAAGCGTTTCTCTTATTCGAGAATCATGAAAATTCGACCAGCGTCGGTGGCAGGATCAGACGCCGATCAGATAAAGGCTTGAAAGGCACGCCAACATTGATGCGCGGTGTTTTCGATTCCCATCGCCCGCTCCATTTTTATCCCTGCCTGAAGATCCTCCAACATGCGTCCTGAGAAATAAATTGCTGACAAATGACCTGGGAAATAACTTGAACATCGCATTGCTATAATTTAGGATATTACATCGTTTTTCATGGGTCACTTCGTTTCCTGTCATATCCATCCATAGCTCTTAGAGGAAGTGATCCCCCTTCCACGCGGGCAGCTATTGTTCAGTGTGCGGCCATCCCGAACCCCATCTGACAAACAAAAAGATCACTCTTATAAAACCAAGAACAGGAGGCGCCATGAAACGATATCTGTTTCTTCTTCTCCCGGCACTGTTGATGGTGTTGCTTCCGCCCTCGACCGTCGGGGCGACGGAGGGCAAGCCCAACATTATTTTCATCATGGCTGACGATCTTGGCAATGCGGATCTCGGCTATCGGGGAAGCGACATCAGGACGCCGAACATCGACAAACTTGCGAATGAGGGCGTTCGGCTCGAAAACTTCCATGGTATGCCGGTGTGCACCCCGTCCCGTGCGGCATTGATGACGGGCCGGTATCCGATGCGCTACGGTCTGCAGACCCTGGTGATCTTTCCGAGCCACAACTATGGTTTGCCGACTGACGAGCGGACTCTGCCGCAGGCGCTGAAGGAAGCGGGGTATCGGACCATGATGGTCGGCAAGTGGCACCTGGGTCATGCCGACAGGAAGTACTGGCCGCAGAACCGCGGGTTCGATTACTTTTACGGCAACCTCGTTGGCGAGGTGGACTACTTCGCCAAGTCGCGCGGAGGCGTGGTCGACTGGCAGCGCAACGGCAAGTTCTTCACCGAGAAGGGCTACTACACGACGCTGATCGGCGACGAGGCGGTCAGGCTGATTCATCAGCAGGACAAGGACAAGCCGTTCTTCCTCTACTTTGCGTCACTCGCCCCCCACGCGCCTTACCAGGCGACGAA
>Ga0209450_10001818_pt1 | contig 10749 bp, 10 predicted proteins | sample FrelakmetLWP11LW_FD_187149 | JGI IMG/M metagenome (GOLD analysis project Ga0209450, IMG submission 187149) | Freshwater lake sediment microbial communities from the University of Notre Dame, USA, for methane emissions studies - LWP11 LW (SPAdes)... | ecosystem: Environmental > Aquatic >... | reverse complement strand
TGAAGCGGTGCCCATCGTGGACCTCGCCGCGAATGGCGACGAAGGCGTCGTCGGCCCTTATGGTGCGCGAATCGATCGAAATCGAGGCGAAGCTCCGGTGGCGCTCGCCCGCCACCAGCTCGCCGCCGGTCGCGCTCAGGATGTCGTCAACCGTCCAGGGCATGGTCGCAATCATAGGCTGCGCCAACGTGACGATGCTGGATACTGGATAGCGAAACGGTGCCCAGAGGCTGATTCCGTATCCCGCATCTAATGGGTTCCTTCCAACTCGGCCAGCACGCGCGCGGCTTCCTCGCGGTCATCGAAGTGGATGACCTGCTGGCCGATGATCTGATACGGCTCGTGGCCCTTGCCGGCGATCAGCACGGTGTCTCCCGGCCGCGCGGCGCGGATGCCGAGGTCGATGGCCTTGCGCCGGTCCGGCTCCGCCGCGAACCCCTTGGCGGTGCGGCCGGCCAGGGCGGCGGCGTCAAGGTCGCCGGCGGCCGGCACTCCCTGCGCCAGGATCCCCGGGACGATCTGATCCAGGATGGCGCGGGGGTCTTCGGTGCGCGGATTGTCCGAGGTCACGATGGCGAGGTCGCTCAGCCGCGCCGCAATGGCGCCCATGAGCGGCCGCTTGCTGCGGTCGCGATCGCCGCCGCAGCCGAACACGCAGATGATTCGCCCCTTGGTCAGCGCCCGCAGGGACGACAGGGCGTTCTCGAGGGCGTCCGGCGTGTGGGAGTAGTCCACATACACCGCCCGGGCGCTGCGGCGTTGGACCCGTTCCAGCCTGCCCGGTACACAGCGGACGGCCTCCAGCCCGGCGCCGATCACCTCCGGATCGATGCCCAGGGCGGCGCCGACACCGGCCGCGCAAAGCAGGTTTTCGATGTTGTGGCGGCCCACCAGCTGCGAACGGACGGCGAAACGCCGTGCGCCCAGGACGATGCCGCCGCGGATGCCCTGCAGGTCGCAGGTGAAATCCTCTCCGCGCACCTCGCAATCCGGCCGAGTCCCGGCGCGGACCACCCGCAGCGGGACCTCTGCGGCCAGCTCGCGGCCGTGAGCGCTGTCGGTGTGGATGACGGCAACGGCCCGCGCCGCCTTGGGACCCGCCGGCAGGAAACGGGTGAACAGGCGCTTCTTGGCCGCCCAGTACGCCGCCATGCTGCCGTGGAAGTCGAGATGGTCCTGGCTCAGGTTGGTAAACACGCCGACGTCGATCCAGCAGGCGTGGATGCGCCGCAGATCGATGGCGTGGGAGGAGGCCTCCAGCACGACGTGCGAGACGCCGGCCGCGCGCATCTCGCATAGGGTCCGCTGAAGGTCCAGCGATTCGGGGGTCGTGACGGAGCTGGGATAGGAGCGCCCGCCGTAGCGGTAGTTGATGGTCCCGATCACTCCGGCGGGCAGGCCGGCCTGGGCCAGGATGCCCTCGACGAGATAGGTGGTGGTGGTTTTTCCGTTGGTGCCGGTGACGGCGATCACCGTCAACTGCTCGGACGGCCGACCGTAAAACGCGGCCGCGAGCTCGGCCAGCGCTTGCCGCGAGTCGGGAACGGTGACGACGATCCCGGCGCCGGGAACGGGCTTCTCCGTGACGACCGCGACCGCTCCGCGGCGCCGGGCGTCGTCGATGAAGGTGTGGCCGTCCGCGGCCTGCCCGCGCATGGCCACGAAGACCCCGCCGGGTTGAACGTCCTGGGAGCGGTAGTGCAGCGCCGTCACCTCGGGCCCGGACCCCTGAAGCCCGGTCACGGCGGTGGGGGCCAGCGTCGCCATCAGCTGCGCCAGCCTCATCCGCGGCCTCCGCCGTCCAGCGCGACCCGCAGCCGCTCTCCGACGGGCTGGGGCGGCACGTTCAGATAGCCGAGGGCGCTCTGGGCGATTTTCTTGAATACCGGCGCCGCCACGGCGCCGCCGTAGATCTGGGCCTTGGGCTCGTCGATGACGACCAGCACGGCGACCTGCGGGTTATCCGCCGGCGCAAAACCGATGAACGAGGCCACGTGCCGGTCGTTGGTGTAGTTGCCGTTTTCGTCGATCTTGCGGGCCGTGCCGGTCTTGCCGCAGGCGCTGTAGCCGTCCAGCGCGGCGTTGACGCCGGTGCCGCCGGGCAGCATCACGGTCTGGAGGATCTCCTTGAGCGTGGCGGCGGTCTGCGGCGAAACGGCCCGGCGGACTTCCTCGGGCGGGAACTGCCGCAGGATCTGGCCCTGCTGATCGGTGATGGCCTGGACGATGCGCGGCCGCATGAGCACGCCGTCGTTGGCGATGGCCGAGAACGCCGTGATCAATTGCACCGCCGACGCGGAGACTCCGTGGCCGAAGGAAATGGCGGCCGTGTCGATGTCCTTCCAGTGTTTGTGGTGCATGAGAAGCCCGGCGGTCTCGGCGGCACTGTCGATGCCGGTTTTCTGGCCGAAGCCGAACAGGCGCAGGGTGTGGTGAAGTTTTTCCGGCCCGACCTTCTCGCTGATCTTCACCGCGCCGATGTTGCTCGAGTACTTGATGATGTCCTGCAGGCTCAGCAGGCCGTAGCGGTGGACGTCGTGGACGGTGTTCTTGCCGATGCGGTAGGCCCCGTTCTCGCAGTTGAAGACCGTTTTGGGCGAGATGTTGGCGAACTCGAGCGCGGCGGCGGCGCTGAAGACCTTCAGGGTCGAGCCGGGCTCGAAGGGATCGGTGATGGCCCGGTTGCGCCAGAGCGCCTTCTTGGCATCGTCGAAGGCATTCGGGTTGAAGGTGGGGGCCAGGGCCATGGCGAGAATCTCGCCCGTCCGGGGCGCCATCACGATCGCCATCCCGGATTTGGCCCGGCTCTTCTCCACGGCCTCGGCCAGGGAGGTTTCGGCCGTGAACTGGATGCTCTGGTCCAGCGTCAGCATCAGGTTCTTGCCGCTGGCATCCTCGTCCGCCGGCGATTCCGACTGGAAGCCGTTGCCGTGGGCGTCCCGCAGGACCTTGACGCTGGTGCCCGATCCGCGCAGGTACTTGTCGTAGAAGAACTCGACGCCTTCGAGGCCCTTGCCGTCCAGGCCGGTGAAGCCGAGCACATGGGCCGCCAGCGCCCGGTTGGGATAAAAGCGGCTGGACTCGGACACGAACTCGATTCCGGGGATCCGCAGCTGGCCGACTGCTTCGGTTTCCTTGGGGGTGGCCTGGCGTTTGACCCACACGAAAGGTTTGCGGGGGGCCGCCAGCCGCTCCTTGATTTCCTGGGGTTTGCGTTTCAGGACCCGGGCAAGGTCCTTCGCCGCCGCATCGGGATCCTTGACCTGCGAGGGGCGGGCGGCGATGGAGGTGACGTCGATGCTGAGCGCCATCGCATGTCCGCGGCGGTCGAAGATCGTGCCGCGCCGGCCCACGGCCTTGAACGACTCCTCGACCTGGTCGGAAGCCTTGCGCGAAAGCCAGGACCCCTGGGTGATCTGCAGCAGAAGGGCCTTGCCGCCGATCACGGCGAAAGCCATGGCAAAGACCACCCCGACCAGTAGGATGCGAAGGCGTATGTATTTGGCGCGCATGAGGGTCAGGGCATCACCTTCATTTGATTGGAGGCGGGCAGCGTCAGCCCCAGCTTTTCCTGCGCGATGCGGATGATGCGCTGCGGGGCCCTCAGCCGGGCGAGCTCCACTTTCAGGTTGGCCTGAAGCTCGTTCAGGTGCTGCTGCTCCTTGGTCAAGTTTGAGATTTCGTACCCGACCTGAAACCACTGGACCCGCACCCAGGTGTAAACGAGAAGCTCGCCGACCACCACGCAGAGCAGGCCGATCCAGACGGCCAGCATCCTGGGGTTGCGGCGTCGGGACTTGGGTGGCGGGTTGCCCATCACAGATCCTCGAGGTTCCGGGCCGAGTTCATGGTCAGGCCCTTTCGGCCGCCCGGAGCTTTGCGCTGCGGGCCATCGGATTGGCACTGATTTCATCCGGGCCGGGCCGGACGACCTTGCGGGTCAGGATTTTCAGGAAACCCTCGGGGCCGGAGGTGTCCGCCGGCCGCGAATGGCGGCGCTCGCGCTTCTCCATGGCTTTGAAGCGCTGCTTGACGATCCGATCCTCCAGTGAATGAAACGACAGGATGCACACGCGACCGCCGGGGTTGAGCATCTCCGGCAATCGGTCGAGCAACTCCGCCAGGCGGTTGAGCTCGTCGTTGACCGCGATGCGCAGGGCCATGAACACCCGCGTCGCAGGGTGGATCCGGTGGCGGCCGCCTCTGGGAACCGCCGCGCATACCAGGCGCGCCAGCTCGCCGCTGGTTCGAACCGGCTGACTGCGGCGCGCATGGCCGATGCGGCGCGCGATGCGCCCAGCCCAGCGTTCTTCGCCGTACTCCTGGAAGATGCGCCGCAGTTCGTCCTCTTTCAGGCCGTTGACCAGATCCGCGGCCGTGGGCGCCGTCCGGGTGTCCATGCGCATGTCCAGCGGCTCATCGCGGAGAAAGCTGAACCCCCGGCCGCTGCCCTGCAGATGGTGCAGCGAAATCCCCAAATCGATCAGGATCCCGTCGGCGCCGGCCCGCCCGAGTCGGCTCATCACCTCGGGGAGCTGGGTGAAGTTGAGGTGAAAGAGCCGGACCCGCTCGGCCTGGTCCGCCAGGGCGACGCGGGCGTTGGCGACCGCATCCGCGTCCTGGTCCAGGCCGATGAGCAACCCGTCGGGGGAGCTGTGCGCCAGGATGTCCCGGGCGTGGCCCGCTCCGCCCAGGGTGCCGTCCACGTAGACCCCGCCCGGCCGGCAGTTCAGGTACTCGAGCACCTCCGCCCGCATGACCGGCACATGGTGATATGCCGGCGGCTCAAATTCCGAGTTTGGCAATTTCGTTTCGGGCCTCCGGGTCCTTGAGGTCGTTCGAAAGCATCGCTTCTTCGTTTTCGAAGTTTTCCCGGGCCCAGATCTCGAAGTGGTCGAGAACGCCCACCAAGACGATTTCCTTGCTCAGACCGGCGTATTGCCTTAATGTGGGCGGGATGAGAATGCGGTCTTGCTTGTCGTAGGCGCACTCGTGGGCGCCGCCAATGAACACCCGCCGAAAGCGGCGCATAATGTCATTTTTTTCAGCCAGTTGCAGAATTCGTTCTTCCAGCTGCCGCCATGCGGGCATCGGGAACGCGACCAGGCAGTGGTCCATGCGCGTAATCATGATCCCATCGCCGTCCTCCGAGCGCACGAGCACCCGGAACCGGGTCGGAATGACGATCCGGCCCTTGTCGTCGATGGTGTGATAGGAGCTCCCACGAAACATGGTTTTCTATCTAATCTCCCACTTTTCGCCACTTTGTACCATTAAATACTAAAATATTCCCCGAGTCAAGCAAAAAAATGCTCGCAACCAACATATTTTTTAATGTAATTTAGAAACGTTAAACCAATTCGTCAGAGATAGGAAAGGGCGAAGATCGCGGAATTTCCGAGCGTATGAATAAGAATTGGGACTAAGAGGTTTTTTTCGATTTCATAGGAAACAGCGAAAACCAGTCCGCCGACGACCTGAGGAACGTAGGCGGCCGGTGCGCCGGTATGCAAGAAGGCAAAGACCACCGTGCTCAGGAACAGGGCCGGCCAGAACCCCCAGCGCCGGCAATATCCAAACATAAGTCCCCGAAAATAAAACTCTTCTGCGGTCGGGGCGATCAGTCCGCCGACCAGGAAAAGCAGCGCCGGGCCGGATGCTTGAACAGTCGGGCCCGGTCGAATGATCCGCAGCGGGTCAAGCCCCGCCATCTGGAGAAGCCAGTACCCGATCACGGCCAGAGATCCGAAACCCGCCGACCAGAGAAGCCCCCTTTTGAGGCCGGCCGCCCAAGTTCCGCGGCCAAGCCCAATACGGCGCCAGCCATGCGGCCCTCGGGAGATGATGAACGCCATCCAGACGAGTCCGAGAATCCGCCCCAGACCGATGGCCGCCAGCGGGCCGATCCACCCCTGGGCGATGACCCAGCGCGCTAGGCCCTCGACCGCCGCCAGCCCGGCCGTGGCAAGCGCCAGGGACTTCAAGGCAACCGGTTCTGATCCCATCGCAGGGCCTTCAGCGCCTGGTAGGCGTAGAGCTGATCGTACCATTCATCGGAAGTCTTCAGGAGGTTCAGGATCGGCTGCACGGCACGCGCGTCTCTGCGCTGGGCAAGCGCCTGCAGCGCCATGGAGCGGACATTCACGTGGGGGTCGGCCACCATCCGGATCAAATCCTCGGTGGCCTGCGGGTTCGGGCTCGTCGCCAACGCCCGGGCCAGCCAGTAGCGTTCCTGCGGATAGGGGCTGGCGAGCATGGCCGCGAAACCTGAACTGGCGCCGATGTCCAGCCGGAGCGCCTGAAGCGCCTTGAGCGCGGCCACACGCCGCTGCCAGCGGTCCGACCCCAAAGCGGCGGCGGTCTCTTCCAGCCGGGGCGGTTTTTCACGGCTCCAATGGAAGTCCGCCAGGATCGCGAATCCGGCCAACAGGCAGAGGATCGCCGCCGCCGCTTCCGCCCGCCACCCGCTGAAAGCGATGCCGCTCAACAGACGCAGCAGCGCGAACAGCAGGATGTAAAGGGCGCTGGGAAACGCCAGCAGAACGCCGTAATAGGCGGCGGTGCGGAAAACGGCGAAGCGGTCGGTCCGGGTCGAGATATCGGAGGCGGCCCGGCGCGGGTCGGCCAGGAAACGGTCGACGGGGCCTTCCCAGACGGGAGTGGCACCGTGAACCAATGTCAGGCGGTCCCCGTCAAATCGCAGGCCAAGATCGGCCGGCGCCGCGGCACGGACGGGCAGGTAATCCAGGCGGATCAGTTCGCGGCCGACTGGGCTTTCCCGGCCGGCCGTGTGTTCAGAGGGCCAGGCGACCGTCTTGATCTGCCGCTGATCGAGCGTTTTGAAAACCTCGGCAGGATAAAGCGTGTAGCGGTAATAAAACGAGCTGACGTTTGCGCCCGCGGTGTTGGACATGAGCAGGTGATCCCGCAGGTCGATGAAAAGGTCGCGATCATACTGCGTGAACCACCCCAGCGCCAGGAGGATCAGCGGCAGCAGCCGAAACCACGGCCGCCGCCGGTCCTCGGGTTCCGGGCTCGAGGTGCGCCACCGGGTCGCGATCCAGAAGACGGGCGGCGGAACGGCGACGAAGTAGAGCGTGGTCCAGACGTCGAACCCGCGGCGGTTCAGAATCACGACCGCAGCGGCCAGCGCGGCCGCCAGCGCCGCCGCCGCGAATCCGCGGCCGGAGGGGAGCCGGCGCCACAATCCGGCCGCGGCCAGGCTGAGCAGCGTCAGCCCGGCCCCGACGCTGAGCGTAAAAAAGAGACCTCCCCAGAAAGCGGTCTCGAGATCGAGCAGCCGGGGGAGCACGTGCGGGTTGGGCACCGGCAGGAACCCGGCATCGGCGACCGCCGACATCTGCGCGAAGAGCCGGAAGTTGGACGAATACACCTGGGCCGTGGCGATGATCTGGGCGATGCCCATGCCCAGGAGAAGCTCCGGCGCTGGAAATGCTGCGCGGTGGATGGCGTTCAGCGAGCTCACTGTTCTGTGGATTTACCCGTCCAGCAATCCGTGGGAGGCCGCCAGGCTTTGATTAACCTGATGCTCCATGATAGCATTTTCGAAATTTGATGCAAATGCTTCCTGATCGAGGAGGATCATCCGTGCGCCGCAAAGAGAAGGAAATCACCGACCGCAACGAAATCGAGGCCGTCATCCACGAGGCCAGAGTGTGCCGGATGGGCATGTGCGACGGGCCGTCGCCCTACATCGTTCCCCTGTGTTTCGGCTACGCCGCGGAGACGTTTTACTTCCATTGCGCCGCCGAAGGCCGGAAGCTTGAGATCCTGGAAAGGAATCCCGAAGTCTGTCTGGAACTGGAGGGCGGGGTCGCGTTGAAGCCCGGCGTCAAAGCCTGCGATTGGGGAATGATCTACCGCAGCGTCATCGCCTTCGGAAGGGCCGAGCGGGTCGACGCGCCCGAGGCCAAGCGGCGGGCGCTGGATCTTATCATGGTGCGCTATGCGCCCGGGACGTTCGACTACCCGGAGGCGGCCCTGAGCAAAACGGTCGTCCTCCAGGTCCGCCCTCGGAACATGACGGGCAAGCGCTCGGGCTAATGGCGTCCGAGCCGTTTTTGCGCCAGCAGCAAGGCGCAGATCGACTTCGCGTCCTGCAGCTCGCCGCGGGCGATCATGCCGTCGGCTTCGGCCAGCGGCACGCAATGCACGTCCAAGACCTCGTCGGCATCGAGCTGCTGGGCCGCCGCGCTCAAGCCGGTGGCGAGAAAGAGATGGATGCGCTCGTCGGAATAGGAGGGCACCGGCGTGATCTCACCCAACGCCTGCCACTCCGACGCCGTGAACCCGGTCTCCTCCGCCAGCTCGCGCCGGGCGCACTCCATGACCGGTTCCCCCGGGGCGAGCGTGCCGGCCGGCACCTCCCAGATATAGCGCCGAAGGGCGTGGCGGTATTGGCGCACCAGCACGACGTCGCGCTCGTGCGTCAGCGCGACGATGGCCGCCGCTCCGGGATGCTCGATGAAATCAAGGTCGGTGGTCGCCCCGTTGTCCAGGGTCACGTTTTCCCGCACCATTTGGAAAACACGCCCCCGATGGATGCTCCGGCGTTCGTTAACGTTGACGGCCATGCCTGTCTCCTCCTCAGGATCCTGCCATTGCGCTCAAGGATTCCTTCCCTACTGCGCCGCGGGTGACCGGTCAACCCGTTTGTCGGGCCGATGTCCGGCGGTGCGCGGGCGGCACCGCGCTTGACCGCATAACCATTTGGGGTTAGGGTCAGTAATTGAGGCGCACCGCGCCGACATCCGCCCGGAGGTACCGTCATGCGCCGTCCCGATATCCGCACCGCGCTGCCCGGCCCGCAGGCCCGGCAGCTGATCCAGCTGGACAGCACCTACGTGTCGCCCTCCTACACCCGGGTCTACCCCCTGGTGGTCGACAAGGCCGCGGGGCTCTGGGTCCAGGACGTGGACGGGAACCAATTCCTGGACTTCACGGCCGGGATCGCGGTCACCGCTACGGGCCACTGCCACCCCAGGGTCGTGGAAGCCATCAAAGCCCAGGCCGAGCAGCTTCTGCACATGTCGGGCACCGACTTCTACTACACGGCCCAGATTCTGCTGGCGCAGAAACTGGCGTCCCTCGCCCCGGGGGAAGGCACCCACCGCGTCTATTTCGGCAATTCCGGCGCGGAAGCGGTGGAAGCGGCCTTCAAGCTGGCGCGCTGGCATACCAAGCGCGAGCTGAACATCGCTTTTTTCGGGGCCTTTCACGGCCGCACCATGGGGGCGCTCTCCCTGACCGCCAGCAAGACCATTCAGAAAAGGCATTACAACCCCCTGGTTCCCGGCATCACGCACATTCCCTATGCATACTGCTACCGCTGCGCCTACAACCTGAGCTACCCCCAGTGTCACTTGTTCTGCGTGCGCTGGGTCGAGGACACGCTGTTCCGCACCACGGTCCCGCCCGAGGAAGTCGCCGCCATTTTCGTCGAGCCGATCCAGGGCGAAGGGGGCTATGTGGTCCCGCCGCCGGAGTTCCACCAGGAGTTCAGCGCGATCGCCCGGAAGTACGGCATCCTCTATGTGGCGGACGAAGTCCAGTCCGGCATGGGGCGCACCGGCCGAATGTTCGCGATAGAGCACTTCGGGGTGGCGCCGGATATCATCGCCATGGCGAAGGGGATTGCTTCGGGGCTGCCGCTCGGCGCCATGATGGCCTCCGCGCGGATCATGGATTGGGAGGCGGGGTCGCACGCCTCCACGTTCGGCGGCAACCCGCTGGCCTGCCAGGCGGCCATGGTCACGATCGCGCTGCTGGAGGAAACGCTGATGGCCAATGCCGCGGCCCAGGGCGAGCGGCTGATGGCGGGCCTGCGCGAGATGCAGCGCCGCTTCGAATGCATGGGGGATGTGCGCGGCAAGGGATTGATGGTAGGGGTGGAGCTGGTCGAGGATCGGGAGCGCAAGACGCCGGCCACCGGCTGGCGGGCCCGGATCATTCAATCCGCTTTCGAACGCGGACTGCTCATCCTCGGCTGCGGGCAAAACAGCATCCGGTTCTGCCCGGCGCTGACCGTAAGCCCGGATGAAATCGACGTGTGTCTGTCGATCTTCGCGGAGTGCGTCAAGGAGGTCGCCGGCTGAACGACCGGCGGCCGGGCCGCCGTTCATGCTCATTCAGGCCGATGCCGGCCTTGGGCGCTCCGCGAGACATCGAGGCAGATCCCCGCCGGCGATCCAGCGCTCGATCGCTTCGGCGACACCGCAATGATCGTTGGAGGCGACGGCCGGAAAGCGCCGCCGGAGCTCCTCCGGTGCGTTGGCCATGACGAAGGACGACTGCGCCCACTCGAGCAGGTCCAGATCGTTGAAGTCGTTGCCCACCGAGAGGGTGTGCGTGCGGGCGACTCCGAGTTCGGCGGCCAGCCACTCCGCGGTCTGGCCTTTGGAGATGCCGGCCGGTAAGATCTCGATCCAGGTCGAGCGGCCGTCCAGCGGGGAGGTGGTCCGGATGACGGTCAGGCCGTCCAGCTCTCGCCGCACGGCGGCAAGGGCGGCCTCGGCTTGCTTCGGGGGAACGATGGCCACCAGCTGGGTGGCGGGGCCGAAACCGTCGATGTCTTGGTTCAGCGGAAAGGCAAAGCGGCGGTATAGTGCGATCCGGGCGGCGAAGTCGGGGTTCGTGCCGGTCCCGGCGGCGTAGCCGAAGACGTGGGTGTCGGGGATGGCGCGCTGAACCATGAAATCCAGATTCAGCGCGCGCAGGAGCGCAACGGCC
>Ga0209450_10001817_pt1 | contig 10750 bp, 12 predicted proteins | sample FrelakmetLWP11LW_FD_187149 | JGI IMG/M metagenome (GOLD analysis project Ga0209450, IMG submission 187149) | Freshwater lake sediment microbial communities from the University of Notre Dame, USA, for methane emissions studies - LWP11 LW (SPAdes)... | ecosystem: Environmental > Aquatic >... | reverse complement strand
AGAATCTCGCAGCGAAATTTTAGATTTTATTTCAGTATAATATTTTTCGCACCCGTCCCCGATCAATAACGTCTTTTGTGTTGAGTTAATATTTTTTATTAAATATTCTATTGAATAATCGCCCGGCGGTACTAATTCGACAGAATTAGAATTTTCTCCTTTGGCATATAATGCTCCAAAAACTCTCGCTTTTTTCGCATCAAAGGCGATTAGAATATTTTCGCCTGGCTTTATTGCATCAACTGCGGAGGCGGCATACATCAAATGTGTTTTTACGCCTACCAGCGGAATTTCGAAAAGCTGAGAGAACATCCGCGCTGTTGTAACAGCAATCCTTATGCCGGTAAATGAACCCGGCCCAATCCCAACTCCGATTAAATTTATATCTTTAAGTTCAATATTTATTTCTTTTAATGCAAGGTCTATGCTTTCAAAAAATGTAATAGAGTGAGATGTGTCGATTTTTTTTGTCTGATCTGAAACAGCTTTGTCAGTTGAAGCTGCAGATATTTCCACAGCAGTCGCAGTATCAAATATCAGGATATTCAATTACTATTCTCCTTTTGTTATCGCCAAGCCATTCGAGCTTGATCTTTACAGCTTTTTTCGGTATTCGATCCCATGCGTTTTCCGCCCATTCGATTATGGATATTCCTTGACCTTCCCAGTATTCTTCAAAGTTAAGTTCGTCAAGCTCATCTTTTTTATTAATTCTGTAAAGATCGAAATGGTATAGGTGTAACGTACCCTCGTATATCTCCAACATTAAAAAAGTGGGACTGGTAATTTCCTCGTCAATGCCAAGTCCTTTCGCGAGCCCCTTCGCTATTATTGTTTTGCCTGTGCCGAGCCCGCCGTATAGCGCGAATACGTCGCCTTTTTGCGCTCTTACACCCAGAGTCCGTGCCCAGTCAAACGTCTCCTGTTCCGAATGCGTTATTATTTCCTTTGCCATATACGTATACAATAATTAAACATGCTTCTTTTACGCAAGAAAAATCATTAATAAATCACTTTTTAAATGATTAGTCGCCTGAATATTGCTATTATTTTTTAGTTTCATAAATTGTGATACATTCTTGATAATTAATATTATTTTTAAAATAGTGTTTTTCAATCAAATTATATTCGACAATATCGGAATTAACTACCAATAGCAATTCTTCTAAATTATCTGAATTTGGCTTTACATTTTCTCATTCAATAGTATTAAAAAAGCGAATACATCAGATATATTTCGAAAACAAAGAAAGGCAATAAATTACCATATTAAAATAATATTGACTCTAACTCATGACATATCACAATAATTTCGGAGGATATTTATAAATGGACTATTATAAAATATTTCTGGAAGTGATAGACGCTCTCGAAAAAGAGAAAGTTGAATATGCTTTATCCGGCGGATTCGCGATTATAACTTACGGATTATCTAACAGAACAAAGAACATGGATTTGTTTGTAAAGCCGGACGAGGAAAATATCGCGAAACTTAAAAAAGTACTTCTGTCGATTTTTACCGACGAAAGCATAAACGATGTTACTCCAGAATTGCTGGAGGATTATCCAGTTATAAGATACGAGCCGCCGAGTGGATTTTACATTGATATTATGTCCAGAATTGGAGATGACATTCGCTTTGAAGATTTGAAGATAGAAACAAAAGCAATTGACGGGCACCCGGTACGCATTGCATCTGTGGAAAGCTCAATTAACAATAAAGCCGAGTGATATATTAATCATTCTGCTATCCACTTATAATAATTCATTATTATATTTACACATTTAAATAGTACATTAGTAGTTGCTTCTTTTTCTTGACAAGATTATTTTTGACTCATAGAATAAGTCAAAATGAGTCGGGGGATGAAACAATGTCGCAAATAACATTAAGAAATCTCGATCCCGAGATTGAAAAGATGATACGGCATGAAGCTAAAAAACGAAAAATTTCTTTGAATCGGGCAATTCAGGACATGCTTCAGCAAAAAATAAGTTCAAGAGAAAAGAGGAAAACTCCCAGAGGACAATTATTAAAAAGACTTGCAGGCGGATGGAACGACAATGATGTTAAGGATTTTTTTGAAACTATTAAATCTTGCGAACAAATCGACGAGAGTATGTGGAAATGAAAATACTTTTAGATACCAGTGCTTATGTAGCCTTTAAATATAATCATAAAGAAGTTGTTGAATTGATTATAGGATCTGAACTTATTTTATTTTCACCTGTTGTATTAGGTGAGTTATTATTTGGATTTAAAAATGGCAATAAATTTTTAAAAAATCAGCGTGAATTGAATTACTTTCTCCAGAATGAAGCGGTTGAGCTAGTTCCCATCGACAATAGAACATCAGATCGGTATTCAAGAATAGCAATTGATCTTAAAAAGCAAGGCACTCCGATTCCCACAAACGACATTTGGATTGCGGCTCAGGCATTTGAGCATGGAGCAGAACTAATCACCTCCGACAGGCATTTTGAAAATATTCCATCTCTAGTTTATACGTTATTTTAACTAATAAAACAAATCCGTCTCAACTACTTAGCTTTTTTTTCTCTTTTCACGCCTATCTTGTATTTAATTACAAGCTTGCCGATTTTTACTTTGTCGCCGTTTCTCAGTAAAGTGATACCGCTTATTCTTTTATTATTCACGTAAGTGCCGTTAGTTGAGTTTTCGTCCTTTACTTTAAAACCGGACTTGTCCCATTTAATGGACGCGTGCTTGTTCGATACAGTTGCCTGTTTCACTGCTAAATTATTTTTTGAACCTCTGCCTATTGTGAATTTCTTTTTTTTATCCAGCACGAACGGCGTTTTTCTTAAAGAACAGCTTAATGAGTATTCTTTTTTATCAACAGGCCTTTTGGTTTTTGGTGTTTTTCTTGAAATCATTGTTAATGCGTCCATTTTAATCCCCTTAGTGGTTTATATTATTTTTATTATAATTACAATACAAGTGAAATGCTGAATCCGGGCCAATGAATTTTTTTGCTTGTTCAATATTTAGTTTAACTTTTCCCGATAAGATCAATCTGCGGTAAAAGTATTTCTTTTTTATGATTTCTGCTTCTTGCGAATGCATTTTAAGCACCATTATAAAATTTATTATAGAATAATTAAGTTGTCAATTAGAATTTAACAATATGGTAAAATTGATCTTATAGCATATATTCTTTATAGATTGACAGAAATCGCGAATTTTTATATATTTTACTCGTTAACAAATAAGATTTTAGTAGATTCATTTTTATTTCAAATTAAAATTTGAATTTTCCTAATAATACTTTTAAATTAATGATCAAGAGTTATTTAAAGAGAGGTGTATCTGTGAAAAACAAATCGATTGTCGGAACATTGCTAGCGATTATAATAGTAATAGTTTTCATTTCACTCAATTGCTCATCCCCTGGATCTTCAAAAGTTACAATACATATTAACTTAGGACTTAATAAAGCGAGCGCGGAAAATACATTCGAGAATTCAATATTCGACAGAATTTTTCGATTATTCACGAAAGATGCTAAAGCACAAAGCGCTCCTATCTATATAGACTCGATTACTCTTAATGTTACAGGCTCCGGAATGGAGTCAATACATCAGAGCCATTCAAATCCTAACATTCCTGACACAATTGAGTTAGAAATTCCTTCGGGCCCTTCGCGGCTTTTTGAAGTTCTGGCATATACACCCAGTGCAACATTAAGAGGAGCTGTTACACAAACTCTGGTCGGAGGAACTACTGTTACAGTTCCGATCAGTATGGGATTGTTTGAGACGAGGGTAGTAATTCCAGATTTTACTAATAATAGGATAATACAGATTGATGATCTTTCTTTGCCATTAACATCACCAAACTGGAGATCTGTTGCAGTTACTAGTCCTTACGATATTGATTTTAGTTCCAATGGAAGAATATACATTGCAGTTAATATTGGTGCGACTGGTGGTGCAAGAATTGTTAGATTAGATGATATCACTGCTTCAACATCTATTGTGGCACCTTTTACAATAGATGGAGGATATGTTGCTTTATGTATAGATAGAAGAGACAGAAATAATAATATAATTTATTATGCGACATCTAGTCAGATTTATAGGGCGAATCTTGATGGTACTGGAATAAAGAATGATTTTACAATGACTGGGATATCAACAATAAGAGGTCTAAATATTACGACTTCAGGTCTATTATTAATTGCTTACCAGAATCCTTCATTCCAAGCAGCTTATTCTGTGTATGATCCCAATTCAGGCAATGGCTCAATTTTAAGCACTTTTAATGAAACTAATTTTGGGTCATCAAATGATGCGTGGGATATTGCACAGATTAATTCAAGAATTTATATTGCACACGATGATACTGGTGCTACTTATAGATATATTAGGGAATTCACTATTGATTCAGGTAATCAATTAATTCCTGGAGCTACATATTCAACAAGTTTATTTGGCCCGCATAGATTTATCAATACTCATTCAAATAAAATATATTTAATAAACGATTTTTATTCACAAGATTCGCTAGTAGTAATGAGTGATATTACAGGATTTGATCGTCTTAGTTATGGTTCCAATGGCACAGGTATAGGAACTTTTGATTTTTATTATTGATATTTTATTTTTATTCATTAAAGGGTACTTTTTTTAAATTAAAAATATCGTTTTTAATAGAAAAATAATACTCATTATTCAACAATTTGAAATTATTATCAGTTAAATCATTAAAAATAATTCTAAATGTATTTACAGGTGAATGGCATAAGGATAACATATAATTATTGCTGGGAAGGAGTAATGCATTTAAAATGCTAAATCTTTCTTTAAGTGCTCGGTCCTTTAGTTTTTCCCAACTATTTTCTTCTTCACAAAATAAAGAAGCAGGTCCATGATCTGCTTGAATTATAATAATTGGTTTTCTATCAGAACATTCCAATATTTTTGACACCATTTTTTTTGTTAATAGATTCACTGCTTTTAACTGATTAAGATAATCTTCCTTGTTGCACCATGAATTTTCTATTTCCAATTTTTTGGTAAAATTAATTAAATTATTTTCAGAAAATAAAAATGGTGGATGCGGTACTAAAATATGACTAAATGTATATGTAGTATTCTTTAACTTTGAAATTTCAGTAATAATATTAAAAGTATTTTTTATATGTCTTCTGAAATGATTTGAATATCCGAATAGTTCTATTAAAGGAAAAATAACAGTAGTTTGTAATAAAATAATGTTAAATTCATTTAATTTATCAGGTTCGATATTAATATCTGAAAAAGGATTATGTGTAGTAAGAGCAGATCCTGAATTAATATTGATTGTAGTATAACCTATTTTTTTTAGTATCCTCTGGGTAATATTATTATTTATTAAATCAAACATAATCCGCATTGAATTATCCTTACTATATGATTTATTAAAAAAATCATGTAAGTAATTCATGTTAAGCGAAGAAGCAAGGGATAACGCTGTATGAATATAATTACTTCTGCTTTTAGAAGCTATAAAAAAGCCTTTTGATCTTAAGAAGTTAAGGAATTCACTGTTATCAAAATTATATATATTTTTAAGCGTTTCTTCTCCCGCATATCCATCAAGAATTATGTAATATATATCCGGCAGATTGTCTGTCTTTATATTCGCTGCGGAAATTCTTTTTTCCAAATCTGCTTCAGGAATAACAGGCTTTCCAGTTTCAAGAGAGAATTTAATAATACTGAAACATGAAAGCAGAATTAATGAAAAAGCAGTAAGGTTAATGATATGAGTAATGAAATTTAAATTTGCCGATGTTTTTATAATTAACCAGACAAACAATATTAAAGCTAGTGAGAATACCGGAATTAAAACATAGTCCGGATTTTTTGTTCTAAGCTTATGAAATAATATTTCGCTTAAATGCCCATAGCTGAAAAACAGCAAAAGCAAAAGTGAAATAAATAATGAGGATTTAAATTTGTTTTTTGAAAGTAGTATAATGATAAAAAGCAAGATGAGAGAAAATCCTGAACTTATTGCTGTAGGTAGTAAAATTTCTTTAAAAGCTGTTTGCGAGATGTTATAACTGTAAAGAAATAAAACCGGATAAACCGAAAGCAGAATCGGATGAATAAGAAATGCTATTTTATTATATATTTGTTTCAACGCGCTTTCCTTTGCATTAAATATATTATTCTATCGGTACCGCTGATAATTGTCCTTGATTTGATAGTAAAATAATTCGAAAATGTTGACTTAAATTTATTTTCAGAATAATCAGTGAAAATATCCTTACGCAAAAACAGAAGTTGTCTTACCTGTGAATCTTCTTTTGGAACAAATTCGATTATCAGCCATTTGCAAATTTTGTTAAAAAATTCACCAATCATTTCAAAGTTTAAATTATTCCCGATAATTAGATGGTGAATCAGCGCCAGCGCCATAACAGCATCCGTGGGTCCTCGGTCAGTTAGCGAAAGTCTTTCCTTGTTGTTCCAACCTGTATTCGGAGTCGGATTATTTATATCAATACATAAAGGAAGAATATTTCTCTTATTTTGTATTATGCATTCATTATAATTTTTTTCAACAGTATAAGCATCCGCATCTATTGAAACTGTCTGAATTCCTTTATCAGATGCAATACTGCTGAAAATGCCGGTATTAGCTCCAATATCCCACAAACTTTTAGGTTTAATCTTATCAAGCAATTCTGATATAATCTTCTTTTTCTGATTAAATGAATCCGCAGAATATTCTACATTATCATAATAATCAGACCATTCCGATTTCATTTGCTTAATAGTCATTTTTTGTATCGCAGATTCCATTGAATCTATTAATCCAAGCAATGAATGTTTACTGAATTCTTTTACTTTAATATTTTTTGAGGTAAATTGCTTATCTGCTTTTGAATGAAAATGAATATTCAGCAGCAAAGCAAAAGAAAAATAACTACTAAATGGGAGAAGTTTTGAACAAAGTTGTAAAGGTATACCGTCTAAATAAATTCTTAATAATTGATTAAGATTTATATCTTTATATTTCATAAGTACAAGCGGAGCAAGAAAATGACGGCAAAACTGGCCGTAAGCTACCCAAGGCTTGCCATTATCGTATTTTTCAAAGGACAGAGTATCTATAAGAACCGGAGAGTTGTTTATAAATTGAATATTGTAAGCACTGCAGTCTCTTAAAGACATATTAAAATTTAATGCTATTTTTTGGATTTCCAATGTTGCAAGCGCCGCTTTCTTTAATTGGGAGAAGCACCATTCATAAGGATATGAAATAAATCGAATTTGTTCAGGCTTGATTATTTTATAGGGTTTATGATCTTTATCTAGGTTTTTTGTAATCTTCTGGTAAATAGGTTTTTTGGATTTTACAGAACATTCTTCATGCTGGATTATAAGCTTTTTTTTTAAAAGCTCATTATACAATCCGGAATCCATTAACATATCAAAGTTATCTTTTCCCTGGTAAATAATCTGGCGATAAATACCATCTTTGTATTTAAAAACAAAACCTGCCGGATCACGGAATGATGAATAAATATTTGCTTTATTTTTCAAAACAGGAATCTCTTTGCTAACCATAATTTAATGCCGGTTATTATCTTTTTCCAGTATAACTTTAAAGTAAATATTAAGCCAATCAATCCGGCAATTAATATTTGAAAAAGATAACTGCCTGAGCCGGGATCAAGATAAGCAAAAGCAATATCATTGAAGGAAAAAAAATAAATAGTAAAGATTGAAATTTTTAAAATTTGCATGTTGATTTATTATTTTTTAATTTCGAAAGTATAGATATTATTTATTTGCATTTGTAATTCCAAGGCAAGAATTAAATTAAAATTTCAATAAAACGAAAAAATAAAATTATAAAAAGGAATTTTTATGTATTGTTGGATTTTATAATTATTTTAAGACATTTACTAGTTTGTAAGAATTTTGATCTGTTGTTAATCCGTATTAAACTTATTGACAAGTAACTAAAAAATATATACATTTTATTGGAATGATATATGTATTTATCTTTTTCCGGCCTTTAATAAATTTGATTTAATAATTCGATTAAAGCATTTAACTGCGAGGTAATTATATGAAAAATAAGTCGTTTTTCGGAATAATTCTGCTAGTACTGATTTCTTTTATTTTTCTTAATTGCTCCTCCCCCGGAACATCAAATGTCACAATACATATAAATTTAGGCCTTAATAAAGCAAGCGCGGCAAACACTTTCGAGAATTCTATTATTGATAAAATTTTTCGCTTATTCACAAAAGATGTCGAAGCACAGACTGCTCCTTCTCATGTTACCTCGATTGAACTTAACGTAACAGGTTCCGGAATGGATTCCATACACCAGACCTACACAAGCCCTGATATCCCGGACTCAATTGATTTAGAAATTCCTTCTGGTCCTTCGCGGCTTTTTGAAGTTCTGGCATATACACCGAGCGCTACATTAAGAGGAGCTGTCACAGAAAGTCTGGTTGGCGGAACGACTGTTACAATTCCGATCCGTATGTCAACATATGAAACGAAGATTATTATACCGGATTATCAAAATTATAGAATAGTACAAATAAATGATATGACTGGAACAGGATGGAGCGTACGTTCAACAATTTCAGGGATAAATCAGTTTAGACCATATGATGTTGCATTTGACAGACAAGGTAGAATATACATTACAAATAATGTTGGTGGTAGTGCTATGGGAGACAACGGAGTAATCAGATTAAACCATTTTACCGATACGTCTCCATATTTATATCCAGATAGTACTAGAAGAAATGGTCTACTTTATGACTACGGCATAGTTGCTGTTACAATTGACATTAATAATAACTATATTTATTATGCTAGAAGTGCTGCACTCTACCGAGAAGATTTAAATGATACTACTCCAACACATGATTCGTTTACAACATTGTCAACAACTGCCATTGGTACATTCCGTGGGATAACTTGTGATGATCAGGGGCTGTTATACCTAGCTGGAACTACCTCTCTTGGAAGTCCAGCAATATTTATTTATAATCCGAGTACTCAGACTGTTATAACATCTGTCACTAATTTAGACATTCCGTTGCTCACTGCTGCACCTTGGCATTTACTTCTTAAAGGATCATATCTTTATGTTGCAAATCCAATGACTTCAGGGACTAACAACCAGATACTCCTGCTTAATAAGGATACGCTGCAGTTTATACAAGGATACGGTAATTATTCATTAGCAATTACTACACAAGGGTACTTTTATGGTCCCAGACATTTTGTTGCCGTTTTAAATAGAAAAATATATATAATAGACGAAGGGCCAGACATGTCAGAAACTTCAAAACTAATATCTATGGACGATATAAATGGAACAAACTGGGAAGTTTATGGGGCATATGGCTTGGTAGTAGATGGGGTTGGCCATTTCAATTTTTATTTCTATTGCTAATTGAAAATTGTATTTTATACATCTGGAATTGAAGGTTCCGGCAGACTTGTAAGGGGCATTGCAATAGGCAACGCCCTTAAGCGTAAAAAAATAAACTGCGATTTTATTATCATCAACAGTTCCTCATTTACGCATCTATGTGATCAACTTGACGTAAGACATATTGAGATCCCAGTAGAAAACGAAATTCAGCTTTCAAAAGAAAAATACATAGATTCTATCTTGTATAAAACTATTATAGAATTGAATCCCGATATTCTTATTGTAGACTTACTGTGGTTTTCCCTTTATCATTTTATTGATGAGTTGAAATGTAAAAAAGTATTTATCTGCCATCAGGTTTATAATAATTTTTTCAGCATTAAATTACTCGAAGGAGAACTTCAATTTAATGAAAAGCAATATGATCTTCAGCTGGCCATTGAACCTTTCCATTCTAAAATTCAGTTAACAAATATAAATCCCATCATTCTCCGTAACAAGGACGAGATATTATCAAGAGAAGACTCACTTGCCAAATTAAAGCTTGATTCGTCAAGAGACGTCTGTTTGTATGCTTTCAACAACAGGCCGGGTGATTTCGATAAATATAGAAAAAAATATTCCTATCTTGAGAATGAATATCAGATGGTCTATACTTCCAATTATTCCGGCGGACTTTTCCCTATAATAGACTATTTTAACGCTTTTGATTTCATTGTCTGCGCGGCAGGATATAACCAGTTCTGGGAAATAATATATTTTAATAAAGACGCGGTATTTGAGCATGTACCGCTAAAATTCAGTAGCACAGAAAAGCGGTATTTGGAATGCTCTGATTATCAGTTCGATGAAAACGGCGCGGATCAGCTTGTAGATACTATTCTTAATCTCTAGTTAGAAATCATTTAGATGCGATAATCAATATAACATCATCTAAAAAACGCCCCAAAAATTTTCTGAGCAGTGATCTGTGAAAATACCTAATTATCCAGGTTCTATTTTTTAAACATAAATATGTCTGAACAGGAAATATTTTTATTACTGTAAACCCTATTTTATTAAGTAAGTTTATCAGAAATTTTGTATTAAAATAAAAAAGATGATAATCATGGGAAAATAATGGCCAGCGGTTTTTTAATAATTTTAAATTCCATGAATCGATATTCAATGTTTCAATTACCAGAATCCCTTGACTTTTAAGTATTCTATAAATCTCTTCAAGTGCCAATTCAGGATTAATAAGATGCTCCAAAACATCCCAGAGACTTATTATGTCAAAAAAATTATTCTTGTATTTGGCTTCGAAAATATCTCCTTTAAATA
>Ga0209450_10001816_pt1 | contig 10751 bp, 13 predicted proteins | sample FrelakmetLWP11LW_FD_187149 | JGI IMG/M metagenome (GOLD analysis project Ga0209450, IMG submission 187149) | Freshwater lake sediment microbial communities from the University of Notre Dame, USA, for methane emissions studies - LWP11 LW (SPAdes)... | ecosystem: Environmental > Aquatic >... | reverse complement strand
CGCGAAGCGAAGATCACCCCCGGCACCCGCATGCGGCCCGCCGCCGGAAGCTCCCATTCATAGTTGCCGCGTCGTTTCAGTCGTGAAATGTTCATTGCCTGCCTTCGCTTGATGGATTCGGGTGCTGGCTTGACTCAAACATCGACCACGCACTGGGCCAGCCATTGTCCGTCAGCTTGTCGCCCGACCGCCAATTCACAATAGGAGGCCCCCTTGACCTCGGCCGCTGGGTGATGGCGCGAAATGTCGACCAGTTCGCCCCAGGCGGTGGCCGTCAAATGGTGATTCGTGATGCCTACGTCGAATCGCGAAAACAGCATGTGCCGCGTCGCCATTTCGTAGATCAGGGCGTTGAGCCAATCAACGAGCAACAGTTCATCGTCTGGCGCCGCGCATTTCACGGTCACCGTTTCGCGATCCGCGATCCGGTCCGGATCGCAGATTACCGACGTCATGGCTGTAGCGGCGCCGGCAAAGGCATCCGCCAGGGTCGCGCCGCTGCCACGGATGCCGACATCGGCCTCATGGGCAAAGGTCTGCCACTGCATCAGCGCACCCGACGCGCAAGCGTCCGGGCGATGAGCAGCGCATCATCGGTTACCGGTGGCCAGGGGCAGGAATGGGCGGGCATTTTCGGGCATTCAGCGAACGCTATCGGGCGGCCATGGAACCGGAAGATCCTGCAACACTGCCGGCAGGTCGTCCGGGAACGGCGCGCTGGTGTCGATGGTGAGGGTGCAGGCTTCTTCGTCAGGCGCAATGGGCTCGCGGGCGCGCATCTGGTACGCCAGCACCGCCTGGTCTGCCTCCGAAGCGTCGCGGCCGGCCGCCCGGCGGGTGGCCAGCCGGGCCTGCAGGACTGCTTCCGGCGCAGTGCAGGCGAGGATGACGAAGGGAACCCCCCGTGCTGCCGCGAGTTCCCGGAAAGCCTTGCGCTGCCAGGCCTTTAGGTTGGCTGCGTCCACCAGTACCGGGTAGCCCGCCGCAAGGATATGGCGAGCCAGTTCGACGAGACGGTCGTAGGTTGCAGCGGTCGGCGCCGCATCGTAGATGCCGTCGCCGACAGCGCAGTCACTGCGGGCGAGGGCGGGCAGACCGAAAAGGCGCTTGCGCTCGATATCCGAACGGATGCGCAACGCGCCCAGTCTCTCCAGCAGTTGCTGCGCGAGCCAGCTCTTCCCCGAACCGGCAAGTCCATGCATGAGCAGCAGCCTGGGTTTGCCCGGCAGGGTGGCTTTCACCGCACAGGCCAGGTACTGATCGCAACTGGCGAGATCCGTGAGCCTGCCTGCCGGATCCTCCTGACTGGCCCGTATTGCGGCGACCTTGGCCCTCACCAGGGCACGGTAGACAGTATAGAAGGCGAGCAGTGGCAAACCGCTGTAATCACCATTCGCTTCCAGGTAGCGGTTAAGCAGGCGATGCCCGTAGTCGGCACGGCCACGCTCCTCCAGGTCCATGGTCAGAAAGGCGATTTCGTTGATCACGTCGATCCAGCGCAGCCCGGGGTCGAATTCGATGCAGTCGAAAATCCGCAACCCGGCACCCGTTTTTACAACGTTGCCGAGATGCAGGTCGCCGTGGCATTCGCGGATCCATCCATCACGCAAGCGGGTCGCCAGCAGGCCGGCCAACTGGCTGAATCGTTTGCGGCTCCATGCTTCCAGGTCAGCGAGCCGGGAGCGGTGGACCGCGTCGGATAGCTGTTCGCCGAGCTGGGCGAAGTTCTGCACCATCGGTTCCCACACGGCTTCCGGCGAGCCGAATTGCCCGTCAGGCGGAGCCCGTTCCGCCCCTCCGTGAAAACCGGCCAGTTGATCTGCCAGTTGGTCGATCATGTCCGGGGAAAGGCATCCCAGCGCCAATTGCCGGTCGAGCAGGTCCTCCTGCGAAAAGCGGGTCATCTGCACCGCATATTCGATCGCCTCGCCCTTTCCGGCAAAGCGCGGCACATCGGGGGGGCCGGTGATTGCTAACACCGCCAGATAAAGCTCGGGGGCCAGGCGACGGTTGAGACGCAGTTCCTCCTCGCAATACATGCGGCGTCTGGCCAGGGTGCTGAAATCGAGGAATCCCAGCGCGACCGCTTTCTTGATCTTGTAAGCATAGGCGCCGCTCAGCAGCACGTACGAGATGTGCGTCTCGATGACCTCGACCTGTTCGGCCGGATGCGGATAACAGGCGGGGTTGCGCAGCGCGGCGACAAGAACCGCCTGTTCGCCCGCGACATTGCGGCAGCCTGCAGTCATGGCGATCCTAAACACACATTGGAATGGTCCTTACGCAAGGAAGTCACCCCGCCGCAGATCCGGTGGCCGAGCAAGATGGCGGCTGGGGGAGGGAGGGCGTTGAACGAGAACATCATGCCGGGGGCGCAGCTTCATGGGCCAATAGTATAGCGGCTTGGCTAAGGGCTCAGGTAGGCGACGCTCCTGCAGCGTCACCGGCCTCACGTTGCCAGGCAGCAAGCATTTCGGTTAGTCTTGATCGCAACTACGGTCTGTTCCTTTGTCCCCTCCCGGGAATCCATGTTGCGCCGCCTGCTCTCCTCGACCCCTGAGGTGGGTGGCGCGCCCGATTGCAGGCCTATGGAGGCCATAGTCGAGGCACGCGTCACTGTCGCCGGCTTGGGACTGGTTTCGGAAGTGCAGGCGTACATTGACGGAGAGGCTGACAAGCTGACAAAAGCATGGCTGGCGACTTATGCACTGCAGATCAAGACACTGACCGACGACCGGAAAGAGTCCTATCGGCAGATTATTGAAATGAGCACTGATCCACAGAGCGTCGATTTGGCTAAGCCCGAATCCTGTTACGAAGCAACCAATGCACACGAGAACGAAAAGGATATTGCCTTTCCGACATGGAAGAACCATCTGCTGAGCGACAAGGATGGCAAGTACCCAGCCGAATTAAACGAGTGGGAGCGCGCAGTTGTTGAAGCCGAGTCTAAGCGTACGAGTTTCCAATTCTGGTATCGCAATCCGCAGCAGCCGGGGCAGTCTTCGCTTGGCATCGCCTACATGGAAGATGAGGCCGATGGTCAATCTGAACTTGGTCCACGCCGCCCGTCAGATAGGGGTCGTTGGGCTGAGCTACCAAAGTGGGAACGGGTTGAGCCCCGTGGACCGTGCTCACGGCCGCTGCAGCAACTGCAACCAGTCCGAGAACAAATTTGGTCGGTGTGTTCAATTTTCCCCGGCTTTTTGGGCGTTGACCGTAACAGTCTTGAAACTGGCCGAGAAATCCTGCATCCGCGAACGGTTCTTGTTGAAATCGTACAAGCCAATCTTGGAGCGTGAGCGGAAGTCGATGAGCTTTGATGGTTCATCGATGCGAAACTCGATCTGATCCCTGAAACCTATCGTGGTGGTAAAAATCACCTCCAGATAAAGCGGCGCACTGCTGACGATGGTCGCTTCCGGGAAGGTGGCCAGCGTGGCGCGCAGCAACGCCATTGCCTGCACGCCATTGCCCTCGAAGGCGAGCGCTTCAAGGCCGTAACTGCTGAAGGAATTGACGCAGTTGCCGGGGTGAATGCAGGACAAGGCTTCCTGATTGATTTGGCGACTTGTTAGCGGCTTGGAGCCGTCATCGCTGGCATGGGCGGCAATTGCCATCGTCAGCATCAGGCTGACGAGCGTGCGGATTGATTTTAGTCTGGCCAAGTATTTCTCCGTGGGGCTCAGTGGCTGGCTGCCAAGGCAAGGGGGTTGGTTGAGGTCGACAATCAGATGTTGCCTTTGGCTGGGCGTCAGTCTGATGTCTGGTCAGCGCATGGAGACAAGATAGCGGCGCAGGCCTGCCAACTCAAGTAACGGCTTGCAATAGTGTGTGTCGAAGTTCTTTAAGCATAAGGGGTGTAATCTGTTGAAATTCCCATTGGCGCGCTGGCTGCCACTCCTAGGCCATTACTGACATTAGCGCGTCATGGCGATGACCTTGATTCCCGTCGCCAAAACTTGGGATACTCCGTGGGAGACCTGTCCTATCCACCGGGCTTGCGCGGCCTAAGCAATGGGAAACGCCAGTGACTCCAATTCTCGCAATTGCTCTTCTTCTTTTAGAAAAATGTCGACGGCCAGTGGATCGAACTGGCTACCGGACATACGTACGATCTCCGTCTTGGCTACATCGAATGGCAGCGCCTTCCGATACGGACGATCAAAGGACATGGCGTCGAGGGTGTCGATGACCGCAAACAGCCGGGCCGGCAGGGGAATCGCCTCGCCTCGCAAACCGGACGGATAACCAGAGCCGTCAAACCGTTCTTCGTGGCAAAGCACAATATCGCCGGCCATCGCCAGGTAAGGAAGACTCTGCAGAATTTTGTGTCCGTTGCCCGGATGCTGCCGCATGATCTCCCATTCGTCTGCAGACAAGCCACCCGGCTTGAGTAATATGCTGTCGGGAACACCTATCTTGCCAATGTCGTGCAGCAGACTTCCCCAATAAATTTCTTGCAGATCCTTGGCGTCGTTATAAAAGTGCTGTGCCAGCAGCAAGGTATGTGCAGCTACGCGCTTCGAATGCAATCCGGTTTCCCGTTCGCGCAAGTCCATCGCTTCAGCCAAGGATTCAACGAATGACTCGTAGGGATCTGCCTCAATGCGAGCGCTGGCTTTGCGGGCATTAAGGAAACAATGTTCGCAAATGTTTCGATCCTTAACGCGCGCATATTGGCGGCCTGGTGAAATTGCCCCGCATTCGGCACAGGCAGTGGGTCGGTTCTTACCCATTTACGTACTCACCCCATCAATGAATTTGCAGTTTAACCTTCTTAGTGACCGCCTTTATCGCCGGCTGATCCCGGCTCCTTCCGCTTCTTCCAACTCCCCAGGAGTGCCGCACCCAGACCCAGCAGGATTTCATCGACAAACGGGAGGATATCCGGGATAAAGAAGTCCAGGATGAACAACACGGCGGTGATGGCGAACAGTGCCGGGAAGCGCAAGGCGAACCGCCCTAGGGTTTGCCTTCACCTGTTACAAGAACGCAACACGGACGAGGTCAACAAATAATCCAGATACCCGTTATTCAGGAAGATACACACTACTTCTGGAGTCCGAAATGTTCGTCAACCAAACAGAATCTACATTATTCATTCAATCGCTGAAGCAAGCTGGCATCGCGATTGGCAACGAACAAGAGGTGATTGAACGACTGGCGGAAGCACGCGAATGGCACTACGCCTTCAGTACGCTCGTCAAACATGGCAGCCGGATTGGCATCTGGTTTGCGGCGGCGGCCAAGACCCGCTCAAACCAACTGAAGCGCGTATTTGCCCAATACCATTTTTCCGGAAACGCCGAGGCTGCTTTTGAGGCTTGCCTGCAACGCTAACAAGCCAGGTAAGTTTCTCTACTACCTGAAGGACTAATAAGGACCTGTCGGGTTTTCTGCAGCCCATCCCCAGCGACTCACTTTTTGTCCTTGTCATCGTCGCTGCCAACCACGGCCTTGACGCCGGCAGTTGTGACATCAACGGCAGTTCCAACGACGGTTGCGCCGACCTTGACCGTCGTAGCGACGACCGTGACTGCCGCATCGGCCACGGTAACAACTGCGCAGCCTGGATAGTGCAGGGGCAGCAAAGTAACGAGAGCAATTCGTGTGTGCATGCGTCGGGGGTTCGATTAATTCGGTAATCCCCCCGGAAATTAGCAGCGGTTGCTTCTATTTCTTGGCAGCAGTCACCTCAAGCCCAATGGCCTCGACATAAACAACCTCAACCTGATTTCCAACCTTGATTTCCTTCAGTTGCACCGGGTTATTGACCGCCAGTTCAACCGTCTGCTTCGGACCACGCAAGGTGATGGTTTCCGCCTTCTGGTCGACGGCCACGACTTCGGCAACAGCGCGGATTGTGCGTTGGACCACGCCGCCCGGCTTTTCGCCCAGCTTCGTGCGGACGGTTTGCTCGGATTCGATGCGCTCGCTGACGACTTTGTTGTCAACCTTTTGCAATTCCAGAGCAAGCGCCTGAACATAGGTCAGCGTGACCAGATCGCCAACACGCAGCTGCTTGAAGTTCCGGGCGTCCTCGCCCACGGTCATCGATACCTCGTTGCCTTTTGCACCGACGATAACGACGGTTCGGTTTTTTGTGTCGATTGACTTGACCTTGCCCTGAACTTGAATGGATTGCACAACGGCGGCCTCGCCTGGAGCACTAGCAACGATTGCCCCGGCTTGCGGCGCGTTCTGGGCTTGAGCAAGCAGCGGCATTGAAATGACCATTGCGGCTGCGACATTTATGAACTTGTTCATGTAACTCCTTCGGTTGGACAAAGTAACAGGATGATTAACCCCGACAATATTAGGGGTATCGAATTGATAAAAGAACAACATACGAACATAGGCTGCAAGCTTACCGTTATCCCCGCTCGGTTAGCTACGCTCTGAATAGACGAAACGCCGCTTCGGGGAAAGCTACCGATGCAACCTCGCAAACTCAAGTAACGGCTTGCAACAGTATGTGTCCGGTTATGCGCTGGGCAAATCAAAGGCTCGGTTATCATGACGGTTCTAATTGCCGAGCAAGAGCGCATGAAGACCTTGCAGCGTGGATTTACCCTGATGGAAATGATGGTCGTGCTCGCAATCATTGCCATTCTTGCGTTGATGACGGTTCCCTCCTATATGGATCGTATAGTCCGGCAGCAAATCGAGGCAGCTTTGCCACTTGCTGAGATTGCGAAGAAGCCTGTTGCAGATTCATGGGCCCAGTTACATGCCTTCCCAGCCGACAATGCCGCCGCAGGATTGCCAGCGGAAGAGAAGATTGTGAGCAATCATGTAAGTTCGCTGTCCGTCCAAGATGGCGCGATCCATATGACCTTCGGCAATCGCACCAGCAAGGCCATTTCCGGCAAGGTGCTTACCTTGCGTCCCGCCGTGGTGGCCGATGCACCGGTGGTGCCGGTTGCCTGGGTCTGTGGTAATGCCCAAATGCCTGAGAAAATGACCATCCAAGGTGTCAACCGGACGAACATTCCGGATTCCTTCTTGCCACTTGCCTGCCGCTGATCTCATCGCACGTGCTTTCTGTTGCGGGTCAAAGAGAATATGGTTTCAATATGACGCTGAGCGATGTAGGTCGAATTGGATGAGCCAAATGCAGGGTAAATCGATATGAGCAATAACAATGTCAATGGGAAAGCAACCCGCGAACCCATACTCAATCCGATAGACCGTATATCTGAAATGCTCTTTGGCTTGTTCATGGCACTCACTTTCGTCGGTGCCGTGTCGGTCGCGGATCCAGGGCGCGCGCAAATCCGCGAAATGTTCATTGCTGCTTTGGGCTGTAACCTTGCGTGGGGGCTCGTCGACGCGGTCATGTACCTGGTTCGCACAGTGACGGAACGTGGTCGGTTTCTCACGCTAGCGCGCGAGGTACGGGCCGCTCCGGATACGGAATTCGGTCGCCGTGTTATTGAACGGTCGTTGTCGCGAGTTGCGGCGGGGCTCCTTGCGTCAGGGGAGGTCGAGGCAGTCCGCCGGCGAATCGTTGCGCTGTCCACATTGCCGGCGCGGCCGACCCTCAAGTGGGATGACGTACTCGGGGCCCTCGGGATTTTTCTGATCGTGGTCGCGTCCACCTTTCCAGTCGTGATGCCGTTCCTGTTGATGTCGGATGTCGGAACGGCGAAAAACGTTTCCCGAGCCATCGCGCTGGCAATGCTGTTCTTTGGTGGACTCGCTCTCGGACGTTTTGCAGGCTACGGCAGTTGGAAGGTCGGCTTCATGATGACTGGGCTGGGGACGGCGTTGGTGGTCGCTATCAACGCGCTCGGCGGATGAAGGACGTGCTGCGGGTCGTCATCGCGTTTGCAACGATCATGGCCAATGCAGCATTTGCCGATGAGGACGACAGCGGCGGCAGCCACGCGTCCCCGGCAGCGGAACCCACGTGGGGGTACTCAATCACCGCGTATCCAACACAAGTTCGCGGCGGCGAGAGCTACACTTCTGCCATCGCGATAGCCGATCGCGGCCAGCTCCACCTTGAGGCTCGGTATAACTACGAGTCCGTCGGCGCGCGTTCGGCCTTTGTCGGCTGGATTTTTTCCGGTGGCGAAAATGTGATCTGGAAACTGACGCCACTGCTTGGAGGGGCCTGGGGTACGACTCAGGCTTTCGTGCCCGGGTTCGAGGTAGCCGTTGCGTCAGGGCGTCTCGATATCTACGTCGAGGCCGAGTATGTGCGTGACAACGCCGAGCAGACCGATAGTTACATTTATGCATGGAGCGAACTGGGCTTCCGGCCGGCCGAGTGGCTTCGCGCGGGTCTTGCCGGTCAGCGAACCAGGGTCTACGGCGGTAATCGTGACATCCAGCGCGGACCATTCGCGCAGGTGACTTGGGGCCACGCGACGATCGGCGGCTACTGGTTCAACCCGGGATCGGCCGACCAAGTCTTTGTCGGTTCGCTTAACCTGGCGTTTTGAACTGGGCTCGCCGACACCCCGAAAGGCGAAAGCCTTGCGCCGGGGAGGGAGTGAGAGGCTTTCAAGACGGCCAGTTTGGGGAGGAAGGAGGGTTGGCCGTCAGGCTGATGTCTGGTCAGCTCATGGAGGCAAGATGGCGGCGCCGGTCCACCAACTCAAGTAACGGCTTACAACAGTGTGAATCCAGACTCGACGGTTATTGAACCAAACATAAAGGCACAGCGAATCAGGCTACACCGAGCTTTGAATAATATTGAGCGATCGCTGGAATGTTGCCGATGCGCTGCATGTGCGTTTTGAGCTTCGGTGCTACGGTTTCTATCAATTTGATCGGAATGTACTCCAACTGACCTGAGGCGAGCCCGCGCACTACGACGAATACTTTCAGGTCGGCAATGGTGAGGCGGTTGTCAGCAAAATACTCGCCGCCGTGGCTTTCAAGTTGATGCTGCAGCCATCGCAAGTACTGTGGCAATGCTCCGGCCACCAAAGTCTCGCGAGCATTCTTCAGGGCGTCGCCTTTCATGCCGAACGTGGCCACCAATTTGATATTCAGATCTTCTAACGCACCCATCACCTCGTCACATAACAAGGCCTGTAAATGATCTTCGGGATACAAACCAGTCAGTTTCCCGACGTAGCGGGTAATCGCATCACTTTGTGTGATCTGCAGATCATTAACGTGCAGGGTTGGCACCTGATTCAGGGGTGTCGTCTTACGGACTTCCGGAAAGTCACTCGACGCAAAACGATAGTCTTCAAACTCGACCCCGCCGATATGCAGCGCGAGCCTTGCCGGTTCCGCCCGTCCTCCTGGAAAATCGAAATAAGTGATTTTCAGTTTATCCATAATTTGATTCCATTCTTGACGAGTAGTATTCAACAGCCGTGAAGCGCCTATCGGCAGAGACAAAGCGAGACACCTTTAGTTGCATCTGCTGTTGAAGGAGAATACTCGTACGCTTGAGGAGTTGGCTAATTGAGTACACCACGCATCGTAGTTTTGACCGGCGTCACCCGGGGTTTGGGGCGCGCCATGCTCAAAGAACTGGTGGCCGCCGGTCGCACCGTGGCTGGATGTGGTCGCAATACCGGGTACATCGAAACCCTTCGCCGGGAATATCCTGCACCCCATCGCTTTGCCTGCGTGGATGTCAGTGACGATGTTCAGGTATCCCATTGGGCAGCTCACATACTAAACACCGTGGGCGTTCCTGATCTTCTGATCAACAACGCCGCCCTGGTGAACACGAACGCACCGCTCTGGGAGATTCAGGCCAGTGAATTCGACGGGCTGACCAGTGTAAACATCAATGGCGTCGCGAACGTCATCCGACACTTTGTGCCAGCGATGGTCAAAATCAATCATGGTGTGATTGTCAATTTCAGTTCGGGCTGGGGCCGGAGCACATCGGCTGGTGTTGCACCCTATTGCGCTACCAAATGGGCGATCGAGGGAATGACAAAGGCGCTGGCGCAGGAATTGCCTCAAGGGATGGCGGCAGTACCGTTGAACCCCGGGATCATCGATACGGACATGCTGCGCATCTCGTTCGGCAATGAGGCAGGCGCATATGAATCGCCCGAACAGTGGGCCGTACGAGCAGTCAGGAAAATTCTGGCTCTTGGACCCAGAGATTCCGGCAAGTCACTCAGCGTTGATTGACAATGGAATGGCCGCCCCAGTCTTGGTCGCGTCCCGGGGGGATTACCCCCCCGGAAATTAGCAGCGGTTGCTTCTATTACTTGGCTGCAGTCACCTCAAGCCCAATGGCCTCGAGATAAACGACCTCAACCTTATTTCCAACCTTGATTTCCTTCAGTTGCACCGGGTTATTGACCGCCAGTTCAACCGTCTGCTTTGGACCACGCAGGGTGATGGTCTCTGCCTTTTTGTCGACGGCCACGACTTCGGCAACCGCGCGGATTGTGCGTTGGACCACGCCACCCGGCTTTTCACCCAGCTTCGTGCGGACGGTTTGCTCGGATTCGACGCGCTCGCTGACAACTTTGTTGTCAACCTTTTGCAGTTCCAGAGCAAGCGCCTGAACATAGGTCAGCGTGACCAGATCACCGACACGCAGCTGATTGAAATTCCGGGCGTCCTCGCCCACGGTCATCGATACCTCGTTGCCTTTTGCGCCGACGATAACGACGGTGCGGCTTTTTGTATCGATTGACTTGACCTTGCCCTGAACTTGAATCGATTGCACAACGGCGGCTTCGCCTGGGGCACTAGCAACGATTGCCCCGGCTTGCGGCGCGTTCTGGGCTTGGGCAAGCAGCGGCATTGAAATG
>Ga0209450_10001815_pt1 | contig 10752 bp, 7 predicted proteins | sample FrelakmetLWP11LW_FD_187149 | JGI IMG/M metagenome (GOLD analysis project Ga0209450, IMG submission 187149) | Freshwater lake sediment microbial communities from the University of Notre Dame, USA, for methane emissions studies - LWP11 LW (SPAdes)... | ecosystem: Environmental > Aquatic >... | reverse complement strand
GCGGATGAATCTTATGCCTTCGAGGTAGCTGCCACCGCAGGGAAGGAATTCGATCCTGCACTGCTCCCTGCCCTGAGGGTCATTGTCTCCGAAAATCGATTCAGTGATCAGGTAAGGCAGGATGCGGTACTCTTAATAAGCAACATCGAAAAATACTATTCCGATCCTGTCAGAAACATCGACCTGTTAAGACTTCCGGGGATATCCGAGAAGGCAGCTGCTGCCCGCAGCATCATGATAAGCAAGAGGGAGCCCTCGGTGCAGGAAGTAGTTAAACTTCTGGGTGACGCAAGCCATGAGATAAGGAGGACAGGAATCATCGCTGCAGGAAGGTTTGGCATCAGGGAACTGCGCGAGGAGGTTGTTCAGGCGATCAACCATCCGGATACGGCCAGGGAAGCCTTTTACGTACTACGGCAATTCGGACCTGACACCTTTGGTGATATAATAGGTACGGCACTCAAGGCAACAAACAGCGAGAAGGAGAACCTGATGATAATGAGGCTGCTTGACATGATACCTCTCTCCGGGGCATTGCCTTACCTGAACCGGTTCATTGCCGGCAGCCATATCAACGTACGCCTGAAGGCTGCCAGCTACCTCTGTGGTCAGGGTTATGTGCCCCAGGCAAAGCAGAGGCAGAGGGTTGAGGAGACGCTGAACGAGACTTTGCATACAATTGCCCGGCTGATTGCACTGCAGCTCGAGGCGAAAAGGAATAAATACTATATTCTGGCTGCTGCCCTTGACCAGGAGAGATCAGTAAACACCGGGCTCATGTTCTCACTCCTGACCCTCCTGTCGGGGAAGGCTGTGGCAGATGTGATCATCTCCTGCTCCGGCGAAGGTACGGCATACGGAGCAGGGATTGCCGCAGAGACGATCGACACTGCCATTGCCGGCTCGTTACGCAGACCGCTCAAAGCCCTCCTGGGGAATCATACTGATACTGGCAGACTGGAGGAGCTCTCTCTCTGCTATCCCCTCAGGGAAATTAAAGGCCGGTCTGTTACTTCGTTCATACTTGCATCGGAACAGAACATCACGGGGAACTGGTCGAAGGCCTGTGCGCTGCACAAGGTAGCAGCGGTGGGCGGAGGAGTTGACAAAGAGCTGGCGGTATCATATCTCTTCAGCAACAGTCAACTGCTTCAGGAAGAGAGTGCAAGAGCCATTCGGGCAATCAACCCCGAATGGTATATGGAGGCTGCGCCACGGTTGCCGGATACGATAAGGAACAGGATAGCTGCCGTGGTCAGCGGTGAACTTCCGGAGGCCTCAATGATGTTTGAGAAGACGAGATTCCTTAGCCTCTGCTTCAATCGGATACCAGAAGAAAAAGTAGTTCTGCTTGCTTCATCGATGAGATACTCGGAGAGCGATGACGCCGGGTCAATACCTGGAATTATTTCATGGATCGTGCCCTCTCAATATGGCAAAAGCGGACTTTATGCGCTTCGCGTAGACGATATTGCCGCCTTTGTCTTTTACTATTCCGAATACACTGATATATTTGTGAATTATATGGATAACCAGGGGAGTTTGGCTGTTCACTAAATTGGGTTTCTATGGCTGACAAGAATATTATTATCAGGCCTAATCCGTTTCCGGGGCTGAGGGCTTTCAGGCCGGATGAGGGGCATCTCTTCTTTGGACGGATGGAGAGCACCCTGAAGGTTGTTAACCGACTTAAGGAGAACAGCTTTGCCGCCGTTATCGGGGCATCCGGAAGCGGCAAGTCATCAATGGTGCTTTCAGGAATCATCCCTGCCCTCCTGAAGGAGAATGCCGAGGGCAGGAAGGCCTGGTCATACCTGGTCTTCACACCAGGCCGCAATCCCATTGACCACCTGGCCTCGGAGCTGTCAACACTCTCTGCCGGTGCAGGTTTTTCCCAGCTCACTGAGGTGAGCATTGCGGCATCATTGCATAACAGATCAGAAGGACTCACTGACGTTGTCAACAGGATAAGAAAGAACCTGAGACAGCAGATAGTCATAGTCATTGACCAGTTTGAGGAGATATTCAGATTCAGTTCTCCGGCAACAAGAGGTACGCTCGGCGATGATGCAACTGACTTCATAGATCTGATAGTTAATGCAATACAGAAACCGGATCAGGGGCTGTATGTCATTCTGACCCTGCGCTCCGAGTATGTGTCCGAATGTGCGCGTTTTCACTCCCTGACCAACCTGATGAACAACAGCAGCTACCTGTTGCCGCATATTTCATACGAGCTGCTCGGGTCGGTTATCGAAGATCCGGTAAAGGTGGCGGGAGCATCGATAGACCGGGCCCTGGTCAGGCTGATTCTGGCTGACCTGACTGATAAGCCGGGTCAGCTTCCGGTGTTGCAGCATCTGATGATGCGTCTATGGAACCAGTGGAGCCGGTCCGGTGATATGAGTCGCCCCGTCAGCATAGCTGACTACGAGGCTGTGGGTCAGGTTAAGGGTGCCATCTCGCAGCATGCAGGGCAGGCACTTGAATCACTCGATGAGAGACACCGCTATGTCTGTTCCCGTCTCTTCCGTACCATAACCACAAGAAGCGATGACGGGAGAGAGCTGCGCAAACCCGAACGCGTCCTCTCAATAGCTGCCCAGACCGGATGTACCGAACAGGAGATAATTGACGTGGCAGAAGTATTCAGGGCCCCTGAATATTCATTCATTACCCCTTCAAAGGAGGTACCCCTCAACAGGGAAAGCATCCTTGACCTGACGCATGAAAGCATAATAAGGCTGTGGGGTACACTGCGCAACTGGATGGATGAGGAGGAGACCTCAAGGAAGCTGTACCTGCAGCTCGCTGTGGCTGCCGGACAATACCAGGAAGGCAATGGTAAACTATGGACGGCTCCTGATCTTCTGGTGGCCTTAAGATGGAGGGAAGAGAACAATCCTACCCTTGCATGGGCTGAGAAGATAGACCCGGCTTTCGAAAGAACTATGCTGTTCCTGAAAAACTCGGAGGAGGAATATGTGAACCGGGAGGAATACAACAGGAAAACCGGGACTGAAACTATAAAGCGATCACGTCTGATTGCAGCATTACTTGGCCTGATTGCGCTGGCCACCCTGATAGCCCTCGGTACGGTCTTCACTCTCAGAAACAGGGCGGAGAAACAGAAATCGGTTGCAATACAGATAAAAGATGAAGCCATCGCCGTCATCGATCGGCTGAGCGACAGTCTTGATTTTCTTGCTGATACATTAAGGATAACCACAGACCAGGCGGGCTATGAAAGATTGAACGCACTCGCTGCAACAGGCAAGGCTGAAGAGGCAGAAGAGAGAGCCTATGCCGCTGAAAGCGTTGTTGAAGAGATAGTTGCTGATAAGACAGCAGCGCTGGAGGAAGCCACGGAGCAAAACAGGTACCGGATGCTCTCACTGGCCCGTTCACTGGCTGTAAGATCGCTAAATCACACTTCGGATAAGGATCTGCAACTGCTGCTTGCCTGGCAGGCTTTCCTCTTCAACAACATAAACGCGGGCTTTGCCGAAGATGCAGATGTATTCTCGGCCCTGTACGAGGTGAGCAAAAGGTATGGCAACAGGTTTTACGCCCGCTTTAGTCCTGACGGTGCCGACGTGACAGCAATGACTGCCGGCTCAGAGGGACAATACTTTTATATAGCTGACACAAAGGGCAGAGTTTTGAGGGGGCAGAGTGATAACACGGCACGGGGTTATAAACTGATATGGTCCGGAGAGAAGGTCATAAGCGTGATGACCGTCAGTCCTGATGCCTCATGGCTAGCCTGCGGCACAGAAACATCTGAAATTATTATGATACCCATATCCGATGATACTGTCGGTTATCAGCTGCGCGACTCATGCGGAACCATTACAGCCCTTCTGTTTTCATCCGGTGGTGACCGGCTCTACTCTTCTGCCATTGAAGGAGGCGTTAATGAATGGGATCTGACCACCCGCAGGGGCAAAAGGATAGTTGAAGAACCTGCCGGCATAAAGGCATTGGATTTCTCTCAGGACAATACCATGATGGCAGCGCTTACAAATGAGGGAAGAGTGCTTTACTGGCAAACTGAATCGCCGGAGAAACAGAATTCCCTTGAAACGGGTGACAGGATCATTACGACGCACAAATTCATCCCGGGAGGCAACCGCCTGGCCACCGGCGATAACTTTGGAGCAATAGATTTATGGAATACCTCTGCAAGCACCAATGAGGGGAATATGGAGGGACATTTGTCCGCCATTAAATACATAGCCTTCGACGGCACTGATGGCCAAATGCTTACAGCGGATGACACGGGTGAGATAAAGCTATGGACACTGGCCGACCTTAAACAGCCGCCAGTAGTTTTCACGGACTCCGAAAAAAATATTCTTCGTCTTGCCTTCTGCGAGGGTGGGGAAGCCTTTCTTTCTGCCACAAACAATGATGTGACAAAGCGCCCGGCACACATCAGATGCATGGCCACCGGCATCTGTGACAAGGTGACGCGAAACCTTTCGGAACAGGAGTGGGCTGCCTGGGTAGGAGCTGACATTGAATATGAACCCACCTGCCCTGATAAAGCATACCGTATTAAGATAAAGGAGGTAAGGGGAGCCAGGTAAGGCAAACTTTTCATTGCCTCTCTTGTTATACAGTATGGCTTGTTCTCCTTAAGGAGGAAATGGCTATTTTTGCATCCTGCTCAATTAAAAAACACTATTTTGAATGAAAGAAAACAGAGTATTGCTGATGATCCTCGACGGATGGGGAATAGGTGACGGAACAAAGAGTGATGTCATCAGCTCAACGGGTACACCAAATATTGATGCGCTGAAAAAAATATATCCATCGTCATACCTTCTTACCTCAGGTGAAGATGTGGGGCTGCCGGAAGGACAGATGGGCAACTCGGAAGTAGGGCACCTGAACATCGGGGCCGGACGGGTTGTGTATCAGGATCTTGTGAAGATCAACAAAGCCTGCCGTACTGGGGAAATACGCTCTAATGAACCTCTGAGGGAGGCTTTTGCATATGCCAGGGATAATGGTGTTAAAGTTCATTTCATGGGGCTGCTCTCCGATGGTGGAGTACACTCTCTCGACACTCATCTGTACGCATTATGCGACATGACAATGGAGTACGGACTCAAAGAGGTTTATATCCACGGCTTCGGCGACGGACGTGACACTGACCCGAGGAGCGGCAAAGGCTTCATGGCTAACCTTCTCAAACACCTGGAGCACAGCAACGGCAGGGTGGCGTCGTTTATTGGCAGGTATTATGCAATGGACCGTGACAAAAGGTGGGAGAGGATAAAGGAGGCCTATGACCTGCTGGTCAATGGCAAGGGCACCAAAACAACCGATATTCTCGGGGCCATGCAGACCTCATACGACGAAGGCGTTACCGATGAGTTCATGAAACCGATAGTAGTCACAGATGCTGGAGGTACTCCGGTTGCAACAATAACCCGGGACGATGTAGTGGTATTCATCAACTTCAGGAATGACAGGGCGAGGGAGCTGACCATGGTACTGACCCAACAGGATATGCCCGAGGCAGAAATGAAAACCATCCCCCTCCATTTTCTTACAATGACCCCCTATGACGACAAATTCAAGGGGCTGAATATCATTTTCCCGAAGGATAATGTCGACAGAACGCTGGGGGAGATCCTTGGAGAACTCGGGAAGAGACAACTGCGCATTGCCGAGACGGAAAAATATGCCCATGTGACTTTCTTCTTCTCGGGAGGCAGGGAGAAAGAGTTCCCCGGAGAGGAGAGATTGCTCATACCTTCACCCAAGGTTGCAACCTATGACCTTCAGCCTGAGATGAGCGCCCGCAAGGTCAGGGATGCCGTTATCGGAGAGCTCGGAAAAAAGAAGCACGATTTTATCTGCCTCAATTTCGCAAATGGCGATATGGTTGGCCATACCGGTATCTATGAAGCCATAGTGGAGGCTGTAAGGACGGTTGACGAGTGTGCCGGTGATGTCGTAAAGGCAGCGCGTGCCAATGGTTATGAGGTTCTGATAATTGCCGATCACGGCAACGCCGACTATGCTCTCAATGCTGACGGATCGGCAAATACGGCCCATTCCCTGAATCCCGTACCCCTCTATCTGATAAGCAGCAGGTACCGAAGCGTCAGAAACGGCATACTTGCAGATGTGGCGCCGACGATACTGACGCTCATGGGTCTGCCCGTACCACCGGAGATGACTGGTAAATCACTGGTATAAAGCACTATGCTGCAGATAGATGACGCTATAGTATCACTCGCACTCATAGAAAGGAAGTTTTCATGTGACCTCAGCGCATGCAAGGGAAGCTGTTGCCGTTACGGCGACACCGGGGCTCCGCTGACTGCTGAGGAGGCAGCGACACTTGACCGCATCTGGCAGGAGCTGAGACCATTCATTCGCCCTGAAGGAATCAGCATAATAGATAAGGATGGTACCAGCATGAGAGATATCGAGGGCGAGCTGGTAACGCCGCTCATCAATAATGAGGAGTGCGCTTATGCAATCATTGAGGATGGTATCTATAAATGCGGCATCGAGACCGCATTCAATGCCGGAGCAGTTGACTTCAGGAAACCGCTCTCCTGCCATCTCTTCCCGGTAAGGGTCAAGCAATACCGTGATTTCAGGGCGGTCAACTATGAGGAGTGGTCTATCTGTCAGCCCGGAGTGGAAGCCGGAGCCAATAGGGACACCAAACTCAGCAGCTTCCTCCGCGAACCCCTCCTGCGGGCTTTCGGGAAGGAGTGGTACGAAAAGCTGCTATGGGCGGAAAGTGAATATGTTAAATACAAACGATAATGGAGATAATTAAAAATTACATCGATGCAAACCGGGAGAGATTTATTGAGGAACTGTTTGGTCTCATAAGAATACCTTCCGTCAGCGCCTCTGAAGCCTTGAAACCGGAAATGATCAGGGCAGCTGAATACATTCGTGACATGCTTATCGCCAATGGGGCTGACCGTGCCGAAGTCTATCCCACAGAGGGAAACCCCATAGTTTACGGTGAAAAGAGCATTGATCCGGCATTACCCACCATCCTCGTTTATGGCCACTATGATGTAATGCCTGCCGAGCCCCTCGACAAATGGGTGTCACCGCCGTTCGAACCTGTGATCCGCGACGGTAAAATTTATGCCCGCGGAGCTGATGACGACAAGGGACAGCTCTTCATGCACCTCAAGGCCTTTGAGATGATGATAGCCACCGGCACAATGCCGTGCAATGTCAAATTCATGATCGAAGGCGAGGAAGAGGCCGGCTCGGTCAACATAGGGGGCTTCTGTTCAGAATACAAGGATATGTTGCGCTCAGATGTGATACTGGTCTCTGACACCACAATGATCTCATCGGATACTCCTTCAGTCACATCAGGCCTTCGCGGACTGTCATATATACAGATTGAGGTTGAGGGTCCGGACCGTGACCTCCACTCGGGGATATACGGAGGAGCTGTGGTAAACCCTTGCAATGTACTGTGCGATATCATATCAGGACTGAAGGACAAGGACGGGCGTATTACGATCCCGGGGTTTTATGATGCTGTGTCAGTGCCTTCTGATGCTGAGAGAGCCAAGATGGCAGAGAGGCCTTTTGATCCTGAGAATTACAAAAAATCAGTAGGGGTTGAAGCACTGGCCGTAGAGAAGGGATTCACCGCACTGGAAAGCGTAGGGATCAGACCCACTCTTGATGTTAATGGTATCTGGGGCGGTTATACCGGAGAGGGAGCCAAGACCATACTGCCCTCGAAGGCTTCGGCGAAGATTTCAATGAGGCTGGTGCCGCACCAGAAGGCTGAAACAATTGCCGGGCTGGCCATAAACCATATCCGTTCAGTAGCACCGGCAGGAGTGAAGATAAAGGCTGAATACCTTCACGGCGGCGAAGCATATGTCAGTCCGCTCGATACACCAGAGTATCTTGCGGCCGAGAGAGCATATGAGGAGATCTTCGGCAAGAAGCCCATCCCTGTCCGCAGCGGAGGCAGCATACCCATCATCTCCACTTTTGAGAAGATTTTGGGTGTCAAATCCATACTCATGGGGTTCGGACTCGAGGCAGATGCCATTCATTCGCCGAATGAGAATTATCCCCTTGAGAACCTCTTTGCCGGCATGATGGCAATCCCGTTGTATTACAAGTATTATACGGAGATGAAGGGTTCACGGAAGTAACCGCGTTGAGGTTGCCTGCCACCTTTCCGGAGCCTTACCCGTCCGCCAGCTGGCGGATGGCGGACCTGGGGCGGCCTGAGGGCTCCTTTTAATCGATTTTCAGCTTCAGAAGTTCAACCTTGATTGGGGAGCTTCGCAGCACCGTGAAGAGGTTGCGCCCGACACGTATCTTCTCCTGCTGGCGCGGGATGTTTCCATGAGCGAAAAGGATAAGCCCGGCAAGGGTGGTATATTCGTCGCTCTCCGGCAGTTCCAGATCATACTCCTCATTCAGATAGTCAATATCCAGTCTTCCGGAAAGGATATACTCCTTTTCATTAATCTTCTTCTCCACGAGGTCACTGATGTCATGCTCATCCTCTATGTCGCCCACTATCTCCTCAAGGACATCCTCGATGGTTATAACTCCGGCCGTGCCTCCGAACTCATCAACAACAAGGGCGATGCTCTTTTTGGCATCGGAGAGCAGCCTCAGTATCTTGTTGGCGGTCATGGTCTCCGGAACAACCGGCAGTTTTCTCATGCCGGTGACAATATCAGGCGGCCCGTGCAGTATGTCCTTCAACTCATAGTAGCCCACCATATTGTCAATATTCTCCCTGTAGAGCAGTATCTTGGAATGTCCTGATTCGATGAACTGTTGCCTCAGGTCATCGGTGGATGACTCCACGGGGAGGGCGACGATTTCTGTCCTGGGCACCATGCATTCGCGGGCTTTCACGGAAGAGAAATCCAGAATATTCTGGAAGAACCTCAGGCTGCTGTTCTCCTCTTCCTTCTCCTCATCAGTCTCCACCAGGTCATTCACAAAATGATCGAGATCGATCCGGGTGAAGATCCTGTTCTCCTGTTCCTTGCGTTCAGGCATGATGCCGAAGAAGATCCGCATCAGCAGGTTGGCGAGCCACAGTGTGAATTTGCTGACAGGGTAGAAGAGGTAATAGAAGACGGCAGTGGGTATGGCAAAAATCTTCAGGAAGAAGTTCGGGCTGATCCTCACGACCGACTTTGGAAGAAAGTCGGCAAAGACCAGGATAATGATTGTTGTGATGATGGTCTGGATGATGAAGATGATGACCTCAGACGGAATGAGATAAGCCAGCCAGCCTTCAAGGAGGTCAGCAGAGATCATACTGAAGATCACCGTGGCGATATTGACGCCGATAAGCATCGTTGAGATGTAAAGGCCCGGATTACGTGTATAGATGGATATGATCCCCGATCCGAACTGGCCCTGCTTGCGGTCGAGCTCAATACGCAGCTTGTTGGAGGCAATGAATGAGAGCTCCATTGCCGAAAAGAAAGCGGCAAGAAGAATGGCAAACGGGATGATCACCAGATTATCCATACCCCAAAGTTACAGTTTTTTCCTCTGCGAGTCACGTACCCAGGCCAGGGCATAGGCACCGGCCGCCATGACAAGATAGAGAAGGCCACTGGTAAAGCCATTCGTGGTTATCTCCCTGATGGCAATTCCCAGGCATACCGTACCCAGGATGATCCAGACTATTTCAATCAGGAGGAGCGACTTTTTGTTCATCTTCAATGTATATGGTTCCTGTAACGTTTCTTATTGACCAGTTGGTAAACCGGGTATCCGATTCAAAGCCTGTACCCATTATGATCTGATCATTATGCGTAAACCTGACAAATCTGTCAGACCAGATTCTCTCTCTGGGCTCGCTCCAGTAAAGCAGTTCCGTCTCGAGTATGTCGCCGTCGGTGCTGACTGCAACCACACTGTCACGCAGTTCCCAAACCTCATCCTTCTCCGTGTAGCGTGCGTACTTCGAGGTGATGCTGCCCTGCGGCTCAATCTGCTTCTCATAAAAGAGCACGGTGAGGCCCTCAGGGAAGAGGGTATACGGCTCCGCCTCTGCAGTAAACTGCTGAATCAGAGGGGTTCGCACCAGCAGAGTGACCTTGCCCGAATCAGAATACATGGTCTCAACATTTTTTGCTGAGAGCGATGGCAGACCCTTAATCTGGAGATCCTTCACCTCTATATCCTTCTTCTCACATGATGAAAGTAAAGCAGTCCCGGCAACCAGGACTGCTAAAAGGAAATTATATTTTCTGCAGGATTGCACTGCTGTTATTCTTTTCTGAATCTTATGGTGGTGGACTCATTGACCCATCCCCCCACCTGGTATGAGGCGCCCTCCTCGACGAGGCTCCTGAAGAAGGCCTCTTCTTTTGTCGGGAAAAACCTGGAGTAGAGGGCAATTCTTTCATCTACCTGTGATTTGAGACCCGGATCAGTATTCTTTGCACGGATGAGGTAGTCAACCACGACCCAGTAGACTGTCTGGTTCTCAAATGCCTCTCCTACCTTTGCCCCGGCATATGATTCTGCGATGATATAGAGGGCATTGCCGTTTGTCGGATCGAGAGAGTATGCTGCCTTGGCGAAGTCGCGTGCAGCCTGCTTGCTGTCGGAAGTCAGCTCGAGGGTTGCGAGCTTGGTAAGAAGGCCGGATTTGACCAGAAGGTTTGTTTCAAGCTCAATAGCTTCCGTATAGTACTTCTCGGCCTCATTGTATTTCTTTCTTGCCACATTCATCTCAGCCAGCTG
>Ga0209450_10001813_pt1 | contig 10760 bp, 6 predicted proteins | sample FrelakmetLWP11LW_FD_187149 | JGI IMG/M metagenome (GOLD analysis project Ga0209450, IMG submission 187149) | Freshwater lake sediment microbial communities from the University of Notre Dame, USA, for methane emissions studies - LWP11 LW (SPAdes)... | ecosystem: Environmental > Aquatic >... | reverse complement strand
ACTTCGGCGTGTAAGGAAATCTTGCGTTGAGCCGATAAATGGTTGCAAGGCCCGCCCCTTTTTTGTTATTTTGACGTTCGACGGTCAGGCAACGTGCCCGGCAGGAGGGGTCCCCGAAAGGATGACCGCGGGGGCGCTTGGACCTGTCGCCTCCTTTTACCTCGAGGTTTAAAAAACACGATATTTCAAAATGTTGACAAGGCAGAGGCTGCCGCTGCTCACCGAGCGTCTTTTTTTTTGCGTCTGTGCCAAAATGGCACCATGCTTGCAAGTGTAACGGTGAAATGCCATTGCTCGAGATCGAGCCGGGTTTTCGCGTGAGACACAGAGCCTTTAACCGAATCAAAGAGCCCCCGAAATTAGGGATACCATGCCTAAAAGAGCTGGAATAACAGCCCTTGTCCTGTCCCTCGCCCTTGCGCTCCTGTCGTTTCCTGTCCTTGCCAGCCCCCCAGAATCTCCTGCTCCCACGGATCCCGCGGCCCAGGCGAAAGCGGACTATCAGGAAGCCCTGAAACTGATTCATGCCGGACGCAACGACGAGGCGATCCCTCTGCTGGAGCAGGCGCTGAAGGCCCTTCCGGACGACAGGTACCTTCAGGCCGACTATGCCCAGTGCCTGGTCTGGACGGGGGCTTACCAGAAGGCCGTGGATTTCTACGGCGCCCGCGAAAAGAACCTCCGGCAGATCCGCTATCTTCCCCGCCACATGGGCAAGGCCTACTACGAATTGAGGGAGTACCCGAAGGCCCTCGAGCTCTATCGCCTTGGACTTTCCTACGATCCGAAGGATGACGAGGCCTTCAAGGGCGTCGTTTACACGCAGATGCGCATGGGCGACGGCGCCGGGGCCCATGCGTCATGGCTCGATGCGAGAAAGGGCGGGCAGATATCGGGGCCGGCGCTCGATGCCGTCAAGGTGGCCCTGCTGGAGCAATACGGCGCAAGCCTCGAGGCCCTCGTGGTCGCAAAAGAGGGCGGGGTGGGCGGGCCTGCGCAGCTGCAGTCTCTCGAGCTCGACAGGGCCGTGACGAAGCTCCGATGGGGACTCGTGGACGAGGCGATCGCGGAAATCGAGGCGATTCTGCTCAAAGACCCCGGCAATCTCCGGGCGCGGGGAGACTACATCGTTGCCCTGCGGCAGAAGGACCGGATGACGGAGGCCCTGCGTGAGTTCGAGATCTACAGGCAGGCAGGCCAGCCCATCCCGGCCTGGATCAGCCAGGCCGTGGCCGACGCGTACCTCTATCTGCGCAAACCCGAGGAGGCCGAGACTTACTATAAACTGACCCTGGAGAAAGACCCCGACAACTTCGGGGCGACGATGGGGCTCTATCAGGTCTACTCGGATCTGAGGCAGTGGGAAAAGGCCTCGCAGACCCTTGGACGACTCGAGGAGCTTGTCGAAAAGGAGAAGAAAGCCCTTGCCTGGAACGAGTCGGTTCTGGCAAGGCAGCGCTACCAGGCCGATTCCAACAGCCTGATCTTCACTAGGGGCTGGTTTCTGCTCTCCCAGGACAGGCTCAAGGAGGGCCAGGCGTATTTTGATCACTACCTGGGCGAAGCGGCCTCTGAGACTGGCCTGCGCTCGGGTCTTGCCCACGCGTACCTCTGGCGTCATTGGCCCAGGCGGGCCCTGGAGCAGTTCGAGATCAACCGCAACCTCGACCCCCAGGATGTCGGCAGCCTTACCGGCCTCGGCTGGACGCTCAACACCCTGAACTACAAGCGCGAGGCGAGGGCGCTGGCCGACGACCTTCATCAGAGACACCCGACCAACCTCAACGTCTACGATCTCTGGGAGACCCTGAGGGTGGAGGACATGTGGCGACTCCAGCCCGAGTTCCGGTTCACCAAGGAGTTCGACGGCGCTACGGAATACTGGGCCTCGCTGCTGCTGGAGAAACCGATCACCCCGATCTTCAGCCTCTATGCCCAGATCCTGCGCGAGGAGGCCTGGGGGGACGACAACGGCACGACAAACCGGGAGGACTGGGACCGGTTCGGCCTGGGGTTCCGCTGGATCGTGATGCCGGAGCTCATCTGGTGGCAGTCGGTGAGCCTCGATTACACCGGGGGCGATGATTTCGGCTTCGACACGCGCCTCTTCTGGTGGCCCACGGACCCCCTGCGCATCACGGCGGGATTCAACAGCTTCAGCCTGAGTGTGCCCATCCGGGCCCGGGTCCAGGGGATAACAGCCGACAGCGCCTATTTGGATGTCTTCTACCTCGAGAGTGACCTGCGAGAGTACGGCGCGGCGGTGAGCACCCAGTGGTTCTCGGACAACAACGTCTATATTGCCGGGACGGCCCGGTACGATCAGAATGTATACAACACGCCCGATCTGAAGGTCCGGGGCGGGTTTGCTCTGGGGTTCGGCAGTTACTCCAAGCAGGACGTGGATTATTACAGCCCGCAGTACGAGTGGAGCGCCCTGCTCACCTCGGCCATCCAGTGGGTCAACTGCATCCGCTACGAGAAGAAGTGGACATCGGCCGTCTATCTGCGCGCGGGCGTGAGCGGCGAATACGACTACGGCGTTTATCCCGTGGCGGGGACCACCTTCGAGATGTCCTACATCCACTCGAAGACCTTCAACGTCACGGGAAACGTTTCATACGATCTCAGAGTATACGATGGGGATTACACGAATGTCGTCGGCGCATATCTTACGCTCAACTGGTACTTTTAAGAAAAGGGCCCAGGGTTCAGGGCCCAGGGGTCAGGGAATCCTGGGAATTGTTCTGGCGATCCTTCTCCTGATGATGTCGTCCGCTCACGCGGCGGAGAGCTTCATCACGCTGTGCTATCACGACATTCCCGAAGCGCCCGTCGAGAAGGACGACATCTCGCAGAAGGACTTCATCAACCAGATCGAGTACCTCCGCACGCACGGCTTCACCTTCGTGAGCCCGGCGGATGTCCTGGCGGCCTCGCGGGGCGCAGGGGCGCTTCCCGAAAAAGCCGTCCTGCTGACCTTCGATGACGCCTACGAGAGTTTCTACCGGTTTGTCTACCCGGCCCTGCGGCTCTACAACATCCCCGCGGTGCTCTCCGTCGTCACCTCCTGGATCGACAACCCCGAGACGTCGAGCTACAAGACGAAGCGTTTCATGAGCTGGCGGCAGATCCGGGAGGTTGCCGACTCGGGCCTCGTCACTGTCGCATCGCACAGCGCCCGGCTCCACCGGCTGCTGCAGGCAAACCCCGTCGGCAACGTCGAGCCGGCGCCGGCGGCCTTCCTCTATTTTCCCGAAAGCAGACGCTACGAGACGGAGCCCGAGTTCCGCGCCCGCATCCGCGAGGACCTGGCCACCAGCATCGAGGAGCTGACGGCAAAGCTGGGTCGAAAACCCGCCATCCTCACCTGGCCCTACGGGAGCTACAATGCCATCGGCGTCGAGGAGGCGAAGAAACTCGGCTTCGAAATGATCCTCACCCTCGATGACGGGTATTCCGGCATCGGCAGCCTCGACCGGGTCAACCGCTATTACCTGGAATCACACCTCGACTGGCTGGCGGCCTTCAAGGACTCGCTCAAGCGCGGTCTGCAGGAGGATTACCGCATCCGGGGCGTGCAGATCGATCTGGACCCCATCGTCAACAAGACCTCCGTCGAAGAGAGCGACAAGAACCTGGGGCTTCTGCTCGACCGCCTCGTCCGGATGGGTGTCAACACGGTGTTCCTCCAGGGCTTCTGCGACCTGGGCGCCACGGGCAACGTGAAATCGCTCTACTTTGCCAACTCGGTCCTCCCCGTCGAGATGGATTTTCTCAGCCATGCCGTCAACCGGATCCGGTCCCGCGAGATGAAGGTGTTTGTCTGGATGCCCGTGCTTGCCTACGATCTGCCGGACCCTGTCCTGAACGAGGAACTCAAGGTTCGGGAGTGGAAGGGCGGCAAGACCGAAGTGACCTCGTCGTGGTACCGGAGGCTCTCCCCCTTCGACCCGCGGAGCCTCGAGACAACCAGGAAGATCTTCGCGGACCTGGCGGCCCGCGTGCAGTTCGACGGGATCCTGATCCAGGACGATGCCTACCTGGCCGAGACGGAAGACTTCCACCCTGCAGCCGTCGAGGCCTTCCGCAAGCGTTACGGTGTTGCGCCGGAGCCGGAGAAGCTCAAGGCGGACAAGGAGCTCAACGCGAAGTGGGTCGCCTTCAAGACGGAGGCCCTCGAGCGCCACATCGGAGAGATCGTCACAACCGTCCGGACCTACCGTCCCGGTGCCGCCATCGCCCGCAACATCTACAGCTCCATCGTGACGAACCCGGATGCGACGACATGGTTCGCCCAGGATTTCAAGGGCTACCTCAAGACCTACGATTACACGATGGTGATGGCCTACGCCGCCATGGAAGGCAAGAAGGACAGCCGCAAGTGGTACCGCGAGCTCTTCGAGGCCGCGGGCGGCCGGGAGAACGCCGCCCGGGTGGTCTTCAAGCTGCAGGCCTACGACTGGAAAGGCGAGAAGTGGGTCAGCGACAGGGCGATGAAGGATGACCTGACGTTCCTGCTGTCCCTGGGCGCCAAGCACGTGGCCTACTACCCGGACGACGTTTACCGGAACAAGCCGGACGTCGATACGGTGGCCGTGATCCTCTCGGCCAAAGATGAGGTGAAGAGAAAGGGTAAGCCGCCGGAGATTGCCCCGGAGGGCGCTTTCGAGAGGCTGTTCAGGAGGCTGTTCAGCCAGAACCCGTAACAGACCCATTCAGGAAAGCCGGCGGGACGGGACCCTGAATCACGCCTGCCCCTGCTGACAGGAAACATGTCGATCTACGAAATCATAGGGCTCTTCGTCTTCCTCTACCCGCTCTACATGAGCATCGTGTGGATGATCGGGGGCATCATCTTCTGCCTGCGGCGCGAGGGCAATACGGACCCGGGGCTGGAGTACTTCCCCTTCTTCACCGTCATCGTGCCCGGCCACAACGAGGAGCAGGTCATCGAGGAGACGGTCCTCAACTTGCAGGACCTCCACTACCCGAACTACGAAGTCATCGTCGTCAACGACGGCAGCTCCGACGCCACGCGGGAGATTCTCGACAGGCTCCTGACGGAGAACGCGAGCTGGCTGCGGATCATCCACCTGGAGCCCAACAGCGGAAAATCCAAGGCCCTCAACGCCGCCATTCTGGTGAGCCGCGGCGAGTTCATCCTCACGATCGACGCCGACTGCCTCGTCGACAAGGACGTGCTGCAGTGGATGGCGGTGCACCTGGTGAACTTCCCCCGCGTGGGCGCCGTCACTGGCAACCCCCGGGTGCGCAACCGCACGTCGCTGCTGGCCAAGATCCAGGTGGGCGAGTACTCCAACATCATCGGCCTCATCAAGCGCACCCAGCGGATTCTCGGGAAGGTCCTCACCGTCTCCGGCGTGATCGCGGCCTACCGCAAGAGCGCCGTCATCGAGTGCGGCCTCTTCGACAGCGACACTGTCACCGAGGATATCGACATCACCTGGAAGCTCCAGCGCAAGTTCTGGGACATCCGCTACGAGCCGCGGGCCCTGTGCTGGATCCTCGTCCCCGAGACGCTCAAAGGACTCTGGCGCCAGCGGGTGCGTTGGGCCCAGGGCGGCGTCGAGGTGCTCCGAAAGCATCTCGACATCTGGAAGGACCACCGTCATCGCCGCCTCATCCCGGTTTACATCGAATACGTTCTGGGCCTCTTGTGGGCTCACACCTTCATGGCCATGGTTTTCCTCTGGCTCTTCTTCGTCGTCATGGACGGCGTGTGCCGCTATGCCCAGGTGCCGATCTGCACGCCCGTCCTCGAGGTCTACCAGAGATTCTTCGCCGGCTGGAACCCCCTGTACCCCCGCTGGTACGGGGCCATCCTGGGCCTGGCCTGTCTGATGACCTTCATGACGAGCTTTTTCATCGACCTGCGCTATGAGAACAAGGCCTTCGCCAAGTACTACTTCTTCGTGATCTGGTACCCCGTGGGGTACTGGATCATGTCGTCACTGGCCGCCATCAAGGGCGTCTACAATTACACGTTCCAGAGCAAGGAGGTTACGGTCAGATGGAAAAGCCCGGACAGGGGCCTCCACACCCTGAAGTCTTCGTCAAAGACGAAGTAAAATCGCCTCTCCGGAGGATCGTCGAGGACTTCATCACCGTCGTGTGCTGGGGGATCTATCTGTACCTCCTGCTGCCGCTGTTTACGCTGGTGCTGTGGGTCTTCGGCGTTCAAACGATCTATGACCAGATCATCGGACAGAAGGGCTACGAGGAACTCGGCCGGCTGCTCGCGAACGGCGGGATCACCGTGCTGGTGATTGTCCTGATTGTCACGGGCTGGACGTACTACAACTACCTCTGGTTCCTGCGCCGCGGGGAGAGGCGCGGAGGCCAGGTCCGGATCAGCAGCGACGTAGAGATGTCCGCCCTGCTCGAGACGGACATCACGGCCATGGAGGAGATCCGCAAATCCCGGCGACTGGAGATCCGCGTCGATGGCCCTCTGTACCGGATCACCGCTAAAGATTGACGCACCGCCCGGTTTTTTCCCCTTCAAAGAATCGTTGCAAATCCCCGCCCGCTGTTTTATTTTCTGCGACGGTTGCAACCAATGCAACAACGAAAATATGAACAGAGCTGTTGCGAGACTCGTTTCAAAGTCACCCAGGCAACAGTCCGAAGAAAGGCCATTTCATGACCAGGCGTCCCCCGTCCATCATCACCGAATTCATCGTCATGATCATTGCGATCGGTCTCGTTGCCGGGGGGCTCGAGGCCTACCTGCGGGTGACGGCCACCCAGAAATCGAAGCTCTACGAGGGGATCGATACCGTCCGGGAGATTGCCGACACCTACTTTCAGCACGTCTTTCTCGAGAAGCATGCCACAAAGGACGCCTGGAACAACGCCAACTTCGACCCGCAGCTCGGCTGGGACTACCAGATCGGGGCCTCGCGCATCCGGGGCCCGCGGAAGACCGGCCCCAAACCGGCCGGGATGTTCCGGGTCATCACGCTCGGTGACAGCTTCACCTGGGGCATCGAGGTGGGGGAAGACGAGCACTTCCCGCACTATCTGGAAAAGATCCTCCAGGGCCAGAGGACCGCGGAGGTCTTCAACATGGGCGTGGGCAGCTACGGGATCGACCAGATGCTGCTGAAATACGAGCGTTGCGGCCAGCCGCTGCGGCCCGACGTCGTCGTCCTGGGTATATATCCCCACGATTACGACCGGACGCGGCTTTCTTTCTACTCCTACAGCAAGCCGATCTTCCTGCGCGATGGGAAAACCGGGCAGTACGTCCTCGAGAATGTCCCAGTGCCGCCGCCGAAGGAGGTCTATGCGTCCCTGAAGAATTCCCTCGACGGCACCGGGAGCTATGCCTGGGTATTCGTGAAGAACCGCGTGCGAAAGCTCCTCTCGACGCTCCCGTGGAACAACGGCTATTACGAAGAGACGGACCGGCTCGTGGAATCCCTGCTTGCGCGTCTCAAGGGCGATCTGGACAAGACCGGCACGAAACTCCTCGTCGTCCACATCCCCCCGGGACATGCCTTCGAGAACGGCGAGACGCTCTCGCGCGGCAAGAGCGCGGCCCAGACCGTTCATCTCAAGGCCCTTTTCGAGAAGCTGAAAATCCCCCATGTGGATCTGCTCGAGGTGCTTCCGGCGAAACACAAGTCGGCGACGATCTACAAGGAGTTCTACATCCACCGGCCCGACGGCTCCATCGGCTACTTCACGCCCCAGGGCAACGCCGAGGTGGCAAAGATCATCGCGGAGGCTTTGAAGCAGAAGGGGATGATGAAAAACGGCAGCTGATCAGAACAAGCGTGAATGGTGTCACGGGCTTTCTTCCATAAATCGAGTTTTTAGCTCTTCCATTGAGAATGCCCCAATTCGAACGTGAATCTTGCATTGGAGTTTGTAGCAGACCTAACTTCCCGCAGCCCATTTAACGCCTCGATGACCCCGTAAAAACGAAACGAGCAAAACATAAATCTTTTTTCAGATACCTGTAATTGATACTCCTTATCGGCTCTGATACGGTAGAAGTCAAAATGCGTGACGAATCATTATTTCATAGATTCATGGTTTGCTACCCACAATGGCAGTTCGAAACAAGCTTTCCAGCGTCGATCGCGTGATCGCTCTGTCTCTCTGCGTTATTTGGTTGGGCATGGGCGTGGCGGGCCTCGTTCTTGGCCTGATACACGGTCAGTTTATTCTTGTCGCGCTGGCTCTCTTTGCAATTTGCTATGGGGTCCTTTGGTTTCGTGTCGCGGCTCGGTCACATAAACTCACTTCCTGGCGCGAGTTCATTATGCCGTGGCGCGCTCAGTAGGCCGTCAAGCACGTTGGGGTCTGCCCCGGCGTTCAACACGGACCCGTTACCGGCGGCACCGAACCGGTTAACTGGTTTCATTCGGGGAAAAAAGTGGCAATGAAAACACAAGTCGAATTTAAATCCGACAAATTTCCTCCATACGAAGGCGAGGAAGAGGGGATAAACCCTGGACTATGGGGCAAACGACTTGCGGAGTATCTTCAACAAAACCTGCCACTCCACGGTTTAAAGGTGACCTGCATTGGTTCTGAAGATTGGGGATGGATGGTTGAATTGGAAAATAAGGAGTACCCTTTATGGATTGGATGCGGCCATCAATCCGGCGAGAAGGATGAGTTCTTGTGTTTTATTGAGCCATCCACGCCCTTTATAAGAAAGTGGTTTAAGAAAATCGATACGAAAAATCAGATTAATCATGTTGCTGCCGCTTTGGCAAAAGTTTTTGAATCTGATTCTGACATTCGCGATATTAAATGGTCATCGGATACAAAGAAATAACACCGAACATCTGTGCAATGGACGCGCAGAGACCGCGTGCCACTAACACGCGGCGTTACACTCTTTCAATCCGAAATCAACGATTCCGTAGATACCCTTTCCCTCACACTTTGCAAATGTAGTCGGTAAGCTGGCTTTTCCGTTGGAAAATCTTGGATCACACTAATAGTCCATCCCCTACATTTGATTATCAAAGCTCCACACTCAGCAAACATATCGATTGAAAATCAGTCGCGATTTCTTTCCCTGGCTGTCAGTGGACGAGATCCCGCCGCGGGATCTCCCGGTAACGCGCCCACCCCGCCTGTGTGTTCAGATCTTGCACGATCTGGCGCGCGTAGCCCAGATTCGCACTTCCCTGCCTGCCCGTGGACCTGTCTTCGACGATCCGCCTGCCCTGTAGCACCTCGATGCGATCCGCGTGGACCCGTTCATCCGAGAGCCGGCGGTTATCGTATACCTGCCGCCGGATTTCACCGATTTCGCGAAGATTGTTCAGCGCGCTGTCCCATTTCTCCTGGATCGTGTGCTGGGCCGTCTGCGCCGACATGAGTATCTCGTAGAGCAGGGAAAAGTTCCGTGAAAAGGTTTCCGATCGGGATGCCAAGCCGGACGTGTAGTAGCCCCAGGTGCCGTTGCCGAAATCGTTTGAGATGGTGACGTACTGCAGGGCCCTATCCCGGACACCGCTCAATATGAACTCAAAATCGATGAAAGCGGCCTGAGCCATGGGAGGAGGAGCCGGCACGGATGCTGCCTGGATGAGCCGGAGAAAACGGAATGACCCGTCGCCGTACTTTGCGGAGAATTGCGTCGCCACAGCAACCATAGCCGAAACGGGGTCCGTCGGGTCAGCTATGATGATCTTGGCAAACATCTGGGGGATCAGATGTGACGGAACCCCGGTCGTCCTGTAAAGCTGTTCCGTTGCTGCTGCGTTGGCGCGGGTGGTGACAGTGGTATTGATTGCCTTAAAGATGCGTCCCTGGGGTCCTGCAGCGTCTGCCATCCCCTTTGAGGCGCTTGTGAGCTGCCAACCCTCCGGCAGGCGGATCGTGCCGCTGCCGTCGGGGTACTGAACCACGCGCCAGTTTGCCGCGCCGGCACCGGCGGGGATATGCCCGGCCTGCTGCAGCAGCCGAAGCATGCTGGTCACCGGGGCCTGCATGCTGTCGAAGGCGAATCCGACCCTTGCGACGCCCCCTGTCACGTCCGCAAAGGCGATGCCCGACACGGGAACCCGGCGCAGGGTGGTCTGAAACCCCGCCTCGGCCGTTTGATCGTGAACGTCCCGAAAGCCGCCGAGAGGGTTGGGCTTAATGTCGAAGGCGGCGGCGACCTCGGCGAGTCCCTGCACGAGGGTTGCCGTCGCCGACTTGGCGGGTCGCTGCGTGATGAGGAGGGCCGCCGTCCCCTGAGGGTCGGTGAACAATTGGTATCCGCCAGGAATGGTTTGTGCCGCCGCCGGAGGGATGGTCCATGGAGAGGAGAAGCAGACAAGCAGGAGGCAGAAGGTGACAATCGGGGGCATGCGATTGATCATGTCGGATAAGAGCTCCCTGTCGGACTGGCAGGAGTATAGAAAAGGAAGCCCCCGGTGTCAAGAGTTGCCTGATGGAAGCACAATCGGTGTGGTAGCGGGAAGGCGGCGGCCTTTGCTTTCGTAATCTTCAATCCACATCTCTAATGAGGGTGAATACTCGCAGGTGCAAAAGTCGGCCGAGAATGAATTGGATATCCCCATCAACCGGAACTAGAACGACTGGATGACAAGCAGCAGCACCGGCAGGACAATGACCAGGAGCACCATGGTGATCAGCAGGCACGAGTTGGCCAGGTCGAGATCGAGATCGTAGATCGAGGGCGGGATCAGGGCGTTGAAGGCCACGGGCATCGATGAGAGGATCAGGACAACCTTGAGCGGAAGCCCGCCGTCGATCGA
>Ga0209450_10001812_pt1 | contig 10760 bp, 11 predicted proteins | sample FrelakmetLWP11LW_FD_187149 | JGI IMG/M metagenome (GOLD analysis project Ga0209450, IMG submission 187149) | Freshwater lake sediment microbial communities from the University of Notre Dame, USA, for methane emissions studies - LWP11 LW (SPAdes)... | ecosystem: Environmental > Aquatic >... | reverse complement strand
GCCGTTGATGGAGTGCGGCGCAGGGTCATCGAGGATCTGCAGCACCACCCGCTCGGCGTCGCTGTCCTCCAGCGTCCACTCCATCGTGGTCGTGTGGCGTTCGTCGTGGATGATCCGGCCGAGCTTGCGGCGCTGGATGCGACCGTCAGCCGTCCTTGGCGGACCATCGGGGGTCTTGATGTCTTCAGGCTGTCTGGCCATGGCTGGAGGCTTTCCCATAGGTGCCTTAAAGTTAAACGCCGCGCCGGGCGGCGGCCGTGACCCGTGTCACGTATTCCGTGCCGCGAGCCGGTGTCCCGCCTTCAGCAGGCCCAGGCAGGTCTTGCCGTCGCTGAACTCCCCCGAATGAACTCGCGCGATGGCCTCGTCGAGGGGAAGCCAGTGCACCTCGAAGACCTCGGCCGCTTCCGGCGCCTGCGTCGCCGGGCGCAGTCCGGTGGCAAGGTAGAGATGGATGCGTTCGGTGAACACGCCAGGCGAACTGATGTACTGGCCGAGTTCCTGCCACTCGAGCGCCTCGACGCCGCCTTCCTCGATCAGTTCGCGCCGGGCCGTTTCCGCGGGTGGCTCACCGGGTTCAAGCCTGCCCGCGGGCAGTTCCCAGACGTAGCCGCCGGCGGCGTGGCGGAACTGGCGCAGCATGCAGACCCGCTGCCGGTCGTCGAGGGCGACCACAGCCGCACCGCCCGGATGATGGAGGATCTCGAGTTCGGTGCGATGGCCGTTCGGCAGTTCCACCGTTTCGACGTTCAGCCGGACGACCCGGCCGCGGTAGATTTCACGTGTCGCGAGCAGCATGCGGGGCTCCGTCGTGCCCGGGACGCGGCGGGCATCGTCTAGGATGTGGCACAGGGCGTATCGGGTCCGGAATACAGAGGGAGAGCATCGCATGCGACTGAGGCTGCTGGGCAGGACAGGGATCAAGGTTTCCGAGCTCTGTCTCGGCACCATGACCTTCGGTGAGGAGTCGGGTTTCGGCGCCGACGAGGCCGCGTGCCGCGGTGTCTTCGACGCCTACCTCGAGGCGGGCGGCAATTTCATCGACACCGCGAACATCTACACCGGGGGCACCAGCGAGCGGATGCTCGGGAAGTTCATCGACGGCTCGCGCAGCCGTCTGGTGCTGGCGTCCAAGTTTTCGATGACCACCGATCCGCGCGATCCCAACGCCGGCGGCAACTCGCGCAAGAACCTGCAGCAGGCGCTCGAGGCCAGCCTGCGCCGGCTCGGCACCGACTATCTCGATCTGTACTGGGTGCACGCCTGGGACAGCAACACGCCCGTGGAAGAACTGATGCGGGCCCTCGATGACGCGGTACGCGCCGGCAAGATCCTCTATACCGGGTTTTCCAACGTGCCCGCGTGGGTCGTGTCGCGCGCGCAGACCATGGCGGAACTGTCGGGCTGGAGCCGTCTGGCGGCGCTGCAGCTGCACTACAGCCTCGTGGAACGCAACGTGGAGCGCGAACTGCTGCCCTGTGCCGAGGCGCTCGGCATGGCGGTCACCGCGTGGAGTCCGCTCGCCGGCGGCGTGCTCACGGCCAAGTACAGTGCCGATGCGGTCGAACGGGCCCGGCAACCGGGCCGGCTCACGACCACGGGCTGGGGCAGCATGTTCCTCAGCGAGCGGAACCTGGGCGTGGCCGAGGCGGTCCGGCAGGTGGGCGCGGGCATCGGCCGCAGCGCCGCGCAGGTCGCCATCCGGTGGCTGCTGCAGCGACCCGGCAACGTGATTCCGATCATCGGCGTGCGCAGTACCGTGCAGCTGCAGGAACTGCTGGGCGCGACCGGGTTCGGCCTCGAGCCCGAGGCGCTCGCGGCGCTGGATGCTGCCAGCCGGATCGAGGCGGGCTACCCGGGATCGCTGCTGCGCGGTCCCGCAGGCCGCCGGATGGTGCACGGGGAGCGGGTCGCCGAGGTGGACGGGCTGGCCTGAGCCCGCAGGGCGCGCCGGCGTTCAGCGGCTCGCGGCGAGGTACTGTTCGTTCGGCATCATGTCGGTCGGCGTGGCGATGCGGTTGGTCATGTTGAAGAACGCCGTGACCGCGCAGATGTCCCAGATGTCCCGGTCGCTGAATCCGGCGCGGCGCAGCGCCTTGCGGTCCGCAGCGCCGGTCTCTGCCGGCACGGTCGTGAGCCGGTGCGCGAAGTCGAGCATCGCACGCTGCCTGCGGCTCAGGACCGCGACGCGGTAGTTCATGACCAGCGTTTCGCCCAGCGACGGGTCGCCGGACATTTCGCGCACGGCCTGGCCATGCGCAGTGAGGCAGTAGTAGCAGCGGTTCGCCGCCGAAACCACCACGGCGATCATTTCACGCTCGAGCCTGCTGAGGCGCGAATCGCCGAGCATCAGGTCGTTGTACATGGCGACGAAGGCGCGGAGCTTCACCTGGTCGAAGCTGTAGGCGGCCAGCACGTTCGGCAGGAAGCCCAGGTGCTCGTCGCAGGCTGCGAAATACCGGCGCATGTCCGGGTCGAGCCGGTCCCGTCGCGGGATCGGCAGCTTCAACGCGATCAGCGATGCCGGCTGCGCCCGATAGCGGCGGGTGCTGCGCTTCTTCACTTGCTGCTTACTTCGTCGACGTCGGCCTGGCCGCTCATCTGCCGCCGCAGGTGCGACCAGGACATGCCCATGGCCAGCACCGCGGCGAGCACCAGCAGGCCGACCCAGACCATCGCGCTGGTGTTGTCCAGCGACAGCCAGCCATAGAAGACGGCCGTCCAGACCAGCGCGCCGAAAAAGGCCGCGAACAGCAGCACGCCCGCGACGCCGATGGAGCGCATGGTGGCGCCGACGAATACCGCCCAGGCGATGAGCAGCGCGATGCCGGCCAGCACCACCGGCGGCGTGACGCCCGGTACGGACTGCGACAGCCAGTGGAAATAGGACCAGCCGCTGGGGTTGAAGGTGAGCAGCACGAGCGCGAGCGCCGCAGCGAAGCGCAGCGCGATGCCGGAGAAGCCGATCGATTCCTGGGCCATGGGGAAGAGTCTCTGAGGCTGGGGGGACGGGCCGGATCTTCCGGCAAACCCCGTTCCCGCACAACGACCCGAAGGCTCAGTTGCGCGGTTTCTCGAAGCGCAGCGTGAAGCGGTCGCTCTCGCCGATGGCCGCGTAGCGGGCGCGGTCCCGGTCGCCGAGGCGGTAGGTCGGCGGCAGCGTCCACACCCCTTCCGGGTAATCCCGGGTGTCGCGCGGATTGGCGTTGAGTTCGGATTTTGCGACCAGCTGGAATCCGGCGGATTCGATCATCCGGATGGCATAGGCTTCGTTCACGTAGCCGCTGGCCGCCTTCGGATCCTGGGTCACGGCGGGGTTACCGCGATGCTCGACGATCCCGAACGTGCCGCCCGGCTTGAGCGCGCGGTAGATGGTCGCGAGGGCCGGGCCCTGGAAGTCCCGGGCCATCCAGTTGTGCAGGTTGCGGAAGCTGACGACCAGGTCGGCTGAGCCCGGTGGCGCGATGTCGGCGCCGGCCGGCCCGAACGCGGTGACGACGGTCGCGCCGTACAGGTCCGGGCGCGCCTTCAGCCTGGCCTCGAAGCGCTGCAGTGCCCCGGATATGAAGCTGTTGGCGGGATTGGGTTCGTAGTGGGCGGCGTAGTAGCGGCCGCGCGTGTTCACCACCGGTGCGATCACTTCGGTGTACCAGCCGTCGCCGGGCCAGAGCTCCACGACCGTCGAGGTCGGGCGCAGGCCGAAGAAAAGCAGGGTCTCGCGCGGATGCCGGTAGGCGTCGCGTGCCCGGTTCGCTTCCGGACGGTGACTGCCCGCCAGCGCCTCGTCGAGCGCGCGTGCCGCCTCGGCCCGGGTGCCGGGAGGATTCGCGCTGCCCGTGACACAGCCCGCGAGCAAGGTCGCCGCGCAGGCCAGCAGGCCCAGGGCGATCGTGCGGCAGGCCGCGGGGCTGAAGCGGACACCGGAGCCGGAGGAGCAGGGGGGCATGGGGATTCCTGTTGCGGAGCGTGGGGGCCGTACAGACTGGATCCGGAAAAACCGCCGGGGCGCGGGCCCCGGAGGCCTGCGTTACGGCAGTCTAGCGCCGGTAGGGGCCGCCCGGCGGCCGGGGCGGTCGCTCCTGTGCCTCATTGACGCGGAGCGCGCGCCCGTTCATCGAGTAGCCGTTGAGCGCCTGGATGGCGCCCGGGGCGTCACCCGAGGGCATGTCGACGAAGCAGAAGCCGCGCGGCCTGCCCGTCTCCCGATCGTTGATGAGTTTTACGGAGTCGACCTTGCCGTGGCGTTCAAACAGGACACGGATATCGGCCTCGCCGGCGGAAAAGGGGAGGTTCCCCACATAGATTGTCGTCATCCAACCGTCTCTCTCTCGAAAGGCGGGCGATGGCTGGCACGCGGAGGGGCGTGCCGCAGCTCCCGCGTGGTTTCAACTACAGGTCTGGGTTTCGACGCACACGATCGTCCGTCATCACTTTGACTGTCAGGCGCTTCGCCCGCTTCCTGCACCCGTCCGCGCACGCATCAGCCGAGGCGGACCAGCCGATGCTACTCCGGCCCGAGCGAGCAAGTAAACGCCGAAAAACACCCGTCGCGGTGTAAGCGGCGCAAAAAAAACGCCCGGCAGAGCCGGGCGTCATGGGTCACGCGCCAGTGCGCTTCCGGGTCATTTCTTTGGCGTGGCCGGCGGGACCTTCTTCTTGAAGTAGGTCCAGCTGGTCTCGTTCTCGCGCGTGTCGTCGCCCGGGGGCGGCGTGCGGTACTCGGGGTAGGTCGTCTCGACCGCGCGCAGGATGACGGGCGGCAACTGCTCGAAGCTGTCCAGCTTCCGGCCGGCCGCGTGGATGTAGATCATGCCGGCCCGATCACCCATTTCCATCCAGGGCAGCCAGCTGGCGAGGCGTGCCCAGCCCACCTGGACGGCGGGGTTGAGGTTCTTCGGGTCGACCAATTCGTCGATGTTGCCGAAGAAGTTGAACATCTCGGTCGCGTGGTAAGTGCCGCCGACGTACTTCTGATAATCGCCACCCAGCGGGTTGGTGTAGAAGAGCGGAATCGTCAGCGTGTTCCACCAGGTCTTGCCGCTGATGGTGCCGTTCCACGTTGCCGGCTTGCCATCGGCGCCGTAGGGGAACAGCGGGCGCTGGTTCACCGGATCGTTGGCGGTCTGCAGGACGTTGACCGTCTGGTTGGTCCACGGATTGGTCCAGGTGCGCAGCAGTTCGCCGGTCACCGGGTCCGTGTAGAGCAGCAGTTCGCGGGAGACCAGCCGCCAGCCCGTCCCGCGCTTCTCGTCCTTCACGGTGACGCAGGTGCGGACGTTCATGCCCTCGACGTTGAACAGCTTGCGGTCGCGTTCGCCGGGCACGCGGCTGAAGCCCTCGCCGTGGAACCAGTACACGGTGGGTTCGCCGTCCTTCATGGAGCACTGGGTCTTGCGCCCGGCGATGCTGGCGCCTTCGGGCGTCTTGAGGTCCACGGTCTTCGCAGCGTGTGCGGCCGATGCGCCCAGGGCCAGCAGCGAGGCCATCAGGGCGGTGCGTAGCGAGAGAGTGAGTGTCATCGGGTTTCTCCAGGTGCCGGTGTGCTTCGGCCAAAGATCATATCATCATGATGAATTTCCGGTGCCCCTGCGCGCATCGGCGGTCGTCCGCTCAGGGCCGCCTGATGGGCTGCATGTGCCGATCGACCTCCGGGTGGATCTGCGAGACCGGCACGCGATCGCGCACGAGTTCCGACATCACCCGCTGCGTGAACGCGGCGAGGTCATCGGCGCGGGCCTGTGCCTGGCCGGGGTCGTCCTGGTGGTTTTCGACCGCGTCCACCGGCAGCACCCGCCGCGAGGTGAGCTCGGCTTCGAGCGCGGCGAGGCGCTCCCGCAGCAGGTAGACCTCGGCCGTAAGCGCGACGATCGCGCCGACCGCGTTGTCCATCGGCAGCGCGCCGAGGAAGTCAGGCTCGACGGCCTTCACCGGGCCCTGGAGGGCGGCGTGGAATGTTTTCTCGTTCATTTTTCGAAGACGTAGAGGTTCCAGTAGTTGGCGTTGATCGGCGCCCGGCCCGGTCGCTTGACCGAACGGTTGAGCCGTTCGAAAGGCTCGATGCTGACCTTCGAGAATCCTGCCTCGCGCGCCAGTTCGCCGATCGGGGTCTCGTACCACGGGGTCGAGTAGGTCTCGTTGTTGGTCCAGGCATGGCTGCGCTGCAGCACGTTCTGGAACGGATCGCCCGGCCGCAGGTGGAACTCGTGCCCGGCGAACAGGCCGCCGGGCCGGAGCACGCGGCAGGCCTCGGCGAGCAGCGCCGGCGTGTGCGCGGGGGCGAGCTCGTGCAGCATGAAATTGAAGAACACCAGATCGAAGCTGTCGTCCGGATAGTCGAGGTGTTCGAGGTCCTGCTGCGACAGGAAGAACCGGTAGCCGCGTTCGCGCGCACGCTGGTTCGCCAGCAGCAGGCAGGGCGCCGACAGGTCGACGCCGTGGCACTCGGATTCCGGGTGCGACTCCTGCCAGGTCATCAGCGCGGCGCCGTGGCCGGTCCCCCAGTCGAGCACGCGCGGGTAGTCACGCTTCGGCAGGGTCTCGAACAGGATCCGGTAGATGCCGTTCGGATCGGCGTGGGCGGGTACGGTGGTGCGCCGGCCGATCTCGTAGGCCACGCCGTCGAGGATGTCCTTGGCGACGCCGCCGGTGTGCTGGTGGAACGGCACGTGGCGGAAATACTCCGGCAGCTCCAGCTGCGGGTCGAGCCGCAGCTGCGCGGGCGGCGTGGCGGCGGCCGTGGCCTCGAGCTGCGCGGCCAGCGTCTCGCGCTGGGCCTCGAGCAGGGCGAAGATGCCGAGCGAGGAACGGTGGTACTTGAACCGCTGCAGGTTGCGGTACGCCCAGCAGTAGAACTGGAACTCGGTGAGCCCGTCGAGGACGGCCTCGGCGGCGCGCCAGTCCGCCGGCTGTCCCGCAGCGCCGGGGGCTTCGAGGGCGCGTTCGTAGGCGTCATGCATCTGCCCGACCAGCGGCCCCTCCATGTAGTTGCGCGCGGCGCGCAGGAAGGCGTGGTAGCTGCGGAAGTCGCGGCTCTCGCGCACCGTGAGGGGCGCGGCCGGCGGAGTTCCGGGATCGAGCGGCTGGAGGGCGGCGTTCATCTGTTCGGGATCTCCTCGCGAAGTGCGGACAGCGTGACACAGCGTGGCGCCATGAGCCAATGCGCGCCGGTGAGGCGGCCACGCGGGTGGTATCTTCAGAGGCTGACGCGAGTATCCCCTGAATGTCACACATCGTTGCTCCCCTGGGCAGTCCTCTTGCGATCGCAGTGGTCAGCTGTGCGTCCCTCGCGACCTCGCGGGCTTTCTACCGGGACGTCCTCGGGCTGGACGCGAGCGGGGTGATCGACTGCGCCGGCCCAGCGTTCGAGGCGCTCTGGGGCCTTGGGGCCGGATCGCGCGGGCGGGCCTGCCTGCTGTCGGGCGGCGACTCGCCGGTCGGGCGCATCCTGCTGGTCGAGTTCGACTCGCCGCAGCGCGAGCCCATCATGCTGGCGGCGGATTCCCGGGTGATCGGCCTCGCCAACCTCAACTTCTACGTCCGCGATATCCGGGCGGCGTCGCGGCATCTGGATTCACTGGGGTACCGCAGCTGGACGGAGCCCACCCAGCACGCCTTCGCCGAATCGGTGGGAAATCCCGTCGAGGTGCTGCTCGATGGCCCGGACGGCGTGCCGTTCAACCTGGTGGAACTGGCCGTGACCGACCCGGCGACCCGCATCGGGCAGATGCGCGCCTACGTCGAGGCGCAGGGCTACAGCCGCACCGGGTTCACCCCGGTCGTGACGGCCTCGCACGTGTGCCGGTCGCTGCCGGCCGCGCGGGCCTTCTGCGAAGAGGTGCTGGGCATGGGCGCGCTGATCGACGCGGTGCTCGGGGTGCCGTCCGTGAACGCCTTCCTGCGCCTGCCGCCGGATGCGCGCACCCACGTGACCTTCATGCAGGGCGGCCACATGTTCGGCAAGGTCGCGCTCGCGGAGCCGCTGAACTACGCGACCGCCTGCGTCGACCTGCGGCCGCGTGCCGCGGCGCCGAACATCGGCCTGCTGGCGCACGCCTTCGAGGTGCCGGACCTCGCCGCGGCCGCGGCCGCGTGCGAGGCGCTCGGCGTCGAGTGGGTCGCGCCCCGCGTGACCGTGGAACTGCCCGGCCTCGGCAGCCGCGAGGGCTTCATGGTGCGCAACCCGGGCAGCGGCGCGCTGCAGTGGATACTCGCCGCGCCCGCGCCCGCGGCGGTGGCGGCCTACTCGAGGTAGGCGTAGCCGTTCAGTTCGCCCTCGTAGAACCGCTTCAGCGACTGGCTCTCGGCGACGGTCATGCGGCCCTCGCGGATCGCGCGCTCGCAGTCGCGGGCGAGGGCGGGGTAGAGCTCGGCCACGTCGTACTCCATGTACTCCAGCACCTTGTTGGCGGTGTCGCCCATGACGACCTCGTCGATCCACCAGCCCCCGCCCTCCTCGAGGCGGATGTGCACGACGTGCGTGTCGCCGAACAGGTTGTGCAGGTCGCCGAGGGTTTCCTGGTACGCCCCGACCAGGAACGCGGCGAGGTAGTACTCCTCGCCTTCCACCAGGTCGTGCAGTTCCAGCGTGCGCTTCACCTCGCGATGGCTGACGAAGTGATCGATCTTGCCGTCCGAGTCGCAGGTGATGTCGGCGAGCACCGCGCGCCGCGTCGGGCACTCGCCCAGCCGGTGGATCGGCATGATCGGGAACAGCTGGTCGATGGCCCAGCTGTCCGGCAGCGACTGGAACACCGACATGTTGCAGAAATAGATGTCCGACAGGATCGTCTCCAGGTCCTCGAGTTCCTCCGGCACCTCGTCCAGGCGGCGGCAGTAGTCGCGGATGCGCGCGCAGGTGGCCCAGTAGAGCCGTTCGGCAAGGCCGCGGAACTCGAGCGACAGCAGCCCGAGGTTGAACATCTGCAGGCATTGCTCGCGGGCGGTCAGCGCATCGTGCCAGCACTCGACGAGGCGGCGCTCGCTGACCTCGCGATAGGCCTCGAGCAGGTCGCGCACGGGCTGCGGCAGCTCGCGATCGACATGGTCCGCGTCCTCGCGTCCCGTCACGCGGAACTTGTCGAGCGCCGACGTGCCGAGCGTGTTGAAGATCAGCACGCTGTGGTGTGCGGCGATGGCACGCCCCGATTCGCTGACGATCACCGGATGCGGGATGCCGCGTGCGTTGCAGACGCTCGCCACGCGGTAGACCACGTCGTTGGCGTATTCGTCCACCTTGTAGTTCATCGAGGAGGCGTAATTGGTGCCGGAGCCGTCGTAGTCGACCCCCAGGCCGCCGCCGACGTCGATGTATTCGAGGCCTGCGCCGAGCAGCTTGAGTTCCGCGTAGACGTGCGCGAGCTCGTTGATCGCGTCCTTGACCCGGCGGATGTCCTGCAGCTGGCTGCCGGGGTGGCAGTGCACCAGCTTCAGGCAGTCGAGCATGCCGCGGCGCCGCAGCACCTCGACCAGTTCGAGGATCTCCGTGATGAAGAGGCCGAACTTCGACTTCTCGCCGGCCGAGTCGCGCCAGCGCCCGGAACCCTCGCTGGCCAGCTTGACGCGGACGCCGATGGACGGCCGCACGCCATGGCGTTCTGCGTTCCGCAGGATGAGTTCGAGCTCGGAGAAGTTCTCGACCACGGGAATGATGGTGCGGCCGAGCTTGGTCGCGAGGATGACCGCCTCGATGTAGCTGTCGTCCTTGAAGCCGTTGCAGACGATCAGGCGGTCGGGCGAGGACTCGCTCATGGCCATCACGGCCAGCAGCTCGGGCTTGCTGCCGACCTCGAGGCCGAAGCCGAACTCCCGGCCGTGCCGGTAGACGTCCTCGACCACCAGCCGCTGCTGGTTGACCTTGATCGGGAAGACGGCCGCATAGCGGTTGCGGTAATCGTTCTCGGCGATGGCGCGCGCGAACGCGTCGTGCAGGTGGCGCAGCCGGTGGGCCAGGATTCCCGAGAACCGCACCACGACCGGTGCGGTCAGTTCGCGGGCCTTGAGCCCCTGGACGACGTCGTAGAGGTCGATCTCGCGCCCGGCGATCTGGTCGGGTCGCACGACGACGTGGCCGCTCTCGTTGATGGAGAAATACCCCTGGCCCCATGCACCCACGTGGTACAGGTCGTGGGACGCCTCGACGCTCCAGGACTGCGGGGCACGGCGGGACTGCGCGGCAGCAGCCGCTTCTTTCGTGTGGTTCGACATGCGCGCGACGATAGCAAATCAGTCCGCGCCCGTGGTTACGGGTCGCGACGGGTCGCGGATCCACTCGCTCCACGAGCCGGCATACAGGCGCGCGCCGCCCAGGCCGGCCTGTTCCATGGCCAGCAGGTTCAGGCAGGCGCTGACGCCGGAGCCGCACATGGCGACCATCTCGCGGGGCGCGCGCGGGCCCAGGGTGGCTTGCCATGCGGCCCGCAACAGGTCCGGCGGGAGCAGTCGCCCGTCCGGGCCGAGGTTGCGCGTGAAGGGATGGTTCACGGCGCCCGGAACGTGACCGGCGACCGGGTCGATGGTTTCGTTCTGGCCGGCGTAGCGGTCTGCGCCGCGGGCATCGACCAGTCGCACGGTTCCCGCCGCGAGTTCCTGCGACAGTCCGGTGGCGTAGACGAGCCGCGTCGCGTCCGGCCGGGGCTGGAGGCTGCGGGGCGGTGCGCTCGCCGTGCCCGTGTCCAGGGGGTGCCCGGCGGCGATCCAGGCGGCGAGCCCGCCGTCGAGCAGGGCGACCCGCTGCACGCCGATCCAGCGCAGCAGCCACCATG